>Ga0302165_10000021_pt1 | contig 136882 bp, 148 predicted proteins | sample I_Fen_E3_2_FD_193499 | JGI IMG/M metagenome (GOLD analysis project Ga0302165, IMG submission 193499) | Peat permafrost microbial communities from Stordalen Mire near Abisko, Sweden - I_Fen_E3_2 | ecosystem: Environmental > Terrestrial > Soil > Wetlands > Permafrost | place: Sweden: Abisko...
GAAACACCGTATTCCTGGCAGAGAGCAGTCTGACTTTTTCCATTGTGATAAAGTGCGACAAGAGATTTCTTGAAATCCTCGTCATAACGTGTCTGTTTTGTTGCCATATGGGCACCTCCTTTTGTGTCTTGTTAATTGTAATATATGTTATCAAAACGTGTCCACTTATTTAATATAGATCCAAGGAGCCTCAATTGAAGATCAGGTGCATGGTGCACTAAATGATATGGAAAAACGTTTGGAAAAATTAAACTTGTCTTTGCGTAATGTGGTTAAGATGGATGTTTTACTTAGGGATGTGTGGAATATTCCAATTATGGAAAAAGTTTTTAAAGAGCGATTTGCTGGTGTATACCCAGCAAGAAAAACGATTCAGAGCGATTTTGCTCATATAGGTGGATCGGACGGTCTACATGTTCAGATCGATGCAATTGCATATAAAAAATGAAATTGATGACCAGACAACTGTCAAGGAATTCTTGACAGTTCAAATAGGCAGAAAAAACTAAATGAATTCTAAGTTGTGAGGTATTTCTATTTCTTTCTAAAATATTCATAGGGAAGAAAAATTAAGAAAACGTAGAATGACACTTGCAGCAACTGATTTGAAAAGAGGCGAAAAGGTAATTGATGTAGCTTTGAAATATGGATATGAAACAGCAGATTCATTTGGAAAAATATTTTTAGCTTTTCATGGGATTACACCATCACAAGCAAGGAATACAGATGCCTTAGTTAGGTCTTTTTCACCAATTCGGTTTCATATTTCAGTTGATGGGACAAAAGAGATAGAATATCAAATTGAATCGAGAAAGGCGATGAGAATTGTAGGAGTGATGAAACATTTTAAAGCACCAGAAAATAGTAAGGATGATGTGCGCCTATATTTTGGAATGAATTATATGGTAATGGAATGTATGATACACTTCGTGAACTATCGAATGGTTCACCTGTTGGGGTACATGGTTTTATGAAGGTGCAAGAAAGGCAGAAATGGAATTGGAGAGAATGTGGGAGGAAAATGATATTTACAAATATCAACATGGTAAATGTCGAAAAGTTTTTTCCATTGACACTCCGCCACCAACAGTAAGTGGAAAGCTGCATATAGGGCATGTATTTTCCTATACACAAGCGGAAATGATAGCCAGATTTAAGAGAATGCAGGGATTTGACGTATTCTATCCTTTTGGTTTTGATGACAACGGTCTTCCAACCGAACGATTAGTAGAAAAGGATGAAAGTATCAGAGCTGCAGACGTACCCAGAACTGAGTTTAGAAATCGTTGCATGCATACAATTGAAAAATATGAAGATGAATTCAAAACACTATGGAAAAGGCTTGGATTTAGTGTTGACTGGTCACTCCAGTATCAAACGGTTTCCACCTTGTCACAAAAAATATCGCAGAAATCATTTTTAGAACTGGTTAAAATGAAAAAGGCATATATGAAAGAATCTCCGGTTTTGTGGTGTACGGAAGGTCAGACATCTATCGCACAGGCGGAATTAGAGACAAAAGAATGTGAGACAATATTTAACTATTTAAATTTTAAAACTTCATTAGGAGAGTTATTGATTGCGACCACAAGACCAGAATTACTTTATGGATGTGTATGCATTTTGTTCATCCAGATGATTCCAGATATACAGATTTTATTGGGAAAAAGGCTTCTGTACCATTATATGACTTTGAAATTCCAATTTTAGCGGATGAATCTGTTGCCAATAGATCAATGGATATTGCAACGTGTAAATGAAACAATTATAATTGTTACAGAACTTTTAGATGATTATGAAATAGGTTCGGCAAGACATGAAATCGATGTTTTATTCTGGAGAGATTTTTGCGATTACTATATTGAAATTGTAAAGGAAAGACTTTATCAGCCAGATAAGCATGGGGTTGAACAAAGATATTCAGGTCAATATGCAATGTACAAGAGTTTATCGGGAATACTAAAATTATATGCAATTTACACACCGTATGTAACGGATTATATTTATCAGGACTTTTTTAAAAAGTATGAAGGTGTTCCATCGATACATTAGATGATATGGAATACGACTGAAACGCAACATATTTATATTGAATTTGGCGAGCATATAAAAGAAGTAATAGGAGAAGTTCGTAGAAAAAAAACAGAACAGCAAATGTCAATGAAAGATGAATTGCCAGAACTTATTATCACCTGTTCTAAAAAATTCAGGGAGTTTTATAAACTGACTGAATTAGATATAAAAGCCTGTACGAGTGCAAAAAAAAATGTGTTTAGAAGTTGAGAAGATATTTTAAATGAAATGAATAGATAAAAATCAAATTTGCGGAGGTATGAGATATGAATATTGAATTTAGAAAGTTTAGTGAATTCCAAAGAGGGATTATGTTTGATCTGCTCAAAGATAGTTATTCTTTTGAAAGCAGATATGAAAGTGACTGGATAACAAACTGGAAAGAAGCGGATGATTTTTTCTATGATAATTTACAAATAGCGGATGAGTGTGGTTTTATAACAACGTTAAATGATGCTATCATAGGTTTTATCTGTTGGGATCCAAGAAAAATGCCTGAATATGTAGAAATTGGACATAATTGTATTGCAACAAGATATAAAGGAAATAGTTATGGAAAAATCCAGTTACAGGAAGCAGTGAATCGAATAAATAAAAAGAATGTGAAAAAGATTATTGTTACAACGGATGAACAGCTATTGCCAGCACAAAGAAATTATGAGAGTGCGGGTTTCAAATTTGTAAAAAAGCGCGAAAATGAATGCAATTCAGAATATGCAGGAAAATTAGTTGACTATGAAATGATATTGTAAAGAGAAAAAATTCACCTTTAAAAGTGAAAGAACGAAGAGGAGTAATTACAATTCCGGTACTAAATTATAAAAATAAAAATGATTGCATATTTTCATTAAAAGGGTGATTTTTTATATATCATTATTGGCCTGATAATATTTGATCATTGGAAAAGATGTTGATTTTATGAATTATTTGTGATAAATTAGTCTCAATTGAATACAAAAGCTATGATAAGAATTAGTAAGCATTTTGGATTTCCAGAGAAAAGGCGGTAGGTGCGAGCCTTAATTGAAGAAATGCCCAACCTATCTTTGAGCTGTCAGCTGAACAAAAAGCTAGTTCTTTTTTAGTAAGGGTCACCGGGTTCTCCCGTTACAGAGATAAGGTATCAAGCAATTGCTTCGTACCAAGAGAGTGGAATAATTCCAAATTTAGGTGGTACCACGGACTTTGATTATAGTTCGCCCTAAGCATGAGTGTTTGTCGTGCTTAGGGCTTTTTTGTATTCAAAAATAAATTTGGAGGTATTAATTATGAAGTTTGAAAAGCTTGTTGGTGAAAGATTTAAGGAAAGACCAAGTGACTGTGCAATTGATAGTCATGCACTTATGATTCGTGGTGGATATATAAAATATGTTGGAAATGGCATTTATTCATCACTTTTGCCTTTAAAGCGAGTCACTCGTAAAATCGAACAAATCATTCGGGAGGAAATGGATCGGATTGACGGGCAGGAAGTTCAATTTCCAGTGGTTATGCCAGCTTCACTCTTGCAAGAATCAGGCAGATATGAAAGTATCGGCAATGAACTTGTGCGATTTACGGATAGAAATAAAAATCCACTGGTACTAGGGATGACACATGAAGAAGCAGCAGTTCAACTGGTACGAGACTATGCACAAAGTTATTCAAAATATCCATTTATGGTGTATCAGATACAAACAAAGTTCCGAGATGAAGCCAGACCAAGAGGCGGTCTGATTCGAGTACGAGAATTTACGATGAAAGATGCGTATTCCTTTCACACAAGTCAGCGTGATTTGGAAGATTACTATGAACGTTGTTATCATGCTTATGAACGAATTTACAGCAGGGTTGGAATTCCAGAAGTGATTTCGGTTGCATCCGACTCTGGTATGATGGGAGGAAATATTTCTCATGAATTTATGCTTTTGACATCAATCGGTGAGGATTCAATCGTAATATGTAAAAGTTGTGGTTATAAAGCAAATATGGAAGCGGCAGATAGTGTAATTTATAATGAAAGAGATTCTATTTCAAATAAAATCACACTTGTACACACACCAGATATTCATACGATGGAAGAAGTTTGCGGATTTTTTCATGTTACAAAAGAAAAAACTTGTAAGGCTGTCGTATATCAGAGAAATAGTGATGACTCATATATTGTAGTTTTTATTAGAGGGGATCTTGACGTTAATGAAACGAAACTGACGAATTATCTTAGATCTGATATTCATGCAGGAATTATTACAGATGATTGCGAACTTGTGGCGGGATATATTGGACCATATTTACAAAACGATAAGTATACTGTTTTGTACGATAAGTCTCTTGAAAATTCAAATAATTTGGTTTGTGGCGGAAATTTGATGGAATATCACTACACTGGATTAGACATGCAGCGAGATCTCGAAAAGGTTATGTATCACGATTTTGCAAAAGTGCAGGAGGGTGGTATTTGCCCATGTTGCGGTAAACAGTCAATTTCCATATCTCGTGGCGTTGAAGTAGGAAATATATTTCAACTTGGAACAAAATACACAAGATCCATGAATATGACCTACGTTGATAAAGAAGGAAATACCCAATACCCTGTTATGGGATGTTATGGCATTGGGATTGGCAGACTTGCAGCATCCGTTTGTGAGGCTCATCATGATGATTTTGGTCCAATATGGCCTATGGCAATTGCACCTTGGCAAGTTCATATTTGTGCTGTACGCTCTGAAGATAATGAGGTGAAAAAATGCGCAGATAATCTATATGAGGAGCTGCTAAATAGTGGAATTGAAGTAATTTATGATGACAGAGCCGTCAGTGCTGGTGTTATGTTTTCAGATGCGGATCTGCTTGGTGTTCCACTTAGAATTATCGTGAGTCCAAGAAATCTGAAAGAGGATTGCTGTGAGATTGTATCAAGAGATAAAGCGATTTCAATGAAAGTGGCATTAGATTTAACAAAAGAAAAAATTGTTGAATTAATAAAGCTTCTTGATAAACAAAATGATAATCTGGTTTAAAATGATAAATTTTATTGGGATTTTATTACTATTTCGCATAAACGATTATTGACGTACAGATAATCGTACAGTACAATGAAAGTACAGAAAAACGTACGTAAAGGAGGTGCTTGTATGTTAGCTGTTAACTATACAACATTAAGAGAAAATATGAAGACATATATGGATAAAATCACGGATGATTATGAGACAATGATAGTTACAAGGAAAGATAATAAAAATGTAGTTATGCTTTCAGAAGAGTCCTATAACAATATGATGGAAAATATATATGTAATGGGAACTAAAAGTAATTATGACTGGTTAATGGAATCAAAGGCTCAATTAGAAAATGGAATGGTATCTGCACATGAACTCTCAGAGGTAGAAACGGATGAATAAAGTTTTTACAAAAAATGGATGGGAGGATTATATTTACTGGCAGACGGAAGATAGAAAAACATTAAGAAAAATAAATCAGTTAATGGAAGTTATAGTCAGGAATGGAAATGAAGGTATAGGAAAGGCAGAAGCACTAAGTGAAAATCTGGCTGGTTTTTGGAGCAGAAGAATCAATGATAAAGATAGGCTGATTTATAAAATCGACCAGGAAAATATTTACGTTTTGGCGTGTAGATATCATTATGCAGACAAGTGATATACTTTTATGTTTTCATTTCACAATTAACGTGTAGGATAGTGCCAAAGAAATAATAAGAATAAATAACAAAAGCTTTTAGATATAAACGTCTCAGGGCTTTTTTATTTGTTTAAAAATTGAGATTGGTGTTATAGTGGTTTTGTGAAATATATTGCTAAATTGCTAAATATCACTTTACACCGCCCTTAGGGCATGGTTTATTCTATGCTTAGAAACGTATTTAGAAACTTAAAAAGATAACAGGGGGCAAATGATATGAAAAAAGAGTTTTACACAGCGGGGGAACTAGCAAAGTTAACAGGAGTGACATATAAAACAATTCGTCATTATCATATGATAGGATTATTAGAGCCAGAACAATATACCAAGAGCGGTTACAGACAGTATGGTACACAATCAGTAGAAACATTACAGCGAATATTGATGTTGAAGTATTTGAATTTTTCATTGGATGAAATACGAAAGATATTGTTAGAGGAAGATATAACAGATACATTTTGTAAGCAGGAAAAGCTTCTTTTAGCACAGCAGGAACATATAAATCAGATTTTAAAAGCTGTGAAAGAAATACAAAAGGTAAGTGATGCAGAGCGCTGGGAGAAGATGTTGACGATTATTCATATGACGCAACAAAAAGAAGAAATCATTAAGCAATATAAAGAAAGTGGAAATTTGCAAAAGCGTATTGACATTCATGTTTATAGCACATCGAAAACCAACTGGTATCAATGGATTTTTGATGGATTAGAAATAAAAAAAGGAATGAAAATTCTTGAATTAGGCTGTGGAAATGGCCTGTTATGGACAGAAATGCATCATCAGCTGCCCAAAAACATTCAGATTTTTATGACAGACAGTTCTAAAAATATGTTACAATCGGCTAAAAGTAAAATTGAAGCGTATGCAAAATTATATAAAGAAAATAATGTTGAATTTATATTTTTACAAAAAGATGCAGAAAAATTTAATTTTGAAGAAAATGATTTTGACCGAATTATTGCAAATCATATGTTATATCATGTATCAAATGAAAACCGAAACAACTTATTAAAAACTTGCGGGAGCTTATTAAAGCAGGATGGTATGTTTTTTGCATCTACGGTTGGAAAGACGCATTTGCAAGAACTGTTTTCACTAGTGAAAGGATTTGACAGTAAGATAGAGGTACCGAATTGGATGACAGAGAATTTTGAATTAGAAAATGGTGCAGAACAATTAAAACAAGTATTTTCAAATGTGATTCAGAAGGAACAAAAGAATGATCTTTTAGTCCCAAATCCACAAGCCATATATGACTATATAGATTCCTGGCCGGGGAATGCAAAAGATATATTAAAAGGTCAAGAAAAGGAGTGGATGAAGTATTTAAAAGATAAAATCTCGGAAGAAACACCATATTTTATTCATAAGTCAACAGGAGCCTTCAAAGCATTTAAGGCATAAATTTAATGAAAAATAATACTCAAATATATTCGTTTATATTGATATTGGAATCCTTATTCACGGTTCTTCGTAAAGAATGTATAGCGGGTTTAAAGTGTTTAGGCCAAAAAGTTGTGGCATACCTAACTGAAGGAATGAATGCAGATTTTTCATTATGAAAATCAGTGTATCATGAGAAGACAATAAAAACTATATTATATTTTAGATTAATTCGATACTAGTAGTTGCGTTATTACTCATATACAAAATTAGCAGAGGGATATTTCACAGTAAAAGCATTAAGGAATCTTGGAAAAAATGATGGAGTTGATTTGCCTATTTGCAAGGCAGTATATCAAATTTTATATTGCCAAGCAGATCCATCAAGTATATTAGAAATACTTTTTGCAAGAACTTTAAAAAATGAATTTTAAAAGGCTTCATATTTCAAATGCTTTTAAGAATCAATAGTTAAAAAAGCAATCTGGGAAAAGATTTCATTCCAAATATGATTTAAAGTATAACTACCACGTGGAAATGGAAGGTGATGGTTTTGAAGTCAAATGAAAATGTAAATATGGTGTTAAGGTACATTGATAATCATCTGGAAGAGAATCTTACAACCAAGGATATTGCAAAAGTAGCGGGATATTCAAAATATCATTTTATAAGACTCTTTAAATCGTGTATGAATACAACCATAATGGAGTACATTAATAAGCGTAAGCTTATAAAAGCATCAGAACAAATATTAAACGGAGCCAAGATTATAGATGTGGCAATTCAGTTTGGATGGCAATCACATAGCGGTTTTACAAAAGCATTTAAGAAAGAATTTGACTTTTATCCATCCCTTCTAAGAGCAATGAAAATTTCATTAGAAAGCTTAGGAGGTAGTGCAATGAATCATGTTTTTTTAGAATCAGCGAAAACAGGAGCAAGCAAAGAAGAACTATTAGATTTTTTACAGGAAAAAATGAACGAGAATGGCATTAAAATCGAAACCGAGCGGATGAACAATGTTTATCAATATGCATGTGAAGCCTATAAAGGGATAAAAAGATATTCAGGAGAAGAATATGTGACACATTTACTTCATGTTGCAATTGTACTGACGCAACTAGGAGCACAGAAGCAGGTGATTTTTGCAGGTATGTTTTGTGATGTGGCTAAAAAAGGTGTACAATCCATACAAGAATTAGAAAAAAAGTTACCAAAAGAAATATATGATATTGTATCAAAAACTCAGGTTACAGGAAATGATCTGTCAATGGCAGAAGATGAAGTACTGTTAATTAAGCTGGCAGAGCGACTTCATAATATGCGAACAATGGAATTTGTTGATGAAAGTATGAGAAGAGAAAAATCAAAAGAAACCGTAGAACTTTTTATGCCATTGGCAAGAAAAACGAAGAATATAAAACTCATGGATGAGTTGAATGAGCTGAGTATGGAATATTATATGAAGTAAAATTTGATAAGCCTCATAAAATGCAATACATTTGCTAAAAATGTGAATATACGAGTCAAAAAACAGTGTTATAATTGCAAAAGAAGCATAGTATACAGGTCAGCTGAATGACCTCTACACTATGCTTCTTATTGGTTAATACCTGGAACACAAAACTTAAAGGTGCAGCTCAATGCTTTTTTGAGAAATGAGATTGAGAATGAAAATTAAAAGTCCATATGATAAAATTGATTGTGAAACAAGGTGCATGGTTGCAGGAAGTATATAAATGGAGTAGATATCTTAACGGATTATTTTGTCAGAGAAAAGAAGAATGGAGTCTGTGAAAGCTATGATAGAAGAAATATTAAAAGAATGGAATCTGAATGATTCCCCAAAGCAAATATACCATTCCACCTGGAGTGTAAAAGGAATGTTTGTTTTAAAAGAATACAGTGATAAAGAAGCATTACTAAGAAATATTCAAATGTATAAAATACTTCATGAAGCAGGAATTCCTGTGCCAGAGATATGCCTGCTTACCGATGGTAAAGAATTTTATAAAAAAAATGACAAGATGTATATGCTTACAACGAAATTAAAAGGAAAAAATATAGTTAATATTAATCAGTTGGATGAATCCTGGTTTTTTGATTTTGGACAAATTCTTGCAAAACTCCATATTGCGTTTAAAGAATGTGAAAAAACGATAAGTTTTTGGAATAATAGTTTTCTGGAAGAAATGGAAGGCTGGGTTACGAGAAATTTAAAGAAATTTGCACCAGAATACTTATCTGCAAACGAAACAGAGAAAGCGATTTTCCAGCTATCCGAAGTATATCAGGAACTGCCAAAACAGTTAATTCATAGAGATGTACACCTGGGGAATTTTTTGTTTGAGGATAAAGAGTTTTCTGGATATATTGATTTTGATTTAAGCCAGAGTAATATACGGATTTTTGATATCTGCTACTTCCTGCTAGGACTTCTGACGAAAGAAGATAATAACCGGGTAAAGGAAGAAAGCTGGTTTTCTATCGTAAGCCAGGTCATAAAAGGATATGACTCACTTGCAAACTTAAAACAAATTGAGAGGAATTCCATTACTTGCGTTATGAAGAATATAGAGTTACTATTTGTAGCATATTTTTTGGGTATTGGAGATGAAAAACTGGCAAAAGATTCTGCTGATTTATTTTTGTTTATATGTAAAAATGAAGAGAAAATATACAAATCATTGAACTAAAAAATAGTGATAAAATGTATAAATAGTATAAAACTTATAGAATACGAAAATTATCATGAGAGGTTTCTTATTTAGAAAAATGTGGTAAAGTAAGAAAAATATATTTGAAAAAATAATGAAAAAAAGAATTTTATGCAGTTTTGGTAATTGGATTCATGAAAAAAAGAATAATTATACCAATTATATGGTAATATATTCGTATTACAATTTTACTTGGAAAGGAAGACGAATCTATGGAAAAACTAAATGACTATTTATATTCTGGAGATACGGTGCTTAAGATTTTACAAAGATATACAAATGACTTGAAAAAATCAGCAAAAGAAACAAATAATCCAATTGATCTTGCGCATAGCAATTTCCTGATTCAAATAGAAGAGCTTTTACAGCACAATGAATTTTTGACTTCACAGTCGCAACGAATTCGGGAATTTTATAAACTAATGGCAAATGAATATCCTTTTCTTGCATTCACGTTTAAGGGACGAATTAAGTCCTTGATCCGTGCGGAAGAAAAATTCAATGGATACATCGTAGAATATATATATAATTATTACAAGGAACATGGAAAGTATCCTTCCCTTCCGGAGCTAAAAAATAGTATCAATTATTTTCGCGACCTGATTGCATATAGAATTGTAATCTCGCTCCCAAAATGCCATTTAAAAGAAGGACAAAACCGATCAGAGGAAGAGATAAAATATCTGTATGATATTGCAAATAAGTTGCCAGATTTTTTAGAGGAAAGAGGTTTTACTGCAGAAATATCTTCCTTTGAGGGTGATAAAAAGTCGCCCTTGCTAAAAAGCAGCGTAAATCCATACTATAAAGACTATATTATAAATGAAAAAGCACATGGATATCGCTCATTACATATCACATTTTATGATAATGTTGCCCGTTGTTATGTAGAAGTGCAATTGCGAACAAAAGAAATGGATGATTTTGCTGAAATTGGTCCGGCAAATCATTTGGGTTATGAAAAGCAGCAAAAAAGTGAGAGATCCAGAAGAGATGAAATTCCAGAAGGAGAATATGTTTATTTTGATGAAGCCTATGAAAGAGGTATCCAATTGCAGCAACTGGAACTATCAAAATTGGATGTAAATATGTTTTCCGCAGTGAATAATTCTCTTATCAACGATGGATGCGGACTATACCGTGGAAGAGTGATTCTTCCGTATGAGCATCTTTCAAGATTTCAAAATGACCTTGTAGATTAAAAATTATAAATAATTTATAAAAATGAAATCCTTAAAAATCAAATCTGTAAAAATGAAATCCTTAAAAATTAAATTCAGAAATCAATTTTTATCTCTCGGGACTTTGTCTCGGGAGTTTTTAATGATTTTTTTTTGCGAAGTGTGGTAGAATGAAATAGAAATATATATAAACGAAATGTCTATTTCATCTGAGTACTTCTTTTCGTGATACTGCTGACTACTCTGATAGTACAGTTGATTACACGTAGTAAAAATGATTATTTAACAGATTCCAATAACAAACCCAACAGTAAAAACATAGCAAATCCAACCGAAGAAAGAAGGTATTTGGATGAAAGATTCAAAAAATGCAATGAAAAACACGAAAGATAAAATTGAGGGTAAAATCAGGGAAACAGCAGGTGAACTTACGGGTAATGAACAATTAGAACTAAAAGGAAAATTACAGGCAGAAAAAGCTAAGATAAGCGAAAAAATGAATGTTAAGGATAACGTAAACGAATTGAAAGAAGAAATTGCAAAAAAAATGAATGATGGAATAGATAAAAAAAGAAAGAAATAGATGCCAAGTTGCATAAAAGTAAACTTGTCTGCGCTAGAGCATGATGTTATACACTTCATAAGCGAAAAGATTATATTGGAGGAAAAAAATGAAAATAGTATTACTTCATGGGCAAAATCATAAGGGAAGCACATACCAGATTGCAAGAATATTGGTTGATAAAATAGAGAGGAAGGCAGAAATCTCAGAATTCTTTTTTCCAAAAGACTTAAATCACTTTTGCAACGGATGCTATCAGTGCATTCAAGATGAGTCAAAGTGTCCTTTTTTTGAAGAAAAAGAGCAGATTATGAGCGCCGTTGCCAAAGCAGATTTATTGATTTTTACGACACCGACATATTGTATGCACGTTTCTGCACCAATGAAATCTTTTATTGATTTAACGTTTACATACTGGATGTCTCATCGACCAAGAAAAAGTATGTTTTCAAAAAAAACTGTTATTTTATCCACAGCGGCTGGTATGGGAACTTCTTCTGCAATCAAAGACATTCGAACATGTCTGACCTATTGGGGAATTTCTAACGTTTTTTCTTATGGAGTTTCTGTCCAGGCCATGAACTGGAATGGTGTATCAGAAAAAAAGAAAAAACAGATAAATGAGGCAGTGGGAAAGCTGGCAAAAAAAGTGAATAAAAGTACGAAACATCATACCTCAATAAAAACAAAAGGAACTTTTTACCTAATGCGCATGATGCAAAAGAATAATTGGGGATCGGGAGAGGAAGAAAAAAAGTACTGGCAGGAAAACGGATGGCTTGATAAAGCCAGACCATGGAAATGAAAATCATCAAAGCAGGTGAAAACAGGATAAGAAAGAAAAATTCAAGTCTGGTTGATGAAAAACATGTGATTTATAAGTAATAAACATAAACATAAATGTAGGCTTTGTTACACTACAATTGTTTCAACATGGATTCTAACTTATCCTGAAATGCAAAGCTTTTTAGCACACGATGATATCCATTTTGTGCAATTCGTTTTCGCTCGGAATCATGGCTGGTGTAAAATACTGTCTTTTCATACAAATCTTCTGCATTTTCATAGACAATGATTTCTTCATTGATTTTAAAATAATCCGTTAGCTCAGATTGAAAATTGGTAATTAAAAACCCATGACATCCAAGCACATCTAAGATGCGCAGAGGAATGCCCGTGCGAATTGCTTTTAAAGAAACATTTAAATTGATATCACTGCAGTGAAATATTTTAGGCATTTGTGAATAATAGTCGGCATATCCTTTAAAAATAATGTTTTTCAGGTTATTATTTTTCTGAGAAGTATAAAGACTGACATTAAAATGGTTCGCAAGCAGTGATAAGCATAAAAAGCGTTCTCTTCCCGTTATTTCGCCAGCCAGCATATACTCAAGCTCGGGCTTTGATATCGATAAGCTTCCATTTGTAGAGGAAAGATATTGCTGGTTTATTTTCTCTAAAAAATCAGTAGTTAGCAATTCTGGCAAAATGTAACCGCCATATATTTTAGACTGGGCTTGAATGATGCCTTCTAAATAGCCTTTATAATAGGGAGATAATGGGGATGTGTAGTAGTCATAGTAGGTTTGATATAATTGTCCAACAAAAGAAATCTGACTGGAAAAAGCAACTCTGTCTTCAAAAGAAATTGGAATATCAAAGACATCTGGATCGACTGCAAGAGGCATATATTTAGCAGGAATACCGATTTTTACATAGGCATTTGCCTGATCTTTATCAAAAAAGTAAGCATGATTTACAGAGTTGCAAAGTGAAGCTGTATTTTTGATATGAATCGGAGAATCATAAATCCATGAAATATAAGGAACTCCTCTTTCTTCACATGCATTGGAAATTAAGGGTGAAAAATTAACAGAGAGAACACATTCGTAAATACGATGTTTCAATATTTTTCGAAAATCGACTTCAAATTTAGCATCAGATTCCCAATCTTGAAAAATATAGTAATATATCTCATATTCTTTATGCATGGAATGCAGAGCATTTTCAATTCCTTTATTCATAAAAGAATTCCATTGAAAAAATAATATCATATCGGTCTCCTCAATACGGTTTATAAAAATATTATAATGAATATAAAAAATGAATTCAATCTTTTTGCGCTAGCAAAAAAACAAAATTTAAAAAAAAGAAGTTTTTTATCATAGAAAAAACCGAAATTATGTAGTAATATAAATAATATAGGTGAATTGAGGATACAAAAGAGACAAAAGACAAAAAACAGTACGAAAGGGAATCTATGAAAAGGGGATCATAGGGGGAAACGAAATCATGGAAATGTTCATACGAAAAGAAAGAACACATTTATTTGCTCCTAGTATAAATATTGCTGTTGTATCACAATTTGAAGGGAAAATAAGAGAAGATGGTCTGTATTTTGCAATTAAAAATGCGATGCGACATAATGAAATTTTATGTTCTAAGATAAAGCTGGATACATCTGGTAAGGCCTTTTTTGAAATGCCAAGCGAGCCTTGCTATCGATTTGAAACAATGGCAGGGGATTGGCGGAGTCTGATTAAGGAACAGGAAAGAATTCCCTTTGATCTGGAACATGGGGAATATATTCGATTCTTTTTTAGTGAAAACAAGTGGGGTACCCTGCTTATTTTTATTGCACATCATGTCATTGGGGATGGACTGTCCATGACTTATTTCATGGAGGATATTTTAAAATCCTTAAATGGATACGATCTTGATTATAAACCAATGAAACAATTTCCATTTGAAACAATCCCAAAAGCTGCAAAGTTGCATGCCGGCATGAAATTTGCACTTAATCTAACAAATAAAAGATGGGAAAAGACAGGAAAAATCTTCCAACTTTGCGATTATGAGACATTATGTAAGGACTTTTGGAAGAAAAAAGTAACGGGTATTTTGTATGAACAGATAGAAAAGGAGCAATTCCTAAAATTAAAAGAATTGTGTAACAATCATGGAATTACGTTAAACAGCCTTTTGACAGCAGTATTTTTGAAAGCACAAAACAAACAGATAAATCTTGGAATTACGGTTAATATTCGAGAGAAGGAAAACCATAGCATGGGGAATTATGCAACTGGAATTTCAATATCTTATATCTATAATGAGGAAAAAGATTTTTGGGAAAACGCAAAAATAGTACACGACACTATTTATCAGAAACTAAATAATGAAAAAGAAAAATATTTTCTGGTGGAATATTTAGCACATGTGAGTCCTACATTGATTGATGGAGCATATTTTGCAGCGTTTGAAGCATATGAAAATAAAATTGCTAAAACTACGGCAGATATGTTTGGATATCAATTAAATCCAACAAGTATGAATATAAGCAACCTGACCTGCATTCATTTAAACGATGAAGAAGAAAAATATCATTTGAAGGAATTTTTCATATTACCGCCATTACCAGCCAATGCAAAAAGTATGGTTGGCATATCTACCTTTCACGATAATATGACAATAACGTATCATTTTGCAGAAGAGCTGGACGTTTCCATAGAAGAGAAAATTTTCAAACGAGCAATCGAAGAATTGCAGGAATTGATCTGATAATTGAAAAGATTTTTATAAGACATTTTTCGGTAAAAGTACATACGGAAAAGTGTCTTTTTTATATAAAATCTTCATTTGAAATTCAAATGCGCATGCTATAATGAAAAATGGAAAAGAGGTTAAAATAAATGCAAAACGAATCGTATCGTGTCTTATTTTTGGAGGATGAACCAACAATCCGGGAAGTTTTAAAAGAATATATGAGTATGTCACAATATATAGTAACAGAAGTGGAAAATGGAGATGCTGCAATAGCATTATTAGATAAAGAGACATTTGATATCGCAGTATTGGATATTATGGTACCAGGTGCCAGCGGTCTTTTGGTATTAAGCCATATTAAGGATCGTTACCCGCAAATGGCAACCATCATGCTTACTGCATTAGAAGATGAGAAAACACAGGTGGATGCTTTTAACCGGTATGCGGATGATTATGTTATAAAACCAGTATCTCCGATTATTTTGTTAAAAAGAATGGAAACAATTTTACGAAGGACAAAACAAAATATCATGAGTGCAGAGAGTATTTGTGGCTTAAGTTTTGAAGAAGATGCTTATTGCGCCTATTATAATGGAAATCCGTTGCCACTCACTTTAAGCGAATATTTGTTACTTCAGGTGCTTTACAAAGAACCGAACCGTGTTTTTAACCGGGAACAGCTGATACTTCGCATTTTTAATGAAGATTATATTGGAAATGATCGGATTATTGATGCGCATGTCAAAAATCTGAGAAAAAAACTGCCGGTAAACTGCATAAAAACAGTGATTGGTATCGGTTACCAGTTTGATAGTAAAGGAGCTGCCCATGAAACTTGCTCATAAAAATTTTCTATATACCACAATTGTAACAGGGATTCTTACAATACTAGTGCTTGGATATTTTGTATTTATGCTGCCATCCTTATATGTGGATTATGTTTCCAATGAAAATTATGATTCTATTGTAGCCCAGCATAAGGGTTATTTAAAAGATGGAACCTATAAACATGTAAACGTAAAAAATCCAAGCTGCATGACAATTGATATCCCCCTTGCAGGAGATTTTGTTACAATCACAGGCAAAAGTTTCCAGACGCGTATCACGCCAAAAACGGATGCGATGAAAAATCTGTTTTCTGAGATGAAATCCTATGCGAAAACGACATTGAATCATATGAAAAAGTCCAATAAACAATTGGATAAAAAAGCATTTAATGCAAAAGTATCTGAGTGGAAAGACGAATTTAAAAAGCAGACAGATTTTATGGATAATCTTCCAGTTGACATCAAAACAAAAACAGATTTCTCCACAAAAAATTTTTATACAGATGAGTCAACAACGATTCATTATATTTCAGATGATACAATTATCTTAGAAGCAAGCGTGAATGATGGAGAAAATCACTACACAAATTATATGGGATTCACATATAACAAAGATCGTCTTGTCATATCATATCTTCCGGCAATGACACCACAAATGAATGAAATCACACCGATCATCATCCGCTCATTACCAATGTTAATTGCAGTGATTGTACTATTTGCACTTGTTGTATCCTATTTATATTCCAAAGGAATCGTTGATCCGATCCTAAGACTGGTAAAGCATACGCAGGCAGTAAAAAGAAGTGGAGATATAGCAAATGCATCACTTCCAGTAAAAGGAAAAGATGAAATATCTATGCTGGTGCAAACATTGAATGAATTGTATGAAGAAATAGACGATAATTATAAAGTACTTGAAACAAAAAACATGGAATTAAAAGAAAAAAATAAAAGTCAGGAAGTTTTTTTACGTTCTTCTTCGCACCAGTTAAAAACGCCAATTGCTGCTGCGCTATTACTTGTGGAAGGTATGATAAATCAGATTGGTAAGTACCACGATACAAAGACATATTTACCAGAAGTAAAAAAACAGCTCTTATCGATGCGTAAAATTGTAGAAGATATTTTGTATTTAAGCCGTTGCGAAGAAAATATACTTTTGGAAAAAGTTGATTTGAACATGCTTATTTCAAGACAATTATCCAGTTATAAAATTACCTTAGAAGAAGGAAATTATATTATAATGACAGACTATGCAAAAGAATGCTTTGTAACGACGGATGGAAATCTGCTGCTTAAAATTCTTGATAATCTCATTTCAAATGCAATTGTTCATAGTAAAGCAGGAGCTTTGATTACAATTACAACGAAAGAAAATGAACTGGAAATACGTAATAACGAAGCTCATATTGATGAGGAACTTATACCAGATATTTTTCAGGCATTTGTAAGTGGCGGGAAAGGGCATGGACTGGGATTATATATTGTTTCTTATTATGCAAATATTCTGGGTATGAAAATACACATTACGAATGAAGAAGACGGAGTCCTTACCAGACTGATATTTGATGCAAATGCAAAAGAAACAATATCTTACATGTAGGAATAGATTCATAAAAAGATATATGTAGGAATAGATTCATAAGCAGATATATGCAGCATCTACACAGCATCTTCATACGAGATTCATATCCATTTGTTAAGATTTCTTTACAGGTAATTGAAAACATGGAAAGATTTCCTGCAGAGAAGAGGAGATGAAAATATGTTATTAAGAATAAATAACTTAAATGTGCAATATGGAAAAATAACAGCTTTGAATATAACAGCACCGATTACCATTGAAAAGGGAGACCGAATCGGCGTGATTGGTTCAAATGGAGCAGGAAAAAGTACACTTATAAAAAGTTTGCTTGGAATTGTAAATTATACAGGTTCCGTTGACAGTAGCATTTCTCCTTTAGATATGGCAGTCCATATGCAGTTTAATGAATATAGTAATAGTATGCCAGTGAAATATGTTATGGAAGCAATTTTACAGACGAGTATTCAGAAAAATGAAAAACTATTAGAACTCATTTCATATTTTGAATTTGAAAACTGTTTGAATAAGAAATTTAAATACCTTTCAGGGGGACAAAAGCAGCGTTTTACAATTATTCTGGTTATGATGCAGGAAGCACCGCTTACCTTTTATGATGAAGTTACTTCCGGACTGGATTTTGAAACAAGACAAAAACTTGTAGAAAAATTAGTTTCCTGGTATCAGGATAAGGAAGCTGGTTTATGCGTGGTTTCCCATTATTATGAAGAATTAGAACAGCTAACAAATAAATTACTAATTTTGGATCAGGGAAGGGTAATTGATTTTGATGATAAGGATGCACTCTTTCAAAAATACTGTGGACGCGCCATTATTATAGTAGACAATAATGAAAAAAACCAGGAACTGACAAGCAAATATGTAAAATCAGGCTCACCAAATCATTTAATAGCACTATCCTGTAATACAAAAGAAATTGAATTCGAAATTTCATCTTTACTGATTCAGAATAATGTGAATTACAAACGTAGTAATAATGATATCGAAATGATTTTTATCAATGCAAAACAAAGAGCTGCAATAGGAGGAAATGAGAATGAATAAAAATAAGGTATCTCTTAAAATGATACAATATGAATTAAGAAATGTTGCAGGTAATCCGTTTGTGCATATTTTTGGTATTGGATTTCCAATTTTATTATCTATTCTCATTTCAAAATCAGTTTCAAGTGAAGTGGCAGATGTTTCTTACTTAAAACAGGTAGTTACTTCAATTTTTATTGGTATAGGAGCAATTATCCCAATGGCTACGATTCTTATGGGATATTCCAGTACCTGTTCTCAGGATATAGAAAAAGAGATTCCACTCCGGATGCAGTTATTTGGATTTAGTGAAAAATATACGATTATCAATCGGATTTTAGCAGAATTTGTTTATATGACCTTTGCTTTCTTGCTCTATTTTATAGTGGGTTATACATTTTTAAAAATCAAAATACCCTCTGTATCAGGTGGAATCATATATCTTGTATGTATTTATTTTTTTGCAGCAGTATTATTTGTTCTGGCACATGCAATTGCAAATCTTGTAAAAAAATTCGGACTGACATATATGATTACAATGATTATCTACTTTGGAATGATGATTTTAAGTGGAATGATGGGAATTACGATAGATAAATTACCAAAAAGCGTTCGAGTTCTTTCAAATTTACTTCCATCTACGTACTTTAATAAGAACTTTTATACAGTCTGGGTTGGAAAAGCATATAATTTTGTACCAATGATTCAGTCTTATATTTTCTTCATAGCAATTTCTGGAATTCTGGTATTCGCTATGATATACCGTTCAAAAAGAAATTTGCACTAATTCCAGGGAAAGGTATAATAGAAAAAAAGAAATGAGGGATGAAGTATGACACTCGATGAATATCAGACACTTGCCATGAAGACCTTAAATCAGAAACTGGATAAAAAAGATATTTTAATCAATGGAGTCATGGGACTGTGTGGAGAATCTGGTGAGGCAATTGATATTGTAAAGAAACATCTGGCACAGGGACATGATTTAGATAAAGAGCATTTGAAAAAAGAACTTGGCGATATAGCCTGGTATCTTGCAGAAACAGCGACTGCGCTGGATACATCACTGGAAGAAATTTTTCAAATGAATCTGGATAAATTAAAAGAGAGATATCCTGGTGGTTTTGCCGAAAAAGATTCTCGAAACAGGGATGAAAATGATATATAGAGTACGATTGAATGAATCGATAAAGAATGGCTAGGAGATAAAAGAAATAAACAAATATCTCCTAGCCATAAACTTTATGAAAGTAAAAATGATTATACAGAAATATTGGAGAGTTGATAAAGTTTTCGCTCTTCTTTTTGTAATAAATAATTACATAAAAGCATAGCAGTGATACATGCCACAACGTGACTGATAAATATGGCAATCCAAATGCCATGCAAATAAAGGGAACTATGTAAAAGAATATAGGAGAGGGGCATTCGAATTATGATATAATAAAATACCATGAGAAGCATGCTCATTGCAGGTTTTGAAAGTCCATTTAAGGTACCTAGAAAAATATTACTAAGCATATTCAAAATATATCCAATGCCTATAATTTCAAAATAAATAGCAACAATATCAGCAACAGCGGAGCTTCTTAAGAATAGGAAAGATAAAGGTCTTGCAAATATGACAACCAGCACAGACAGACTAGTTAATAGTAAGGTTCCGATTTTTAAAGCGTATTTTATATATAAGAGCCCACGGTCTATACGCTTTGCCCCCAGACATTGTCCGATGATTGTAGTTAAGACCATGTTCATTGCCATAGAAGGGTAAAAAAGAATTGTTTCTAGTTTGCCAGAAACTCCATATGCAGCAAGTGCAGAAAGCGAAACACTACTGACAAGTGATGTCAAAAAACTGGTACTAATAGCAGGAATACTTTGCTGGAAGGCAGATGGAATAGCTTTGGCAAAAAGTGATTTTATTTCATAAAATTCAAAAGTAGAGAATGTAATGGTGAAAATATGCTTTTTCATAATATATAAAATCATAAATACCAGGCAGATGAACTGTGATAAAACAGTCGCCAGAGCCGAACCTTTAAATCCAATAAAATGAATAAAAAGAGGATTTATGAGAGCATTTAAAATGGTACAAAATAACATGGCTACCATTTGAAACATGGAATTCCCATAACTTCTTAAAACAGCAGTGAAATAGCAGTATAAATAAACACATGGAAAAGCAAGTAGATATAAAAACAAATATTCGTAGGCCATGGAATAGGTTTCTTTTGTTGTATTTAAAAGATGTAAAATAGCTGGAAGAAAAAATTCTGTTATAGTGGTAAGGAACATAGAAAAAAGAATTGCCAAAACAAAAGAAGTGGCAAGAATAGAATCTATGTTTTTTTTGTCTTTTGCACCAATTGCATTGGAAAGCAAAATGGAAATACCATTTGTAGAACCCATAGCAAGGGAAGTAAGGATTAGAATAATTGGAGTAGAAACAGTTAGAGCAGCATATGCTCTTTCTCCAAGTAAATTGCCAATCCATAAACTGTCAACAAGATTGTATGCAATATTTAAAAACATAGCAATTAACATAGGTAAGAACATGATCCAAAAATTATTTTTTATTTTGCCGGTGACAAAATCCATTTGAAAATTCATTATGATTCCTCCTGAGATATAATGTGAATGAATATCATTCACTGAAAGCGTTTAAGAAAAACCTACCAAAGGCAGGTTATTTTATTTGTTCTAATAAATAGAGTAAAAACTCTTTGATTTGTTTTACACGGTATTCACCAGGAATGGATTGATCCATTAAGATTCCAAGTTGTCCATATACACAAAAAGAAGAAAATGCTTTTACAGGAACAGGTCTGATTTCTTCTCGTTCAATTGCCTGTTTTGTTAACTGCTCAACTACAGGTACTAATTTTTCACATATCTTCGTTGAAAGCTGTTCATGCATTTTCTCGCTTCCAGGTTTATGAAATAAGGAAAAATAAGGAGTATCATTTGTTTCGATATCTAAAAATGTTGGCATAGTTACAATAAGTTCTGCTAATGACAACGAGTGTGCAGTCATGCTTTTACACATAGCATCTACCTGAAGTGTAGCGTATTCTTCAACAGCTGTGTCAAATATTTGTTCTTTGGAAGAAAAATAGCGATAGCACAGGCCTTGTGCAACACCGATTTCTCTTGCAATATCAGATATGGAAGTTTTTTCATATCCTTTTTGATAAAAAAGCTTTATGGCGGTATCGATAATTTCCTGTCGCCGTTTTGCGGGTTCTTTTGTAATACGATTCATAGTGGAGTCTCCTTTTCAATCATGACTGAAATAGAATAGCATATAAGTTTTTAAAAGTCAATGAATGATATTCATTCATAAAAAATGACAAATGATAAAGATAAGTGCAGATATGTGAAATATATTCAGTAATTTTATGAAAAAGACTTAAAAAAAGTGTATAGAAGATGTAAAATAAAATATATATATTCTGAAAAAGAGAGGATACTGGATGGAAGAATTTGAATTATTTGTGGAAAAAATAAAAGAAGCAGATTTAAGAGTTCATGGTATCTATTTGTATAAAAAAGGATGCGAACCAAAAGAATACTTTTTTGAAAAAAACGCACGTTATCCAATCTATTCTGCTACGAAATCATTTCTTAGTGCAGCAGTGGGGATTGCTGTAAAGGAAGGATATTTCCATGTGCAGGATCCAATTTATAAGTATCTGGAATCTGGTTTTTTTGATGGAATGACAAACAAACGGAAAAAAGCATTTCAAAAACTTTCCATAGAACGCTTTTTAACTATGTCTGTTCCAAATCTGCCCTTTCGTTTGCAGGGAGATGACTGGTATTCTTATATTGAAAATTTAGATGCAGATTATGAAGCAGCACCGGATTTTTGTTATTCTAATATCTGCGCCTATCTGGTAGGTGTAGCTACTGAAAATGCAGTAAAGAAACCATTGATGCAGTATATGAAAGACAAGCTGTTCGACCCACTTGAAATGGAAATTCCTAATTATATGAAGGATCCATATGGCCATTTCTATGGAGCTTCCGGAATGCGTTTACAAGTAAAGGAATTAAGTAAATTAGGAATATTATATTTGCAAAATGGACGATTTAAGAATACGCAGGTGATTCCAGTTGATTGGATAAAAGAATCAAGTTCTGGAAAAATTAAAAACAGAGAAGGTGGCTATGGATATTTTATCTGGAGGTATCACTCAGGATACCGAATCAGTGGAAAATGGGGACAACGCAGTATTGTTGTGCCAGAAAAAGATATTGTACTAACGTATTTATCAGATTTGCAGGAAAATGAACAGTCTGATAAAATGGATGTTATGGTAAAAGAATTTTTGTTTTGCAAAACATAAAAGGTGGAGGCAGACATAAGATATGGAGAAAAAAGAAATAATACTAAAAGTGAAGGTGCAAAGAACTCTTGCAATCATAGCATTACTTGCTGATTCCATATGGAATATTTTGTGCTTTTTGGGTATCCGCCCCAGGCAGCAATTTTTATACGGAACCTATGCTCTGATTGCATTTTTCTTTAGTTTTTTTCTTTTAAAGCTGATTATACCAGAAATAAAAATAGAAAAATCAGCCTATTGGAAACATTTATCCAGGCAGGAAAAAATCCAGGCTCTTCTGATGATCGTGGCAATGTTTTTTTGGATAGCGACTTATTTTTTATGCATGATCTGAGTTTAAAGGATGTGTAACTATTGTGAAATAATTTTTTTGAAAAATGGAGGAAACTTTATGAGTAAAATTTCTGTACCTGCAACAAATAATTATTGCCCACAGACCCTTTTTTTATATGGAACTTACGATGAACAAAAAAAACCGAATTTTGGCTTGTTTTGCTGGTTAAGCTATTGCTGGGACAAGGAATTAAAAGTAATGGCATGTATTGGCGATAATAAACTGACGAAAGACAGAATTAAGAAAAATGGAATATTTTCAGCAAATCTGGTTACAGAACCGCTACTTCCGCTTGCTGATTATATGGGAAGCACAAGTGGCTATAAGCAGGGTAAGATGGATGTAAACTTAAAACTGGAAAAAGGTCAGATGTTAGATGTGCCAGTACTTGTAGAATCACCAGTAGTTTTTGAATTATGTGTAGAGCAGTTCATTCCATTAGAAGAAAGTAGTGACATTTTGATATGCAACATAAAAAATCTTCTTTTAGATGAAAAATTAGTATATAAAACAAAAACAGTAGAAGAAAAATTAAAAGAAATTGCTCCAGTTACTACAACCTGTTCTACCTATTTTTCCTGGGAAGGCAATAAAATGGGAAAATGGGGAGATGTCAAAGAAGCTTTTTTGAAATCACAGGATAAAAAATAAAACGCAATACATATTTAGATCATAAATTAGGTGTTTGCAAAACTCATTTCATATAAAATTTTAAAGTGAATATTACCAAAAGAAGGTTTAGGTGCAGTAGCAAGTCACCGTTCTTTTGGTAAATTCACCTAACATAACTAGTGATTTACATAATTTCGCAAACGCCTAAGATAACAAATATAAATTAAGGAGCAACATGTGGGACAAAACATTCTCTTGTCAAAAGATAAGAAGGATGATTTAAGCCAGTAGGTGGATAAAATTCATCATGCGTGTAACAAAAACCAAGTTTTTTTAATAGTTTTGCACATGCATCGTTATTCGGGTTGTGTCCAGCAAATAAAGCATTGACCTGTAGTGTATCAAATGCATGGCGAATAACACCAAAACATGCTTCCATTGCAAGTCCTTTTCCCCAGTAAGCTTCTTTTAAATGAATACCAAGCTCTAATATTTCTTCATCGGCATTGTATGGACGTAATCCGCAACAACCAGCCAGTTCATTGTTTTCTTTTATATAAATTGGCCAATAAGAAATACCATATTGCTTGTAATTTGAAATCTCTGTAAGCAGGCGTTTTTGAATATCATCTGCTGACATCTGTCCATTTGCTGTAATGAATTTTGTTACACTTGAACTTCCCCATAATTCCGTTGCTTTTGCAAAATCATCTTGGCTCCAGGTAGAAAAACCAAGTCTTTTTGTGGTTAGAAAAAATTCTTTCATGGGAAATACTCCTTTGATTTTTATTATTTGTTTATTATAGTACTATGGCAAAAATATGCCAAGAACGAAAAGTAATGCAAAAAAACAGGATACATTATAAAAAAAGGAATCTCACCACATCTGGAGATTCCTTTTTTTATATTTCGTTTCATTTCGTATCCGTTCGCTATAAATTCCTTAGATAGGAAAATATATTATCGGATAAAATTTGTCATAACTTTTGCTTCTGTTTCTGGAAGGGAAATTCCTGAATTTTTGCCGGCTTCTATACATTTTAGAAGCCAGGCCATATTTTTCCCTAAAGTTCTCATGGTCTGAATACCTTCTAAATCCTGATATACATCTTCTGGCGTATATCCATGTACCATATTCCAATACTGTGAAGAAACTACAGGCATGTTTGAAATGGTAAAGTATTTATTGAGCTGGTCAAAAGTTGCTGTGGTTCCACCACGTCTTGCACTGACAACTGCTGCGCCTGGTTTGTAGGCCATGGCATGTCCTGCATAAGCATAGAAGAAACGGTCTAAGAAGGACGTAACAGCGCCAGAAGCTGCAGCATAATGAACAGGAGAACCTACGATGAGTCCATCACATGTTTTTGCTTTTTCAATGGCTTCATTTAAGCCGTCTTTTTCTCCAAAGACACATTTATCTTTGCCACGGCAGGCACCACAGCCAATGCATCCTTGAATTGGTTTATTCCCAACCTGAAAAATTTCTGTTTCTATGGAAGCATTATTTAATTCTTTTGCAACTTCAGATAAAGCAGTAAACGTACATCCATTTGCATGTGGGCTTCCGTTGATAAGTAAAACTTTCATTTTTTTCACCTCTGATTTCTTTCAATGATTGACATTTAAAGTATAGAACAATATAATCCAAAAAGAAAGAACGCACAAAAAAGTGCGGTACTACCTAAAAGGAGAGTAGAATGAAAAACCTAGATAACATAGAAAATCCAATGGAAACTCCCTTTGGTTACACCATATCAATTTTGGGAGGAAAATGGAAGCTGATTATTTTATATGAATTAAAAGTAAATAAGGTAATGCGCTATTCAGAATTAAAAAAAGCGCTTGTAACCATCACACATAAAATGTTAAGTCAGCAGTTAAAAGAGCTGGAGGCAGATGATCTGGTCATCCGGAAGGAATATCCACAGTTGCCACCGAAAGTGGAGTATTCTTTATCGGAAAAAGGTTTGTCTTTATCTGGTATTATGGAAGATATCTGTAACTGGGGATGCAAATACGGTAATTGTGATAAACAAGATTCCAGAGGCGAATAAACTGACAGTTGTACTTTTCTTCGTACACATTGATAAATGAATCACAATCTTATTGACAAGCATGATATTCGGTATATATAATCAGTTAACACTGGAATCAAGTGTATACGGAGGAGATATTATGCAAAATAGGAGTTCAAAAACATTGTATTTAACTGAGCTTGCATTACTACTTGCAATTGTAATCATAATGACTGTGACGAATATAGGAAATATACCAATAGGTCCAATTGTAGCGACAATCTATCAGGTACCAATTATTATCGGAGCTGTGATTTTAGGACCTAAAGCAGGAAGTTTTTTAGGTGGAGCGTGGGGACTGTTATGCTTCTTTTTAGCAGCAATGGGTCAGACGACGGATGTTGTTGCACTTATGATTGTCCAGCATAATATTTTTGCATATTTACTGATTGCTTTTGTACCAAGACTCTTAACTGGTCTTCTGGCAGGTTTACTATTTCAGTTTTTAAAAGGAAGATTGTCTGGGAAAAAAGATATTCTGGTATTTGGAATCACTGGTGCAGTTGGAGCATTTTGTAATACGATATTATATCTCGGAGCGTTATATCTTTTTGTACGCCCACTTGTTGCAAACGCACTTAATATATCTCAAGCAGTCGTTGGAGGAATTGTTTTGACAACGGCATTTACAAATGGTCTTGTAGAAGCAGCATTAGCATGCATTCTGGTAACAGCAATCTGCAAAGCTTTAAAGGCAGCGAAAGTATTTTATTAAATATACGAATTGGTAATGAAATACAAAACATTCGTAAAATAGAAATTGCAAAATATCAGTAAAACTAGAAAAATCAGAATATTAGTAAAACAGGAAATACAAAATATCAGCAAAATATGAAATAAAGAATATTCGTAAACTAGGAAACTCAGAATAAAATTACAGACAATATATAGAAACCTAAAAAGCAGATGACAGGTCTGCTTTTTTCATTGCAAAAATATACCATTTGATAGAAAAATTGATTTTTTTGTATTGATATTGGAGTAAAAACAAAATATTTGTTTAAGATTGAAAAGAAATGTGGAAAAAGAGTTTGAAAGTATATTATTATGTTTATAAATAAAAAGAAAACAGGGGAATAAGAGATGCCACATATTTTAGTGATTGAAGATGATGCAGATATCAACCGATTATTAGAAACACTATTGAAAAATGAAGGATTTACGGTTTCGAAGGCTTTTTCTGGAACAGAAGGAGAACTTCGTTTTTCATTGGAAAAAATAGATTTAGTGATAACAGATTTAATGCTGCCGGGATTAAGTGGTGAAGATTTTATTAAAAATGTGCGGAAAAGCAGTGCAGTACCCGTAATAGCTTTAACTGCAAAAGGTGGATTGGATGATAAAGTGAATGTGCTGGAATATGGTGCAGATGATTATATGACAAAGCCATTCGAACCCAAAGAACTAATTGCAAGAGTAAAAGCACAGTTGCGCAGAAATGGTCTGTTAGAACAAAATAAGGAAAATGATTTCAGTGGTGAAAATAAAATATTGTCTTTACGAAAGCTTATTTTAGATTGTGAAGCAATGACTGCAGCAGTAGAAGGAGTGGACTTAGAATTAACGGTGCGTGAATTTGAAATATTAAAACTTATGTTAGAGCATCCAAAGAAAGTTTTTTCCAAAGAAGCATTGTATGAATCCATCTGGAAAGAAGGATATTATGGAGAAGATAATACAATCAGTGTCCATGTAAGCAATATTCGAAAGAAGATAGAAAAAATCACAAAAGAAGAATATATCAGTACCGTATGGGGAATCGGATATAAATTAAAGATGTAATAGAATATTGTAACTATGAAATTCAAAAAGAAACGTAAAGAATTCATAAATACCAACTTTATACTTTCTTTATATTTGATTTAGTACTTCTTTAAAAGAAAGCGGTAGGATAGAACTATCGAAAGAGCAAGTAAAAGATCAAAAACGAAAGGAAGCTAATCATGAGTGAAGTAATTCTGGAAATGAAACATATAACCAAAGCTTACAAAGGAAATCTTGCATTAAATGATGTTTCAATAACAATCAACCGGGGAGAAATATATGGACTGGTAGGAAACAATGGAGCCGGCAAAACAACGTTAATGCGAATGGTTGCAGGAGCTGCCTTTGAAGATGAAGGAAGTATTACATTATTTTCTAAAACAAATCCAAAAGAAATGCAAAAAGAGAGAAAAAGAGTGGGAACACTGATTGAAGACCCCGGTTTTTTCTCAAATATGACAGCGGAAGATAATTTAGAGTATTTTCGCTTACAATTTGGAATTCCTGGAAAAGAAACGGTTCAAAAGATTTTGACCGAAGTTCACTTACAGGATACGAAAAAAAAGAAATATAAAGATTTTTCTCTTGGAATGAAACAAAGACTTGGTATCGGCCTTGCACTTTTGCAGACACCGGAATTCTTGATTTTGGATGAACCGATCAATGGACTAGATCCAGCAGGAATTATAGAAGTACGTCAGACCTTACTTGAAATGAATCAAAAGAAGAATACAACGATATTAATCTCAAGCCATATTTTAACAGAGATGGCAAATATAGCTACAAAATATGGATTTTTAAGTCATGGAAAGCTTTTAGAAGAAATTTCGGCAGATGATATGCTGAAAAAATGTAATACCTATCTTGATATTGCAGTGCGGGATACCAAAGGGATGTGTGTATTACTGGAAAAAGAACTTTCTTATCAGAACTTTAAAGTATATCCAGACAATCATATTCATTTGTTTGAAGGTATTGATAATGGAGAAATGATATGTGAACTAGCCGCAGTCAATCATCTTGGACTCTCAGGCCTGGAAAAGAAAGTTTTGAATCTTGAAAATTATTATATGAATATGGTAGAGGTGGATTAATATGCTAAATTATATAAAAAGCGAAGGATTTCGTGCATTAAAGAATAAAAACATAAAAATCATGATTGGAATATGTATGGCGTTGATGTTTTCACTGGTCGCAATACTATATTATTTTAAAAGTGAATCAGGATTTTCCTATGCAAATACCAGATATGCAGTAGGAAACATTTATACCTCCATGACATTGATTCTTATACTGACACTTGTCATCGTAACTATTTTAGATGATAGTGAATATAAAAATCATACGATAAAGCACTCTGTTGCATTTGGCATTTCACGGGAAGAAATCTATTTTGGAAGGTTTCTGGTCATGGTCATAGCTTCAACAATTATCTACGTTATATTAACCGCATTTTTGGCAATTACTTCATATTTTATGCTAAATCATAGTAATGTAGGTGAATATATGATATTGGCAAGAATCAGCCTTGGATCTTTCACTTGTCTGATTGCCGGTCTGTCCGTAACATATTATTTTTTTATGTCAATGGAAAATCCAGCAATTGCAGCAACCTGGTCGATGGTATTGCTCTTTGCATTACCAGCAGTTTTCAATCTGCTTGGAATGAAATTTGAAGCAGCTAAAATATTGTCTGGATATATGCCATCAAACTGTATAGATAGTGGAAGTAAGCTGGTAGAATCAAATGGAAATAATATGCATGCAATCATAGTAGCAAGCATTGTAGGGGCAGTATGGACGGTTGCATTTTTAGCCTTTGGAATGCTCAGATTTCAGAAAAAAGAAATAAAATAATAAGTAGTATTACAATTACCTAGACAATTGCGAAACTTAGTTTATATGAAATTTCAAAGTGAATATTACCAAAAGAAAGGAGATTTTGATGATTTTTATAGCGACAGCATTTATGATACTAAGCCTATATTTCTATTTTCGTCTCCTTTCTTTAAAAAAAGGAATTAAAAGTCTGAAAAAAGATTTTCATGAAATAAAACAAAACAGGCAGGCAGAGCGACATATTCAAATTCAGATTCCAGATAAAGATCTGGAAAATCTGGCAGAGGAACTAAATGATTATATTGCTTCTTTTTACTATGAGGTAGATATAAAAAACAAAGATCTATCCCAGCTGAAAAACGAAATCACGAATTTATCCCATGATTTAAGAACTCCGCTGACCTCAATTTTAGGTTATATCGGATTGATAAAAGAGGAAGAACTTTCGCAGGATCAAAAGGAAATTTTTGAAGTAGTTGCAAGAAAAAGTTATCAGCTAAATGATCTGGTAGAACAGCTTTATGAGTATGCAAGACTTGGAAATAAAGATTATGCATTTCATATGGAAAAGCTGGATTTTTATCGAATAGCAAAAGAACATCTGCTGGATTCTTACTCGGAATTTGAAACGCAAAAGATAGAACTGGAATTGGAATTCTTAGATATAACAAAACCGATATATATCATGGGAGATCAAATTGCACTCATTCGTATTTTAACAAACCTGACTTCAAATACACTAAAATATGCAAAAGGTTATGCCAATATAAGGTTTTCCTGTAAAGAAAAAGGGGCAGAAATAACATACTGCACCAACAGGGGAGATTTATCTGAGTATGATATTGCGCATGTGTTTGATCGTTATTATAAAAAAAGTGAAGGGGATGTTGCGAAGAAAAGCAGTGGACTTGGACTTACGATAACGAAATTATTTACAGAACAGATGGGAGGCAGTATCAGGGCGTATGGGGATGAAAAAAATCTTTTCATCGCCTGTTACTTTCCCATAGTGTCAACTGCATAGATTATTTAGAGGCTTTTGCCTGAAATTCAGTGTTTGCAGCATGCATCATTTCAGATTCCTTATCCTGTGATTTTAAATCGTTATATGCGTTGCTGCTTATATTAGTTTTTGTATTTTCCTGTGTCTTTTGCTCTAAAGCGAAGGCTTTTGCCATTTCGGCAGAATTTCGATAGTCTTCTTGAGTTAGCGTTGAATGGATTTCTTCTGGAGTGGCATTGATTTTTTGGGCGTTATCTGTTTTTATAATCGCATCGCAGCTGACTAAAAGAAACCCAAGCAGAAGAAGGGAAAGAAAAATGCCTGGTTTTAAATGTTTCATATAAAGTGACTCCTTTGCTGTGACTTGGTGTCATTTTAACATCTTGGTTAGTTATAGTAAACAATAGAATGTATGACTTTTTTAAAATCATCTATATATACATAAAAAGCAGGTGAAAGAAGAAGTTTTTAGAGAAAATGAATAAAAGCAAATGCAAATATAAAAAAATATAAGGAAAAAACTTAAAATATTTTCAGTTATTTCAACGAAAAAAAATGATTTTGCTTTTTATAAAAAGCAGAAAATATAATTAATAAAAAAAGTATAAAGATTCACAGCTCTATTTACAGCTTATTTCCAGTATGTTACTCTTAGTATTAGAATTATCTTAATAGAAAAGAAAAGAAACCTTAAGAAATAAAGGGAGAAATTACCAAACGCCTAGTATACAGAAAAGACATTAGATAAATATATGGAGTAAAAAAATGAGAAAGAAAGCTTACATTAGCAGATTTTTTATCTTGTACCTAAATCCCGTAAGTTTAGGTGCATATGCATTTGGATGCTATCATCTGCTAAAATTTATATTATATGGAAGACCGGCAAGACATTTGCCAATTGTATTTAGCATGTTGATTTTTTTGGCAGTATGGCTGATTATCTGCATGGCATTTACAGTTCGTTTAAAAATAATGGATAAGAAAAGTGAAGAACTTCAAATAAATAAAAAGCATGCCTGCTGCAAACAGACACTATTTCATATAGTAAGTGTTTTTTTTGTTATTGTGTTTCTGGGAATTACAGGAGTTACAATTGGAGCAGTCTGCTGTAGTATTGGACCATTTATGTTATAAAAAAATTAGGAAAAAAGACTTTCTGTAATAATGTTGATATTACAGGAAGTCTTTTTTTGTCTGCTATATGCTAAAAATATACTTGTGCTTTATTTTTATCCTGCGCTATAATGAATATGCTTTTTTATAAAATACTCAAATTATAGTTTCACAAATATATAAATATAGTAGTAGGTATTTGCGAAACAATGTAAAGTACTTGATATATTAGGTGAATTTACCAAAAGAATGGCGATTTGCCACTGCATTCGGAGCCTTCTTTTGGTAATATTCACTTTAAAAATTCATTCAAAATGGGTTTCGCAATTGCCTAAAATATAGTAGTAAAGAAGAGGAGAATGAAGGAAATGGAACACAAAGATGATATCTTCGATAAAATCATGAAACTTCCGGTTTTAAAACTGTTTTACCCCATATATGAAAAGAAAAAAGAAGTTTTATTATACTTATTTTTTGGAGGTCTGACGTTTGTAATTAGCGTTGTAACATATGCATATTTTAATCAGATGCTTAAAATGCCGGCATTGATTGCAAATATTTTTTCCTGGATTATCGCTGTCTTATTTGCATTTGTAACAAATCGAATCTGGGTTTTTGCATCACCAACCAAGACAATTATGGAATTTTTGAAACAGATGGCATCTTTTTTTGCAGGACGTTTCTTCACACTTTTAGTGGAAGAACTGATTTTAGGTGCATTTGTAGATTTCATGCATTTTCCAAGTATCCTTGTAAAAATTGTAGCACAGGTGATTGTAATTGTTTTGAATTATGTCATTAGCAAACTTTTTGTATTCAAAGAGAAGAAAGAAAATTAATAAAAAACAGCTATTGTCAGCAGTACAGGCAAGGCATATAATAATTCGGGTAAGTGAAAATAAGCGACAGGATAAATCGTTAAGTGAGGTAAAGTATGAAGAAAAAAGGTCCTTTTGGAAAATCTTTTTTGATTTTTTTTAATCCAGTCATTGCTATTGTTTATGGAATACTATGTTTTGAAGTATATAAATTAGCGATGTATGGAGATGTCAATAAAAGAGCACCAATGATTATTGCAGCAGTTGTGTTTTTAGTTATATGGCTTCTCTTTTTTGTTTTTATTATTTCTAAATTAGGAAAAAATCGTTCAGAAGATAAAGAAACCCAGATTACCTGGATTGAGAATGAAAAGAAAATTAAAACAGGCAAAAACGGGATTTGGATTAGTATCATGGCAACTATGATGCTTGTAATTTTGCTTGGAATAACAGGAGCAGAAGCTTATGGGTTATATTACAGCGCAATTCCTTATAATGGAAAGCTATCCTGGGAAATAGAAAGTCTTCATAATAAAAGAGAACTTACATTTTCCCATAACGATATGCAAAAATATGGAGTAAGTGGAATTTTTAAAGATTTAGATACTTCTTTGAAGATGCCAAAGAATCTATACCTGGCTGGAAATTTGGATTTTTCCTACTCAAAAGAAGGAAAAATAACTGCTTTCGATGCATTTGTTTATGGAAAAAATAAAGAAAAACAGACCCAGTCCTATTTGATCTCATATAATAGCAAAAAGAATGATAAAATAACGGTTTATTTAAATAATAAAGTATCAGATACCTATGATGCCAGCAAAAGTATGGAACCATTTTTCCATATTATGAAGGCACTTCCACTTTCAGAAGCAACAAACGGATGGGATGAATCTGACTATTCTGTTTTATATAGAGGAAAACGGAATTGGGGATATGATGCAACGGGAATTTTTATGCTTAATCAGGATGGAAGTATACAGCAGGCAAGTAAAGATGCAGTTCCTGTCATTGGATATAGTGTGTCTGTTTATATAAAAGGAAAAGAGTCTTCTGTTACACCAAGGCGTTATGTGGCAAGCTGGGAAAAAGAAGATATGTATCAGACAAAAGAGAGCGAAACAGAAAGTGCAGCTCAAAAAATAAAAGTGGTTACAGATACAGGAGTATCAACCCAGACTAGCGGAAAATAAAAAAAGCACTTTTTTGCATGTATATAGCATTTATATTGTATTTAATTTGAAATCCTTTTGATAAGATGAAGCCAGAAAAGGTTGTAAAGGTAATGCAGATAGTTAAGAGCAACACATGAAATCTATTTACGTACCCTCCCAAAAGGAATCAAAGAAACGAATAATAATAGAAGCAAAATCATGCAAAAGGAGTGTTTTTATGAAACTTACATTTTATAAGTACCATGGATTAGGAAATGATTACCTTGTATATGATAGAAAAAAAAATGAGGCAATATTAGATGAAGAGGATATAAAACTCATTTGTGACCGTAATTTTGGTTTGGGATCTGATGGGATTTTAGAAGGACCATATGACACAGAAGGAAAAATCAGTATAAAAATTTTCAATCCAGATGGAAGTGAAGCAGAGAAAAGTGGAAATGGAGTACGTATTTTTTCGAAATATTTAAAAGATGCAGGTTATGTACAAGAAAAAGAATTTGTACTTCACACACTTGGCGGAGATGTTTCTGTAGTATATAACAATGAAAAAGGTACAAACATGACCGTTTCCATGGGGCAGCTTTTGTATGACAGTGCTGCAGTAGGTGCAATTCATACACCAAAAGAGATGATAGATATTCCACTGGAATTTGGTGGAAAAGAATATCTGGCAACCTGCGTATCGATTGGCAATCCTCATTGTGTGATTCCAATGAAAGAAGTAAGCAAAGAGCTGGTAAATGAGATTGGAAAATACTCAGAAACAGCCGCATATTTTCCAAATAGAATTAATACCCAGATTGTAAAAGTGTTAGATAAACATAATATTCAGATAGAGATTTTTGAGCGTGGAGCAGGATATACGCTGGCTTCTGGAAGCAGCAGCTGTGCAGCAGCAGGAGCAGTTTATAAATTAGGGCTTGTAGACGCAGATATAAATGTTCATATGCCAGGTGGAGTTTTAAAGATATCCATTGATAAAACCTTTCATGCCTATATGACTGGGGATGTAGCAGGTGTTGGAACCATGGAATTATCTGAAGAATTTATGCAAATGAATAAAATCGGGCAGAAAAAATAAAAAAATTGACTTTAAGGGAGAAACCAGCTGGTTTCTCCTTTTTTTGCATATGAAAAAACAGGCAATTGAAAAACTTATTTTATATAAAATTATAAATTGAATATTACCAAAAGAAGGCTTTGAATGCAGTGGCAAGTCGCCATTCTTTTGGCAAATTCACCTTAATATATCAAGTACTTTACCTTGTTTCGAAAACACTTATATATAAAAAAACGGTAATAAATAGAGAAAAACAAAAAAACAAGCAAATACAGAATTGAGTCGATAAAAACAAATGGTTTGTTATTTACAACAAATTTAGAGTCTGCTATGATAAATATGACACAGTAAATAGTACTACTCTGGCACATCAAATACAGATGCAAACAATGCGATTCAGGTAACAGATACAAACGTTGCAAAAGATTCACTTAGCACAGCAGGAGAAATGAAATGGTATAAATTTACACTTACAATTGATCCTAATACAGGAAAATTGATTGATATCATAGATTATAATTATTTTTATGATTTTGCCCCAGCAGGAAGTAACAATATTATATGGGCAAGAGTGTTTGGAGATATGCAATTGAGAAAATAGCTTGAATTATGAGAAAATATATTTAGAAGGGGGAGCAGTATGAAAATCAGCACAGACATTAAAAATCAAGATATACAGAGTCAAAATATCAATTCAGTACAAGCAAATGCAACTCAAAAAGATGATGCTCAAAGTAATACAAAAACCACGCAGGAAATAGGTGTTATTGCAACTATTTCCGAAAAGGGAAAAAATTACTATGAAAATAATTTAAAAAAAACAGATATGGAAGATAGTCTGTTAAGTAGAGTGACTAAAGAAGAAGAATTATTAAAATCTAATTATTATTTAAAACATGAAGAGGGGTATTATAAGTCTGAACTTGAGCAGACGTATGCTAAGGATATTCCAGGTAATATTTACGATGCTGATCCAAAAGTGCTGGCTAATAATCTGTTGAATTCTTATGGGAAATTGTATAATGAAATCATGCAGGATAGTGAGACGAATCTTAGAGAACAAAGAATAAAATATTTAGATACTGCATACAAAGAACAAAGTGAATTTATATCAACTGGAATTGATATACAGAACAAAAAAAAACGGAATAATATTACATGAGTTAAAAAGAATGGGAAGCGCAGGTCTTAAAGGATTTAAAGAAAGAGCAACAGAATTCGAAAAAGATCTGGAAGATAGAAATAAATATTCTGTTCCAAAAGATATTGCAGAAAAATTAAGCGGAGCAGTTTCAGATTTCAAGATCGGATATAATAAAGCCTATTGGAATCATGAAGATATGGATAAATTTGTATCAAATATAAAGGTATATGAAAATAGTAAATTGCAAATAAAAACAGACAATGTATAGATGTTTTTATGCAGTATATGAAAAATAAGTGTTTGTCTATACTCTGAAAGTGTTGGTTTAGCCAACACTTTTTTTGTAGGAAAAAAATAGTTTATAAGTCACTTTTTCTTTAGAATAAGAAGTTATATAATGCTATAATCGAAAAAAGAGTTTTTTAAATGAATAAGAATCTAAGAAAATCAAGTAAGGAGGATTATATGAGAGAAACGAGACAAATAAATCAGCCAGAACAAATGAAACAAATAGAAAAGATGGAACAGGCAGCAAAAACGAGCACAACTGTATTGACAGAAGCACTTACTTCTTATATCGATAATCATTTGCAGGATAACCTGTCTTTGAATGAAATTGAAAAGACATTTCATTATTCGAAATATTATTTAAACCGTATTTTCCTAAGAGAAAAAGGAGAAACGATCTATAAATATATACAAAGAAATCGACTGAATAAGGCTGCAAAAGAGCTTGTCCTAACAAAACGCCCGATTATTGAGATTGCATTTGAAGCGGGTTATGATTCGCAGCAATCATTTACACAGGCATTCCACCAGATATTTTTAGATTCTCCATATGTGTACCGAAAAAGAAACACAGCCAGGATGGCTCAGACGAAAATATATGCTTATTATTTTTGCCTTAAGCTTCTACAACAGAATATAGCGGGAAAGGAGAAAAGAGTATGAGCACAGTTCCATACGTCATTGAACAAACAAGTCAGGGAGAACGAAGTTATGACATTTTTTCAAGACTTCTTTCGGATAGGATTATATTTTTAGGAGAAGAGGTAAGCGATGTATCTGCAAGCCTTGTCATTGCACAGCTTTTATTTTTGGAGGCGCAGGATCCGGCAAAAGATATTTCTTTATATATCAACAGTCCAGGGGGATCTATTACAGCAGGACTTGCTATTTATGATACGATGAATTTTATTAAATGCGATGTAGCAACGATTTGTATTGGACTGGCAGCAAGTTTTGGAGCATTTTTACTTGCAGGAGGAGCAAAAGGGAAAAGAATGGCACTTCCAAATGCTGAAATCATGATTCATCAGCCTTCTATTTATGGAAATGGAGTACAGGGACAGGCTACCGATATTGATATCGTCGCAAAGCATTTACAGAAAAGCAAAATAAGACTGAACACGATTATGGCGCAAAATACTGGCAAATCATTAGAACAAATTACAAAGGATACCGAACGTGATAATTATATGACAGCACAGGAAGCATTGTCATATGGTCTGATTGACAAGATGATAGAAGAAAGAAAAAGCAGCCTTACAACTGCAGGTAAACAGTAGTAAAGTTGCTCCTTCTTTTAGTTATTCTTCTGGTGGATAGCTTGTTTTACCACCGGAATAAGTTGCAAACCGTCCACGATTGACAGGATGAACAGGTTCATCACTATCCCATGGCCAGCCGCCAAATTGCGTCTTTTTATAATCGTTATACGCGTCAGTAATCTCTTGATCCGTGTTCATTACAAAAGGACCATAAGCTGCAACGGGCTCATTGATGGGTTCTCCGTCCAAGAGTAGAAGATAAGAAGTCGTATCCTGATTTTCAAGAACGGTTTCATTTTCTCCATCTAAATAAATATAAGATTTTGCAGCTATTTTTTGATTCTCTATTTTAATGGAATCTCCTTCGTAAAAATACAAAGCACGATTTAGTGTGGAAGAAATAGCAGGCAGTGTGAATGTTGCATTAGGTGCCATTTCAAGAAGCCAGATATTCACATGATTCTTGGAATCGTATGCCCAGGAATCTGGATTGGCTTCCAGATAGGTAGTATTGTTGTAGGTTCCGTTTATGATTTTTAAAGTAGTAAGCAGTCCAGACTCATCTTTGTGTAAAAAGACAGGAATGTCTTCTCTCCAAAGCATTTTGTAATAAGGGTCCACAAACTTATTTTTCTTTGGCAGATTTAACCATATCTGGAAAAGTTCCAGAGGGTTTTCTTTCGCTGTGTCTAAAACGGGAAACATTTCAGAGTGCTGCAATCCTTTTCCAGCAGTCATCCATTGCACGTCCCCATCGCCATAACGTCCAGATAAAGACAGCCCGTCAGCGTGATCAATCATACCTTTTAAAACAACCGTTATTGTTTCAAATCCGCGGTGCGGATGATATGGAAAGCCCGGAATTTTATCTCCGTGATACATTCTATATGGAACATCTTCTCGAAAATCATTCCCTTTTAACCGGGTACTGATATAAGAAGAGGGTTCCATTCTGCCATTCCCAGCAGGGAATAAATCCCTGTGGTGAAAACAGATAATATAAGGGGATAAAACCTGTAATTGAAAACCGAGTTTTCCGACTTCAATTATATTCGATTTCATGGTTTTCTCCTTTTTTGTAAAATTTTGAATTAGGCAATTGCGAAACTCATTTGATATGAAATTCTAAAGTGAATATTACCAAAAGAAGGTTCCAATGCAGTGGCAAGTCACCATTCTTTTGGTAAATTCACCGAATATATCAAATGTTTTACATCGTTTCGTAAATACCTAAAAATCTTTAATATGAATAAATTAGAATTTCTCTACCCATGCAGTAAATGCATTTACGTAAGAATTTAAGAAATTCTTTGTATCTTCATTTACTAAAGTTCCCTTTTCATCGAGCAGACTCATGACATTTCCTATATAAGCTTCTGGCTGCTGTAATGGATATACATCAAGGAATGTAAGAGATTGTCTTAAATGGTGATTTGCTCCGAATGCTGCAATACCGCCCAAGGAAACACTAACGATACCGGCTGGTTTATGTGACCATACACTTTGACCATAAGGTCTGGAAGCGACATCTAAAACATTCTTTAATACAGCAGGTACCGAACGATTGTATTCTGGTGTGAAGAACAGGTAAGCATCCGATGATTTTACATCTTCTCTTAAACGTGTCCAGGATTCTGGTGGATTTTCTTCCAAATCCTGATTAAATAGCTCCACATCATGAATGTCAATGAATTTCACTTCATATTCTGATGGAATCTGTGAAGCAACATAAGTTGCGATGGATTTGTTAAAAGATTCTTTTCTTAAACTTCCTACGATAATTCCGATTGTTTTTTTACTCATAATAATTTCCTCCTATTACGACTTTTCATGGTTGTGATTCAATTAAATGAATCCTGATAACTGAAATTTGTTAAAATATAGATACATATATGTGTAAAGATGAATCATAAAACTCAAATAGTGCTTAACCCCAAAAGAATATCGGATAAATGCATTTCCTGTAATTCTTTTTCAAAATCAGACTGAATTTTTCCATTGATATGTTCTAAAACAGAACCAATCTTTGCTCCAACAGGGCAGGCTTCATTGGTGCCTTGATGTATGGCAAATAAATCCTGACGGTTTTCTACCGCTTTGAAAATTTCTAATAAAGAAATTTCCTCTGGAAGTTTTAAAAGCCCCGTAACACCTATTTTTGTCTGCGTTTGGATCAATCCTGCCTTTTTTAAATCGCTCATCAAACGTCTGACCAGTGCGGGATTGGTATTTACGCTTCCAGCGATATAATCCGAAGTAATACTAGTTTCTTTTTTTAATGCAATAAGACTTAAAATGTGAATGCTTACAGCGTATTTGGTTGAGTACATAATCATCATCTCCTGTATTTGTTACTAGTATAGTTACAAATAGAATATTTGTCAATAGCAAAATTAAATTTTGTAAAATAAAATTTGATAAACTTAAAAAAGAATATTTGATAAAGTTAAAAAGAAGATATTAAAAGATAAATAAAACATGCATTTTGTAGTACTTGTAATCTGCGAATATTTGAAATAAAATAAAAAAACAGAGCTTAGGACAGAATAGAGGTATACGGATGAAAGAAATCTTACAGGGAGGATTCACGAGATATTTGCTTATTGTCTTTTGCATAAAGCAGATAAAAGAACAGTCCGATACTGACGAGGAGTCCCCCAAAAAGGGTTTCTTTCTGAAAGCTGTGGGACAGCAGAATATCCAAAACCATTCCAAAAAAAAGCTGACCGATAAACATAAACAGAGTAGAAAATAAAGTAGAAATTTTATTTATAATAAAAGAGGCTAAAAATACAACGACAACACTAAGGACAGCACCCAGATAGTAAAAAGGATTTTGTGGTAATACCGGATGTAGATAAAAAGATTCACTTCTGCCAAAAAGCAAAAAGACAGGACTGGCACAGAGCAGCCCAGTAAAATAATTGAAAAAAGTGCTGGTGTATGTGCTGGTTTCCAAAGAAAGTCTTGCATTAAAAATACGTGAAATCACTAAAGTAAATCCAATGACAACGGATAAGATAACCGGTAATGGGCGAAAATCTTTTACCATGGAAAGGATACCAGCAAAAATAATAAAAAGTCCAAAGAACTGTTTTTTCTGAAGTGGATTTTTGGGGCGTTGGAAAAGTCCAAACTGATCGATGATAATACTAGTCAGGCTTTGTCCAAGCAATCCCAGTGCAACAATGGCAGAAAGACTAATCTGACCAAAGACAAGATTGTTCATAACTGTGGTTGCAACTCCAATTACACCACCCAGATATAAAAAAATCCGATTTCTTTTTGCAAAAGGATTTTCTCTTTTTAGGAGTAAAATAAAAGATATGGTAAGCAGCCCTGTGATATGAATCAGTAAGGTTGCAGAATTTAAACCAGTAGCTGCACTTAATTTGCCATTGCTTACAATCATAAGCGCAGTTAAAGCTCCTGAGAACAGGGATAATAGATAATACATTTTTTGTACCTCCAGTTGTTTTAGCTTCAAGGGATTACCTAAGTTAGCTTAACAGAGAGTATCATCTATTTCATATGACAGATGTCATATTTTATTTAGTAAAAAAAACGATACACTAATAAAGCAATATAGCATATTATCTGTGAATAAAAACTATTTTAGAGGAAGCGCTCATTAGGAAAAGAGGAAATAATGAAAAAAGAAATTGCCATAGAGGAAGAATTACAATTTTTGGAAACGGAATATAAGATTTCTTATAAATCATTAAAGGGCATCTTGAAATTTTCTTTTTCCAAAGGAGAGATTTTTATAAAAGAAGGGGAACCTCTTTCTTATCTTTATTTTGCACGTATGGGAAAAGCAAAAGTGAGTCTTTTAATGGAGAGCGGAAAACAGCTTTTACCCTGTTACTATATATCAAAAGGGATTATTGGAGATATTGAATTTATGACGGAGCAAAAAGAAGCGTTTTCTTCTATGCAGGCACTAACAGATTTTGTGTGTATTGCGATTCCGATTCCACAAAATGAAGCGCTATTAAAAGAAAACATAGCTTTTATGAATCTGATTGGAAAAGGGCTTGCGCAAAAACTTATGCAAAGTAATACCAACAGTGCAATTAACCTGCTGCATTCTTTAGAAGAAAGACTGTGCGCATACATAGTACAAGCTTCCTATCAGGGAATTTTCTGTGAGAAGCTTACGGATGTTGCAACATGGCTTGGAACCAGCTATCGACATTTACTTCGTATACTGGAAAAATTATGCGCCGAAGGTATTTTGGAAAAACAAAAAGGAATGTATCTGATTTTAGATGAGCAGGCACTGACACAAAGAGCATCGGAAGCTTATATTCAGCTATGCTGCAAAAAAGATTCTGTTTCGGGGTGATATAAAGATCGGCTTTTTTAAATAATAGAATATTTTTTATTCTATTTAAGGATTCTTTAATAATTTCCATGTTACCTTAAGAGAAATCAACCGGTGGATAAAAATGGAAAGGTGGAAATTTATGTTTTTTAGAATTTTAAAAAGAGAACTCGGGCATAAACGTGGAATCAATTGCATATTATTTGTTTTTATGCTTCTTGCAACCGTTTTTGTAGCCAGTAGTGTAAATAATATTCTGGTCGTAACAAACGCAACCAATTATTGTATGGAAAAAGGAAAAGTGGGGGATATATACGTAGCAGCATTTGAAGCACCTGGAGAAAAGAACTTAAGTGACTGGTTAAAAACCTCACCTACAGTTACTTCTTACTCCAAGAATGCAGCAATTATGCTCTCACTATCGAACATAGAGCATTTTGGAACTAAAAAAGGAGATAAATATAAAGCAAATAGCTCGATTTTCCTACAAAGCCAGTGGAAAAAAAATATGCTGGTTTTTGATACAAAAGGAAAGCTGATTCATCTCAAAGCAGGAGAAATAGCACTTCCTTTAACGCAGATGCAAAAAAACGGATTAAAAATTGGAGATAAAATCACTTTAAAATTAAAGGATTATCAAAAAACGTTTTCAATAAAGCAGGAAACAATAGATCCCGCATTTGGTGGAGATTATGTTGGAATCACCAGATTTTTAATTAGTGAAAAAGATTTTCAGCAGTTTAAGGAAAGTGGAGCTGATGTTTTTTACAATTATAATATAGATACAACACAAAAAGCAGCATGCCAGAAGGGAATTAACAGTCAGGAACTGTCTTATATTACAAACATTGATAAAGATATGATTTCTTTTGCCTATATTATGACGCTGATTACCGCAGGAATCTTAATTGTTGTAGGAATCTGTTTAATTGTCATTGCATTTTTGATTTTACGTTTTACGATAGTTTTTACACTTCAGGAGGATTACAAAGAAATCGGTATCATGCGTGCCATAGGAATCAATAATTTTACAATCAAAAAAATATATCTTGCAAAATATCTTCTGCTAATTAGTGTCGCTTCTACGATCGGTTGTTTTTTAAGTGTACCAGTAAGCAACTGGATGATAAATTCTGTGAAAAAAAGTATGTTAATGGAAACAGCAAATGCTAATTTCTTCGTGAATATTATTTGCAGCATCGGAGTAGCAATCCTGGTCATGCTAATGTGCTACTTATGCACAAGCAGGTTAAATAAATTTACTGCAATTGAGGCGATAAGAAGTGGACAACAAGGAGAGCGCTATTCTCAGAAATCCTATTTATATCTTGCAAAAACAAAACGGATACCTGTGCCCGTTTTTCTGGCCATCAATGATATATGTTCAAGCATTCGAAGATATCTGGTATTAATTTTGACATTTATGATTGGGACACTGCTTATTATACTTCCATTAAATGCAATCACATCTTTAAAAAGTGATGAAATGGCAAAGAACTTTGTCATTGATACGAAGGCTGATTTTTATATCAATGGAATAAACAAGAATCAAGATGAAAGTGCTTCTTTTGACCGGGATTTTATCGTTAATAACATGAAGATGATACAAAAAGACTTTAAAGAAAAAGGTTATGATATAGATACGAATATATTAGCCTACTATAATTTCACGATGTATACAGATAATCCGAAAGATAGTTTTTCGGTTCTGACATCTGTACCTGTTTACTCAGATGGATCTTATTTACAAATGACAGGTGGAGTGCGACCAAAAAACAGCAATGAAATAGCATTATCAGAAAATCAGGCAAAGAAACTTCAGGTAAAAATTGGAGATACGATTTCTGCAAAAATCGGAGAGAATACAAAAGAATTTATTGTAACAGGAACATATCAGAATTTCATGCATATGGGTGAAAGTGCTTTTTTAAGTGAGAAAGTAAATGTAAATGGACTTAAGATGTCTGGCACATGGGCATACCAATGCTATTTAAAAAACATGAAATTTACAAATCAGATAGAAAAGACAATAAAAAAGGAGTTTACACAGTATAAAATCTGCAATGTAAGTCAGCTTATGGATTCCCAGCTGGGAAGTACAGGAAGCCAGATGCAGAATTTGAAAATACTGATTGTATCACTTGTTTTTATTATCAATATTTTAATCACAACATTGATGACAAAAATATTTATGCTCAGTGAAAAGAACCAGATAGGTATTTTAAAAAGTATGGGATTTTCTGATTTCCATATTCGTTTCTGGCAGATTATCAGGATGGGAACGATTTTATGTATAAGTGTTGTGTTGGGTGCGATTGCGTCATTGCCATTAAATTCAATTGCGTTAAGACCAATCTTCGGTCTAATGGGGGCAACGCATATGGAAATTGAAGTCAATCCATTTGAAGTATATTTCAAATATCCATTGCTTTTGCTTCTTGTCATCTGCCTGTCAACGGCAGTTACGACAGCCTCTATTAAAAGAATCAATTTAATGGAAATCAATAACGAGGACTAATACGGTGCGTGTAAAAAGTATTAAAGTGGATTGATAATAATGAGTAGAGAAAAGTAAAAACAGCGAAATGGAAACAGTAAAATAAAAGTACAATCAAGTGCAATGTGAAAAAACTTCATGGAGGATAATCAAATGAGTGAACGATTAACGGTAAGTAATTTGTGTAAAACATATATTATAAATAAAAGACAAAACAACGTATTAAAAAACATCAATTTTTGTATGCAACAAGGGGAAATGGTTGCTGTCATGGGACCCTCTGGGTCAGGGAAAACAACACTTTTATATACAGTCAGTGGAATGGACCGTTTTACGGCAGGAAAAGTAGATTTTTTTGGAAAAGAATTGAATTCCTTGAAGGAAAAAGCTTTGAGTGATATACGCCTTAGAGAAATGGGATTTGTTTTTCAGCAAATGCATATGTTAAAAAATTTAACGATATATGATAATATCATTTTACCAGCATATCAGGCAAAAACAAAAAGAAATGAGAGAAATGAAGTCAATGCATACGCTGTGGCACTTATGCATAAACTTGGTATAAGCGAAGTCTCAGACAATGACATTAATGAAGTATCTGGTGGACAGCTGCAAAGAGCCTGCATTGCAAGAAGTTTAATCAATCGTCCGAAAATAATTTTTGCAGATGAGCCAACAGGTGCATTGAATCAGCAAAATTCAAAGGAAGTCATGGAAATTTTTAATCAGATCAATGAAGAAGGAACAAGCATTATGCTGGTTACCCATGATTTAAAGGTTGCATCAAAATGTGAGCGGATTTTATATATTGAGGATGGAAATATCCGTTCCGAAATCTCTCTTGGAAAATGCAAGGAAGAACAAAATAAACGAGAACGGGAAATGAAATTAAGCAGCTGGCTTATGGAACTAGGCTGGTAAAATATAGGAGGCAGTATGACGGATATCTTATTTGTGGAAGATAATGAAGAACTAAAGGAACTTATGAGCAGATTTTTGGTGAAAGCCGGATATAGCATTTTTTGTGCCAGAAGCGGTGAAGAAGCTATAAAATTCTGGGAAGAGGAACAGACAAAATTAGTGCTTTTAGACATCATGCTGCCAAATATGGATGGATTTGCTGTTTGTGCAAACCTCCGAAAAAAGGGTGAAGTACCAATTATCATTTTAAGTGCAATGTCAGATAAAGATGCAAAAATGAGTGCATTTGAACTGGGAGCAGATGATTATATGGAAAAGCCCATTGACATTGATATTCTGAATGCAAAGATTACGGCATTATTTAAACGGTATTATGACCGAAAAAATAATGGAAATATATTGAAATCAGGGTGCATAACGATTAATCAGGATGCAAGGACTGTTACATGTAATGGAGTATTATTGAATCTTACAATAAAAGAATACGATCTTTTATTACTCTTAATTGAAAATAAAGGAAAAACGCTAAATAAGGCATATATTTTTAAAAAAATATGGGGAGTAGATAGCGAAAGTGAAAATCAAACCCTTACCGTACATATCAAAATGCTTCGGGATAAAATAGAAGAAGATTCCAAAAATCCAATACGCATAAAAACAGTATGGGGGGTGGGGTATCGCTATGAAGAACTATAATTATATAATCCTGTTTTTTACCATAATATATGTTGGTATTCTATCAGGATTATTTTTCTTTATGCAGCATCAAAAAATAGAGCAAAATAATACATACCGGGTAGAAATCAGCCGAATGACAAGTGAATTGTATCCATATTTACAGACAGAAAAGAAAAAATTCTCACAAAAAGATAGTATAGTAATAAATCAAAAAGAGTATCAAAAAGAAAAAGAAAGCCAGATTTACCGTGTAACTTATCTTCCAGTTGAAAGCAGTACAAACGAAGGTGCAGTCACCGCTTTTTATAAGACAAAGAATGCATATCAGATGGAAGTAACTCCGGTAACAGAAAAAGGAATTATCATCGGATATTTAAGATTTGATTATCAAAAAAAAATAAATATGGTACCATTTTTCATTTATGCATCGGCAGCTTTGTCTTTGCTTTATGTATGTTCACTTCTGCTATTGTTTTATGTACGACAAAAAATTTTAAAGCCATTTGTTTGTTTTTCAGAAATACCTTATGAATTATCCCAAGGAAATTTAACGGTCCATGCAAAAGAAAGTAAAAACAGATATTTTGGAAAATTTTTATGGGGAATTGAAATGCTTCGTGATACGTTAGAAAATCAAAAACAAAAAGAATTACGATTAGAAAAAGATAAAAAAATGTTGTTATTATCAATTTCGCACGACATAAAGACTCCATTAAATGCGATAACATTATACGCAAAAGCATTTGAAGAGAATATGTATACAAATAGAGAAGAAGAAAAAATGGTTGCAATCAAAATGCAGGAGAAAGTGAAAGAAATTAATGCTTTTGTAGCTGAAATCATGCGCTCTTCAACGGAGGATATTTTAAATATAGAAGTAAAGCAGGAAGAATATTATCTGATGGCTCTTTTGAAAAAGGTGAATGAGGCCTATATAGAAAAAAGCAGAGTTAAAAAAATTGCCTTTTCAATAGAAGAAGTAGACAATCAATTATTAAATGGGGATATTGACCGAATGTATGAAGCAATTGGAAATGTGATAGAAAATGCATATAAATATGGGGATGGAAAAGAGATAAAAATATTTTTTACGAAAGAAGAGCATTTCTTACTCATACATATCTATAACTCAGGAGTACCAGTGGAAGAGAAAGAAGTTTTGCATTTGTTTGAAAGCTTTTACAGAGGAAGCAACGTAAAAGAAAATCAGGGAAATGGTCTTGGACTTTATATTTGCAGTGAAATTATGAAAAAAATGTTTGGAGATATATACGCGCTTACCAAAATACATGGAATGGAATTTGTTCTTGTGACACCGCTTTCTTAAATCAGAAGAAAGCACAATATGAAAAAGAAAAAAGAAAAAAGAAAAAAGAAAAAAGAAAAGAGAAAAGAGAAAAAGATAAAAAAGAAGTCAGATTATGACAAAATTTTTGAACAAATGTGTTATGATAGAAAACAAAAGCAGTGAATAAATAATTACGATACAACCATATAAAAAGGGGGATCGCTATGCAATTAGCAGTTTTTTATCATCATATAAAAGAAGCAGCAAAACAAACGGGACAAAGCGAACTTGACATTTTAAAAAAAGCAAAAGAAGCAGGAATTACACAGCTGGAATTTGATATTTTCGATCTTCAGGAAAAAGAAAAAATGCTTTTACTGTTAAAAGAGTCTGGATTTTTGGTTTCCTCTATTTATGGATTTTATGATTTTGGAAGAAAGCAAAATGGAACCGATGGATATGCGTTAATTGATGCAGCAGTTACATTTGGCTCAAAAAAAATCATGATAATTCCTGGATTTTATAAACAGCATATATCCTTTAAAAAGCAGGAAGAGAAAAATCGCATGGTTGAGCAAATGGAGAAAATGTGCGCATATGCAGTGCAAAAAGATATAGTACCAACAATTGAAGATTTTGATGACAAGAAAAGTCCAATTGCCAAAGCAGAGCAAATGCTTTCTTTTGCAAAGCTGCTGCCAGATTTAAAAATCACATTTGATACAGGAAATTTCATGTATTCTGCGCAGCCTGAACTTGAGGCATATGAGATTTTACGAGGGAGAATCGTTCATGTACATTGCAAAGACAGAGCGTTATATCCATTAGAAGGCACATCTTTTAAAGAAGCAGTGGACAAAAAAAAGCTATACCCAGCGTCAGTAGGAAGTGGTTCGGTTGCAATGACAGACATTTTAAGAAATTTAAAAACAGATGGGTATGATGGTACATTAACGATAGAACATTTTGATACATCAAATTATTTCGAGTGCATGTTAAAATCAGCAGAGTGGCTAACGCATACATGGGAGGAACTAAAATGATACGAGTAACAATATGGAATGAATTTATCCATGAAAGAGAAAATGAAGAAATAAAAAAAATATATCCAGACGGGATTCACGGTTGCATCAAGGCATTTTTAGAAGAGAACAAAGATTTGAAAGTAACCTGCAAAACGCTTGATATGCCATCTCAGGGACTAGACGAGCAGACGTTGGAACAGACGGATGTTTTGATTTGGTGGAGCCATATGAGGCAGGACGATGTAACAGATGAAAACGCATACCGTGTTCAAAAATATGTGCAGCGTGGAATGGGACTTATCGCGCTTCATTCCGCTCATTTTTCAAAGGTTTTAAAGGTTTTGCTTGGAACTTCCATGACTTTAAAATGGAGACATGGGGATAAAGAAAGACTTTGGTGCATAAATAAGACACATCCGATTGCGCAGGGCGTAAAAGAGTGTATTGAGCTTCCAAAAGAAGAAATGTATGGAGAGTTTTTTGATATTCCAACACCAGATGACATTATTTTTCTTGGATGGTTTTCAGGTGGAGAAGTGTTTCGGAGTGGAGTCACCTTTCATCGAGGTTACGGTAAGATTTTCTACTTTCAGCCAGGTCATGAGGAATACCCGATTTACCATGAAAAAGAGATTCAAAAAATCATTAAAAATGCCGTGTATTGGGCATATCAGGAGAATAAAAGTAAAACAGACCTGACATGTACTGCAGTTGAAAAACCAATGGACGAACTATAAAAATGAAATAAAAAAAGCGAAAAGAATAGCGAAGCAAAAAAGCGAAATAAAAGATGAAATAGAAAAACGAAATAATAAAACGAAATAAAATGTGATAAAAAATATGCCATATAAAGGGGCATATTTTTTTTATACAGCAAATTTTTTTAAAACCTTATAAATTCCTTACAATCGTCCCTTATTCTAAAAAAGCAAAGAAAACAAAGAAAGCAAAACAAAAGGAGGAAAGCATTTCAACTTTGAAGTGCAAAACATATGGAAACTATTTTAGAATTAAACGGAATCAGTAAAAAATTTCAGAATCAAATGGTAAATCGTAAGATTTCCATGAACGTGAAAAAGGGAAGTATTTATGGATTGCTAGGTCCAAATGGAGCAGGAAAATCGACACTTTTAAAAATAATCACTGGTATGCTAAATGCAGACGAGGGAAATATCCTGTTTGATGAAGAACAAATGACAAGAAAAGACCTTTCATCGATTGGAGCGCTGATTGAAAATGCACCCATCTATGAAAATTTAACAGCAAGAGAAAATCTAAAGGTGCGGGCATTACTATATGGACTTCCAGATTCAAGAATGGATGAAGTATTAAATATAGTAGGTTTAACAGGAGTAGAAAAGAAGAAAACAAAAGCATTTTCAATGGGAATGAAGCAAAGACTTGGAATTGCAATGGCACTGTTAAACCATCCGAAACTTTTGATTTTAGATGAACCAACCAATGGATTGGATCCACTTGGAATAAATGAATTAAGGGAACTTATCCGCTCGCTTCCACAAAAGGGAATTACGGTCATTATTTCCAGCCACATATTAACTGAAATAGAGCAGGTGGCAGATTATATAGGCATTCTTGTTAATGGAAAACTGCTTTATGAACAACCGAAAAAAGAAAAAGAAGACTTGGAAGGGCTGTTTTTTGACATTGTAAAAAGGGAGGGGCATGCAAATGTATAATTTAATAAAAAGTGAACAGCTGAAACAAAAAAATACGTCAGTCTATAAAATGCTCTTTTTAATTCCACTGATATGTATGCTGCTTGGAATGTTGTTTATGGGATTTACCTATGTGCAGCAAAGCTCCTATAACTGGTGGTACATGACATTTTTACCATTTATGCTGGTATATGAAGCAGCAGATTTATTACACTCCGAAAAGAAATATAATTATCATGGGTTGTTTGCTATTGTAGAAAAAAAAGAAAATCTGTGGTATGCCAAAATTATCATCGGAGGATGTTATCTCTTTTTTGCAAATATCATATTCTTTATTTTAAATACGATTTTTGGAATACCAGGAGGGATGAAAATCAGCCTGATGGATAATCTTGCAGCCGTTTTTGTCCTTTCCATCACAATGTTTTGGCAAATTCCATTATTTATGTATATTTGTAAAAAAACCAATTTATTTATTACAATATTTCTAGGACTTGCATGCAATATTTTCTTTTCAAGTACTTATGCGCTAACCAAGCTTTGGTGGATACCATTTGCAATCCCGGCTAGACTTATGTGTCCAGTTGTAAAAATTTTTCCTAATGGTCTTTTGATTGAAAAAAAGGATGCAATGCTTTCTTCTGGGTGTATTTTACCTGGATGTTTGATCAGTATAGGCTGCTTTGTATTCTTTAGTATTGTAACAGCACAGCTTTTTGCAAAACAGGAGGTAAAATCATGATTTTCTTACAAAATGTGAGAGCGCACTGGTATAAAATACAAGCTTCTAAAATAAAATGGCTGCATATTTGTATTCCAATGCTTGGAATTATCTTATTCTTGTTCTATTATCATGGGAAAACAGTGATGACATCAGAGGCAAAATTAGATTTTTATATTCAAGCCATCTGCTGTGTATTTCCAGTAGCAATTGCAATTGTGACTGCCATGCTTTATGAGCAGGATGCAAAGGCAGGGAACTTTCAAATGATTTTATCAATTCCAATGAAAAGAGTCTTTGGACATATTACAAATCTGCTGGCGCTTCTAATGATGGGTTTTTTAGGAACTTTTCTAGCTTTTACTGGGTTTGGAATAGGATTTAATTGCTTAAAAGAGGGAAGCTTTTCGGTTTCTTATTATATGTTACAGACATTGGTTTTATTTTTAAGTAATTTTTCAACCTACCTGTTCCTATATATAATAACGTATACGTTTGGAATGTATGCGGGACTTGGAATGGGACTTGTTGGAAGTTTAAGCAGCGCGTTATGCATTCTTCCGCTTGCAGATGGAATCTGGAATTATATCCCATTTAGTTATGGTATCCGAATATCGGTTGGCTATTTTTATAGTACATTAGCTACTGCAGGAGCAGAGGAAGGAGCATTTTGCAGGAATGTGACAGGAGGACTCAAAAGTGTAGTGATCCTTACAGGCATACTATGTTTTATATTTCTATGGTGGGCAGAAAAATGGCAAAATAAACATCGGATCGAAGCATAAAATACTTGTGATATCATCTATATCCAATTACAATAATAAGTACATGTAAAACTATTTTATATCATGTACTTTTGCATACGCTGCAATTGTCTGAATTGGGATAACAGAACGAGGAGAGATAGTTATGGCAAAGATACTTACAATTGATGATGATACACAAATATTATCTGTAATAAAAAGAACGCTGGAAAAAGATGGACATATAGTTACCACAAAAGAAAGTGCAGCCAGCGTAGAGGAAAACCAGTTATATCAATATGACATAATATTATTAGATGTCATGATGCCCGATGTGGATGGTTTTTCTTTTTGTAAAAAAATAAGAGACTTGGTGGATTGCCCAATCCTATTTCTGACAGCAAAGACTTTAGATGAGGATTTATGCGAAGGGTTGATGTGTGGCGGAGATGACTACATCAAAAAGCCATTTAGCATCATAGAATTAAGAGCAAGAGTAAAGGCGCACCTTAGGCGTGAAGGACGGGAAAATCATTATCAGCTGAGCACTGGAAATTTCAGATTTGATTTATCAGCAAAAGTGATTTATGCAGATGGAGTAGAAATAAGGTTTACTAAAAGTGAATATGAAATCTGTGAATTTCTGGCAAAAAACAAAGGACAGGTCTTTTCTTTGGAACAAATGATAGAACAGATTTTGGGATATGATTCAGAAAGTGATAAAAGTGCAATCAGAGAACATATTAAAAATATAAGATCAAAATTAAGCGAATTAAAAGAAAATCCGATAGAAACTGTATGGGGGATTGGATATAAATGGCAGGTATAAAGAAAAAAGGAAAAACGATCAGTCTGTTTCAGCTTTTTTTAAGGCAGATAATCTGGCTGGCATTTAGTATTTTCTTAGAAATGGTTATTGCAATTTTTATTTTTATTGCAGCATTTCAATTTCATGTAATTCTGACAGCAGATTATGCACAAAATTATGTCAGTGAGCATGAAAAGCAGATAACACAGGCGAATCCGTTTACTGCAGATTTATTACCTTATATGTGTACGTATGGATTATATGATGAAAATAAAAATTATATTAAAGGCAATTTTTCAAAGCAGGAAAAGCAGCAGGCAATGGACTTTATAAACGGAAATGATAAAAATGGATCTGAATTTTCCCTTATAACAAGATCGGATGGATATTGTGTGATTCATTATGATATTCGTGTACATTTTAAAAGTCAACTTTTAGATAAAATAATACCTCAGGTAGAAATTACATTCTGGCTGCTATTTTTATTCTTTTTTATCATGCTTGTTATCATAAATGCATATTTTTTTGGGAAAAAATTAAAAAAACAATTCCAGCCGTTATTGCTGCAAATTGAAAAGATAAAGGAAAAAGACCTGGATTTTGAAGAAGAACATTCCAGGGTAAAAGAAATTGATGACATCTTAAATGCTGTGTATGATATGAAATCAGCACTGTTTGAATCCTTGCAGGAAGAATGGAATCTCAAACAGCAAAAGCGAAGCAATATCAGAGCACTGGCGCATGATATCAAAACGCCGATAACCGTAATGAAAGGAAATGCGCAACTGATTTTAGAGGAAGAAGATATAAAAAACGCCTATGAACTAGCCGAAATAATTGATGAAAATGCAGATAAAATCGAAAATTACTTAAAACTTTTAATTGAGGAAACAAAGGATAATATGACCGTAAATAAGCAGGAAAAAATACCCGTTTTTGAGTTGTGTAAGAAACTAAAAAATGAGATTCAGCAGTTTTGCGTTGCAAAAGGAGTAAATGTTTCTTTTTTTGAAGAAGAACATACGAATCAAAAAACAAAATCATTGGATCCGATAAACGAAAATGAAACCGTGAAAAGCATATACGCAGATAAAACACGTATTCTCAGAGCTGTTTTAAATATGGTTGGAAATGCAACAGAATATACGCAAAGTGCAAATCCGAAAATGGATATTTTGTCTGAGATTATGGTTTCCTTTTATGAAAAAAACAACTATTTTTGTATACAGATTGCAGATAATGGAACGGGATTTTCGAAAGAAGCATTGCTTCATGCAAAAGAGCAATTTTTCACAATGCATAAAGAAAGACAATCTTCACACTATGGAATGGGATTATATTTTACGAATGAAGTTGCAAAAGAATATGGTGGTTATCTGACACTGGAAAATAGAACAGAGGGTGGCGCAAAAGTAGTTTTTGCAGTAAGTATCACTAGGTAATGGAGGTATATTAGTGGAGTCAGAAAATAGAATGGATAATCCGAAACGGGAAGCATTTTTTGCAAAAGAAATCGTAGAAAGATATGGAGAAACCTTGTATCACTATGCATTGAAACTAACGTGTCATCCCTTTGATGCAAAGGATCTGGTACAGGAAACATTTTTAAAGGCATGGTTACACTATGAAGATTTAAAAGAAACAAATGCGACTTTTTCCTGGCTAAAAACGATATGCTTTCGGGAATTTTTACATTTGGCAAAAAAGAAAAAGCTGCCAACAGAGTCAGCGCAAAGTATGGAACAGCTTTCGCAGGAAACGGATTTTGAACTGAAAGATATGGCACCAGATATGGCAGAGGAAGTGATTGTGGCAGAAGAAATCAAAGATATGCAAAATGGCTGTTTTCTTGCAATGGTAAGAAAATTAACATTGGAACAGCGTATAGCATTCTCTCTTTCTGATATGTATGGACTGAATATTGATACAATTGCAGAGGTATTGCAGGTAAATAAAGGAGCGGCAAAAGCATTATTATATCGTGCAAGAATGAATATTGATGCCTTCTTTTCGGATCACTGCAGTATTTTATCAGCAGATAATCCCTGCTCCTGTAAAGCGTGGATTACATTTTCGGATACCCGGGGCCAGCTGCAAAAGAATGCAAAAGAAATCGTTACATCACAGGTACTGGATTATGAAAAAAAGAAGTATGTATTTGATGAAAACGTCAGAAAAAAGATATATTATCTGTATAAAACAATGCCAGATAAAAAACCAGAAGATGGCTGGTATGAACAGGTGATACAAAGTCTTTTTCAAAAATCACAGGAATTGTAAAAAAAATAAAAGAATCCGTATCTTTCTCTTTTTCTTTGCCTCTTTATCTATGACAGGCAATGGCGAAATTCATTTTAAATGAATTTTCAAAGTGAATATTATCAAAAGAAAAGAGAAGGAGAACAATATGAAAGAAAGTTTGAATGGAGAAAAAGAAGAAAAGAAAGTAAGTTCTGGATTTTTACTGTTCTTAAAAGAGACAAACGGAGTAGGCGAAGCTTTTTTTGCTGCAATTGAAAAATTATCAAAAGAAAGCGCACTAGAAGATAAAACGCAGGAACTGGCTTATATTTCCTGCCTTACAGCGTTGCATATGCAGGATGGATTGCCATTCCACATGCAAAGGGCGAAAGATTTAAAAGCAACCAAAGAAGAGGTGAGAAGCGCAGTTTTAGTGCCATTGCCACTGATTGGAATCAGAGTCATGGATGCACTTGAAATTTTAGAAGATATTTTTTCAGAATAAGGAAAATATTCATGTTATAAAAACTAGAAAAGAAATATAATCTATGAAGATGGTATAAATATAATCGTATTATGCAGAGGGTAAATACTTCAGGCTATATGTGTAAAAGAGAAAGGGGCATAAAAATCAGATGGAAAAACTATCGGATCTTTGTAATATTGGAACAGAAGTAGAACGCCAGCTGCATGTAGTTGGAATTGATACGTATGAGCAGCTAAAAGTTATGGGAAGTAAGCAGGCATGGCTAAAAATAAAAGCAATGGATCCATCGGCCTGCATTCATAGATTATATGCATTGCAAGGTGCAATCGAGGGAATAAATAAAAGCAATTTAAGCAAAGAGACGAAAGAAGAACTGAAAGAATTTTATGACTCAATGAAAAATATTTGAAAAAAAAACTGTTTGGTGTTAAAAATAAACCCAGACAGTTTTTTTATGCGAAACTTAAGATACTAAAAGTCTAAATTGCGGGAGGTTTTTACATGGAATTTATCAAGGGGATGGATATTTCCTCATATCAGGAAATGAGGGACAAAGGAAAAATCTACTATGATGCAATGGGGCAGCAGGTAGATGCAATAGCACTGGCAAAAAAAAGCGGTGCAAATTATATCAGACTTCGCATTTGGAATGACCCTTCCAAGGTTGAAGAATCCGGAGGGTATTGTGGATTTTGTGAAATAATTGAAACGGCAAAAAAAATTAAAGAACAGCACATGGGGTTTTTACTGGATTTTCATTACTCTGACTGGTGGGCGGATCCTGCAAATCAAAAAAAGCCAAAAGCCTGGGAACATTTATCGGTGGAAGAATTAAAAGCAGCAGTTTATGAGTATACCAAAATGGTAATGGAAACATTAAAATTGCATCAGGTATATCCGGATATGGTGCAGATTGGAAATGAAATTCGCACAGGTATGCTTTTCCCGGAAGGTGCGGTACCCAATTGGAAAAATCTGGCTTTATTTTTGAATGCAGGGATAAGTGCAGTTCGTGATGTTGCAGATGTGCCCAAAATCAAAGTTATGATTCATCTGGATCAAGGCGGAAAATATGCATATTTCAAAGAATGGTTTGATGAAATCATTAAAAATGGGGTCACAGATTTTGATGTTATTGGATTATCTTATTATCCATTCTGGCATGGGACCTATGAAGCATTCAAAAATACAATGGAACAGCTTGTAATCCGATATGAGAAGGAGCTTATTGTGGCAGAAACAGCATATCCATACCGGAGAAGTAAAGGAAGCTTTTTTGGGGAAGCACAGGAAAGGGCAGGAGGATTTTTAGCCAGCGAAGAAAATCAAAAGAAAGTGATGGACATGGTTTTTTGTATTACAGCCAATGTTTCAAAAAAGAAGGGAATTGGAATTTTTTACTGGGAACCATTTACCTATGGAGGGGAAGATGAAAATGGATGGGGAAATTATATGGGATTTGTAAAGGAAGACGGAACTTTAACCCAGGGAATTTTATCCTATCAGAGCGATCCATATGCGATGCCAAAAAACGAAGTTGCAAAAATATATCTTCCAATGGTATTTGAAAATCAACCCAAAGAAGAAGTAGAAACGATGATGGCAAAAGTACTCTACATGGATGGAACCACGAAAAAAGTGCCAATTGGGCTGGATGGAACCTATGATGTTACAAAAGAGGAAAGTTTCGTTTATGTAAATGGAGAGCGTCTCACCTTAAAAAAAGAACAATTAGCAGAAGGCGAAAATCTGGTGAAAAATCCAGAATTTTTTCAAAATGACCAATCATGGGAGATTTACATGGATAACGACGTGACGATAAAAAAAGAAGAAAACGAAGGATTGTTTTTTCAAGGCAGAACGAATTTTCAACTGTCGGTTTCTCAAAAAATTATAAATTTGCAAAAAGGAATTTATCAGCCATATCTTTTGTATGAGGGGGAAAATACAACTGGTGTGGAGATTTCGTTTTTTGTAAAAACAAAAGACGAAGAAAAAGAGGTATCTGTATTTCCGGATACAGAAAAAGAAGCTTATTTTAAGACAGAACAGTTGGAAATAAAAAATGAAAACGAGGAAATCACAGTCGGTGTAAATATACAGTCACCACCTGTCTGGGGAAAAATAAGAAAGATTAGTTTCATTCAGCTGTCATAGAAAAAATTTGGTTTCAGACAAAAGGAACCTGAGCAAAAAAGAACAAAACAAAAAAATGAATAAAAAGAACGATAATGCGCAAAATGTAGATTTGCGCATTATTTTTTGCGACAATCATGTGCAATTTGCACATAAAAACAAAAATAATACATGAAGTATTGATAATTGACGATAAAAAAAATGGAATCTATAATAAAAACATAGAGAAAATGAACAACTGGTTGCGCAATTTCTAGTTGCGCAGTCATTTGCAAAATGGGAGGAAGATTATGATGAGAATTGGAAAAAAAGTGCTATCCGTTTTATTAGCAATCGTTTTATGTCTGCCATTATTTCCAAATCAGGTACAGGCTTCGCAGACAAATGGTATTACAGCAGGATTTATCAAAGGGGTTGATATATCTTGCATTACCGCATTGGAAAAATCCGGAGTAAAGTATTATGACAGCAATCATAAGAACAGGGATATCTTTGATATTTTAAAGGACAAAGGGATTAATTATGTTCGAATCCGCATTTGGAATAATCCGTACGATACGTCAACGGGAAAGAGTTATGGTGCTGGAAATTGTGATTTAAATAATGCAATAGCCATTGGAAAACGTGCAACAGCACATGGCATGAAAGTCTATATTGATTTTCAGTATTCAGATTTTTGGGCAGATCCGGCAAAACAGTATGCACCAAAAGCCTGGAAAGATTATTCCACAGATCAGAAAGCGCAGGCAATCTATCAGTTCACCTATGATTCCTTAAAAGCTTTATTAAATGCAGGTGTATCTGTTGGTATGGTACAGATTGGAAATGAGACAAACGGCTCTATGTGCGGAATGGGCGGATTGTATGATGGAAAATGGGATTTATCTACCGGAGTTGGTGCTGCGATGAAAAAAGGATGTCAGGCAGTAACAGATATCAACAGTGCATATAAGTTGACAGGAAGTAAAGCGGTTTTACGTGTGCTTCATTTTACGGATCCGGTTACAAACGCTTCCTGGTATGCACAACAGGTAGCAAATCAGGGAATTGAGTATGATGTATTTGCAGTTTCTGCATATTCATTTTGGTTTGGCAAGGCAGACGATCTGGCAACGGTACTACAGACAATTGCAAAGACTTACAATAAAAAAGTTATGGTTGCAGAAACATCGTCGCCCTATACTTACGAAAATGGGGATGCGACTGCGAATAATATAACGGCACAAAAAGATATTACGTATCAGAATTATGATGTGAGTGTTGCAGGTCAAAAGCAGGCAATCAAAGATATTTTTCAGGCAGTTGCCAGCGTAAATTTGCAAAGCCAGACAAGTGGGTATGGACTAGGTGGATTTTACTGGGAACCAGATTGGATTGGTGTAAATGAAAAAACGTCCGATCAGTATGGAACGGGATGGGCTTCTTCTGTATCAGAGAATTATGAAAGACTATTTTCACAGACAGCTTCCCAATATGCAACGACGCCACAGGGAAGTTCCTGGGACAATATGGCATTATTTGATAAAAATGGAGTAGCATTGGATTCGCTAAATGCATTTACTGAATTACAATAGCACAAAGGAAGGTAGACATATGAGCCAGTTAATCAAAAAGATGCGAAAGCACAGAGTACTCTTGGCAATGCTGATTCCTGCATTTATATATATTATCTTATTTGCGTATATACCAATGGCGGGAATCGTGGTAGCATTCAAGAATTTCAACTACAATGATGGTATTTTCAACAGCCCATGGAATGGACTTGCAAATTTCAACTATCTTTTTGTTACAAAAAAGATTTTTACATTAACCAGAAATACACTTTTATATAATATTGCATTTATCTTTTTTGGAATGATTTGTGAAGTTGGATTTGCCGTTTTACTGAGTGAGATCAACAATAAAGTTTTTAAGAAATTTGCACAGGGATTCATGTTTTTGCCATATTTTATTTCATGGGTTGTAGTTGCAACCATTATGTTAAATATTTTTGGTGACAATGGTGTTATAAATTCGATTCTTCACTCGATGGGACTTGCAAAATTCAGCATTTATCATCAGCCAGCGCAATGGCCAATTGTATTAGTATTTGTCCGGTTGTGGAAGCAGACAGGATATGGAGCTGTTATTTATCTGGCAGCAATTGCAGGAATCAGTCAGGATTTGTATGAGGCAGCAGAAATTGATGGGGCGAATGTATGGCAAAAAATCAGATTTATTACAGTGCCGAGTTTAAAACCAACGATTATGATCATGGTACTGCTTGCACTTGGTAATGTTTTCCGTGGAGATTTTGGAATGTTTTATCAGTTAGTTGGATCCAATCAAATGCTTATGCAGACATCCGACGTTATCGATACCTATGTTTACCGGATGTTAACGACCTCACCGAATGTGGGAATGACTGCTGCTGCAGGCTTATACCAATCCATTTTGTGCTTTGTTACGATTGTAGTTGCAAATGGGATTGTAAAAAAATTGGCACCGGATTACACACTATTTTAGGAGGAGCAGAAAATGAAAATAAAAAAAGGAAAAGATGCCATTGCTTTTGATACACTTGCATATGTTTTGGTGGGTCTGTTTGCCTTATTTTGTGTAATCCCATTTTACTTGATTGTAATTGGTTCTTTTACCAAAGAAAGTTCTATTATAACAAGTGGATACAGCTTTTATGTAAATGCAAAAAGTTTTTCAGTAGAAGCCTATAAAATGGCATTAAAAACGCCGGAAACAATCATACATGCTTATGGAATTACAATATTTGTGACAGTAATTGGAACGGCGCTTGCTATTTTTATCTGCACAATTACAGGATATGTGTTATCCAGACAGGATTTCCCATGGAGAAATGGAATATCGTTTTTCTTTTTCTTCACAACATTATTTAGTGGAGGATTAGTTCCATGGTATCTGCTTTGTACAAAATATCTGAATTTTTCAAATCATATTTATTCGTTAATTATTCCGGGGCTGTTTTCTGTATGGAATATGATTATTGCAAAAAGTTTCATGAAGGGGATTCCGTTTGAAATGACGGAGGCTGCAAAAATAGATGGTGCAGGAGACTTTTATATTTACTATAAAATCATTCTTCCAATGGCAAAACCATTAATTGCTACGTTAACGCTCTTTATTGCATTAGCTTACTGGAATGATTGGTATAATTGTATGCTTTTTATGAGCACCAGCAAAAACTGGAATCTGCAGTATACACTGCAAAATATTTTAAATAGTCAGGAAGCATTAAAGCGAATCGCAGCACAGACAGGTATGCAGGTAGGACAGCTTCCTTCCGAAGGATTAAAATTAGCAATGACAGTTATTGCAACAGGACCAATTGTATTACTGTATCCGTTTTTACAAAAATATTTCGTAAAAGGATTAACACTTGGAGCAGTAAAAGGTTGATAAATCAAGGGATATAAGTACAAACTTATATAGGTAATTGCAAAACTCATTTCATATAAATTTTTAAAGTGAATATTACCAAAAGAAGGTTCCAATGCGGTGGCAAGTCACCATTCTTTTGGTAAATTCACCTAATATATCAAGTACTTTACACTGTTTCGCAATTGCCTAAAAAACTTATATAATATAAAGGAGGAAAGTATATGAAAAGAAAAGTAATTAGCAAGTTAGCGGCAGCAGGTTTAATTGGGGCAATGGCTTTGTCAACAGTAGCTTGCGGACAATCAGCAGGAACAGAAAGCAAAACTTCTGCAAAAGCAGGAGATGATTCTGCAATTAAATCAGACAGTCCATATAAAGGAAAAGGGTTTGATTTATCAAAAAAAGAAAAGGTAGTCATGTATATGGTAGGGGATAAGCCAACGGATATGGATAAAGTTCTGGCAAAAGCCAATTCTGACTATTTTGAACCAAATCTAAATACAACACTGGATATTGAATTTTTAAACTGGAGCGATTATACAACAAAATATTCTCTGCTTTTGTCTGGTGGGGAAGATGTAGATATGATTTATACGGCTTCCTGGTGCTATTACAACGAAGAAGTAAAAGCGGGTGCATTTAAGAAATTATCGACAGACTTTTTAAAGAAATATATGCCAAATGCATATGCCCTGCAGCCAAAAGAAAGCTGGGATGAGATTTCAATTAATGGGGATGTTTATGCAGTACCAAAAGCAAAAGCTTCTTTTACCGCATATAATATAGTAGCAGCACGTCAGGATCTGATTGATAAATATAAGTTAACAGCACCAGATTCCTGGGATAATTACATGACTTATTTAAAACAATTATCGGATATCAAAAAAGATACAGGGGTAACACCACTGAATACAAATTCAAACCGTGAACAACTCTTATCTGCATATTTGCAAAATAAAACAGCACAGGGTCTCGCAGACGGATATGACTGGTATTATACTAGCAATAACAAAGAGAACGCACCAGATCCAAAAGATATATTTTATTTATATAATTCAGATCTTTACAAAGAGTACTGTTTACAGATGGCAGATTTAGCAAAAGAAGGTGCATGGTCAACCGATGCAGTAAATGATACCAGCGATGCACAGGCATATTTTGAAAATGGAACATCTGGCTCCTTTGTATGGAATACAACGATTTTTCAGGCAGGCAAAAATTTAGAATCTGCAGGAAAAGGAACATACAGTGCATATGATATTACACCTGCAACGAAAAGAGCAAAAGGCAGCTACGCAACCGATGCAATTGCAATTACACAAAAGAGCAAAGATACGAAACGTGCAGCACTTGTTCTTGATTATATGAAGAGTAATGTTGATTTGAACCGCTTATTAATGGGTGGTATCAAAGGAGAAGACTGGGATTTGGATTCGAACGGCGACAGAACTGTTTTACCGGCAGCAACGAATTATTCATGGAATAATTGGGCATGGGCATTGAATCGTGCGGATGAACCAAGCGAAGCTGGATTGGATCAAAGACAGGTCAAAATTGCGGATGAATGTACCAAAATGGAATACATTCCAAAACAGACAGGTTTTACGTTTGACCCTGCAAAAGTACAGACACAGTATACAGCAGTTAAGTCCATCATTGACGAATATAAGCAAAGCTTTGCACTTGGAATTTATGGAGATAAGACAGAGTCTACATTCAATACCTTCAAGCAGCAGTTAAAGGATGCAGGAATCGATGCAGTAAGCAAAGAAATTGTATCACAGTACAAAACCTATAAAGAAAAGAAAGGTATCTAAATTTAAGGGGGAGTTTTCATGAAAACTGACTTCACACAGGGGTATGATACAAAGGTAGGAAATGATGAAATGACTTTAAGTGAGATTGCAAAAAATCTGGAAATATCAGTTACAACTGTTTCCAGGGCAATCTCAGGAAAAGGAAGAATCAGCGAGGCTACAAGAGAAAAAGTATCTTTGTATCTGGAGCAAAACCACATTGAAAAAAAGGTAAAGGAAAGCGGGTATGCAAAAAAGCAGACAAGAAATATCTGCATCACATTGCCAAGAGAAGATAATTACGCAGAACTACCATACTTTCAAAAAGTGTTGCTCGGTCTTTGTGATTACTTTTCCGTATACGAATTTAATGTGATACCAGTAAAAACATCGCTATACCATATTGGCGATTTAGAGAATATTGTTTCAAAACATAAAATAGACGGTGTTGTTTTAACCAGAGTGATGGGAAATGATCCGGCAATCGGATTTTTACAAAGTAGAGGAGTTCCGTTTATTGTAATTGGAAGCTATGAAGATGCAAATGTATGCCAGGTAGATGTAGATCAAAAGAATGGCTGCAGAGATTTGACGAATATTTTACTTCGCATGGGAATCAAAAAAATAGCTTTGTTTTGTGCAGATTTCACGCAGAATGTAACAAAGAACCGGTATTTGGGATTCTGTCAGGCTTATGAAGAGAATGGAATCCGGTTAAAAGAAGAATTTGTTTTTGAAAATACGGCAGATCCCTCCATTGCAGAGAAACTAACAGAAACGATGCTAAAAGAAGATATTGAATGTATTGCCTGTATGGATGATAATATTTGCATCAATGTAGTAAGAGCACTTCGTAAATTCGGTGTGGAAATTCCAAAAGATATGAAAGTTGTATCTTTTTACAACAGTATTTTACTAGATGGATTTTACCCGCCAATCAGCTGTGTTGACTTTAATATCAAAGAAGTATCCGAAGTTACAGGAAAGCTTATGCTGAGTCTCCTGGAAGAAAAAAGAAGTCCCAAACGGATTTTGCTTGGCTATAACATTATTTTAAAAGATTCTACAAAATAAGAAGATATATAATAGAATATGTACGAAGTTGAAGTTTAAATGCATTTTCAAGGTATTTTACTTGTACCTTTCGAAAAAAAGAACTAGAATATATTTTATAAAAGGAGTATCAAAACTGGCACGAGGCATATAAGATATAAGAACAGAGAAATGTATGCTAAGATTAGCATAGAGTTGATATTTAAAAATTTGTAGAATAGGAGTTTGTTTATGGCAGAGATACTGTTTCAAGGTCATGGGAGCCTTCGTATGATGACCAATCATCATACCGTAATTTATATTGATCCATATGCTGGAGAGGGCTATGATGTCCCAGCAGATATAATTCTTGTAACACATCAGCATAGTGATCATAACCAGATTGAACTCGTTCCACAAAAAGAAGATTGCGTGATTATTCAAAATATGCAGGCAATCAAAGACAATGCATATCAGTCCTTTGAAATAAAGGATGTGAAGGTGAAGGCAGTAGCAGCATACAATGGAAATCATGTGAAAGAAGAATGCGTTGGATACATTGTATATGCAGATGACAAGAAAATATATTTTGCAGGCGATACTTCAAAAATCAAGGAAATGGAAATATTAAAAGAAGAACACTTAGACATTGCATTTTACCCAATTGATGGAGTTTATAACATGAATCCAGCAGAAGCAACGGAATGTGCGGATATGATAGCTGCGAAGGTTAGCATACCGGTTCATATGCTCCCAGGTGCACTGTTTTTGGAAGGAAAAGCAAAATTGTTTACAGCTAAGAGTGCAAAAATATTACCAGCAGGAGAAAGCGTGAAGGTATAACTGGAATAAAATTGTTCTTATATGTTTCATTTATTGAATAAGTTAAGAGAAACATAATTTTACTTTATAAGAAAAGACCTTGGAAATCTTTGATAGATTCTCTTTTGGCAGACAGTTTCATCTTTAGAAATTGTTTGCTCTCAATAAGAATATATCAGATACCAGGGTCTTTTTGTATGTTCATTTTGTGGTTATATCATTTTAAAGTACCAACAACAGGAACATTGGCAAGTACACTTTCTCCATGTGGTGATTTTGACATATCATTTGTGACGTCAGTTCCAGCAGTTTCACCATGATGTTTTCCACTTTTCCATTGCGAAACATTGCTGACATCATATACAACGCCATTGTAAGCAACATAGGAAGGTTGTCCGTTTTGTCCATTGTAAGTTTTTAATTCATCAAGCGTAAAGACTTTTGTTGCAGCGGCACTTGTAGCAGTAGAAGTACTTGTTGCAGCAGTGCTTGTGGTAGAAGTATTACTGGTCTGAGAAGAGCTTGTAGTGCTTTTTGTAATAGAAGAAGCACTTGGCGCTTTAAAAGAAGAGTTCTTTTGAATACCAAATGGCAAAAGCACATGAAATGCAACACCTAGAATTAGTGCAAGCGCAATGCATCGGTGTAAAAGAAACCAGGTACCTTTTCTTGGACGTTTTGTACTTACGGCATACATTCCAAGTAATACCTGAAGAATCAGTAATCCAGCAGCAAGTAAGCCAGAAATACTTAAGCCAAACTTTAAAAACTGAATAATAAAATGAATCATTAAAGAAAAGAATGCTAAAAATCCCCAGATTTTATGATTTTTTACAAATAGTTTCATAAAAAAAGATAAAAGAGATTTTATAGCAGGGGAAGCGGATAACTTTTTCCCCCATTTTTTGTTAATGAATTTTATAACATAATTTAAAACCGTAGCTGCAAAAAATATAACAGTCAGCCATCCAAACAGGTTACCAAATTGGTAAAGAAAAGACATAAAGAACCCTCCTTCAGGGAATTGTTTTTTTATTGATATCTCTAAATTAAAGCTATTATACGCTAATATGTCAGAATATACAATTGTAAAAAAACAAAAATCAAAATCAATGTAACTGTGTAACAAACATTGAGAATACTTAGTCCTATCTAACTTAAAAAAAATATGCTAGAATAATTTTTGCAATGAGCGTATAAATATAACTAGAAACAAAATAGGAAAACGAGGAATTGATTATGGAAAAAGAAAAATTAAAAAGTAAGTGGTCAGTCATGATTATTATGATATTATCGACATTTATGTCTACGCTTGATGGGAGTATTGTAAATGTTGCACTACCTGTGATGTCGAGATCTTTAAAAGTAACGACTTCACAAATACAGTTTGTATCTACCTGCTATTTAATTGTAATCGCAGGTACTGTTTTGATATTTGGAAATTTGGGAGATATGATAGGAAAAACAAAAATGTTTCTGCTAGGATTATTCCTGTTTACCGTAGGATCTTTTTTGTGTGGGCTATCACAAAGCTTTACGTTTTTAATATTTGCACGTGTTATTCAGGCAGTTGGTGCAGCTGGGACAATGGCAAATAGCCAGGGAATTGTAACAGAAGCGTTTCCTTCCAATGAAAGAGGAAAAGCACTTGGTCTTGTAGGTACAGCAGTTGCACTTGGATCTTTAGTAGGTCCTGGATTAGGAGGACTTATTGTTGGGGCTACGAGCTGGGAATATATCTTTTTGATTAATGTTCCGATTGGTATTATTGTGTTTTTGGCAGGATTAAAAATACTTCCAAAGTCAAAAGTGGCAAAAGAAAAAAAGACACTGGATATTACAGGGGCAGCGTTATTTCTAGTTACAATCGTACCTTTGTTTGTGGCTTTAAATGAAGGACTTGAACTAGGATTTACCAATCCGTTAATTTTAGCAGGATTTGGAATATCAATTCTTGCATTTATATGTTTTCTGTTTGTGGAAAAACGAAGTGTAAATCCATTAGTAGATTTAAGCTTGTTTCGAAATAAACTTTTTTCACTTAGCATTTTTTGCGGATATATAAGTTTTATCGCAATTTTCTGTCATAATATTATCCTGCCATTTTATTTGCAGGATGCCCTGGGATATTCCCCCATATTTGCAGGACTGGTTTTAATGGTATATCCACTTGTGTTAACATTTGTAGCACCAATCAGCGGGCATTTATCAGATAAGATGGGCTCTGAGAAGTTAACATTTATAGGTCTTCTTTTAACAAGTATTGGTTTACTTCTTATGTCGACTTTAGGTGAAAAGATTCACCTGATTCCTATGATTTGTTTTATCGTACTGATGTCGTTGGGAAATGGATTATTTCAATCACCAAATAATTCCCTGATTATTTCTACAGTTCCATGGGATAAGCTTGGAATTGCAGGAAGTATAAATGCGTTGATTCGAAATGTTGGAATGGTTTGTGGTATTGCACTTTCTACAACTCTGCTTTACAGCATGATGAGCATAAAAATCGGGCATCGTGTAACGGACTATGTCGTAGGAAGAAATGATGCTTTTATCTATGGAATGCATGCAGTTTATATAGTTGCAGGAGTCATTTGTGCAATTGGTGCATTACTTACTTTCTTACGAATGGCTGGATCTAAAAAAGACAGCATACGCTAGATTTGTAAAATCAGAAATTAGAATTGAAATCAAAAATTGAAATCAAAAATTGAAATTGAAATTATAATCAAAAATTGAAATTGAAATTATAATCAGAAATTAAAATCAGAATAGAATTGCAAAAAATAAGTATCGCAAGGTGGCATTTAAAGCTGTCGCAAAGCGGTACTTTTTTGATTGAAAAAACTTTGAAAACTTTTCGAAAACAGGGTTGACAAATAAAAATGGATGTAGTATAAATAATGTATCAAATAAATTGCATACAATTAAATAGAGAACAACAAAAACAAATAAAAATAAAAGAGGTTTCGAAAGGAGATATCACAATGGGAATTTATGATATTACAGTCAAAGATGCAAATGGGAATCCAGTTTCAATGAAAGAGTATGAAGGAAAAGTATTACTAATTGTAAACACGGCAACAGGTTGTGGATTTACACCACAATACGAAGGTTTGGAAAAATTATATGAGAAATATCAGAGTCAGGGCTTTGAAATATTAGATTTTCCATGTAATCAGTTTGGAAACCAGGCACCAGGTAGTAACGAAGAAATTCATGAATTTTGCACTTTGAAATATAATACAACATTTCCTCTGTTTTCTAAAATAGAAGTCAATGGAAATAATACAGATCCATTGTTTGCATTTCTAAAAGAAAACAGCAAAGGAATTCTTGGAAAAAATATTAAGTGGAATTTTACAAAGTTTCTTGTAGACAGAGATGGAAACATCATTGAAAGATTTGCACCAACGGTAGAACCAGAAAAAATGGAAGATAAAATTGCTTCTTTATTATAAGAATTAAAAAAGGAATAGAAGTTAGAAGAATCACTGGTTTTCAGAAAAGATAGATTTTCGGTTAGAAACCGGATGTAAAATAAATATGAGTATAGTATAATCACAGTATGATCCAAATAAAAGGAGGATTTTTTATGAAAGCATTAGAGGTTACGACATTAAATTTTGAAGAAGAAGTATTAAAGGCTGATAAACCTGTTTTAGTAGATTTCTGGGCTTCCTGGTGTGGTCCTTGCAAAATGTTATCTCCGATTGTAGAGGAAATTTCAGAAGCGTTCGATGATATTAAAGTTGGAAAAGTGAATGTTGATGAACAAAGTGATTTAGCACAACGTTATAAAATCATGTCAATCCCAACTCTGCTCATTTTTAAAGATGGAGAATTAAAGGAAACATCGGTTGGAGTGAAGTCCAAGACAGATATTCTGGCATTATTAAATAATTACAAATAAGAAAAAAGAGGTGTTTTCATGTACGATATACTTATTGTAGGGGCTGGAACAGCCGGATTATCTGCAGCTATTTACGGCGTACGTGCTGGAAAAAGCGTACTTGTATTGGAAGCTTCCGTATATGGAGGCCAGATTATAAATACGCCGGAAATTGAAAATTATCCTGGAATCAAACATATTTCCGGATTTGAATTTGCGACGAATTTATATGAGCAGGCAAAAGACCTTGGCGCAGAAGTGAAGTATGAAAAAGTGTTATCCATAAAAGATGAAGGCGATCATAAAGTTCTCGTAACAGACAGCAATGAATATGCAGGAAAAACAGTAATCCTTGCTACCGGTGCAAAGAACCGCCCGTTAGGACTTGAGCGGGAAGAGGAACTGATTGGTAGAGGTATTTCTTACTGCGCAACCTGTGATGGAGGATTTTATCGTGGAAAGGCAGTTGCAGTAAATGGTGGAGGTAATACAGCACTAGAAGATGCTATATTTTTAACATCATACTGCTCAAAAGTTTATATCATTCATAGACGGGATTCTTTCCGTGGAGAAGAAAAACTTCTTGGGACATTAAAAACAAAAGAGAATGTAGAATTTGTTTTAAATTCTGTCATTACAACGTTAAATGCTACTGATAAGTTAGAATCTATATCAGTTTTAAATCAGGAAACAAAAGAAGAACGGCAAATTGATGTGGAAGGCTTATTCATTGCAATAGGTCAAATGCCAGAGAATGATATATTTTCGAATGTAATTACCTTGGATAAAAGGGGATATATTATAGGACAGGAAGATTGTAAAACAAACATAGAAGGCGTTTTTGTAGCAGGCGATACAAGGACAAAATCAATAAGACAGTTAGCAACAGCAGCCTCGGATGGCGCAATTTCAGCGCTTGCGGCATGTGAATATATAGGATAGCGAATCATCTTAACGGACAGTATATATACTGTCCGTCTTCTTACTTTAGAAAGATAATCAGGATTGTGTAGCATATGAAATACAGGTAAAGTTTTATGAAAGAAATAAAACAGGGCTAACCTTATGAAAGTAGAAAGTGAGTGGTGGTATGAATAAAGTGATTTATCTGGCAGGCGGTTGCTTTTGGGGGACTGAAAAATATTTACAAAATCTGTCCGGTGTGATGGAAACGGAAGTGGGATATGCCAATGGAACGACAAAAAATCCTTCTTATGAAGAAGTCTGCAATAATAACACAGGACATGCAGAGACTGTGAAGGTTACGTATGATGATACAAAAATTGGACTAAGATTTATATTAGAGATGTATTATGATGTCATAAATCCAGTCAGTGTGAACCGACAGGGTGGGGATAGTGGAACACAGTATCGAACAGGTATCTATTATATAGATGATTCTGATGTTGGTGCAATTGAAGCGTCCATTGAAAAACTGCAGGAATCATTTGAAGAAAAAATTGCAATTGAAGTAAAACCGTTGGAAAATTACTATAAAGCAGAGGCATATCATCAAAAATATCTGGATAAAAATCCTGCTGGATATTGTCATATTCCGGGCATTAAATTTGAGCAGGCAAAACAGTTATATGATGAAAGTAAGAAGTTTCAAAAAAAAACAAAAGGTGAATTAAAAAAGATACTAACAACCATTCAATATGAAGTAACACAAAATGCAGCAACAGAATCACCATATCAAAATAAATATAATAAAGAGTTCAGACAGGGAATTTATGTAGATATTACAACTGGAGAACCGCTTTTTGTGTCTACGGATAAATTTGAATCTGGTTGTGGATGGCCAAGTTTTTCAAAACCAATTTCAGATGACTTACTTCTTATGAAAAAAGATACAACACATGGAATGGAACGTACAGAAGTAAAAAGCAGATTAGGTGAATCACACCTGGGTCATGTTTTTACAGATGGACCAAAAGAACTTGGCGGTTTGCGCTATTGCATGAATAGTGCATCGCTTCGGTTCATTCCTTTAGAAGATATGGAAAAAGAAGGATATGCAGTTTATATGGATTATATTGTGGAATGAATCACAAGCATACCCTGAACTTTTCAGAGGTTCTTTTTTAGTATGGGATTTAAAGGATCGTTTGCATAAAGCTCCTGCAGACGGTCCTTTGAAAGTAACGTGGGATCAACTGGAGCATTGGTCATAGAACTTATAATCAAAGAACTGATTAAGTCAAATGTAATTTGAGATATTTCCTGAGGGGTCTGGACAAAATCTGTATCCATCCAACGTTTTAAAATACCGATAACACCGCCTTTTATAAAAGAATAAAGATAAAATCCACTTTTATAATTCCGGTGGAAAAGTTCGTTAAACAATTCTTTGGTGTTTAATTCAATTAAATCGTTTATCCGATGCAAAAAAGCAATATCACCATTATCACTGAAAATACACCTGCAAAATGCAGCATTTTCTTTTGCAATGGTACAGATATCTGCAATGAAATCAACTGAATGAGCTCTAAGATATTCCTTTGAGGAATGTCTTTTTTTTTCGATATTTTCCTGAATAAGTGTAAGAAACTGATTGTAAATATCTTCCTCTAATTGAGATTGCATATCAAATACATCTAAATAATAGTGATAGAAGGTAGAACGATTGATATCGGCAAGTATTACAATTTCTTTTACCGTAATCTGATTTAAGGGTTTTTGTGCAAGCAAAGTCAAAAAACTAGTCTTTAGAGCCTCTTTGGTTTTTCTTATACGTCTGTCTTCCTTCATATAGATTCCTTTCAGTGGCAAGTCGCCACTCATATGGTGAATTCACCTATATATAAAATGCTCTAAATAGTTTTGTCACGGTGAGTTTATAAAAATTTAAGAGAGATAAATTAAAATATACAACAAAATAAAAAAATATGTCGCTTATCATACAAACAATTGAATATCTAGTGATTGCGCCTCTTCTTTTATCTTATTATAATACAGAACATAGAAATAAACAACATAATGACGCATAAGATACGTAATGTTTAGAAGGGAAGCGGTAATATGATAATAAATGAATGGAAGAATCTGATAAAGAATCGTTTTCTTATGATTGTACTCATAGCAATTCTTACGATTCCGACAATTTACACAACTATTTTTTTGAGCTCAATGTGGGATCCATATGGTAAGGTTTCAAATCTGCCAGTAGCTGTGGTAAACAAGGATAAGGAAATTATATACCAATCGAACCAGGTACATATCGGAGAGGATCTGGTAAAACAGTTAAAGAAAAGTGATTCCATGAAATTTTACTTTGTGGATGAAAATAGAGCAGAAAGAGGATTAAAAAGCGGAGCATATTACATGGTTTTAACGATTCCAGAAAATTTTTCCGAAAATGCAGTAACGTTAATGGACCCATCACCAAAGAAAATGAATTTGAATTACCAGACAAATCCAGGTATGAATTTCATCGCAAGCAAGATGAGCGAATCATCCATGATTCGAATTAAAGATGAAGTTTCAAAAAGTGTGACAGCCTTTTATGCAAAAAATATTTTCTCTAAGTTTCATACGGTAGAAGATGGTTTTACGAATGCAATCAACGGAACGAATCAACTGAGTCAGGGACTAAAGGATTTACAAAGCGGACAAAATAAATTATCAACGGGCATGAGTACGCTTTCTGATAAAATGAATACCTTTACAACCGGAACAGCCTCATTAAAAGATGGAATTACAGAATATACAACGGGAGTAGAGTCTGTAAATACTGGGGTAGCAGCCTTAGCAGATGGAACAAAGAAATTATCGGATGGGCTGAGTCAGCTAAATCAGTCCGTGTCTGGTATTACCTTAACACAGGTGAGCTTAAGTGATGAAAACAAAGCAGTTATTTCAAAAGAAGCGGCAAGCCAGGTGGGAAGTTATGCACAGGCGTTATCGCAAAACATTTCAACTGGGGTTGTGACTGGAATTCAGACAAAACTAACGGCAGCTGCTACTGCTTCTGCGGTGACACAGGCAATGGAGCAAAACCCACAGATTCAGCAGATGGAGGCAGCACTTATAAATCAGGGCTACACCAAAGAAAATGCGGATCAGCTCATTTCTACTATTGTATCTGGCACGTTAGGCGCTGCGGCAGGAAATATATCTTCCGATGCAGTGAACAGCTCTATATCACAAGGTGTATCAGATACGATGGGAAAAGTCGCATCAGCCAGCGCAATTGCTGGTGCAAACGGAGTAGTTGCAACAGTAAATAGCACAATGGACTCTTATCAGACCACATTTAGTAAATTAAAAAGTGCGACTCAATCACTATCCGATGGAGCAAATCAGGTGCAAAGTGGAGTAAGTCAGCTCTATACTGGAACAAACCAGCTTGCTTCCAAAAATGAAACACTGGTTCAGGGTGCAGATACGCTGAATAATGAAGCTAATCAGATTAAAAATGCTGTGAGCACAATGCATACAGGTTCACAGACCATAGAAAATGGAATTACAACAGCATATAGCGGATCTGCAAAGTTATCAAGCGGATTAGGCGATGGATTAACTTCTTTAAAATCCTCTACACAGAATGTATCAGGAAATACATATGAAATGTTTTCAAATCCGATTGATGCAGTGGAATCAAAAATTACGTCCGTAAGCAATAATGGATCATCCATGGCAGCATATATGATGACGATTGCAATGTGGGTAGCCGGAATGTCATTTTGTATGATGTATCCAATCCACAGAACGAAAGAAAGGCAAGAAGTAAATGGTATATCTTTTTGGATTGGAAAAGCATCTGTCATGTACCCATTAGCAATTGCTTTTTCTTTACTTATGATTGGAGCACTCTATGCTTTGAATGGATTAAGACCAGCACGTATAGGGGATACAATTCTTGTTGCATGCCTGAGTGCGTCAGCTTTTATGAGTGTCTTATATTTCTTTAATGTAGTATTAAAAAAAGCAGGAACGTATTTTATGTTTATCTTCATGGTAATTCAGTTAGCCGGTTCCACAGGCACATATCCGGCGCAACTTTCGGCTTCTTTTGTAGCAAAAATAACCGATTACCTTCCATTTACCTACACGGTTCGTGCATTTCGAAGTACCATTTCAGGAGGAAATAGCGTAAAACCAGAACTTGTGGTAATTGGTATTGTTCTGATTGCTTTTATCGGACTCACACTGCTTTATTATATCTGGAAGGATAGAAAAGATAAGAAAGTGTTTTTAGTTGAACTAGAAGGATAAATAGTAGAATTACCATTTTTTCCAAGATTTACCATACTCCTTTGTCATTTCCTTTTCCCAATCAATTTTTGAATATTGCTGTAAATTAGAATAAGGGTCAAAAGTAGAAGAAAACATTTGACGTTCAATATTACTGGTTAATTTATCCGGATCCACCAGGTTTTCTTTTGCCAAATGATAAATATGATATTTTTTCTCAATAGTATGGCGTATGTATAGATTGGAACAGAATAAAATAATTGCAATTATAATAAGTAAAGCAATAACAATAGATAGGTAATGCATTTTTTTGTTTTTTAATATTGAAATCATATTAGGTCTCCCCCCAACCTGAATTTTTATCTGAATCACTTATGATTTATAAACTTCAAAAGATATAATAATACAAAACTTAAAAAAAGTATTCAAAAAAAGTATGAAATGCAGGAAATATTCATGAACGACATTTTTTTCATAGGAAAACTGCTTCATGGATGTAAGAAAACAAGTGTGATATAATACTATTGTACAAAATACAATTAGGAGAATTACAAGCAATGCATTTTATTCAAGAAATGATTAAAAAATGGGAAATTCCCAGAGAAGATAAAAATGAATTTTACCTGTCTGTAGATAAAATCAATATAAACAGGGGAAAATATACATCTTTTATGTTTACGTTTATGATTTTGGTTTTGATATTAGGCTCTTATCTTGGAAATGAAACTGGAATTTATAAGAATCCATACTATATTGACTATATTGGAATGTATTCGTTTATGCTGTTTTTTATGATTCTGGCATTTCACAAATTCCTGTTTATGGAAAAAAGTACGCAAAAATCCCATAAAGAAATCTGGATACTGGGAGATATTATAATTTTACTTATTTTAGCATGGAGCGTAGGAATGTCCTTGATGGATCAAAGAACTTCCGGACAAATTATTATCTATATGATTGCAGTGGTTTCAATGGCATTTACACAGATAATACCTCCGATACACTTCTTTTTCGAACTTTTATTTGCGCAGATTCTTTTTGTTGGATTATTGCCACTGTTTCAAAAAAATGAAACCTCTGCGTTTATGAATGCAATCAATAGTTTTGGATTTGTATGCATTGCATGGGCGATATCCTGCATGCGCTTTAAAAAGCAGATAGAAGATTTTCAATTAAAAAAATTATTGAATAAAAAAAACGATGAACTTACTCAGGCAAATAGAGAATTGGAATATTTATCTAAAATTGATGGAATGACAGGAATTTACAACCGACATTCACTGGACTGTATATTAGACGAAGCTGTAAAACGCTGCCGGCAGGAGGAGGAAGAACTTTCTCTTTTAATGATTGATATCGATGATTTTAAAATAATCAATGATTCTTATGGACATCAAATTGGAGATAATTGTATTAAGCGTATCGGTTCCGTATTACATGAGATTATGCAGAAGTGGAATTGTATCTGTGCCAGATATGGTGGTGATGAATTTGTCATTATCCTTGAGGCATATCATATGGATAAAATACAGCAGCTTATGAAAGAAATAGAACAGAGATTAAATAAACTATCCATCTATATACCAGAACAGAATTGCAGAATTGTTGTTTCTGTAAGTATGGGAATATTTACGAAAATCCCAGAAAAAGAAGAAGGAAAAGACTATATCAGTCAGGTGGATGTTTCTCTATATGCCGAAAAAAGAAGAAAAAAAGGGTATATAGGATGATAAAAACAGAAAAAAGCAATAATTAATAGAATGATAATAGACAAAATATAAAATAAGAAGTATAATTCAAATTAATAACGACAAAACAAATAAATTTTTCGGCAAACCAAAAAACGCATACGAGAGGGTGGTATATTATGATGGAATCATTGTATTTTGAATCCCCGGCTGAGTGTTTGAATTATACTGGTACAGCAAAGGATAAAGGGATTGTTTTATTTGCATCGGATAAAATTATCCGAGAATTGAGTAATTCGGTAACAGATCAGGTAGTTATGTGCTCTACAGCAGGTGAATACACAAAAAAAGGATTTAAAGAGGGCGTGATTTCAGGATTTTCTTATGATCCAGAAATTGCAGAAATTGTAGAAATTATGCACCCTGCAATTACAAGTGTACACAAACTAAAATCCGCTTATCAGAAAGTGCGTGGGAATAAAAACGCTTTCATGTTTCTTTTGTGCGATGGATTATCGGCAGACGAAGAAAGTATTATGTCTACGCTTTTTTTTATGGAGGATAGCTTTAAAGTCATTGGAGGAAGTGCGGGAGATTATTTACAATTTAAAGAAACATTAATTTATATTGGAAATAAAAGGGTAAATGCAGCTGCAATTTTCTTTGATTATAAAAAGCGAACACAGCTTATTAAAGAAAATTTATACCAGCCAACGGGAACCAGACTATTAGTTACCGATGGAGATGCAGTCAAAAGAATTGTAAATTCTTTTGATGATATGCCAGCAACAACAAGGTATGCGCAGGCAATTGGGGTGTCAGAATCCGACTTAGGGAATGCTTTTAGTGAATATCCATTGGGAAGAATTATTAAGGGAAACATTTATATTGCTTCTCCAATGAAAATCAATCCAGATAAATCAATTACATTTTATTCCCAGCTTTTGCCCAATACATTTGTTGAAGTGCTACAAATACAGAATATAGAAGAAAAATTTGCAGAAACGATTCATTCGATGGAATTTCATCCATCCTTTATTTTATCGGTGCATTGTATTTTAAGAAGTTTGAAATTTAAAAAAGATCATATTTGGCCAAGACTGGATGCAAGTTTATTACAGGCATGTCCAAATCAGGCAGGATTTATTACCTATGGAGAACAATATTTTAAACGTCATTTGAATCAGACGATGGTATTGCTGTTAGTGGAATAAAAAGGAGCGTGAGGATATGTTTGGGAAAAAAAGAAAGATGCCGGATGAAGATTTTTATGAAGAAAAGAAAAGCGGTAATGATGTAGAATCACAAAAGGTTCAAGATTATGATTTTTCATGTCTTTTGACAAATGAAATTGATAATAACTTTAAGAGTGTCATTAACCAGGAAGGGAAAATTACATTTGGATTCAAAATTGCATCCGAATCGCTAAATGAAACCAGTTCTAAAATCTCCGAGATAGATCGATTCTTAAAACAGTTAGAAAAAGATACAAAAGTTATTTTAAATGGAGTGGCTGATAGCATTACAGTTTCACAAGTCAAAATCAGTGATTCAAGGACGATGGTAAATGATTCTGCAATTCAAATGAGAGAGGTTTTTTCTGTTTTTGATAATCTGGTTTCTGTTTTTAATGCCATTGAAGAAAAATATACGGAAATTAATAACTTTGCAAATGCAATTACAAGTATAGCAAATAAAACGAATCTTTTATCTTTAAATGCTTCAATTGAAGCAGCCAGAGCAGGAGAAGCAGGTGTTGGATTTGCTGTAGTTGCAAAAGAAATCAAACAATTATCGGAAACAACACAAAAAAGTGCTGCGGATATTATAAATATACTCAGTGACATGAGTGGAATCTTAGATTCCATGAGAGATGAATCCGACAAAGGAAAAGAAATTGTGCAAAATGCTTCGGATTCTATGGAAAAATCTACAAACAGTTTTGATGGAATTACACAGGCAGAGAAAGATGTGAATAATCAGTTAGAAAATGTAAAATCATCACAACTGGATAATATAGGAAATATTGCTTCAAATATATCGAGTATTGTAACTATTTCTCAAGAACAAAGCAAAAATATAGAAGATTTGATTTACAATGTTCAGCAGAAATCAGAATATTATCTCTATATTTTAAATCATTTAAAACAATTAAATGAATTACAACAATGTAATATATCACCCAAGTAAAAAAATATGAAACGGAGTTTTCAAGGAAAATATCGCAGGAAAGAAGAAATAAAAAGTGCCGGTTCTCTAAGCAGAGAGTAAGGCACTTTTCTATCCATTCTTTTCAAAAGAGGAAGCAAAACAACGTTAAAAAAATCAAATTTTATGATTATTTTTTTGGAAAAAATGCTCAATATTACTCATCTTTGAAGTCATTCCTGCAAAAAGCATATCCACTAAAGTAATGGCAGCCATAGATTCGACGACAACAACGGCTCTTGGAACAATAACCGGATCATGACGACCTTTGATTTGAATGGTAATATTCTCACTGGATTTATTTATAGTATTCTGCTCGGATGAGATAGAAGGTGTTGGTTTTATGGCAGCTCGAAAAACAATATCACTTCCATCACTGATACCGCCCGTGATACCACCTGAATGATTGGAAGTTTTTTGGCTCTGACCGTCAGAAGTTATCTCATAGCCGTCATTATTTGTTAAGCCAGTGGCTTTTGCTACCGCAAATCCATCGCCGATTTCAAATCCTTTGACGGCACCGATAGATAGAACAGCTTTAGCAAGATTTGCATCTAATTTTTCAAATGCAGGTTCACCAATACCAACAGGCATACCATGAATAACACATTCGATAATACCACCAGAGGAATCCATTTTTTGCATACAGCGTTCCAGATAGTCACATGCAAGTTCACTTGCTTTTAAATCAGGCATATAAACAGGATTCTTTGAGATTACATTTGCATCGAAGTTATTCCGATTGATGGAAACAGGGCCGATGGAAAGTGTGTAGGTACAAAGCGAGATACCAAGAGAAGATAAAATTTTACTTGCAATTGCACCAGCAGCTACGCGTCCAATGGTTTCTCTGCCAGAGGAACGTCCCCCTCCCCGATAGTCTCGAAATCCATATTTTGCATCATAATTAAAATCAGAATGACCTGGTCTGTAGTAAGAAGCGATGTCGTTGTAATCAGCAGAATGCTGATCTTCATTTTTTACCATTAAAGCGATGGGGGTACCAGTTGTATGACCTTCAAAAACGCCAGAGAGAATTTCAACCGAATCAGATTCCTTTCGAGCTGTAGTATAACGGGATTGTCCAGGTTTTCTTCTGTTTAAAAAAATCTGAATATCATCTTCCGTTAAGGGCAATCCGCTGGGACATCCGTCAATTACAACACCGATTCCTTTTCCATGTGATTCTCCCCAGGTTGTAATTTTGAAAATAGTGCCAAATGATGATCCAAACATAAAAGCCTCCTTTATATCAAATAGTAATAGCATATTATAGTAACATAATCTCCTTTTATATTATGATAAAATAAGAAAGCTTTCAACAAAAAGATAAAAGTTTTAAAAGATATTCTGGGTGAAAAGTCCTATTAAAAATTAAAATAATCTATAAAAATAATGAATTAATATATAAATGAAAGAAAAAACGTTAAATATATAAATAAAACATAAACAACAATTGATATATGCTTGAAAATATCGAAAATAAAGGGTAATATAGAACATATTAACATATTATTAAAACAATAATAAATCAAATGAATGATATCCAATGCAAACATGCCTATTGAATTTTTGGAATTACCAGTAAAGACAAGGGATTGATAAAGAGAAAGAGGAAAACCGATATGAAAAATAGATCAAGGTGGATATTGATCTTGTTGAGTTTGGTTATACTATGTCTTATATTTGCCCTTACTGGCTTCGCCCCGCTTTATAGAGGAAAAACCGGATTTTTGAATGTCATAAAATTAAAGTTTGGTGTAGTTCAGTTTGTTTTTTTGATTTTTTTGGCAATTTTTTTAATTTTTTCTATGATAGCCATACTGAGACTTGATCGAAAGTTTATGAGAAAAAAGGATACAATTGCAACGCAGAAAGTAAAGGATGAATTATCAAGCGCAAATAACCAGCTAAAAGAAACAAAAAAAAGACTTGTCATAGAACGTAACAGAAATAAAAAGAAAGAAATAGAAGTAAATGAACAAAAAGAATGTATAAAACATATGACGGAATATGATGTTTTGACAAATCTTTATAATCGAAAACAGATGCTAAGCTGTATAAAAAAGATAATGGAACAAAAAAATCCATTTTATATATTATTTATGGATATTGATGACTTTAAAATCGTAAATGATATTTTGGGTTCGGATGAGGCAGATAAATTATTAAAAAAGATTGCTGATGAATTTTTGAAATTGAAAGGCAGCTTTAAAATATTTTCACGTTTTGGCGGAGATGAATTTCTTGCGCTGATCCAGCCTCATGAAAAAGAAGTAATAGAAGATTCTATTCACCAGATTCAGGAATTATTTGAACAGGGTTTTCTTGTTCAGGAAAAAGATTTTAAATTGAAAATAAGCATAGGAGTTTCTTTCTATAATGGAAATGAAATATCTGTGGATGATATGATTTTGCGTGCAGAGCTAGCGATGTATCAGGTGAAAAAAGCTGGGAAAAATGGATGGAGACTGTATGATAATTCATTGGGAACAGAATATAAGGAGAAAAACCGTATTGAAGATATATTAAAAACGGCACTTGATGAAGACGGTTTTCGAGTGGTTTATCAACCACAGGTAGACTTAAAATCCGGACAGATTCATAGTTATGAAGCACTGATTCGCCTAAATGAAATAGATATTTCGCCACAAAGGTTCATCCCAATTGCAGAGGAATCTGATCTTATTTTAAAAATAGGACGTACTGTTTTAGAAAAGGCAATCGTGCATTTATCAAAAAGAAAAGAACTCGGACAAAAATTAAAAGTGGTTGCTGTAAACTTTTCCAGCAGGCAAAGCAGAGATGATGAGTATATTCCATTTCTGGAACATCTGTTACAGCAATATAGTCTGGATTCAAAATACATTGAAATAGAAATCACAGAAAGTATTTTATTACAAAATGATGAGGAGGCAAAAAAATTATTTTCAAACTTTAAACGAATTGGGGTAAATCTGGTGCTGGATGATTTTGGGTCAGGATATGCATCCTTAGAGTATCTGACCTATATACCAATCACAAAGTTGAAAATAAGCAAAGAATTGGCAGATAAATTTTTTGAAGAAAAAAAAGAAGAAACAATAAAAAGTATCATAGCACTGGCTCATAGCCTGGGTTTAAAGATAACAGTCGAAGGAATTGAAAAAAAATGGCAACTTGATTTTTTAAAAGAAAGTGGCTGCGATTTTATTCAAGGCTACATATTCAGTCGACCAGTTGATGGAAAAACCGTCGAGAAACTGGAAATGATAAATTTTTTGCAGGAAGTATAGGATAAAAACAGTTCACTGGAATTATGAAAATAATGCTTTGGATGGGAGGATTATCTATGAGATTTAAAAAAATTAGTACTAGAATGCTTGCATTTATTTTACCAGTCATTATTCTGGCAATGGGAATTTTAACAACAATCAGCGCTGTCAAAAGTAAGCAGCTGATTCAGGAACAGACAAATCTTTATATGAATGCAGAACTACGCAGTCATGAAGCCGAAGTTACCGATTATCTGGATAAGGTATCAAGTACAACCATGGCAGCAGCCCGAGTAATCGAAAATAGCTATCAGACAATGCAGCCAGCTGATATGGAAAATTCTTTAAAACAGATTGCAGCGGATAGTGATCTTGCATATGGCAGTGGAGTGTGGTTTGCTCCTTATGCATATAGAAGTGATACACAATATATGGGACCTTATGCATATAAAGATGGGAGTAATCTGGTAATTACCTATGATTATAGCAATGCTCAATATGATTATTTTAGTCAGCCATATTATACAATGACTCAAAATGCCAAAATACCGGCGTTTACAGATTCCTTTTATGATCCAACAAGCGGAGTTGATATGGCAACGTGTTCGGCTCCGATGTATAACCAGCAGGGGACCTATATTGGCTGTGTATCAATTGATATTTCGTTAACGAATATTCAAAAGCTGGTTACGGATATCAAAGTAGGAGATGGCGGAGATGCAATGCTTCTGCAAAAAGATGGAGTATATCTTGCTTCTTATGATAAAACAAAAGTAGAAAAATCAGTCAATATTACAAAAGATCCAAACAAGCAGCTGGCAAGTGCTAGTACCTCTATTTTAAAAAACAATACAGGCACGGCATTTTACTCGGAAAATGGGAAGCAGTATGAACTTTTTTATGATACATTGCCATTGAATGGATGGAAACTGATGATTCGAATACCAATGGTTAATATTAATTTACCAACACAGCAGCTGGTAAGTATTTTAATTATTGTTTGCATTATAGCAACTATTTTATCTATTATAGTAGTTTTAATTCAGGTGAAATTCCTTTCTGCGAGAATTAAAAAAGTTCAGAGCTTTGCAGGGGTTTTAGCTGAAGGAAATTATGGGGTAGATTCCCTTGAGATTATAGCAAGAGATGAGTTTGGAGATATGGGAATGTCCTTAAACTCAATGTATGAAAAAAATCGAGATGTTTTAGTTGAAATATCAGATAATGCAAAAACGATAAATTCTTCAAGTGATGAATTAAGCAGTGCAGCGAATAAGCTTTTATCAGAATTTCAAAATATAGAAGGTTATATGTCCAGTGTAAATGAGGCAATGATAACTGCAAGCGCAGCAACACAGCAGGTAAGTGCGTCAGCAGATGAAGTAAATTCATCCGCTAAGGTTTTAAACGATGAAGCAGCCAAGAGTAAGAAAATGGCAGATGAGATTAAATCAAGAGCTGCAAATGTAGAAAATCTAAGTCATGCATCTTATACAAATGCAGTAGACTTATCAGATGAATATGAACAAAATCTTCAGAAAAGCATTGAAAATGCACAAGTTGTTGAAGCAATTGGAAGATTGGCTGAGGTTATTTCAAATATCGCAGAACAAATTAATCTGCTATCTTTAAATGCCTCAATAGAAGCTGCCAGAGCAGGTGAACAGGGAAGAGGATTTGCGGTTGTTGCAGGAGAAATCGGAAAATTAGCCGGACAGACAGCAACTGCTGTAAATGAAATTCAAGATACCATTACAAAAGTACAAATGGCATTTGGTGATCTGACAACGGATTCGAAAAAGATATTGTCATTTATCAATGATGTTGTTACGCCAGACTATGGAAAATTTGTGGAGATTGCAAAACAATATGGAGTTGATGCAAAATTAATTGAGGGTATCTCAGGCAATATATCAAGTATGGCAAAGTCCATTGAAGAAACAATGAATGAAGTAAGCACTGCAATACGAAACGTGAATGAATCAACTCAAATTACAGCAGAAAGCAGCAGCCAGAGTATGCAGGCGGTTCATAATGTCTCGGGAGTTGTGACATCTGTATCGGATATGTCTTTTCATGAGAAAGAAATTTCAAATAATTTAAAGGCTGTAGTAGAAAGATTTAAATTAACAAAAGATGTTAAGGATGCGGATAATCATAAAAAGGAAGACTAAGTTTTCGGTATATAATTCTTACAGTCAAGGATATAATCCTTTAAAATTCTGTGAAAAGAAAATAGATCTGCACGCACCGGTCTGGTACATGCAGGTCTATTTCTTTTTGTAAGAAATCCGTGGTAAAATATCCTTTTATAAATGCTCCCAAATTAGGTTGACAGCAAAAATAAAAAAGAGTATCATTCGAATAACATATAAACATATATACATACTAGGAATTAAAAGTAAAAAAAGGAAAGGAAACGTTATGATGCAGCAGGAAAATATGCAAAAAGAACTTCTTTCATATTTTAAATGGTTTCATAAACATCCGGAATTATCCTATCAGGAAGTTGAAACTACAATTAAAATCATTGATTTTTTAAATGAAAATAAAATAGAAATGCTTAAATCTGATTTAAAGACAGGTGTAGTTGCGCTTATCCGCGGGAAAAAAGCAGGACCCGTGATAGCACTTCGAACGGATATGGATGCCTTGCCAATCAAGGAACAAAGTAAGGTAGCATATCCATCCATGGTTGACGGCGTGATGCATGCCTGTGGACATGATTTTCATATGGCTGTAGTTATGGGGGCAGCAAAGCTATTAAAAGAAAAAGAAGATGAAATTGAAGGTACCATAAAAATTATATTTCAGCCTGCCGAAGAAGCACCAGGTGGAGCAAAAGTAGTTTTGGAAACAGGTCTTTTAGATGATGTCAGGGCTTATCTTGGACTTCATACAACTCCAGAATTGGAATCTGGAATCATGGGATTGAAATCAGGAGCAGTCATGGCAGCTGTAGATCACTTCATGATAACCGTGCGCGGGCAGGGAACACATGCAGCATATCCACAAAAGGGAATAGATCCTATTGTTGTTTCTTCTGCGATCATTCAGACAGCACAAAGCATTATAAGCCGGAATCTGGATCCATTTTCCCCCGGACTTCTTAGCTTTACACACATTGAAGGTGGAAATACCTGGAATGTAATTCCAGATACGGTCTTTATGGAAGGAACCATTCGTTCCATGAGTGTATCAGAACGTCAGTTTATAAAAAAACGGTTTGAAGAAGTGATTGTGGAAACAGCAAAAGCATATGCAGCAATAGCTGAGGTAAAATGGAGAGAGGGTCCACCTCCCGTCACAAACGACAAAGACCTATATGAACTGGCTGTGAAACGTGCAAATACGGATGGATTTGAAGTGAAAAAAGCCGCTCCTTCGCTGGGTGGAGAAGATTTTAGCTACTATCTGGAAAATACCCCTGGACTATTTGTACGTGTTGGAACGGGTGGCGGATATGCCATTCATGATCCAAGATTTATTGCAGATACCCAAAAACTGGCAGATATTTCTAATTATTTTGCCAATCTGACACTTGATTTTTTGGACTATATTAGAGAAAATAGTACCATATAAATTGTATACAAAGTATTTAGGTTACATAGGAGGAAAAAAATGAAAAAGATATTTCAAAAACGAATCGCACTCGCACTGATTTTTGTATTATTAGCATCCGTTGTTGGAGCTTGTGGTGCAAAAACAGGCACATCCGTGAAAGAGCAAAGTACACTAAAGGCAAAAGGTGGCGATGCAAATACTGCAACTATAGGATTTTCTGATAGCATTGGTTCTTTAAATCCATTGCTTATGGATGGAACTGAAGTAGAAAAGTATGCGCAGTCTTTTGAATTTCTGCCATTGGTAGAATTATCACAGGATATGACCTTTAAAGGACAGCTTGCGAGCAGTATTACAACAGATGATAATACGCATTTTACAATTCATTTAGATCCAAAAGCTGTCTGGTCTGACGGACAACCTGTAACTTCAGCAGATGTATTATATACATTTTTATGCTGGGTTAGCCCAGAAGTTGGAAATACAGGAAACAGTGTAAATTTAATTCAGGGAGTTGGCGATGATGGATATGTTGCCAAAGGTTCTACAAGTGTAGATGGAATCGTTGCAGTAGACGATAAAACAGTTCAGATTACAACAAAGCAGCCAATGGCATTAAATGCATTTGAGAATGTATATGGACGCTATATTTTGATTTTACCAGAACATGCATTAAAAGATATTCCAAAGGAATCTTTGCTAAAAAGCGATTGGTTTAATGCACCAACCGTAATCAGTGGACCATATTTTGCAAAAAGTGAAGATTTAAATCATTATGTAACGTATAAATCAAACCCTGCTTATTTTAAGGGTGCACCTAAAATCGAAAATCTGAATGTTAAAATTGTATCTGCAAGCCAGCTTTTATCCGGACTTTCTTCTGGAGAACTGGATGTAGTACAGCAGACGACAGGTACTATTTTACAGGAAGATTATAAAAGTGTTCAAAAATTAAAAAATGTGAAAACATTTAGTGGCGCTCCGGTTACCAACCAATCTATTTTTATTAACACACAAAATATTTCAAATGTAAAAATACGTCAGGCACTTTTATATGGAATTGATAGAAAGACCATTTTAAAACAGTTTATGAGCAACAGTGGTGAAGTTGTGGATGGATTCTTATCCAGTGCAGGACCATTTTATGATTCGTCCTTAAAGCCAGTAAGCTATGATCAAAAAAAGGCAAAAGAATTGATCAAAGAAGCAAAAGCAGAAGGCTTTGATACAACCAAACAGTATACTTTTTATGTAAATAGTGGAGATACTACCTTCACACAGGTAGCAAGCTATATTCAGGCACAGATGGCACAAATAGGCTTAAATTTACAGGTGAAAACAGTGGATTTAACTTCACTGATGTCTGTTGCAGCAGATCATAAATTTGACATTATGGCAGTACAATATACTTATGCACCAGTAGATCCATATACAGATATTGCTTATCTTTTAAATAAAAATGGATGGACAACCTATCAAAGTGATGTCGTAGATAAAGCACTTTCGGCTACACAGACAACAACGGATACGCAGGCAATCAAAAGCAGCTATCTGACAGTGGATCAGGATGTTCAGCAAAATGTACCAATGATTTCTGCATATATCATCAGTGCACTTGGTGCAACAAGCAACCGTATGGAAAACGTAACACCAGATGTATATGGTACATTTCTAAATGTTAAAGACTGGGAAATTAAAAAATAAAGGAGACAGATGATGGATCCTCTGCTAAAAATAGAAGACTTAAATATTGCATTTTATAAAAACAAAACGGCAGTTTCAAAAACAAAAAATGTTAGTTTTGAAGTGAATAAGGGAGAAATCCTCTGCATAGTAGGAGAGTCTGGATGTGGAAAAAGTATTACGGCAATGTCTGTGCTGGGACTTCTTCCACAAAATGCCAGCATAACTAGTGGAAAGATTTTATTTCAGAATAAAAATTTGTTGGAAATGTCGCAAAAACAGTTGGATGAGATTCGGGGAAAAGATATTTCCATGATTTTTCAGGATGTGATGAACAGCTTAAATCCAGTACTTACAATTGGGTATCAGCTGATAGAAAGTATAACAAAGCATTTGGGATATGAAAAATCAAAAGCAAAGGAACATGCCATATCACTGCTTACCAGGGTAGGACTAAAGGAAGCTTCTTCTGTTATGAAGAAGTTTCCCCATATGTTATCCGGGGGAATGCGTCAAAGAGTCATGATCGCCATGGCGCTGGCAAACAATCCTGCATTACTAATTGCAGATGAGCCAACGACAGCACTTGATGTGACGATTCAGCTTCAGATTATAGAACTGTTAAAAGGACTGCAAAAAGATCTTGGTATGTCAATTTTATTAATAACGCATGATATGGGAGTCGTTGCTGAATTAGCAGACCGGGTCATCGTGATGTATGCAGGTGAATGTGTAGAAAGCTCAGATGTAAAAACCTTATTTGAAAATCCATCGCATCCATACACAAAAGCATTACTGGCAGCCATACCAGATGCATCAAAAGATTCATCCATAGAATTAAAATCCATTCCAGGCAGTGTTCCCATTGATTACGATGTTATTTCGGGATGCCGTTTTTACGATCGCTGCCAGTTTGCTTCCAGTGCATGTAAAGAAAATCAGAAAATGCATGAAATCGAAAAAGAACATTTCGTACGCTGCATGCTTTTTTTGAATGCAAAAGATGAGTAAGGGAGGCATTCGTATGGACAAGAAAATTTTAGTGGAAGTTAAAAATTTAAAAAAGTATTATCCGAAAAAAAATCAAATCCTATTTCAAAAGAAATCTTTTGTAAAGGCGGTAGATGGGATTGATTTATCAATATATGAGGGCGAAACGCTTGGTATAGTTGGAGAGTCTGGATGTGGGAAATCAACCATGGGCAGGCAGCTTGTAGGATTAGAGTCAGCAACATCTGGAAATGTTATATTCAAAGGTGAAGACATTTCAAACAGGAATGTTTTAAAAGAGAACCGCACGAATATTCAAATGGTATTTCAAAATACATCTGCTTCTTTAAACCCACGAAAAACGATTCGGGAATCCTTGTATGCGCCGCTTCATTTTCATAAAATTGTTCCAAAAGAACAAATAGAGTCAGAAATAGAAAGGCTTCTTGAAATAGTGGGATTGCCGGCTACGATGAAGAATCGTTATCCGCATGAATTTTCCGGAGGACAAAGACAACGAATTGGTATAGCAAGAGCATTAAGTGTAAGACCGGATTTTGTAGTATTGGATGAACCAGTAAGTGCATTGGATGCTTCGGTACAGGCTTCTATCTTAAATTTACTAAAAAAATTGCAAAAAGAATTACATCTTACCTGTCTTTTTATTGGACATGGTTTATCCGCAGTTCGTTATGGAAGTGACCGGATTGCAGTCATGTATCTGGGACAAATCATGGAAATAGCACCAACGGATGAGATTTTTAAAAATCCACTGCATCCTTATACGAAAGCATTATTTGATGCAGCACCAGTGATGGATCCGACGAAACGTACCCAAAAAAGACTGATTTTAGCTGGAGAAGCGGATGAGATATCAGATGACAGTCAAAAAGAGACAGGCTGTCTGTTTTATGACCGTTGCCCCTATGCATTAGAATCCTGTCAGCATACAAAAATGAAGTTAGAACTGGTAAAATCATTATATCCAGCTGATGTTACGGATGGAAACGGGAATAAAGAAAATGTAAATAAAGAAAATGAAAATGAGGCTCAGGAAATAATGTATCATTCCCATTTATGTGCATGCCCTGTGAAAACAAAGGAATATCTGCAAAATCAAAACAGCGAACAAAGACAGGAGGCACACGAATATGCTTAAATATTTAATCAGACGTATCCTATCGGCAATTCCTGTGCTTTTTGGTATTACAATCATTGATTATGTAATTATGAGTCTGGCAGGCAATCCGCTATCCATGATTCAGACAGCAAAAGTCACAAAAGCAGCCGTAGAAGCAAAAAAAGCAGCATTAGGACTAGATCAGCCAGTTTATATGCAATATCTGACCTGGCTTAAAAACCTGCTTCATGGAAATATGGGATATTCGTTACAAAGCTACGAACCAGTATCAAAGATTATAGGAAGTCACATTGCACCAACACTTCTTTTAATGGGCGTATCCCTGTTGATTGGATTTGCAATTGCAATTGTGTTTGGTGTATATGCAGCAGTTCATAAAAATGAAAAAACAGATTATGCAATAGTGACAGTTTCATTTTTGGGAATCAGCATACCAAATTTCTTCCTGGCACTGATCTTGATTTATATTTTTACAATACGACTTCATATTCTGCCGTCAAGCGGAATGACAACCCAGGGAACAGGTGCTAATGTTTCAGATACCATTGTTCATATGATTATGCCGGTCATTGTACTTTCTTCTTATATTGCAGGTTCCAATATCCGCTATGTTAGAAGCTCTGTTCTTGAAATTCTGCAAAAAGAATATTTAATTACAGCAAAAGCAAAAGGAATCGGACAACGAAAAATGATTCTGGTACATGCTTTAAAAAATGCACTTATACCAATTATAACGGTTCTTGGAATGCAGATTCCAGTTTTATTTGGAGGAGCAGTGATTGTGGAACAGATTTTTGGATGGCCTGGACTTGGCTTAATTACAATGAATGCTATTTTGCAACGAGATTATCCAGTTATTATGGGAGTATGTCTGATGACTGCAATTGTAGTTTTGGCAGCTAATTTAATTACCGATTTGATATATGCGCTTGTAGATCCAACAATTCAGTACTAGAACGGGGGAAAGAAAATGAAAATCAAACAATTTATGAAACATAAGCTTGCAGTGATTAGTCTTGTCTTTTTCCTGATTATTTTATTTTTAGCAATTTTCGCACCGATTGTGGCACCGTATGATCCTTACAAGATTGCTGGTAATATTTCTGCACCACCAGATATCAGGCATCTTCTTGGAACAGATCAGGTAGGAAGGGATATGCTTAGCAGATTATTTTATGCCGCAAGAACATCTTTACTGGCAGGCTTTTTAGCAACTTTAATATCTACGGTTATTGGTGTTGTATTAGGATTGATTTCAGGTTTCTTTGGTGGGATTGCAGATCATTTGATTATGCGATTTACAGATATGGTTATGTCGTTTCCGTACCTTTTACTTGTACTTGTCGCAGCTGCAATATTTGAACCAGGGTTGTGGAATTTAATCCTGATTTTAGGATTTGTAGACTGGCCCGGCGTAGCAAGACTGGTAAGAGGAAATGTGCTTACACTTCGGGAAACAGAATTTATAAAAGCAGATATTATATCAGGACTTCCGAAAAGCTATATACTTTTCCGAGAAATTTTACCGAATACTCTCGCCCCAATTTTAGTGTATGCAACGTCAGTATTTGCAATTACGATATTAGATGAAGCAGCATTAAGCTTTCTTGGCATGGGAGTGCAGCCACCGATGGCAAGTCTTGGTAACATTTTAAATGGGGCTCAGTCACTTACGATTTTAACAAGCAAATTCTGGCTATGGATTCCAGCAGGTGTTTTAATTATATTACTTGTTATGGGAATTAATTTCATTGGAGATGCACTAAGAGATGTGTTAGATCCACAAACGGAGGAAGCCTATGAAAAATAATTTGAACTACCAGACTTCAGAATACGATTGCGGACCAACCACATTAATAAATGCTATGCGTTATTTGTTTGAAAGAGAAGAACTATCACCTGAAATCTTAAAAGCAATTTCGATGTACACCTTAGATACATACAACGAAGAGGGTGAAGTCGGAAAACATGGGACATCTGCAATGGCAATGCGTTTTCTGTCAAGCTGGTTCAATCAGTTTGGAGAAAAAAAACGTTTCCCAATCTATACAGAATTTTTAGATGGAAAAGATGCGACATTGACACAAAATAGCAGAATCACAGAATGTCTTCAGCAAAAAGGAATTGTTGTGCTTCGTGTCTGGCTTGATGGAGATGGACACTATATTCTTCTTACGGATATCCAAAAAAGCAAGATAAGTGTATTCGACCCATATCTCTTTCCACAAATGGCAGAAGATGCATGGATTGAAATTGTAAAAGACCAGCCACAGAAAATGAATCGAATCATCTCTTTGGATCGAATAAATGAGAGCAGTAACAAAAATTATGCCATGGGTGAATTTGAATTGCGTCATGCCATGCTTTTGTATAATAAAAAACTAAGACTGACCAGCAAAGAAACCATTGAATATATGATTTAAAGGTGTATAAGATGTATCTGAAAATCTGTATCTGAGATTTCCATACAGGCAAAAGACGGGGATGTGCTTTTTATCGCATTGGCGCTTCCCGGATTGCAGTATGTAGTATTGAAACTTTTGTAAAGTGTGGCATGATGTGTATGACCAAAAACCACAACGTCAGATTCTGAGATGAAGGCAGGAAGCCTTGATTTATCGTGAATAAGATAAAAACTGGTATTTAAAATCCGAAAAGATAAAGTTTCGGGAAGATACTTCGCATAAGAGCCAATATCACAGTTTCCTTTAATCATGTAAAGCGGAATGGAAAGGCTTTTTAATTCCTCATAACAGGCTTTTGAGCCGATGTCTCCTGCATGAATAATATAGTCGTATTGGCATATTATTTCTTTCAAGTGTTTAGATACTGTTCCGTGTGTATCTGAAATCAAAGCAACTTTCTTTCTACTCACCAAAGCACCTCCAGACAAAAACGATTTATTTTTATCTTAAAAGTTCTGCCTTTTTAATACAAGTGAAAAATGCCCAAAGTTTAAAAATATGAAAATAATATTTAAGGAAAAACAAAAAAGTGAAACTCGAAAAGAAATATTGAAAAAGAATATAAAACATAAAAAGAAATAAATCTGGTATCTGTATATAAAATCTGGTACCATAGTTTTGGAAAGTTTTTTGAAGAGAGAAAAAGGTGGATAAATGAGCAATATTATGCTGACAGATATGTGTAATTTAAGATGCCCTTATTGTTTTGCAAGCGAATTTGTTGGAAAAAAAGCAAGTGAAATTACCATGGAAGACTTTAAAAAAGCATTAGAATTTATAGCAGATGGGAAAGAAAAGATTGATAAATTTGGATTGATTGGTGGAGAACCGCTTTTGCATTCCAGGTTTGCTGAAATTTTAGAACTTCTGCTCGCAGATGATAGAATACAGACAGTAAGCATATATACAAATGGGTTATTAATGCACCGATACATGGATTTGCTGAAGAATCAAAAAGTCCATTTACTCATAAATTATAACCCACCGGAAATACTAGGGGAAGAAAATGAAAAAAAGCTTTATCAAAATCTTAAGCAGTTGTATGAAGTGAAAAAAGAGGATGCATTACATGCAATCCGACTTGGAATTAATATATATAAGCCAGATTTTTCTTATGAATATATAATTCCAGTGCTACAGGAATTTGGATTTGACAACATTCGTTTTTCGATAACAGTACCAAATTCTTCCATTGCATCGCTTCAAGATGCACACGCATATTATCAATCAATCAAAGAGTCCTTTTTGAAATTTTACAAAAGAATCTTATCTATGGGTGTATTACCAATGTTTGACTGTAATAAAATACCCGTATGCTTATTCTCCGTAGAAGAGCTAGAGCCAATTTTTTATGCATTTTTAAAATATCCGGAAATTGTTATGAATGAAAGGCACTTTCTACTTTCAGAGTGGAGCAGATGTTCTCCTGTAATTGACATTCAGACAAATTTAAAAGCAGTACGCTGTTTTGGACTTTCGAAAGAATCAGAAGTATCGATATCAGATTTTAAGGGATTAGAAGAACTTGAGACTTATTATGATAAAAGGTTTGACCAGAAGGCTTTTGAAATTCCATATCAGGTTCGATGTGAAAAATGTTCTGCAAGAGAGTGGAAGCAGTGTATGGGGAGCTGTCTTTCCTACAGAGTAAAAGAAAATGAAATTGCATGTCAGAAACAAAAAGAAGATGTCTGGCAGAGAGAATCCTTATATGAGAGATATTTAAAATGCTATTTGAAAGATAGAACATTTCGTGGAATCACAGATGAGATTTTAAACATAGAGATATTTCATGCATTTGTGGAGAAATTGCAAAAAGAAACATATAGCAGGACAGAAATAGAACCGATTTATGAAAAAGTTGTGACCTATAAAAAAGCAATGAAACAGGCAAAAGAAGACAATAAAAAACATCGGATGGAATCATAGGGATTCCACCGATGTTTTTTGTTTGGTTAAAATCTAAAATCACGTTTTCCAAGATGAATGTTTTTAATATATTCTTCCGCTTTATTACGAACAATTTCATTTGTAATGGTATTCATTTCTTTTGCAATTAAAGCTTCGCCAATTGCTTTTGTTTCAGGGGAAGCATAGTCTTCCAGATATTCTTTTAAAGTCATAAGTGCATTTGGATGACAGCAGTTGACAATCTGCTTGCTCTTTAAAAGGCTCATGAAACGATCACCGGTACGTCCCTGTCTGTAACAAGCAGTGCAAAAGCTTGGAACATAACCAAGATCTATAAGCCAGTGAACGATTTCATCCAGACTTCTTGGGTCAGATACATCAAACTGGGCAGAATTTTCTTCTTCTGGTTCTGGAGTAGCATATCCACCAACACTGGTCTTAGAACCACCACTGATTTGTGAAATACCAAGATGAAGTACGCGTTCCCTTGTCTGCTGGGATTCTCTTGTAGAAACAATCATTCCAGTATATGGCACTGCAATTCTAAGACAGGCAACAATTTTAGCGAATGCATCATCCGAAATTCCATTATCAAAAGTATCAGGGTCAATATCGTCTGCAGTTCTTACACGGGGAACGCTTATTGTATGAGGGCCGACACCGGTATAAGCTTCAAGATGTTCCGCATGCATAATAATTCCTGCGAAGTCATAACGATAATTATTTAAGCCAAATAAAACACCAAGTCCGACATCATCAATTCCAGCTTCTCTGGCGCGGTCCATAGCTTCTGTGTGATAGGCATAATTTGATTTTGGTCCGGTTGGATGTAACTTCTCATAAGACTTTTTGTGATAGGTTTCCTGAAATAAGATATAAGTTCCGATTCCAGCATCTTTTAGTTTTTTATAATCTTCAATGGTTGTAGCAGCAATATTAACATTTACTCTTCGAATAGAACCATTTTTATGTTTGATGCTATAAATGGTATGGATACTCTCTAAAATATATTCCAGAGGATTATTTTTAGGATCCTCGCCAGCTTCCAGAGCGAGACGTTTATGTCCCATATCCTGTAGGGCAATTACTTCGGTCCTAATTTCTTCCTGCGTCATTTTTTTACGTGTAATGTGCTTGTTTTTCGCATGGTATGGGCAGTATTCACATCCATTAATACAGTAATTTGATAAGTATAAAGGTGCAAACATAACAATTCGATTGCCATAAAATTCCTGTTTGATGCTGTTTGCTAAAGTATAGATACGCTCATTTAGATCTTTTATATCACAATCTAAAAGAACAATTGCCTCTTCGTGACTAATTCCTTTCATAGCCTCAGCTTTAGCTAATATGGATTCAATCAACTCCCGGTTACTTTTGTTGTCATTTGCATAAGAAAGGCATCTGGTGATTTCTTCGTCACTGATAAATTCCTCTGCTTTTGGTGACATAATGTTATACATAAAATCCTCCTTTTATGCCGTATTTAAGATGCATAGTATGCCCAAAAACTGGCAGGGACGAATAGTTTGACATGGTTCTTTTTTACATATACATAAAAAAAGTGCCAAAAAGGCATTTGTCCATAACGTAAATATTTTTCATGAAATATTACGGGTACCTTGCCTTATCCCTTAGAGATGAATCTTTGGGTCAGAAATACGGTATTTATTTTATTTGTTTGTAATTGGCATAAATCCTCTTACGCACTACGTACTATTATAGAACGGATTTTATTTTTCTGTCGAGCTTTTTTTTATAAACAACTTTCAGAAGAAGAAATTAAAAATATGTTCACAAAATATACAAAAATTAATGTTAAAACTAACGGTATCGTATGATAAAATAGAAGTTGATTTTACTTATATAATGTAACAAAATGTTTGATTAATTGCAAAGATAAAGCATCCGTGTAATCTTTTGAAGAAAAATCTCTGGAAGATTTTGACTGTGAAATAAAACGGATACGCTCTAAAAATGACGATAAAAGCAAGGAAGTTGCACTATCGAGATCATGAATCTTCATCTTTTCAAGTTTATTTAGATTGTCAAGAACTTCCCTCATATTCAGATATAAAATCCGATGCAGCATAGTAAAAAGGTAAGCAGCATCTTCATTAATATATTTTTCTGTATCCATTACAATAAAGACTTCCCGAAACGGCGTTGAAGAAAAATAAGAAAATCCACGATGCGCATATTGAACTAATATGAAAGCCGCATCGCATGCCATTGCATCTTTACGGGGAAGAATATAATTTTTTTGCTGACTCATATTTGTAAATAAATCAGCCCAAAACAAAAAAAACTCATGGATAAGAGCTTCTCTGCTTTGCCAGTAATTATAAAGTGATGGTTTTTTGATACCAGCCTCGCTTGCAATATCATTCAGCGAAATATTACTTAAGCCACATATGGCAGCTTTTTTTGCTAATATAATAAAAATTTTTTCTTTCATAGCCTCTGATTCTGACATAATTGTGCCCCTCTCTGACGTAAACGAATCTGTAGTTATAATAGGAAAAGTTGTTATAAAGTCCTACATAGTATAACGAAGTAGTTTCGGAAAGTCAATGAAGGCAAGTCCATGCGGCTGCTTTTGCAAGTATAGTGTAAAGTTTAGTAAGTCTTTGTTGACAAGCGAAAGGACTAATGATAAGATATTTCAGATAACTAACTAACGATTGGTAGTTGAATCTAGCAAACTTGAGTTTGGAAATGGGGAAGGTTATGAGAGATTTGTGAATGACTTGTGAGAAAAGGAGATTTATAATGGAAAGAACTACAGGTTACAGAACAAAGAACAGGCAGATGATTTTAAGCTACTTAAGACAGAATAGCAACCGTACCGTATGCGTGAATGATATCTATAAATATTTGAAAGAAAATATGATGGAAGTCAACCTCACTACAATTTATCGGTATCTGGACAAGCTTGTCTCAGAGAAGCAGTTAGTAAAATATGCTGCTGATCAGGGTGACAAGGCATGCTATCATTATGTAGACCAGAAAAATGATTGCCTAAACCAACTTCATTTACAATGTAAGACTTGCGGAGAACTTTTTCACGTAGATGCTGACTTTATGGCAGAAATGGAAAAACAATTCCAGGAACAGTTTGGATTTACCGTTGATTATACAAGCTCAATTTTATATGGAACTTGTAATAAATGCAAAGAAGCACAAAAGTAGAACAAAACATTCAGCAAAGCTTATATAAAACAGATCTAAGAAAGTATTAGATCTGTTTTTTTATGGTAAAAAAGGGAATGCGAGATACTCATAAAAGGCATGTACTTGATGAAAATGAAGGAATTCACACTTTTTTCATATTTATAACAAATAAATACCACAGTTTTTGAATATCCTTTTCTGATAAAAGTAAATAAAACTTAAATAAAAGGAAAGAATATCCCTGTATAATGATATAGAGGATACATAAAACTGAGGTGGAAGAATGAAAAGAAAAAATAAGGTAGCAATCGTACTGAAAATCACGAGCATTGTTTTATTCGTTTTAGGACTTCTTTTAAGTGTTTTATTAGGTGTATTATTTAAAACAAGTGTATCAACAATGTTTACAACAGAAAATTATTTTAACTGGGGTGTAGTGCTTATTGGAATTTGGGTAGATTTCATGAATACAGCGATTCTCTTTTCACTTGGCGAAATAATTAACCAGTTGACAAATTCTAAAAATATGCAAAAATATTATGAAGACAGTGATAGTTTAAAAGAAACAGAACTACCAAAGATATAGGAGGATTGTTCATGGAAAGATATACAATTCGAAATCGCTTAAAAATGATTTGCGATTGCGCTGATAGTGGCATAAGCTTATATACAACAGCTATTGTTTCAGATAATTTAAACGGAAACATACATTTACAGGCAAAATTTAAAAATAAATCTAAAAAAGTAATTCAATCTATGCAAATTAACATTCAGGCATGGGATTATATGAAAAATCCATTAAGAGGGATTGATTCTTATGTGTATCAGAATATGTCGGTGAAACATGGCGAATATTTTGCAGACCGTATTCCAATTGTTTTACCAGAGCCGGGGACTTATTTTGTAATTATTAATTTAGTAAAAGTAGAATTTACGGATAATAGTGTGTGGGAAAATACAGGATACATTCCATTTCGAAAAATCAAGTGGTATAAACGATTTCTTCCAGAGCTTCTTGTAGGAGGAATTGCTGTTATTTTTCTTATGGCAGGAATCGGGGTACACACAGTAAACGGAATCTATGGCAGTAGTTTTTCCAGTATTCCATTTCACATGCTGACACAACAACTGAGTGCGAATGATGTTGTGGATAAATTGGGAGATAATTATACTACGATGTCAGATGGAACGCAGTATTACCTAAATTATGGAACATATAATGTAGATGGTAAAAAAGGAAATTTAGAATTGTATTTTGATGATAATCAGCAGTTAAACGAAATGGTATGGGATATGGGATATGCGCCAGATAATGAGTTTAATGCAAAAGATTTATCAAATATGGCAAATTATTTAAATAATAAATTTGATACAAAATATAAAATGGATGATACAAATAAGAAAGATATTTCTTATACATGGAATACAAAAGGGATCACATATAAATTAGAATTTGTGAAAACAAGTCGTGGTAATGATGTAACTTTAAGCAGTACTGGTGATGGTACAAAAAAGCTTTAAATAGAAAGTATTACATAAAATAAATATCATAGGAACTTATTAGACGGAGGCTATATATAGCCTCCGTCTAATGTTATAATCTGACCAGTCAAATAATTGACGAAGGAAGAAAGCTGAAATGCAGTCTCCGCTACTTCTGCGGGCGTGCCAAAACGTCCGGATGGAATTTCTTCTTTTAAGGATTCTTTTTCCTGTGCATCAAAGCAAGCATTCATTTGCGTATCAATTACGCCACATGCAATGGCGTTGACCTGAATATTGCTGGGAGCTAATTCTTTGGCAAGTCCTTTTGTAAAAGCATTCATGCCTCCTTTGGTGGCAGAATAAGCAACTTCACAGGAAGCTCCTGTAATGCCCCATACAGAGGAAATATTGATGATTTTTCCTGATTTTTGGGAAAGCATCATAGGAACCGCGAACTTGCAGCAGGAAAAGACAGATGTGAGATTTGTTGATACTATCTTATTCCAGTCTTTAATATTCATATCCGTCAGAAGACCAATATATGAAATTCCGGCATTGTTAATTAAAACATCTACTTTGCCAAAAGCTTTTTTTATAGAAAAAAACATAGACTCAACAAAAGTATAGTCGCTAATATCACCAATACAGCAAAGAACCTGAGAATGATATTGACTTCTTAGTTCCTCAGAAAGAAGCTCTAAATCCTTTTTTGAATTAGCACAATTTAATACCAGCTGGTAGCCTTCACGTGCAAATCGCTTGGCAATAGCTGCGCCAATGCCTCTGGAGGCTCCAGTAATGAGAACGGTTTTGGATAACATAATAATCCTCCTAAGTAAATTATATTTTTATTATAGCATAGGCGATAAGCCCTGTAACATATGGATTGAATATTATAGTTGGTCGTAAATATAAAAAAAAAGTAAAAATTGTGAAATATTTTAAAAATATAAGAATAGATTTCTTAAAAATATTGCAAAATGGTCGAGATATGTTATAATTATTATATGATAGAGATGTATCAAATAAACAAAAAGGAGTTGGACATCATGCGTATTACAATTAGTGGAAGAAATATTGATTTAACGGATGGGCTAAAAAGTGCAGTAGAGGACAAATTAATCAAGTTAGAGAAATATTTTACGCCAGAAACCGAAATATTTGTCACATTGAGTGTAGAAAAGGAGAGACAAAAGATTGAGGTTACGATTCCTGTAAAAGGAAATATCATTCGTTCAGAGCAAGAAAGTAATGATATGTATGTTTCTATTGACTTAGTTGAAGAAATCATAGAAAGGCAATTAAAGAAATATAGAATGAAATTGATTTCTCAAAAACAAAACTACAGTAATTTTCAGAAAGAATTTATAGAAAAGGAGAGTTTACCTGAGGATGAAATAAAAATCATCCGTTCAAAGAAGTTTGGAATGAAACCGATGTACCCGGAAGATGCGTGCGTACAGATGGAACTGCTTGGACACGACTTTTTTGTATTCCGCAATGCGGAAACTGAGGAGGTAAATGTAGTTTATAAAAGAAAAGGAAATACATATGGTTTAATAGAACCACAATTTTAACCAAATAGATGAGGAACAAGACGTGAGAATTATTGCAAATAGATTGCATAAGGCTATACGTCCTGTTTTTTTTGTGCTAGAATGGTCATGGGAGTATTTGGAAGAAGGAGGAAATCTTACGAGTGCCAACATATGAAACGGGTGAAAGAATCCGTAATTCCAGGATTATGCATGGGATGACGCAGGAAGAATTAGCGTACGGCATATGTTCGACAGGTACATTATCAAAAATTGAACATGGCAATCAGGTTCCAAGTATGCACACGTTTCAAGCACTTATGCAAAAACTTGGTGAACCAACACACGTTTATTCTATACCAATTAGTCTACAGGAAATGCAAAGTCAAAAAATATATCGACAATTTGTACATCTTATCATAAAAGATGATTTACAATCAGCAGCAGAACTTATACAAAATTTTTCGGGAATACTGCAGCAGAATCGTCCTTTCAATGAGCAATTATTTTCATATATGCTGTGTGTATGGCATTCTAAAAACAAAAAAGATCCATTGATAGTTGTAAAAAAACTTGAAAATGCATTAAACCTATCTATGCCTGATTATAAAGGCAGTCTGCCGGATACAACAAAACGGCTTACTTTTCACGAAATCAACATCTTAAATATTTTGGCAATTCAATATCTTAAAATGGGAAAAAGTACAAAGACAATTTCATATCTGAAATGGATGAAAGAGTACTTTGAAAAGAATGATATTGATGACACTGAAAAATCTCGAATTTATCCCATGATTTTATGTAATTACGCAGATGTACTATCTGCAAAAGGCTACTTTCAGGAGGCGTATCATGTTTCTGAAATTGGAAAAGAAATTTGCATGTCACATGAAAATCTCATTATGCTGCCATTTTTATTAAGCTGTGCAGGGAGAAATTTAACATATATTGGAAAACATCAGATTTCCCAAGAGTATTTTTCGCATGCATCCAGCTTGTTCCAACTTTTGGGCTGTCATAATTCGTTACGGTATATGAGAGAACCGAACGGACCAGAAAGAGCTTTACTGGCAATTTTATAAGTGATACCAGAAAAGAAAATACTCCCAAAATGCCTGTTGGTAAAATCATAACAGGCATTTTTAATTGAAAAATTTATGGATTTTTATGACATAAAAACAGAGGTTGCAATTCGTGCGATTTAGAGCGAAAATGTTGCTGCTTTACTTGTCATTAAAATAAAAAAGGTGTAGTATAGGTGAATAAAAAGCCTTATATATTAAGAAGAAATACGAAGGAGATATAGAATGGATATCGTTGTTTTAGCAGGAGGACTCAGTACAGAACGAGATGTATCATTTGTTACTGGAAATATGATTACAAATGCACTAAGAAAAAAAGGACATCGGGTTATTTTACTTGATGTATTTATGGGATATGGAGATTTACAAAGTGATTTGATAAATGTCTTTGAAAAAACAGAAGAAATAAGCATAAAAGCAGGTCAAATCAGTGAGACAGCTCCAGATATAGAAAAAGTAAAAGCAATGCGTGAAGATAAATCAAATAATTTTTTTGGACCCAACGTGATTTCTCTGTGCCAGAAAGCAGAAATTGTTTTTCTGGCGTTACATGGAGAAAATGGAGAAAATGGTAAAGTACAGGCTACATTTGATTTGTTTGATATTAAATATACAGGAAGTGGATATTTAGGAAGTGCTTTAGCAATGAACAAGGAATTGACAAAGCAGTTTTTCCGCACAAATAATATTCCTACACCAGTTGGAATTTCATTGCATAAAGATAAGAAAAATACTCCGTTTGAAGATATCAATGTTCCACTCCCCTGTGTTGTAAAACCTTGTAATGGAGGCTCAAGTATCGGAGTTTCTATCGTACAGACAAAAGAACAATACAAAAAAGCAATAGAGGAAGCCTTTTTTTATGAAGAAGAAGTAATTGTAGAGGCATATATCAGAGGAAGAGAATTTTCAGTTGGAGTTATGGATGGCAAAGCACTTCCAATTATTGAAATCGCTCCGTTGGAAGGTTTTTATGATTATAAAAATAAATACAAAGCAGGAAGTGCACTGGAAACCTGTCCAGCAGACTTACCTCTAGAAATCACAGAGAAAATGCAGTATTATGCGGTTTGCGCCGCTAATGTTCTGGATTTGTCTGTATATCCCAGAATGGATTTTCTAATGGATGATGACAATGATCTATACTGTCTTGAGGCGAATACCCTTCCAGGTATGACACCAACCAGTCTGGTACCACAGGAAGCAGCAGCTCTTGGAATCTCATTTGAAGATTTATGCGAACAGGTTATTTATCTGTCGTTGAAAAAATACGAAAATTAACAGAGGAATTTTTATGGAAAACGTGACGCTTTTAATGGCTGCTGAAATTTGTAATGGTCAATTGATAGGAAGTGAGCAGTCAGGTCAGATTTATATTCAGAATGTAATCATTGACAGTAGAAATGTAAAAAAGAATGATTTGTTTATTGCATTAAAAGGAGAAAATTCAGATGGACATATTTTCATTCCATCCGCATTTGAAAAGGGTGCCTGTGCAGTTTTGTCAGAGCAAAAACTAAAAAATCCGCAAGGGACATATATTTTAGTAGAAAACTGTATGAAAGCTTTAAAGGATTTAGCAACGTACTATAGGAATTCTTTTGCGATTAAAGTAGTTGGAATTACGGGAAGTGTTGGCAAAACAAGTACAAAAGAAATGATTGCATCTGTTTTGAATCAAAAATACCATACACTAAAAACGGAAGGGAACTTTAATAATGAAATAGGACTACCGCTTACAATCTTTCGATTGGATCATACATATGAGGCTGCTGTTTTAGAAATGGGAATCTCTGAATTTGGAGAAATGGAACGATTATCTTCAATGGCAGTACCCGATGTAGCCGTTATTACCAATATTGGCCTTTGCCATTTAGAATCGTTAAAGACAAGAGAAGGAATTTTAAAAGCAAAAACAGAAATATTTCATCATATAAAAGAAAAAGCATTTGTATTTTTAAATGGAGATGATGATAAGCTTTCTAAAGTGGAAGCGCCAGAAAACAGTGAACTGACTTTTTATGGAATCAATGAAAACATGAAGTATGCACAAGGCAAAAAGCAGGTATATGCAACTGATATAAAATCTCAGGGATTAAAGGGAATTGAACTAAATATTAATACACCCAAAGGAAGTTTTGAAGCTCTGATTCCGATTCCGGGAGAACATAATGTCTACAATGCATTGGCGGCAACAGCTGTAGGACTGGCATTTGAATTAAGCCTGGAACAAATAAAAGAAGGACTTACAACAGTAAAAACAATTAGTGGACGTACCAATCTTTTAGAAGTGGCAGGAAAGACCCTAATTGATGATGGATACAATGCAAATCCTGTATCGATGAAGGCAGCTCTGGATGTTCTTGAAATGGCAAAAGGAAGAAAAATAGCAGTTTTGGGCGATATGAAAGATTTAGGAGAAAAGGAAAAAGAACTTCATTATGAGACAGGTGTTTATATGGCACAAAAAAAGATAGATACTCTTTTTTGTACAGGTGAGCTGATGGAGGATTTTGTAAAAGCGTTGAAGGATAAGCACGCTTCCATAGAAACATACTATTATAAGACACAGGAAGAAATGGAAGAAAATCTGTTCGCTTTTATGAAAACAGGGGATACTATTTTGGTAAAATCATCGCATTATTTTATGGATTTTCGAGGATTAAGAGAACGATTGAAACATATGAAATAAAAGCATGAAATAGAATAAGTAATTAAAAAAAGCCGTATAACAAAAAATTATGTTAATGGCTTTTTTTATAACAAAAAATGATTTCAATGGTTGATAGACTGATTATCTTTTAAAAGCGTTTCTACTTCCGCCTGTACATAGATTGCAAGTTTCTTTTTTTCCTCTTTTGAAAGTTCGTTCGGATAAATAGGTTTACCATATTGAAGTATTACATGAGTAGACTTTATCCTTGGAAGATGATTTTCTAAAATATCGGCTGTATTTGTCAGAGCCATTGGAATAATAGGACAGCCAGTTTTATCTGCAATTTTCAGACTTCCAGCTTTAAACGGAAGTAATAAATCCGAGGTTGTATTTCTGGTACCCTCGGGGAAAATGCACATAGAAATCCCATTATTTACATAGTCAATTCCGGTTAAAATGGTTTTGAGACCTTGTTTAATATCATTACGGTTTAAGAAAAGGCAGTAAAGCCGTTTCATCCAAATATTTAATAAAGGAACTTTCTCTAAAAGATCTTTCGAAACATAACCCGTTAAATCGGGACATCTGGAATAAGTAATAATAATATCAAAATAACTTCTGTGATTGCCGATATATAATACAGCTTTATCTTTGGGAATATTTTCTTCACCCTTGATAGTCAATTTCACACCACTGATAAATAGAATGACTTTAAATATCCACTGAACCATACGAAGGCTGCTTATATCAGCGGCACGTTTATTAAATTTCTTTAAAATCCACTCTATAAATAAAACAGGAATGGTAAGAATTAAGTAAAGGACGACAGAAAGCAGAGCTAAAAATGAACGAATCATAACAAATGAAATCCTCTTTTCGTTGTTTATTTAATAAATTTATTATACAAAGAGTGTATGGGAAATACAACTAAAATATCCTATTCACTGGATTTGTATTAAATTTATGAAATATTATCCGAAAACTGGAAAAATCAAACAATTATTTAAATTTTATAAAAAATTAATAAATTTCGTGAAGTAAAAATAATATGCAACATAAAAATGAATTAAATGCAACAAAAGATTGACATTAATTTAGTGCAGTGATACACTAAATTAAAGGTTATACAGGGAGGTATGTAGACATGCAGCAGTCAGACATTAATAAAGTCCGGTCTTCAATACATCAACAATGTGGCAGCAAAGTGTTAATCCAACTGGACCGAGGCAGAAATAAGGTCGATGTGCAAGAAGGAGTCATCCAGAAAGCATATCCCAGTGTTTTTACCGTATTGGTAAAAGACCAGAATGAGGAGAATCCACCTCAGGTATTGTCTTTTAGTTATACCGATATTATTACAAAAGACATTAGAATGAAATTGTGTTAAATAATTCCTCCTTTTTATATGGACTACATATGAAAAGGAGGAATTTTTATTTTAAATATAGAAAAATGGTTGAATGAAGATAAAAAGGTTGTTATCATATAGAGTAAGAGTTTTGAAAAGAAATCAGGAAAGAAGCAAGTTGATGAGAAATAAATGGACAGAACAAAGAGGAAAACAGAAAGGTTTATTAAAACAACCAGGAAAACAGATTGTTATAGCTTTATGTGTGGTTGTCTTGGGATTTTCCATGACATTGCAGGCGTATGCATCTACTATTTCAGGTGCAAAAGATGCGAAAAATAAAGCACAAAGCAGTTTGAGCCAGCAAAATAAAAAGATTAGCGATATACAACAACAACAGAATAAAATTCAGACGGAGATGAACCAGCTGGATTCCCAGCTATCACAGGTACTGGTAAATATACAGATTTTGACGGATGAAATCACAAGCAAGAAAAAAGAAGTAGAAGATGTAAATAATCAACTGACAGCTGCAACCCAGAATGAACAGACAGAGTATGCAAATATGAAATTGCGTATTAAATTCATGTATGAGAATGGAAATTCTTCCTTAATGCAGTCTATGTTTGAGGCTAAGAATATTTCTGATTTTTTGAACAGAGTAGAGTATGTAAAAGAAGTATACAAAACGGATCGAAATATGCTGACACAATATCAGCAGACAGTTGCACAGGTGAAGCAACTTCAGATTCAGGTGCAGGGTGAAGAAGCTGAACTAGAAGAGATTCAAAGCAATTTCCAGCAACAGCAGGCAAGTCTTCAAACGATGATCACACAAAAGAGAACACAGGTAGCAAATTTTGATACGGAACTTGCAAGTGCAAAGACATTAGCAAGTCAGTATGTAGCAACAATAGAACAGCAGAATACGGTTATTAAGCAGGAAGAAATCAAAATTGTAGCAGCGGCAGCCGCAAAAGCGGCGCAGGAAAAAGCAGCGCAGGCAGCAAAAGCAACAACGAGCCCTGCAACTACGACAAACGGTGCCTCATCTGGTGCTTCAACAACAACAGCAGGCAATACGACCGCAGGGGCAACTTCAGCAGTAACAAATAGCGGTTCTTCTTCAAGCAATGCTTCTTCAAGCAATGCTTCTTCAAGTGGAACTTCGTCTAGTGCAGGAAGTTCATCTGGAAGCGGAAAAGGAAGTTCGGTAGTTTCCTATGCACTTCAATTTGTAGGCAATCCATATGTGGAAGCAGGAACTTCGTTGACAAATGGTTGTGATTGTTCTGGCTTTGTCATGAGCGTATATGCGAATTTTGGCGTAGGCTTGCCACATAGTTCATCAGCACTTGCATCCTGTGGCTCAGCAGTTGATTTTAGCAATATTCAACCAGGTGATATTGTATGCTATATTGGGCATGTGGGAATATATATTGGTGGAGGACAGATTGTAAATGCAAGCACGTCAAAGCCATACCCAGTAGGAGGAATAAAGACCAATAGTGCGACATACAGAACCATTACTGCAATCCGAAGAGTGATTTGATAGATCAAAGAATTTCATTCCAGAATTCTTTTAAGCGTTCCATAGAAAAAGCTGCATTCGCCGGACTGGTTGAAGGCAGTTTTTTTATAGGCACATTTGTAAGAGAAAAAGCATATTTCATATATAAATCAAAGGCTTTTGCCCCATTTGCATAAACAGAATGAATCTTTGTATTTTTGAAAATCAGTTGAAAATCATTTGCAACAACATTTTTGATACTGTTGTCAGAAGAACCGGTGATATCACAGCTTTTTATAACATCCCAAAGTGCAATTCCGTGATTGCGTAAAATAGATTTTTTTTCTGGGATTGTAAGCGGAATGTTTTCTTTAAAAAGTTCGGCTAAAAGAGGCCAGAATCTATTTTTAGGATGTCCATAGTAAAATAGGTTTTCCCGGGATTTTACAGAAGGAAAAGTTCCTAAAATTAGTATCTGAGAATCTTTATCATAAATAGGTAAAAAGGGGTGAACCTGTAATGTTTCAATTTCTTTCTTCATGAAAATACCTCCAAAATAGTGTTTTCTCCTATTTTAATCAAACTAGCAAGACTTGTCAAAAAGCAAAACTAGCGTATAATAAAAAAGAATGAATAAAATTGTATCAAATTTATGAGTAGATTTTTAATCGAAAATATAGTTTTAGATAAAAACAAAATAGAACGCAAAATAAGAAAGGAGTCACACAATATGCAGATGGAGACTTTACAAAAGGATATGATAGCAGCTATGAAAGCAAAGGATAAGGAAAGAAAGGAAGCAATTTCCACTTTGGTTTCAGCTGTGAAGAAAAATGCAATTGATCAGGGCTGCAGAGACGATATAAAAGAAGAACTTGTAAACAGCACAATTCTTAAAGAGTTAAATACAGTAAAAGAACAGATTGAAACATGTCCGGCAGACAGAACCGATTTGAAAGAAGAATATAAAAAAAGATTTGATATTATAAGCGAATATGCTCCAAAGCTATTATCAGCAGAGGAAGTAGAGTCTATTATAAAAGAAAAATTTGCAGAAGTAATTGCAACAAAACAAAAAGGAAATATTATGAAAGCTGTTATGCCTGAATTGAAAGGAAAAGCAGATGGAAAAGTTATCAATCAGGTAGTAGCAAAACTTTGTGAGAACTAAGAATTAGTTGAAATATATAGGAATAGAAAGTGTGAATTCATGTCATCAAAAATAGGAAGAAATGATCCATGCTGGTGTGGTAGTGGAAAAAAATATAAAGCCTGCCATGAAGCATTTGATCAGAAAATTGAAAAAATAAAAGGAGAAGGTCATATTGTACCTTCTCATAAGATTATAAAAAAAGCTCACGAAATAGCTGGAATCAAAGAAAGCGCTAAAATTAATATTGCAGTGCTGGACTACGTTGGTGAGCATATAAAAGCTGGTATGACAACAGAAGAAATTGACCAGATAGTATATGATATGACAACAAAAATGGGAGGTATACCAGCTCCTTTAAATTATGAAGGATTTCCCAAAAGTGTATGTACTTCCATTAACGATCAGGTTTGTCACGGAATCCCATCAAAAGACGATGTTTTAAAAGAAGGAGATATTGTAAATATAGACGTTTCAACGATTTTAAACGGATATTTTTCAGATTCTTCCCGTATGTTTTGTATAGGCGAAGTGAGTAAGGAAAAAGAAAAATTGGTTCGGGTTGCAAAGGAATGTGTAGAATTAGGGTTAAAAGAAGTGAAACCATGGGGATTTTTAGGTGATGTAGGACAGGTCATCCATGATTATGCATTTGAAAATGGCTATACAGTTGTACGAGAGATTGGCGGGCACGGCATAGGATTAGAGTTCCATGAAGAACCATGGGTAGGCTATAATACAAAGCGCGGAAAAGAAATGCTTCTTGTGCCAGGAATGATTTTTACAATAGAACCCATGATAAATATGGGGGAAGTAGAAATTTACATTGATTCAGAAAATGACTGGACAGTATATACACAAGATGGTCAACCAAGTGCTCAATGGGAAATTCAGGTTTTAGTAACAGAAGATGGAGCTGAAGTTATCTCTTATTAGAGAAACACACATTTGGTTTAGCATAAAGTGATATGCAGGAGGTGCCATTTTTGGAGTGCACAATGAAGGTTTTTAGAGGAAGGCCTGATGACATAGAAAACAGATTAAAAAAAGAAGTCAGGGTTTATGATTTTTTGGATAGTCATAAGATGGAATATGAGCGAATAGATCATGAGGCAGCGTATACAATGCAGGATTGTTACAAAATTCGTGATATGCTGGGTATTTTGGACTGTAAAAATCTTTTTTTATGTAACAGGCAGATGACGGATTTTTATGTTCTGATGTTGCCAGGTGAGAAAAAACTTAAAACGAAACTTCTGGCAAAAGAAATTGGTACAGCCAGATTATCCTTTGCTCCACCAGAAAAGATGGAAGAATACCTTGATATTACACCAGGTTCTTTAAGTATTATGGGACTTATGAATGATAAAAATAATCATGTGCAGTTATTGATTGATAAAGAAGTATTAGAGGAAGAATATATCGGATGTCACCCCTGTGTAAATACTTCCAGCCTAAAATTAAAGACAAGGGATGTATTAGAAAAATTTCTCCCAGCAGTTTCTCATGGTTATCAAGTTGTGGAATTAAATGAAGTATAAGATATATTAGATAAGAGAATTGCAATCTGATACGAAAAAAAGTAACACGTTTAAAAATCGTATATATTGACAGACTGTATTATATACGATAATATAACGATGAAAAACTCTTATATTAATATAAGAATATCGAAAAATATAAAGCAATAATATATAAGCAATTGCGAAACTCATTTTATATGAAATTTTAAAGTGAATATTACCAAAAGAAAGCTCCGAATGCAGTGGCAAATCGCTATTCTTTTGGTAAATTCACCTAGGATATCATGTGATTTACATAGTTTCGCAATTGCCTAGCAGTAATATAGAAAAGAAAGGAGAAAGACGATGAATGGCTTAGGTTATATCCCTGTATGCAGTAGTAGTTCCATGTCAAAAACATGCATTTTTGCAGTTTTGCGGGGATACTGCGCTCATTTTTAGGGAAGATCGTCTTTTTCCAGAAAATAGAAAGTTAGTAGCTCCGTATAGAACATGTTTATTATTTGTGATTTATCATGAAAAGAAGCATGTTCTTTTTGTTATGTAAAATAATAAAGATGGAGCATAAGAATGAATATAAATATTATAAATAAAAAAGAACCAAAAAATAGACTGGAACAAAAAAAGATTCCAGATAGTTGCAATAGTAAAGCAAGAGGCTATCAATTACAAAGAAATATCTTTGCTGATTATATCTATTGTTTTTTGAGAAACTTTGATATATCCAGTGCAATCTGGGTGCTATATCTGGACTACAGAGGACTTCCACTTTGGCAGATTGGTGCGTTGGAAGGAATTTTTCACATTGCAAGCATGCTCTTTGAAGTGCCATCTGGAGCGATTGCAGATTTATGCGGAAGAAAAAAAGTTATGATTATTGGCAGGCTGCTGTATATGATTGCAGCAATTATACAAATTACTTCAGGCAATTTTTTCCTATTTGCAGTTGCGTTTGTCATCAATGCATTTAGCTATAACTTAAATTCGGGTACAGAAGAAGCTTTTTTGTATGACACAATGAAAGCACTAAAGTCAGAACATAAGTATATGAAGGTAAACTCAAATATAAATATGATTATTGAGATATCAAGTGGGATAGCAACCTTTATAGGAGGCGTCTTAGCTCAGTATTCTTATGTTTTATGCTATAGTTTTGTAATAATTTTAGCATTGATCTCAATTCTGCCTGCATTGTTTTTTGTGGAGCCGGATATAGATAAACAAAGGAAAGAAAAATCTAAAAAAGATCAGGAAGAGGGAAATATTTTTATAACGCATGCAAAAATCTGCTATGATATATGTAGAAAAGATACACAAGTATTCAAAATATTGTTATTTTTCCCAATTGTAGAAACATTTTATATGATCATTTATTTTTACGGTCAGAAATATTTTTCAAATATGGGATATAATAAGATTCAAATCAGTTTGGTCATGCTCTTTGTAGGAATTATGGCATGTCTGGGTGCATTCTTTAGTACAAGAATATTAAAATGGTTACAAAATAAAACGCGATATGTGATTTCGATACTACTTGGAATGGCAATTGGATGTTTATTTATTCAGGTGCCTATAATCAGTATTGCTGCATTTGGAGTGTCAGGATTTTTAAATGCGGTTTTATATCCAATTCAGTCAGAAGCTTTAAATAAAAGAATTCCATCAGCACAACGTGCAACAATTATTTCAATCAGCAGTATGTTTTACTCTGTTTGCATGGTGGGATTATTTCCATTAAGTGGTGCATTGGCACAGATAATTGGGCTAAAAACAGTTTTTGGACTTTTAGGACTGTTTTTGGTTTTGCTGGTATTTTTTATCCAGGTAAAATATAATCAAAAGCAGGAAAAGGAACTTGTTGAGAGGATCTAAGATGAAAGTACAGTTAAGACGCATTTTTGAAGGTGAAGAAAAGGCAACAATTGAATATATCACCTTTACAGAGGATATCAAAAAAGCAACAATGCTTTTGGAGAAAAATCAGATTACTCTGATTGGAAAATGGGAAGGAGAAGCAACCATGCTTTCCCATGAGCAGATTTTATATTTTGAAAGTGTAGATGAAAAAGTATTCGCATATACCATGCAAAAAGAATACCGTATGGATCAGACCTTGAGTGAACTGGAAGAACTGCTTGAAGCAAAAGGTTTTTTTCGCTGTAGCAAGGCATTTATTTTAAATATACATCAGATTGCCTCCTTACAAAGTGAAATTGGAAGCAGGATCGATGCAAAATTGAAAAACGGGGAACACTTAATTATATCCAGGCATTATGTAAAAGCGTTTCGTGAAATATTAAGGGAGGGCAGACTATGAAAAAGTGGAGTGAAATGTTAAAAACAGAAATGGATGTTGAAATGTTTTCTGCTACTCATTGGATTGCAATTGCCTGGTGTTATGCTTTTATTCGCTGGATATTTAAAGAGGATGGCGTTAACTTCTTTATATTAACTCAAATGGGAATTGTAGCATATCTTATGTCCTGGGGACAAAAACTGCTGTTTGTAAATGCAACACTTTATAAAAAAATTACACAGCGCTGGCGCAGAGTTTTATGGGTTTGTATTCCGTTTACGCTTCTGATTGTTGCTCAGTATATATTTCACTGGTTTTCGAAAAAGGAATGGATGGAAGTAGCAATATATGATGCAATGCTGCTGTTCTTCTTTGTGGTTGTGGAGATTTTAATCCACTTGATTTATAAGGAAGATACGAAAGTGTTAAATGATTTGTTACAGGAATATCAGGGTGAAAATCATAAAAAAGATATTTAAGCCCGAAAACACAGAATATGAGTTTGAAACCATAAGATAAAAGTGTGTAAATCAATTTGATAAATGAGCATATGAAATGCTTATAAAAACAAGGTAGATGCAAGATACCCAGGTAAAAATGCATCTTACCTTGTTTTTGCTTGTAAGAAGGAAAAAGATTTCTTATAGTGACAAAAAAGAAGAAAAAAGGAGTTTTGTTATGAATGAGATGATCTTACTATCAGATGTATCCAAATCTTATGGAAAAGCAAGAGGAATTTGCGGAGTATCCTTAAAGGTAGAAAAGGGAGATATTTATGGATTTATGGGGCCAAATGGAGCAGGAAAAAGTACAACGATAAAGAGTATGCTTGGACTTATAACACCAGATGCTGGAAAAATAGAAATATTCCAAAAAGAAATGAGAAAAGAAAAAGTTGAAATTTTAAAGAGGATTGGTTATATGCCTTCGGAAGCAATGTTCTATACAGGAATGAAAGTTGTGGATATTTTAAATTTTTCTGCAAAGATGCGTGGAAAAGATTGCAAGAAACAACAGGATTTGCTTTGCGAACGTCTGGATTTGGATCGAAAGAAAAAAATAGAAACACTTTCGTTAGGAAATCGAAAAAAAGTATCGATTGTTTGTGCCATGCAGCATGAGCCAGATTTATATGTGCTTGATGAACCGACCAGTGGACTGGATCCTCTTATTCAGAAAGAATTTTTTGATTTGCTTTTAGAAAAACAGCAGATAGGAGCCACTATCTTTTTATCTTCGCATATTCTGACGGAGGTGAAAAATTATTGCACAAAAGCAGCAATCATTAAAGAAGGCTGCGTCATAAGAGAAGACAGTATAGAACATTTATTAAAATCAAGTGTAAGAAATATAAGCATTTGTGGTTTAGAAGAATTTCCAAAGGAGCTGTTGGACAACCATGTAAAGAATATAAGTATCGAAAAAAATCAGATAAAGTTTTTATATGATGGTCAGATGAAAGACCTCATTCATATACTGGAAGCATATCCAATCACTGATTTTATAGCAGAAGAAGCAAATATCGAGGAAGTTTTTTTACATTATTATGAAAAGGAGGAAAATTAAGATGGAGGTATTTTTATTAGAAATGAAAAAAAATCAAAAGAGTTTATGGATATGGACAATTTCCATTGCAATCATGGTTCTTTCCTGTATGTTGTTATTTCCAGAATTGAAAGAGCAGGCAAAGCAGGTGAATGCAATGTATTCTTCTTTGGGATCTTTATCACAGGCATTTGGAATGAATAAAATAAATATGGCAAGCAGTATGGGATTTTTTGCAATTGAATGCGGTAGTATTCTTGGAATTGGAGGAGCATTATTTTGCGGACTACTGGGAAGCGGAATGATTTCGAAAGAAGAACATATGCATACAGCAGAATTTTTGTTTACACATCCAAGAACACGAGGGTATATTTTGTTTCACAAGTTCTTGGCTCTTTTGAGTTGCATAATTCTTTTTTATGGAGTCAATTTTGCAATATCTGTACTATCGTTTTTTATCATATCGGAAGATTTTAATTTGAAAAAATTAATTCTTGTATTTTTAATGCAGATGCTTCTTGGAATAGAGATAGCAGGAATTGGATTTGGAGTATCAGCAGTTTTAAAAACATCAGGTGCAGGAATTGGAATCGGAATTGGTTTTGTGTTCTATTTTATGAGTATATACGCAAATATCACAAATAATTCGAAATGGGTAAAATACCTGACACCGTTTTCCTATGCAGATCCGGTTACCGTCTTAACAAAAAAAACGATAGAAGAAGGTTATCTGTTTATGGGGATGCTCTATCTTTTCTGTGCACTTGCTTTTTCTTTTTGGTATTATAAGAAAAAAGATATTTTATAAATAAAAAAATAAAATGAACCATTTGTAAATGAAAAACGTCTAATAGTTGAAACAAGATGAAGGCGCCTCCTTTGTTTAGAAAGGTAAAATGAAATGAAGAAAGAAATATTTACCAGACATGTACTTTTTGTGGAACCGACATTGTACCGGATTTCAAAGTCTATGTTGCATGAAGAAGCAGATTGTGAAGATGCGGTTCAGAAATCAATTTTAAAAGCATATGAAAAGCTTGACACTTTAAAAGAAGAATCCTATTTCAATACATGGCTGATTCGTATATTGATGAATGAATGCTATACGATCATAAAAAAGAAAAACCGTATTGTTCCATATGAAGATTATATGGAAAAATCGGTAGAATACCATGTAGATGAAACAAATGAAATATATCAGGCTGTTTTAAAATTGCCACTGAAAATCAGAATGACGATCGTTTTATTTTATGTAGAAGGATATTCAGTTGAAGAAATAAAAACAATTTTAAATATCCCATCCGGTACGGTAAAAAGTCGATTAGCCAAAGGTAGAAAACTCTTACAAAAAGACTTTGGTAACACAAGTAGAAATGAGGTAAAATATGGAACAATTTGAATGGAAAGATACCTTTGGAAAAACACCACAATCATTTCATAAAAGAGTGCAGAACACATTAGATGGACTGCCAGAAAAAAAGGAGCCGCATATCATGATGAAATCAAAATTTACAATAAAAAAAGCAGTAGTTCTATCGTTAGCAGCAGCACTTGCAATTGGAACCACTGTATTTGCAGCTGGGAAAATTACGACAACTATGGGTTCGTCAAGTAAATCTACAGAATTTCATACACTTCCAACAGCAGCTGAGTTAAAAGAAAAATGTGGATTTGACACAAAATACGTAAGTAATTTTTCGAATGGATATACATTTGATTCTGGAAATGTAATTGATACCTCTGCTTATGACGATGACAAAAATAAAGTAGCAGCAACAAAAGAACTGGATTTGTCATATAAAAATCAGGATGCAACCGTATCATTAAGTGTTTCAGGCAGCATTTTAGATGATATGTCAACGGAAAAATCAGCACCTGTTCATTACAACCAGGTGAATATCTATTATCAAAATCAAGACTATAAATTTGAACCAGCGGACTATAAAATGACTGCTCAGGATAAAGCAGATGAAGCATCTGGGAAATATGAATTCTCTTATGGATCTCAAAAAGAAGAAATAGAAAATTTCCAATCAATTCTATGGACAGAGGATGGAAAAGAATATAACCTACAGGCACAAGATTCAACTTTAACACAGCAGGACTTAACAACAATGGCACAGGAAGTTATAGATGCAAGGCAGCAGTAATATGGGTGGATTTCATTCACATATAAGAGTATAAATAAAAATATATAAAAAGCTTCTTTTTACATGACAAAAAAATGTCATGAAAAGGGGCTTTTTTGTTGCAGGTTTTATAATCGAAAAGACGATTTCTATGGGCAAAAATAAGCCCATTACAGTCAGGATTCGTTCATTTACATTTTGGGAATATCATAGTAATATAAGAAAAGATAAAAAAAGATAAGATGAAAATATATAGAAAAAGAAGAAGATTTTTCGCTATATGAAAATTTGAAAGAGAAGGATTTAGGAGAAAACATGATTCGGCAGGCAAAAAAAGAAGATGTTCCTTTTATAACAGATATATATAATGAGGCAGTGAAGAATTCAACGGCAACGTTCGATACGATTTGCCGTTCCAAGGAAGAGATGTTACAGCAACTATTAGAACATACAGGAAAATATGTTTTTCTTGTAGAAGAAGAATATGAAATTATCCGTGGATATGCGTCCCTTTCTATGTACCGCCCAAGAAATGCCTTTGAAGAAAGTGTAGAATTGTCAATTTATATCGACAGTAAGTATAAAGGGAGGGGAATTGGAAAGCGTTTTATGGAAAAGCTGATTGCATATGCAAAAGAACAAAAAGATATTCACACGATTGTATCTTTGATTACGGGAGATAATGTAGCAAGTATTGGATTACATGAACGGTATGGATTTATATACTGCGGACAGTTAAAAGAAATCGGATACAAATTTAAAACGTATTTGGATTTGAACTTTTATCAGCTTTTTTTATAAGAAAGATATAGGGATTCAAAATAAGGAAACAAAACAAGAAAATAGAAGCTAAAAAAATACACGTATCAGAAGGAATAACATAAATTCAAAGGAGATATAGATGAATATAGCAGATATCATTGGACCAATTATGGTAGGACCATCAAGTTCCCATACAGCTGGTGCAGTAAAAATAGGGCGTATTTCAAAAAAATTATTGGGTGAAGAAGTGGCAAAAGCAGATATTTATTTTCATGGTTCTTTTTTAGCAACAGGAAAAGGACATGGGACGGATAAAGCTTTAATTGCAGGACTTTTAGGATTAAGCGTAGACGATGAGCGAATTCCAAAAAGTTTTATACTTGCAACAGAAAAAGAACTGGAGTTTCACTTTTTTGGAATTGATTTAGGAGAAGTGCATCCAAATACGGTCAAATTAAATTTAACTGGAATCCATGGAAAGAGCTTAGAAATTATAGCAGCTTCTATTGGTGGGGGAAGAATAAAAATAACGCAGATAGATGGACTTACCGCTAATTTTTCGGGTGACTATCCAACTTTAGTTGTGCACAATTTAGATCAGCCAGGTCATGTAACGGAAGTAACTTCTATGCTGGGTCATAAATCCATAAATATAGCAACTATGCAGCTATACCGTGATTCCAGAGGTGGAAATGCAGTCATGGTAATTGAATGCGATCAGGAAGTTCCAATTGCATCCATCCATTGGCTGGAAAAGTTAGAAGGAATAAAAAAAGTGACCTATTTAAGTCTGGAGGAAGATTAATTCATGTATAAAGCAATGGAAGATATTCTCCGAGAAGCAAAAGAACATCAGCTGGAATTCTGGGAAGTTGTTCAGATGGATGATTGTAAGGAGAGAGACATATCAAAAGAAGAATCTTTTTTACAGATGAAAAAGATGTATGAGGCAATGAAGCATGCAGATGAAGCATATGATAAGGAACTGATTTCAGCAAGTACACTTTGTGGTCAGGATGGGGAAAAAATGAAACAGGCGAAAGAAAAAGGAAATTTGCTTTGTGGAGATTTTATTGGAACCGTTATGGAAAAAGCTCTTAAAATGGGAGAATCCAATGCCTGTATGAAACGAATTGTAGCAGCACCGACCGCTGGTTCCTGCGGGGTATTGCCAGCAGTGTTATTGGCATTACAAGAAAAAGAGGGGATTTCAGAGGAAGAAATTGTAAAAGCACTTTATGTTGCAGCTGGAATTGGTGGAGTAATTGCATCCAGAGCATTTTTAGCAGGAGCCTCAGGTGGCTGTCAGGCGGAAATAGGATCAGCATCAGCAATGGCAGCAGGAGCGGTTACTTATTTGAAAAAAGGAACACCAGAACAAATATCAGATTCCAGTGCTCTTGCATTAAAAGGATTGCTGGGTCTGGCGTGTGATCCGGTTGCAGGTCTTGTAGAGGTGCCCTGTGTCAAAAGAAATGTAATTGGAGCGGTGAATGCACTGACTTCAAGCGATATGGCTTGTGCAGGTATCGAAAGCAAAATTCCCGCAGATGAAGTGTTTGATGCAATGAAAAGTATAGGAAGAAGCCTTCCAACAGCAATTAAAGAAACCGGAGAGGGTGGACTTGCAGCAACGCCAACGGGTTTGAAATATAAAGAGACGTTAGAACAGGATTTTTAAGAACAATACCAGATATAATTTATAGAGAAAAGAGTGAGGATAATGGGAAAAGAAGTAAAAACCAATGCCATGCGAATCTTAGATAAGCATAAGATTTCCTATGAAATTATAAATTATGAATGTGATACTTTTATTGATGGCCTTCATACAGCACAGTTAACAGGGGCACCGGTAGAGCAATCCTTTAAAACACTTGTTATGCAGGGAAAAAGTACCCAGTATTATGTGTTTGCAATTCCGATTGCAGATGAAGTAAATTTAAAAGCAGCAGCAAAAGCGGTGAACGAAAAATCGATTGAAATGATTCCAGTGAAAGATATTACGAAAATAACCGGATATGTCAGAGGGGGGTGCAGTCCGCTTGGAATGAAAAAACAATTTGATACAGTTATTCATGTTTCGGCAAAACAATTTGAAAAAATTTATATTAGTGGGGGAAGAGTTGGAACAACCATTGCAATATCTCCTGCAGATTTAGAAGATGTAATAGTTGTAAATTATGCAGATGTCACACAAGAGCAAGGGGAATGAGTATGAGATATATGGAATTTAAAATGGAACGAACAGGCCTTTTAGAGGTGGGGCAGGTACTACCTGTAACAGAAGGAAAACTGCCAAATTCCTATTATTATACATTGGGAAATGCATACGCGATGTCAGCAAATTATAAATTTTCAGAGCGACTAAAATCAATAGAAGGTAAAATAACTGATGTAAAAGAAACCCCAAAGGGGTTCTTTGTAACGGTGGAATTTGATGAAGCATAAGTTTGTACATAACTTGCAAAATAACAATAACATGGTAAACTAAAGTAGGAGTATAAACAACGGCTAAATCAGCTTAGAACAACAAGGAAAGGGTGTTTTTATTATGGAATTAGAAAAAGGAAAATTTGATATTATGTCGGTACAATATGGTCTGATGAATGGTTTTCGAATAAAGGGAAATATTTTTAAACCAGAAGTATACATTTATCAGGTGGACGAACCAGAATTTGGATGTGAAGGAAGAGTAGAAGGTCAGAAAGCATATGCAAAATTATTTGGCTATACGATTACAGGGCCGGTGGAATGGCTTATCAATGAACAGACATTAATCGAAAGTGGATTATTTGATTATATGTGGGTGGGAACTGTTTTTTTGGAAGATGGGACGAGAGAGCTAATCGCATACAGAGAAGGAACAAGCGAATTGAATGTGCTGTCGTGGGACAAATGGGCAGAAAAACTCCCAGTAGAATAAAATATAGGATGAAAAGTAACCGAAACGGAGAATAGGTACACATGGATAATATAAATTTAGAAGAAGTAATGAAAACATATGTTAGCGAACAATCAAAAGATAATTTATTGGCAGTTTTAAATCATTTAAGGAATGCACATTTATTTGTACCATCTGTTTTCCCAAAGGGAACAGATATTTCTGCTTTTGCCAAGGTAGCACCAGGTGAAAGATTAAACATACCAGAAGATGTAAAACCGATACCAAGTATTTTGAAAAATGAAAAAGGGGAACAATATCTTCCACTGTATACAAACAAAGAAGAAATACCCAAAAATCAAGCATATCAGACTCTGGCTGAAATCACATTTCAAGCAGCTTATACAACTGTTTTACGTGAAAATTCAAACTTAGAGGGAGTAGCATTAAATCCGTTTCATGAAAACATCATGATGAAAGCGCCATTACTGGAAAGTTTGAAAGAGCAAGATGATCAGATAATGGAAAATCCAAAAAACATTCAGCTTACACCAGAGCAATTTGTTGCATTCGTCAGAAGAGATTTAGAAATCAAAAAAGCGCCAGCACTTTTATATGAAAAAAAAGAAGAATTTATTCATACACTTTGCACACAGAAAGAAGAATTCTGGGGTAATTTTTACAAAAAAGCATATCCAGAAAATATGCCAGATGGGTATGAATCAAATGATTTTTCAATGATGATTTTAAATATAACAGAAGAATTACTTTTTATCCGTACAGATTTGCCAGAAAAGAATATAATACCTGGGGTATGCCATAGAATATATATTACATGGAATGAAAAGAAAGAACAGGCCAGATTTTTCACAATCGAACATACGCAGGATCCAGAAACAAAAAAACTAGGGTATGTGAATGAGAGCGGGGAATATATTGATCTTGGAATAGCTCCGGTAGAAGGCGCAGAGATTCAAAAAATTCTTGATTTATCTGAAACGGATATTATAGGAGTAGATAACAATGCAGCGAATTAAGTCGGATCAAATAGGCTATTTTTTAGATGAAAAAAAGACAGCAGTATTTCCAAATGTAGAAAACTGTGAGTATCTGGTTTTAAATATATCTGAAAATGATGTTGCGTTTCGTGGAAAAACAGGAGAAAAAGTATTTCATGAAGCTTCCAAAGAATTTGTTAGCATTGCGGATTTTTCAGAATTAAAGGCACCAGGAATGTATTGTATCTTTTCAGATTCCATGGAGCCTTCTTTTCCGTTTTCTATTGGAAATGGAGTATATTTTCCTGTATTAATTCAGCTGTTCCGTATGTTTTATTTGCAACGTTGTGGCATGCGTTTAAAGAAAACTTATGCGAAAGAATTTTCACATGCATGCTGTCATGCAACATCGGCATATATTTATGGAACGACAAAAACCAAAGAAGTAACTGGTGGATGGCATGATGCTGGGGATTATGGACGGTATGTAGTTGCAGGTGCAGTTACAATTGCCGGATTATTGCTAAGTTGGCAGGAAAACCGTTTTATTTTTGAAAGAAAATTTGAAATCGAAAATACAACTGGCATGCCGGATTTTTTAGATGAAATTCGATATGAAACAGATTGGATGTTAAAAATGCAGGATGAACAGACAAAAGGAGTTTATCACAAAGTTACATGTGAAGAATTTCCAGGATTTGTTATGCCGGAATATGAGACGAATCGTCTGGTCATATCACCTGTTTCCGCAACTGCAACCGCAGATTTTGCAGCTTCTTTGGCTATTGCCTATGAAGTCTTTAAGGAATTTGATAAAGAATATGCCAACACCTGCCTTCAAGCAGCAAAAGACGCTTATGAAGCTTTAAAAAACATCCCATCCGATGATGGATTCCATAATCCAAAAGGTGTTGTAACAGGTGAGTATGCAGATGATTGTGATACAGATGAAAGATACTGGGCTAGTGCGCAGCTATATAAAGCAACTGGAGAAAATGCGTATCATGAAGACTTTAAAAAGCTTGCAAAAGAAAAAATTCATCATGGCTACGGATGGAGAGAAGTAGGAAGCTTTGGGAATCATGCATACTTAACATGTGAATATTCCATAGAGAAAGAATTATATGCTCAAATCAAAAAAGAAGTAGTAGATTATGCAAATGATATAGTACAAAGAAGTAAAAAAGATGCATATGGTACATCTCTTGGAATAACTTATGTTTGGGGAAGCAACATGGAAGTAGCAAATAATGGCATTGCACTCTGTGATGCATATCGTTATAAAAAAGATGAGAGCTTTTTAGATTATGCAAGAGAGCAGCTGCACTACTTATTTGGAAAAAATCCAATGGACATTTGCTATGTAACAGAAGCAGGAAGTAATTCTCCCCAACATCCACATCACCGTCCATCAAAAGCTGCAGACAAAGTAATGCCTGGTATGCTTGTAGGCGGACCAGATATGGGATTGCATGATGAAGCTACCGGAGAATTTCTACAAGGGAAAGCACCTGCAAAATGTTATCTGGATGTACTTGAAAGCTATGCTACGAATGAAATTACAATATATTGGAACTCTCCATTGATATATCTGTTAGCACTTTTGATGAAATATTCGGTGAAATAAAAGTTATGAAAAAGATATTGGTTTATAAATGGTATTCCTATAATGATTTGGATATAGAATATGCATTTTTACAGGCAGGATATGAAATAACTTATGTGGAACGAACAAATCTTACGTATGAAAAAGATGAAGCATTTGAAGATATGATAAAAAAAGAGCTGGAAACAAATTCTTATTCATTTTTCTTTACGATGAACTATTTTTCTGCAATTTCAAACATATGTAATGCTTATGGAGTAAAATACGTTTCATGGACATGTGACAATCCTTTGATTGCAATGTATGATGAATCAGTTTTTCATGCATGTAATTATATTTTTGCATTTGACAAGAGTAATTATCTGGAATTTAAAGATAGAGGTGTCAAACATATCTATCATTTGCCACTTGCAGTAAATACAAGCCGGTTAAGCGAATTATTACACGATGAAAAGTATGCAATGAAGCATAAACAATTTGCAAATGATATTGCATTTGTTGGCAGCTTATACCAAAAAAGAAGTACTTATGATAAATTGAAAGATTCATTTCCAGAGTTTCTGAATGGATATTTAGATGGAATGGTACAGGCGAGACTGCTGATTTCGACCAATGATATTTTAGATGAAATGATGACACCTGAAATTTTATCCATGATAGAAGAACAGTATCATTTGGAAAAGACAAAAGATTCTTTTTCCGATTTGGGGCTGATTTTCCAAACGACCGTTTTGGGATTTAAAATTGCGCAAAGACAAAGGACAAGTGCATTGCTGGCAATTGCCAAATTATTTTCCTTAACGGTTTATCATAAAGAAAAAGACAAGGAACTTTTACTTGCAAAAGAACCAGGACCAGTCAATTACTGGCTTGAAATGCCGTTTGTATTTTATAATACGAAGATTAATCTGAATTTTACCATACCGAATATTAAAACAGGGGTACCATTGCGTGTATTTGATGTTTTAGGTTCCAAAGGTTTTTTAATCACAAATGCGCAACCTGAAATATTAGAGATTTTTGAAGATGGAATAGATTTAGTCTGCTTTTATAATCAGGAGGATTTATTACATAAAATAGACTATTATCTTACTCATTCCAAAGAGTGCGAAGAAATAGCTGCACATGGATATGAAACGGTAAGAAGAAAACATTCCTATCAAAAGAGGGTCAGGCAGATAGAAGAAATTTTATCAAAAGATGAATAATTATTTTTTAAAGAATATTTTATATTTGAATATATTTTATTGAGGAAGGAAGTAAAATGAAAGCAGAACAATTTTTAAAAGAATATGAGGCAAAATTCTTTGAGTATTGTCCTTGCATTATAACCGCTGATGGCGATGTAGAAGAATGTGCGGATGGACACTTAAAAGCATTGCTTCATCTATTTATGGAACAATTTCCAGACAGGGAAGTACCAAAAGAAGTTTCCCCTATGCATTACTGTATCGTAAAAATGAAAGCGGTAGTTGTAGATTTCGAAAATCAGGTATATAGTGATCTGCTGACTCCGGAGCAAAAAAAGACGCTTACAATGTTAGCTGACCATGGTATGATTGAAATGCATTTAGGTGATATACACGGAAAATATGAATTACAGTAATGATAAACAGAATATAGGAGAATAAAATTATGATAAATCCGGCAAAGATTTTGCAGATGAAAGGTGCATGGGATACATTTCGAAATAATCATCCCAAATTTGTGAAATTTGTTGAAAATGTAGGGAAAAGTGGTGTAACAGCGGGCGATGTAATTGAAGTTACAATAACAAAAGAAAATGGAGAAATTATTTCTTCAAATATCAGAGTTACGGAATCGGATTTAGCTTTATTTGAAAGCTTAAAGGAATTAACCTGATACGAAAATAAAAAAAGTCTTGCATGATAAAAATGAATTATCATGTAAGACTTTTTTTGCTTTTAAACGGTTATTGCCCTGCAACAGGCGCAGGAGTTGATTCAGCTCCAGCATTGTTAACCGTTTGGTTTGTAGTAGTCGTAATTGATTGTGAGGTAGGTAAAGAAGGGTTGATTCCAAGAGTGTTTGCCAATGCATCTGGTAAACGGTAAGGGTCTTCTTCTGTACCAGCAGTAGCGCCAACAATATAAATGCTCTTTGACTGATATTCTGGTGGACAATCTGCAGCAGCGACAGCTCCAGTACGTGTATCAACCGTAACACTTACATGATGATCACAATAGTCTGTTGGGGCAGTTCCTTTTGCAAAATATTCAGATTCTATCTGACTTCCTCTAGAATCTGCATCACATATGCCAGCAACAGCTAATTTACCAGATTCCTTACAAACAGAAGCACTTACAATACCATCAGGCTGGGTAAAATCTTCATATGGAAGATTTGCATTAATCTGACTCATAACAGCTTTCCAAAGTAACTTTGGATAAGTTGCATAGGAAAGTTCTGCATTGTCATCATATCCACCCCAGACGACACAGGTATAATAAGGGGTGTATCCTGCAAACCATGCATCTCTTTCATTCGATGTAGTACCAGATTTACCAGCTTGTGCCATACCGTTAAAATGAGCCGGTGTACCCGTACCTTTTGTTAATACATCCTCCATAGCACTTGTAAGCAGCCAGGCGGTTGTATCTTTTGTAACGGTGTGCGTTTGTGGCGTGTTATCAATCAGAATATTTCCATCATGATCTAGAATTTTCGTATAAAACCGTGGTTTTGTATAAGTTCCTTTGTTGGCAATTGTTGCATATCCAGCAGTTAATTCTACATTTGTAACACCGTTTGTAATACCGCCTAAAGCCAAAGCCTGTGTTTTGTCTTTATCGGAGAGAGTTGTAAAACCAAAGTTTTGTAAATACTGAAATCCAGTATCAATTCCAAGATCTGTTAATGTTTTTACGGCAACGATATTGACAGAATCCTGAATACCTTCACGAATAGTTGTAAACCCTCTATAACGTTTATCATAATCGCTTACAGAAGAATGAGCATTGTTTGAATACTGAAAAGGTGCATCATCTTGTACTGTTGCAAGTGTATCTTTTCCTGTATCCAGGGCAGCAGAATAAGTAGAGAGAATTTTAAAGGTAGAACCAGGCTGCCTTTTGGTATTTGTAGCACGGTTTAATGTTTTACTTGCTGTTTTGTCACCGCGTCCACCAACAATGGCTTTTACCTCACCGGTAGATTGATCCATAACCGTGATAGAAGCTTGCGGTTGAAGTGTAAAAGTGACGGTTTCAGAGCCAGGAACAATGGTGTCTCCAGCTTGTAGGATATCTTTCTTATATTGATCAATTGCTGCCTGAGCAGCTTCTTGGGTTGCAAAATCAATAGTATAATCACTATTTTTCTGACGGTAATAACTTAACATCGTCTGATCGCTGTAATTTTTTAAAGTACCATCTGATTTTTGAATAGTCAAACGATAAGAAAAAGAATATTTAACACTGGTACCATAATTACCGGGATCATTTACAGCTGTATCTGCAATCTTTTGAATATTTTGATCTTGTGTGGAATAAATAGTCAGACCGCCTTGATATAAAGCTTTGTATGCCTGTGTTTCTGTGTAGCCTTTGACAGTAATTAAATCCTGAATTACCTGATCCGTTAAAGCATCAACAAAATAGGAATTTACGTTATTGGAAGCATTTTGCGCATCTATCACCTGAATCCGGTCATAAACATTGTCTGCAATCGCTTCATTATACTGACTCTGCGTAATATAGTTCTGTGTCAGCATATCGTCTAATACTTTTTTTCTTCTTTCTGCATTGGCCTGGGGATTACTTACAGGATTGTACTTAGAAGGATTTTGTGTAATGCCTGCAATGACGGCACATTCAGATAAAGTAAGATCGGAAACATTTTTGCTAAAATAACGTTTTGAAGCAGATTCGACACCTAAAGTATTCTGCCCTAAATTAATCGTGTTTAAGTAGTTTTCCAAAATCCAGTTTTTGGATTCTTTTTTCTCCAGCTGTACAGCTAAATACTGCTCCTGGATTTTTCGTTCCAGTTTTTCGGAAAAGGAAGATTCACTTGTCCAGTCAGTAAATACATTGTTTTTTAGAAGCTGTTGCGTAATTGTACTGGCGCCCTGGGAAAAATTTCCAGAAGTAAGTCCGGTGATACCGGCTCTTAAAATCCCTTTTATGTCGATACCATTATGTTCATAAAATCTGGAATCTTCAATAGCAACAAAGGCATGCTGCAAATTTAAAGGTATTTTATCAATTGTAACATAAACGCGGTTAGAACCTGAGGCCACTAAAGTTGCGCTCTGGCTGCCGTTGGTATCCAGTACAGTGGAAAGGTATCCGGTAGGCGTTGCATCTATATCATTGATATTGGGTGCGGAATGAATGATTCCCATAACTATACCATATCCTGAACTTACACCTACTACAGTGCAGGCAATGAGAAAAAGAAGCAGGATTTTGGAAAATAGTACGGCAAACTTTTTTTGAATCATGGTACTTTTTGAAAGAAGTTTTTTTTCTTTCTTCAGAGTACTTTTCTTTCCATAATTCATGGTAAGCCTCCTTTAAAAAATGAAAGTCTTTTCTAGCTATTTTATCATTATAGCAAATTTATTTTATCAAAGAAAGGAGAAAGTTTCCCGAAACATCAGGAAGTACAAAGAGTTGAACATTTTAAATGTACATGATACTATAAAAATAGTATATACAATTAGAAAAATCCAGAAAATATTAGAAATATGATGAAGGTTATAAAAATGAAAGAAGAACCATATAAGGTGATATATACCAATGGAATCGCCATTGTTGAAGAGAAAAAGTCAAAATTTATTGCAATAACGAAGCCGATTCTGGCACAGGAAGATGCAGATGCAATTTTAAGTGAAATAAAAAAAGAATACTGGGATGCGAGGCATCATTGTTATGCCTATGTACTTGGAGATAGAAATGAAACTGCGAAATGTTCAGATGATGGAGAACCATCCCAAACAGCAGGAAAACCGATTTTAGATGTGTTATATAATGCGCAGATACACAATGCCATGATTGTTGTAGTCCGATATTTTGGAGGAACGCTGCTGGGTACAGGAGGGCTTGTCAGAGCATATCAAAAAGCAGCATCTGAGGGATTGAGTAAAAGTACAATACTGGAATTGCATCGAGGGAGAAAGGCAAATATAGATATTGATTATACAGCTCTTGGAAAAATCCAATATATTCTTTCGCAAAATAATTGTATTATTTTAGATACAGTTTATGAAGGAGAAGTACAGCTAAAAATTCTGATACCAGAAGATATGGTAAAAATAACAGAAAAAAAAATTCTTGATCAAACAGGAGGAAAGTCCCATATTTCATGGGATGAGAATGTTCGCTATGGATATTTTGAAAAGAAAATAAAAATATTTTAGAAAAAGGTGTTGACTTTTATACTGGCGCTCCGTATAATAGCCATTGTTGACAAAATATTGGCCCATCGCCAAACGGTAAGGCAGCGGACTCTGACTCCGTCATCTCAAGGTTCAAATCCTTGTGGGCCAGCTAATGAATAATTTGGAAAGCACCACGAAAGTGGTGTTTTTTCGTTATACAGGAGGATAGTATGTATCAGTATAGAAGCAGGGTCAGATACAGCGAGTGCAGTGCCGATTCAACCATAACCCTGTCAGCACTTGTTAATTATTTGCAGGATTGCTGTACATTTCAATCGGAAGATCTGGGGATTGGGGTAGCGTATCAAAAAGAAATACATTGTGCATGGGTCTTATCATCCTGGCAGATTGTAATTGAAAAACTGCCTGTTATGGGAGAAGAAATTATTGTATCCACATGGCCTTATAATTTTAAAGGTTTTTATGGTTTCCGTAATTTTACAATCGAAGACAAGAATGGTACAGTTTTGGCATATGCCAATTCGGTCTGGGTATTTTTGGATGTAAGCAATAATCATCCAATAAGGATAAATAAGCGTTTTCAGGAAGCATATGTTTTGGAGGAAGCTTATCCTATGGATTATTTAGATCGAAAAATAGCGTTACATGATGTATTATATAAGCAGGAAGCATTTCCGGTGCAAAAATCACACATTGATACAAATAATCATGTGAATAATGAAAAGTATATACTAATGGCACAGGAATATATTCCGCAGACGGCTCAGATAGGCCAGATTAGGGTTGAGTACAAAAAAGCGGCGGTGCTGGGAGATATGATTTATCCAGCGAGTTGTAAAATAAATAGTAAATGGCAGGTTTCCCTTGCAAATGAGGGAGACGAACCTTATGCAATTGTTGAATTTTTTCAAAAAGGAGATTAAAATATGAAACTTGGAGAGTATCAGGAACTTCTCGTAGTCAAAAAAGTAGAATTTGGTATCTATCTTTCCGAGGCAGAAGGAGATGAACTGAGGGTTCTGCTTCCGAAGAAGCAGGTACCAGAGAACATAGAAATCGGAGATAAATTAACAGTTTTTCTCTATAAAGATTCGAAAGATCGATTAATAGCTACGACAGCCACACCAAAATTACAATTAGGGCAATTTTGTGTGTTGAAGGTTTCTGAAGTAGGTGAAATCGGAGCATTTTTAGATTGGGGACTGGAAAAAGATTTATTCCTTCCATATAAAGAAATGACCGAGAAAGTAAAAAAAGATGATGAGATATTAGTTACATTATATATTGATAAAAGTAGCAGATTATGTGCCAGTATGAAGGGACTTTATGATTTACTGCTGTTAGATTCTTCTTACCAGAAAGAAGACGTTGTTTATGGAAGAGTTTATGAATTCAGTGGTAATTTTGGTACCTTTGTTGCAGTAGATGATAAGTATTCAGCCATGATTCCACATCATGAAGATCATAGTAAGCTTCACATCGGCGATTGGATTGAGGCGAAGGTGACAAATGTAAAACCAGATGGAAAATTAGATATTACGATGCGGGATAAATCTTATATTCAAATCGATGAAGATACAAAAAAAATAATGGAAGTAATTGAAGCTTACGCTGGAGTATTACCATTTACAGATAAAGCTTCACCAGAAGTAATTTTAAAAGAGACGAATTTAAGTAAAAATGCTTTTAAACGTGCAGTAGGAAAACTGTATAAAGAACACATAGTAGAGATTACACAAACAAGTATTCGTAAACTCTAGAAACAGAAAGGAAGAAGGAATCATTATGAAAAAAGTAATCAGTACGTCAAATGCTCCCGCAGCTATCGGACCTTATTCACAGGCAATTGAAGTAAATGGTATGATCTATACTTCAGGTGTCATTCCGGTAAACCCAGCAACAGGAGAAATTCCACAAGGCTCAAAGGAACAGGCAAAGCAGGCATTAACAAATCTTTCAAATCTTTTACAGGCAGCAGGAACAGATATGGATCAGGTAGTTAAAACAACCGTATTTATTAAAGAAATGAATGACTTTGGAATAATTAATGAAGTTTATGAAACCTTTTTTACAAAAGATTTTCCAGCAAGAAGCTGCGTAGAAGTTGCAAGACTTCCAAAAGATGTACTGTTGGAAGTGGAAGCTGTAGCCATTAAATAATAAATCCGTTTCATAAAAAAAAGAAGCACATTCTGAAAGAAGGCTTCTTTTTTTGTACTACTATTTAAAAACAGGTATCAATATATGCATGTTTATTACATAACAGAAAAATGCAGTAAAACTAAGAAAATATCCAGCAATAAAAAATCCACAGCACAGGCTGTGGAAAATATTATGATTTTAAATATGCAGGTGATATATTAGAATATTTTGTTAGCACATCGTAAAAATTTTGAAGGCCTCCAAAATGAAATACCCCCCATATTAAAATTGCAATCAGGCAAAGTCCGAAAATAAATCCAATTAGATTTGCAGTTATACCCCAAATTGCAGGAACAGAAAATTCTCTTTCTCCGCCACGGGATAAAAATGCAAAGATAAGTCCGAGAGAGCTTATAAAGATAGAAAGCCCGATAAAACAAGCGAATAAAGAAAGGATACCCATGAGAAGAGATAGTGTTGCCATAAAAGGGGAATCTTTTCTTTGTTTGTAGTTTTGATTTTGTATATTAGGAATATAATCCATAAAAAGCCTCCTTGTATATAAGCTGGATTTATTTTATCATGCTATAAATTTAAAAACAATAGCAGAATCGATGAAAGTTTTGGGTTTGCAATCCAAAATCTTTCCGCTATAATAAAAAAAGAAGAAAAAGCCATTGAAAGGAATTTATATGGATATTATAGAACAATTAGCGCAAGAACTTAGTATAAAAACAACACAGGTAAAAGCAACAGTAGAGTTGATGGATGAAGGAAATACAATTCCATTTATAGCAAGATATCGTAAAGAAGTAACCGGTTCTTTAAATGATGAGGTATTAAGAAATTTATCAGAGCGGTTGATATATCTTCGCAATTTAGAAGATAAAAAGCAACAGGTATTATCATCTATTGAAGAACAGGGCAAACTGACAGAAGAATTAAAAAAGCAAATCGTACAGGCACAGACAATGGTTGTCGTAGATGATTTGTACCGTCCATACCGGCCAAAGAGAAGAACAAGGGCAACAATTGCAAAAGAAAAGGGATTAGAACCACTTGCAAATGTTATTATGCTTCAAATGATCCATACATCTATAGAAGAAGAGGCGGGGAAATATATTTCACCAGAAAAGGAAGTACTAAATGCAGAAGAAGCAATAGCTGGTGCAAAAGATATTATCGCAGAATATATTTCAGATGAAGCAAAATATAGAATCCGTATTCGTGAACTGACGGTAAAAGAAGGATTTATTACATCGGTTGCAAAAAATCCGCAGGAAGAATCGGTTTATGAGATGTATTACAATTTTCAGGAAGGAATTTCAAAATTAGCAGGGCATAGAATTTTGGCACTGAATCGAGGAGAAAGTGAAAAAATTCTTACTGTAAAAATTGAAGCGCCACAGGAAAAAATCATACAGTATTTACAGCAGCAGGTAATTCAAAAAGAGAATCCGATTACAACGCCAGTTTTAAAAGAGACAGTATTAGATTCTTATGACAGACTGATAGCACCTGCAATTGAAAGAGACATCAGAAGTGATTTAACAGAAAGTGCACAAGATGGTGCAATCAGAGTTTTTGGAAAAAATCTGGTTCAGCTATTATTACAGCCACCGATCGCAAATCAGGTAGTCTTAGGATGGGATCCAGCATTTCGTACAGGATGTAAGCTGGCAGTAGTAGATGAAACGGGAAAAGTTCTTGATACAACGGTTATATATCCAACAGCGCCACAAAACAAAGTGAAAGAAGCAAAAGAAGTATTAAAAAAAATGATTGATAAACACAAAATCACTTTGATTTCACTTGGAAATGGAACTGCTTCAAGAGAATCAGAACAGATTATTGTGGATCTTTTGAAAGAAATACCTGTAAAACTACAATATATTATTGTAAATGAAGCCGGAGCTTCGGTCTATTCTGCAAGTAAACTGGCGACAGAAGAATTTCCTAATTTTGATGTAGGACAAAGAAGTGCGGCTTCTATGGCAAGAAGATTGCAAGATCCATTGGCAGAACTGGTCAAGATAGATCCAAAGTCTATTGGAGTAGGTCAGTATCAGCATGATATGAATCAGAAAAAACTGGGAGAAGCTCTCGGAGGAGTTGTAGAAGACTGCGTAAATAAGGTTGGTGTTGATTTGAATACAGCCTCAGCTTCTTTGCTGGAATATATTGCGGGAATAAGCAAAGTAATTGCAAAAAATATTGTACTGTATCGAGAGGAAAATGGACGTTTTTCAAAAAGACAGGATTTGCTAAAAGTAGCAAAATTAGGTCCAAAAGCATTTGAACAATGTGCAGGATTTATGAGAATATCAGATGGAAGCAATCCACTGGATGAAACAGGAGTGCATCCCGAATCTTATGCAGTAACAGAAAAACTTATAAAAACATTAGGCTATGCAAAAGCAGATATTAAAGAAAGAAAGCTTTTTGGAATATCAAAAAAAATTGCAGATTATAAGAAATTGTCAAATGAACTTGAAATTGGTGAAATTACATTACAGGATATTATAAAAGAACTTGAAAAGCCGGCAAGAGATCCAAGAGAAGATATGCCAAAGCCGATTTTAAGAAGTGATGTTTTGGAATTAAAAGATTTAACCCCAGGAATGATTTTAAAAGGAACAGTAAGAAACGTAATTGATTTTGGAGCATTTGTAGATATTGGAGTTCATCAGGATGGGTTAGTTCATATTTCTCAAATTTGCGATAGATTTATAAAACATCCACTAGAAGCAGTTTCAGTAGGTGATATTGTAGATGTAAAAGTCATGAGCGTGGATGAAAAGAAACAGCGGATACAGCTTACTATGCGTTTTGAAAAATAAATCATGATATTTTACAAAATATAAAGTAAAAAGCAAATCTAAAATAAAGTATAAAATACTTGACAGACGAAAACCATGTGTTACAATTTCCTTGTAAATTGAATAGAAATCTTCGGGGCAGGGTGATATGTGAGAACATAGATTCCCGACCGACGGTGATTCTGTATGACAGATAAGTCCGTGACCTGCGAAAGCAGCTGATTTGGTGTGATTCCAAAACCGACAGTATAGTCTGGATGTGAGAAGATAAGCATATATTTAAACTTGTAAATACCCCCAGATCAATATCTGGGGATTTTTTTGTTTCAAATCAGAAAATAAAGTAAAATTACTTGTTTATGCTTATTACCTTTCGAATTTTTCCTAAAGATTAAGAAAAAGAAAAGGAGCAATTCAATTATGAAAACACAGGAAAATGCAATGAAAACATCACAGAAAAATTCAAAAACAACATCCAAAATGGGAGATCGATTAAGAGTAAGATATCTCACGATGACAGCAATGCTATCAGCAATATCGTTTATACTAATGTTTTTTCAATTTTCGATACCTTTTGTACCATCATTTGTAAAAATGGATTTGTCAGAACTCCCAGCATTAATAGGAGCATTCGCAATGGGTCCAGTATATGGCATACTGATATGCCTGATTAAAAATGTGTTTCATCTGATGGTTACATCTACAGGTGGAGTTGGAGAATTATCAAACTTTATTCTCGGGGCAGCATTTGTTCTTCCAGCAGGAATTTTATATAAAATAAAGAAAACCAGAGGAATGGCATTATTAGGATCCTTAGTGGGTGCTGTATTTATGGCAGTGCTTAGCGTAATCTCGAATTATTTTATTGTATATCCAATCTATACAGCTTTTATGCCAATGTCTACAATATTGCATATGTATCAGATAATCTGGCCGGGAGCAGATACATTACTTAAGTGTCTAATTGTATTCAATATGCCGTTTACTTTTATAAAGGGAATCTTAAGTGTTATAATTACATTGTTGGTTTATAAACATATATCTCCAATTATTCATGGAGCTGATAAATGAGAATGGATTAAAGTGAAAGTTACAGATAAAAAATCACATAATGAACTTCTATAAGGGAATTAAAAAAAAGAAAAAATAATACAATCATTTAAAATGAATAAAATAAAATCAGAAGTACCAGAAAGCCTCATATAAAAAGCAATGTGTCTCATTGATATTTTTATGAAAAATCTTTCTGGTATTTTTTAATACTATTTGTCTAATAAAAGAAAGAATGCTATACTTTTAAGTGGAATAATATCGATTTTATAGCATAGGATGGTAAGATATGGTATATGAAACATATGCAGCGTCAGAAACAAAAGCGCTGGCTCAAAAAATCGGAGAAACAATAAAACCGGGTACGGTAATTACATTAAATGGTGATTTAGGGGTAGGAAAAACGGTATTTACACAGGGACTGGCTATGGGCATTGGCGTTACAGAACAGGTAAGCAGTCCAACGTTTACAATTATACAGATATATGAAAGTGGAAGATTGCCTTTCTACCATTTTGATGTTTATCGGATTGGCGATATTGAAGAAATGGATGAGATAGGGTATGAAGATTATTTCTATGGCGATGGTGTAACTATGATAGAATGGGCTACATTGATTGAAGAGATTCTTCCGAAAAATCGTTTTGAAATTTGCATAGAAAAGGATTTGGAAAAAGGATTTGACTATAGAAAAATAACAATACAAGAGGTAAGTAAATGAAAGTTTTAGCAATTGAAAGTTCTGGTCAGGTCGCAAGTGTAGCAATTGTAGAAGATGCCATACTGAGGGGTGAGTTTACCATGAATTATAAAAAGACCCACTCTCAGACCTTGTTGCCTATGTTGAATCAAATGGCAGAAATCATAGATTTAGATTTAAATACAATAGATGCAATTGCTGTTAGCGGAGGACCGGGTTCCTTTACGGGTCTTAGAATTGGAACAGCAACAGCAAAAGGATTGGGATTAGCTTTAAATAAACCATTAATTTTTATACCTACAGTGGATGGAATGGCATTCAATTTATGGGGAAGCAGGAACATCATTTGTCCAATTATGGATGCGAGAAGGAATCAGACTTATACAGGACTGTATCAGTTTAAAGAAGGACAGATGGAAACAATAAAGAAGCAATGTGCGGTTGATATTGCTGAAATCATAAAGGAAATTAATGAAAAGAAAGAGGACGTTATATTTTTGGGAGATGGTGTACCTGTTTTTTGTACATACATACAAGAAAATATAAAAGTACCATTTCAATTTGCTCCAGCACATCTGAATGAACAAAGAGCAGCTAGTTTGGCAACATTGGGAATGCAGTTCTTTAAAGAAGGAAATACAATTTCGGCAGCAGAGTTCAAACCGGACTATCTAAGACTTTCACAGGCAGAAAGAGAACGGAAACAAAAATTAGGGGAATAAAGAAAGATGATGATTATTTCGAAAATGAACCCAGATGATATTGAACAGGTAGCGGGTATTGAAAAGGACACATTTTCTGTTCCTTGGTCGAAAAAGGCGTTTGATGATACTCTGGAACTTAAAAATGTAATTTTTTTAGTAGCAAAAGAAAATGAAAAAGTGTTGGGGTACTGTGGCGTATATATTGCCTTAGATGAAGGCGAAATTACAAATGTTGCAGTAGCGCAATCTTTCCAAAATAGAGGAATTGCAGGCAGGCTTTTACAGGAACTAAAAATGCAGGCCATGAAATACGGTGTCAAAAACTGCTATTTGGAAGTAAGAAAATCCAACCAAGCAGCAATACACTTATATCAAAAAAATGGGTTTGAAGTAAAAGGAGTCCGAAAGAGATTTTATGAAAAACCAATCGAAGATGCTTATATAATGGCAGCAGAATACTGTAATTCTGAAAAAGACATATAAATAAGAAAGAATAGATTGAGGAAAAAATATGTTAGATGTTTGTTTACTGGGAACTGGAGGTATGATGCCGCTACCAAATCGATGGTTGACGTCTCTTATGACCAGATATAATGGCAGCAGCCTTATGATTGATTGCGGAGAAGGAACACAGATCGCAGTTAAAGAAAAAGGCTGGAGCTTTAAAGCGATAGATACTATTTGTTTTACACATTTTCATGCAGACCATATCAGTGGACTGCCAGGAATTTTACTGACAATGGGAAATGCAGAAAGAACAAAGCCGCTTACAATTATAGGACCAAAAGGAGTAGAAAAAATAGTGAACGCATTACGTATGATTGCACCAGAGCTTCCTTTTGAAATAGAATTTATAGAGTTAAGCGGTTCTTATCAGGAAATCAATGTGAACGGCTATGATATAAAAGCATTTCGTGTAAATCATAATGTGGTCTGTTACGGATACACCATAGAGATTAAAAGAGCGGGGAAATTTTCGGTAGAATCTGCTATGGCACATCAGATTCCTCAGAAATTCTGGAGCCGATTGCAAAAAGGAGACAGGATAGAGGAAGAAGAAACTATCTATGAGCCTTCTATGGTTTTAGGACCTGAAAGACGAGGAATAAAAGTTACTTATTGTACAGACACAAGACCAACAAGTTCAATTATTGAAAATGCAGCAGACTCAGACCTTTTTGTTTGTGAAGGCATGTATGCGGAACCAGAAAAATTAGTCAAAGCAAAACAATATAAGCATATGACTTTTTATGAAGCAGCGGAACTTGCAAAAAAGGCGCAGGTAAAAGAAATGTGGCTGACACATTATAGTCCCTCATTAGTAAGACCGGAAGATTATAAAAAAGAGGTGCAGCAAATATTTGAAAATACATATTTAGGAAAAGATGGGAAGTCGGTGGAATTAGATTTTAAGGAGGATGAATGAGAAAATTAAAGTTTCCAGCAGCATTTATTGTCTGTCTGCTTGTAATGGGATTATATTTTATATATATAACAATTCGAGAACCAAGACATTTTGCTGAAAAACCTAATTTGAATGAAATTCTTCAAATGGATTTGGAAACAAATTATCCCAAGACACCGGAAGATGTCATTGTATTTTACGGAAAAATTTTATCGGGCTTATTTAACGAAGAATTATCAAATGATCAAACTAATATGCTTGAAATGCAGGCAAGAGAGCTGATGGATCAGGAACTTTTAGAAAATTATCCTCAGGCACAATATGCAAATGATATGTCGGAAAGAATAAGGCAATACAAAAAATCCGGGATATCGTATGCAATTGAAGCAATAAATCAGAAAAAAGATATAACATATAATTTAAAAGATGGAATGGAGTATGCATTTGTCCAGCAGACGTATTACACGCATAGGAAAAGTACGTATACGAAACATAAAAGTGAATATACGTTGCGAAAAAGTGAAGACGGAAGATGGATGATTTATACTCTTACATGGAATTAGCGGAGAAAGAAAAATGAATGAGTCAAAAGATATTGTAATACTTGGAATTGAAAGTTCCTGTGACGAAACAGCGGCAGCAGTCGTAATAAATGGTCGAGAAGTAAAGTCAAATATTATATCGTCACAAATAGCACTGCATACCCTGTACGGGGGAGTCGTGCCAGAAATCGCATCCAGAAAACATATTGAAAAAATAAATCAGGTAATTGAAGAAGCATTATCAGAGTCAGAAATGACATTAGATGACATAGACGCAATAGGTGTGACATATGGACCAGGGCTTGTAGGAGCTCTTTTAGTAGGAGTAGCTGAAGCCAAGGCAATTAGTTATGCAAAAAATATACCATTGGTAGGAGTTCATCATATAGAAGGACATATCAGTGCAAATTATATTGAAAATAAAGACTTAGAACCGCCATTTCTATGTCTTGTAGTATCAGGAGGACATACGCATCTTGTAAAAGTCAATAATTACGGAGATTATGAAATTATTGGATGCACCAGAGATGATGCAGCAGGAGAAGCATTTGATAAAGTGGCAAGAGCAATAGGACTTGGATATCCAGGTGGACCAAAGATTGAAAAAGAGGCAAAAAATGGAAATCCACATGCGATTGAGTTCCCACGAGCAAAAATTGCGGATGAACCATATGATTTTAGTTTTAGTGGTTTAAAATCTGCAGTATTAAATTACTTAAACTCTTGTGAAATGAAGAACATAGAGATTATAAAAGAAGATGTGGCAGCTTCATTCCAACAGGCGGTAACAGATGCACTGGCCGCAAATGTAGAACGGGCATTAAGAGAGTTTAAAATAAATAAGTTCGCAATTGCAGGAGGTGTAGCCTCAAATGGAGCATTAAGAGAGCAAATGAGAGACCTGTGCAATGCGATGGGAGTTTTATTTTACTACCCGTCTCCGATTTTGTGTACAGACAATGCAGCCATGATAGGTTCAGCAGCTTATTATGATTTCCTTGCAGGAAAACGAGCAGGACTTGATTTAAATGCAGTTCCAAATTTAAAACTTGGAGAAAGATAATGGAAAAAAATAAAATCGTAGCCATTGTTCTTGCAGCAGGCACAGGCAGCCGAATGAAAAGTGCACAAAAAAAACAATTCATGGATTTATGCGGATATCCTCTGATTTACTATGCACTTCAAGTATTCGAACATAGCAGCCAGGTGGATGAAGTGATTATAGTGACAGGAAGAGAAGATATTTCTTATTGCCACAAAGAAATAGTAGAGCGATATGGATTTCATAAAGTAAAAAGCATTGTTGCTGGTGGAGAGGAACGATATCTGTCCGTTTATGAAGGATTAAAAGCAGTCACAAATGCAAAATATGTACTTATTCACGATGGTGCAAGACCATTTATACAACAAAAGCATATAGACGAAATTGTACAATCGCTGGAGCATGGTGACGCCTGCATTCTTGGCATGCCAGTAAAAGACACAATTAAAAAGGCAGATGTAAATCAATATGTACAGGAAACGCCGGATAGAAAAGATTTGTGGACGATACAAACGCCACAGGCTTTCCCATATCAGGTAATTAAAGAAGCATACAAAAGGGCAATACAAGAAAAGATAGAGGCAATAACGGATGATGCCATGGTATTGGAAAAGACATTTCAGATACCAGTAAAAATTTTAAAAGGTGGATATTATAATATAAAAGTAACTACACCAGAAGATTTACAGATAGCAGAGGTATTTGTGAAAAGCCTGATAGGAAAAAACATAAAGAAAATATAAAAACTATATTGACATTGGCTCATAATGATGATAAAATCATTTTTGCGCTGATTTAAAGCGACATGGAGAGATATCGAAGTGGTCATAACGAGGCGGTCTTGAAAACCGTTTGTCCGAAAGGGCGCGTGGGTTCGAATCCCACTCTCTCCGCTGTGCAAAACGCACTATATAATAAAGATTATTCGTCTGGAGAAGTACCCAAGCTGGCCGAAGGGACACCCCTGGAAAGGGTGCAGGTCGTTAATAGCGGCGCGAGGGTTCAAATCCCTCCTTCTCCGTTTGGCAATACGGCAAATCAAAGTATTGGTTTTGAAAAGAAGTATTGACAACATGGAAACAAAATGATATTATATCAAAGCTTTCGGAAATTTAATTGAAGCAACTTAGGAAATAAACTTGGAAGTTGAGACTTGCCGCTAAGTTGAAAAGACTAAATAAAAGTTAACAAAGAATGTTGACAAAAACGAAAAAAAATGGTAAGATACACAACGTTCCACTGAAACGGAACGAAAGAAACTGTGAAAAATAAATAAAAAAGTTCTTGACAGACAGCCCGGATTTGGATATAATGATTAAGCTGTCAAACAGACAGGAACAACAGAACATTGATAACTGAACAGTGAAATAACCTTGAAAGATTCGAGAGAATAATTCAAAAAGAACACAGTCGAA
>Ga0302165_10000022_pt1 | contig 124952 bp, 136 predicted proteins | sample I_Fen_E3_2_FD_193499 | JGI IMG/M metagenome (GOLD analysis project Ga0302165, IMG submission 193499) | Peat permafrost microbial communities from Stordalen Mire near Abisko, Sweden - I_Fen_E3_2 | ecosystem: Environmental > Terrestrial > Soil > Wetlands > Permafrost | place: Sweden: Abisko...
GGTAGATAGGGCAGAGGTGGAAGTACAGTAATGTATGCAGCTGACTGTTACTAATAGGTCGAGGGCTTGACCAAAAGAATAAGGAACGGAAAAACTTCTGTGTGGAATTTTGAATGTACATGAAATAAATACAAGGCCTAATGGCTCAGTTGGTTAGAGCGCCGCCCTGTCACGGCGGAGGTCGCGGGTTCGAGTCCCGCTTAGGTCGTTTAATTGGGATCTTAGCTCAGCTGGGAGAGCATCTGCCTTACAAGCAGAGGGTCATAGGTTCGAGCCCTATAGGTCCCATTTTCTTGTATAAAAGTATTATGCCGATGTGGCTCAATTGGCAGAGCAGCTGATTTGTAATCAGCAGGTTATCGGTTCGAGTCCGATCATCGGCTTTTGCAATTGAATAATATAATTTGGATGGATTCCCGAGTGGCCAAAGGGGACAGACTGTAAATCTGCTGCAATTTGCTTCGGTGGTTCGAATCCACCTCCATCCATTTCATTCACTTAAAATCAACTATTATCGCGGGGTGGAGCAGTCTGGAAGCTCGTCGGGCTCATAACCCGAAGGTCATAGGTTCAAATCCTGTCCCCGCAATTTTTCTCTGCCTAGTTAGCTCAGTTGGTAGAGCAGAGGACTGAAAATCCTCGTGTCTCTGGTTCGATTCCGGAACTAGGCATTTAAAGAGGATGACAAATCTATATGGGATATTAGCTCAGTTGGTAGAGCACTTGACTTTTAATCAAGTTGTCCGGGGTTCGAATCCCCGATGTCTCATTAAATATTACTCCAAAAGTCTTATATAGATTTTTGGAGTTTTTTTGTACGATAATCTTTAAAAATCACACTAGAGATGTCTAATATCATAAATTAATTACAGTTGTAGATTTTAATGCGAATTTGTAAAAAATTAAAAGTACATTTGTTATACAACGAAATAATGTCCTTATGATATCGTTTTCATCTTTACTCTTAAGTGGCAAATTGCATTATACTTTAGGTGAAAAAGACTTCTCGGCTTTACGCATCAATTGTCGTAATAAGACATGGATATAACATCAGTTGTTGTCGCTTCTTCAGAATAGTCAAATATGTTCATTGCGGTAGGTAAGTCCTTTCCGGCGAAAAAAGGAATAATTAAATTATCAACAGGCATTTCCTTTTTTGAAAAGCTATTTGAAAAATTATCCAAAAAGGAATCTTTCAGTATTATTATGGATTGGAATTATGTCAATAAATCGAATATCATTTTGAATTAGGATACTTAGAAACTTAAAATATCTTGAATTAGAGATTATTTAATTATATTTGTAAATGATTAAAAAGAAATGAGTTTCACCATAATTATAAATTCGCAGAAAATATAATATACCATAGGGATAAAATATGATATGTTAAAAAGGGTTAGAATTAATCAAATTTACTGTTTAAGGAGGAACTATGAAGTACTCAATTCAAAATCAAGAGGAGCTTTTATTAATAGATGAAAACTCTAATCGTATGCTGTATGGAAGTGATCAAGAATGGTATGAGAAAAAAATTCAACGCTTGGCAGGTTGTGGACCATCTACATTTTCGAACATAATATTTTACTTTTTGAGACAAAATGGAGAAAATAAACCTGATAAAACGAAAAAAGAAATGTTATCCCATATGAAAACTATTTGGAACTATGTTAAGCCAGGAATTATGGGAGTAAATTCAACAGAGATGTTTTCTTCCGGAGTAGAAAAATATGCAAAAGATTTTAAACTTAAGATAGAAACGCACTCTATGAATGTAAATGCGAATCCAGAAAAGAGACCTATTTTAGATGAAGTATATGCTTTTTTTAAAAGTGGGATCGATAATGACTTGCCAATTGCATTTTTGAATTTAGATCGGGGAGATATTCAAGTACTTGATTCATGGCATTGGGTTACCATTGTTTCAATTGAGTTTATCAATAATCAAATTATATCTGAAGTTATGGATGGAAGTTTAAAGAAAAAAATTGATATTTCAAAATGGATTTCTTCCACAAAAAAAGGTGGAGGATTTATTCGATTTTCAATAGAAAAGGAGATAAATTTATAAAAAATTAATAATTTATATTTTGTTTATACTTCATTTATTTTTTGTTAATAAGTTTTTGACACTTATAAATCCAGTATTTAAGGGACTTTGCAGGTTTTTGAAATAGCAAGGTCCTTTATTTTTTGGCACAAGTGCACAAAGTTTGCAACTTTCGTCAAACGACATGGTCATTTGAAAAATAATCATATATAATCATTTCAGAAAGGCGGTGAAAAAATCATTGTTAAAATATATCACGCTTATAGAAATATTATTTCTAGCTGCGTGGTCAGATATGAAAAATAAAAAAGTAAGTAATTTTTTGATTTTATTAGGTATTGGTTTTGGTTTCACGTTTGAAGTACATGAAAACAAACTTATAGGTGTATGGTATTTTATCAGGAATATCTCGTATCCAATTATTATCCTTTATCTATTATTTCTTATGCATGCGTTAGGAGCAGGCGACATCAAACTTTTTTCTGTTATTAGCAGTTTTATGGGAATAAAAGCAGTAACAATATGTATTTTGATTTCTATTTTTATCGGTGGATTCTTATCTTTAATCAAAATTGTTAAATTTCGCAAGGAATATAAACTATGGGAGTTTTATTATTATCTGAAAGATCTCTTAATCTTAAAAAAAATAAAGCCTTATGATTTAACTCGAAATAGTCAAAATACAATCTGTTTTACAATACCAATATTTCTGTCTTGTCTAATTTATTTGTGGGAGGTAGTCTTTTGAAAAAAAACTTTTAGCATTATGTGATTCAGATGAAGCTTACTGCGAAAAATTTGCGGAATACTTTATGAATAACGAAACATCTGATTTGGAAGTTATCGTGTATACAAATTCAGAGAATCTTTTAGAGTATACCAATCGAAACAAAATATCTATTTTCTTATTAAGTGATAGTTTTTGGATACCTGAGTTCTATGAATCAAATCAACAAAGCGTGATATATTTTAGTGAGGGAAATTTAAGAAGTGAAGATTTAAAAGATAGAGCTATTTTCAAATATCAATCTATAGACTCAATTCTTAGGGAAGTTCATAATTTGGAGATGAAACAAAATTATGAAAATGATACCGTATGTATGCAATTTAAAAATAAAAGTATGATAGGAATCTTTTCCCCAAATTATGATGAGGTACAAATGATTTTTTCGCTTACGTGTGCCAGTATTTTGGGAAGGCAGTCGAAAGTTTTATACATTAATTTAATGGAAAATGCAGGAATATCAACTTTGTTTGAAGAAACGTATGAAGAAGATATAGGAGATTATTTCTATTATTTAAAAGCTAAAAAGCAAAGTAGTAAGGCAAAATTAGAGTCACTTATTTATCATCAGGAGACTTATGATTACATTCCACCAGTTTTTCACGGAAAGAATCTTTATGAATTAGATGAAGAAGATTATAAAAAGTTTATATTTCAATTAAGAGAATTAGCATATGATAATATTTTAGTAGATTGTGGAAGTTGTAATGTGGGATTTTATGAAATATTGAGATTTTCAGAAAAAATATACTGCTTAACAAGAGAAAATATCTTTGCGCAAAGTAGATTAAAACATTTTTTTGAGACGCTCCAAAATGAAGAATTTCATGAAATAAGAGAGAAAATAAGTGTATGCCCGTTATCATACCGAATCAGTCATCAAAATATAGGTAGAAATACATTGTCTCAATTAGAATGGGGTGAATTAGCTGATTTTATAAGAAGTGATGTTCTTTTTTTGAAAGCAGAATAGGAAGAAGGTATGGCGATAAATAAAGAAAGGTCTTAAATAAAGAAAGCTCATAAACAAAGTAAAACAATAAACAATGAAAGCTTAGCTAAACAAAGAGCTTAATAAAAGACAGTGTGCAATAGAAAAATTAAAGATTTTACGAACGAAAAGTAGGTGCAAAAAGCAAATATACAAAATAATTTGGAGATAGAGATGAAACAGGAATTATATAAAATTCGGGAACACATTATTGAAGAAGTAAATATATTTGGAGCCATGAATGATGAAGATATCAAACAAAAAATAGAGCAGGAAATGAACAAGTTCAGTAAAAAACAGGTTTTATCTTTTCATGAACGAGAAAATTTTGAGAAAGAACTATTTCATAGTTTGAGAAAATTAGATATTCTGCAAGAGTTGGTCGATGATGATGAAATTTCTGAAATCATGGTTAATGGATTTAAAGAAATCTTTTTTGAAAAAAAAGGAAAAGTTTTTAAATGGGACAAACAATTTGATTCGAAAGAAAAACTGGATGATATCATACAGCAAATTGTAGGAACGAATAATCGAATTGTAAATGAATCAGTGCCGATTGTTGATACAAGGCTTTCAGATGGCTCCCGTGTAAATATAGTGCTGTTTCCTATTTCATTAGGAGGAACTGCATTATCTATTCGAAAGTTTCCGAAAGATCCAATGACTATGAATGAATTGATTCAACGAAATTCAATTTCTAAAGAGGCAGCAGAATTTTTAAACGAGCTTGTATCCAGTGGATATAATATTTTCGTTTCGGGAGGTACAGGATCTGGAAAAACAACATTTCTTAATGCACTATCAGAATTTATTCCAAAGGACGAAAGAGTTATTACGATTGAAGATTCTGCAGAATTAAAAATAAATGGAATTGAAAATCTGATTCGCCTTGAAACAAGGAATGCAAATGTTCAAGGGAAACTTGAAATTTCTATTAGAGATTTGATTAAGACGTCACTAAGAATGCGTCCAAATCGAATAATTGTAGGAGAATGCAGAGGAGCAGAGGCTCTTGATATGCTTCAGGCTATGAATACCGGACATTCGGGAAGTTTGAGTACAGGGCAAACAATGTTAGTGGATGCATAAAATGTAAAAAAAATTATTTGAAATGAATGTCTAAATTGTGCTCTTTATCTATAGAAATCTTATCTATAAAAGAGCGCCAAAACTGGTTTTTTTCTTGAATATCAAGAGCAGGATATAACTCATTTATATCGCAATCTAGCAGTTCACGAACTCTTCCTAAATCTTTAGTAGGATTAATTGAAGGTTTAGGAAGACTGGAAATAAGTTTTTCATAATTGTTTTTATCAATTTTGTATTCCTCAAGAGTAATTAGATCATTTAAATATAAGTCTTTCAGCTTGGATATTTTTTCTTCAAGCTTTTTTTGTTTACACATATTGTCAACTGCAGGAGCAGAAGTTATTTCATATTCAGAAATATACTTTTTTATTTCATCTTTAATAATCTCTAAAAGCCTTCGTTCAAGAGTTTTTTCATTGTACACTTTTACGTTATCGCAAACATTTAATTTATTTAGTTTGCATTGACATCTATAGCTAGGATATGTATATGGCGATTGTGTTCCATCAGCTCGTCTTCTGTGACGAACAGAACAAGATGACAACCTGTATCCGCAATGAGCGCAATAAAGCAGACCAGAAAAAACATAATCATGAGTTTTGTTTGCGCGTTGATTTCTTTTTAATAATTGATTACATTCTTCCCACAATTCTTTGCTCACGATAGATGGGCAATAGTGTAAATTATTTCTGTATTCACCTTTGTACTTGGTATTCTGCATTAACTTACGAAATTGAGCATGACCACGTAAGATGCCTAGCTCATCCGCTGCATATCTCATGCAAGCTCTTAAATTTGGGTTCTTTTGATAATATTCATAGATTTTCACAACTTTTTCGGCATCATCATTTACGACGAGATGCTTATTTTTAATCGAATAACCAAGTGGAGTGGTACCAGATATAACTTCCCCAACTTTCACTTTATATTCGAAAGTTGAAAGTATTCTTTCAGAATCAGTTTGTGCTTCTAACTCAGCAAAGGTCATAGATTGTGCAACAAATGCGCGACCTTGTGCAGTAGTTGTATCATAAAAAGGCTGGGATACAGCAAGCCAACCTATATTGTATTTTTCTAAAGTTGCTTGTGTGTTCAGATAATGACGTAACGAACGAAACCACCTGTCAAGTTTTGTAAATATGATTAAATCAACCTGATTAGATTTCACATCCTCCATAAGTCGGGAAAATTCGTCACGATCTAATTTTTGCCCTGATATACCATCATCAATATATACAGAGTGAAGTATCATGTTATGTTCATTGACATATTTCTGCAAAGTGTCCTGCTGTTCAGCCAGAGAATCACCTTTTTTTGCTTGCCTATCCGTACTTACACGGACGTAAACGGCAACTCTTTTTAATGGATTTTCATTGTTCATCTTAGTCATAAAATGCCTTCTTTCTATTTTTTTGTATAAAAAATACACCTGTTGCCAGATGTACATTGAAATGATATAATTTTCTTGTCGAGATGATTATATCAGATGTTTGTCTGGTATCAGTCTATGAAAGCCGTTCTGTTAGTAGCAGGGCGGTTTTTTTATTTAATTGGATTTTGAAAGATATATTGTCGTTGTTGTACCTAATGCAGATGCAGAGTAAGATATTTTATTATCTGAATATGAAAAATCTTTTGTGCCATCGGTAGATGCCAACATGGCATTGTCAGTTTTTGCTTTATCTCTTGTGGAAACCCATTTATATTCGTCTTTAGAGTCTTTTGGAGCATCATAAGTTCCTATCCAATAAATAGATTTTGTGTTTCCGTTGTCAGAAATCCAATTAATGGAAATCACACTATTAGAAATTTCAGCTTCCATCCAATTTCCATCGTTATTTTTAGATTTCCATGTTCCACTAAGATCCAATGGCGATTTCTTTGTTTCGGATTGAGCTGCTTTTGAAGTTTTGCTTTCTTTCGAAGTTGCACTTGCTCCACATCCCGATATAATTAAGGCTGTTATAGTTAATAAAATAATAAGTTTCTTTTTCATAATTATTCTCCCTTTTGTTTATAAAATATAGCCACTTATAATTTGACCAATTCGCACAATATCACTTCCACCAGCAAATTCAAATTTTACTTTCCCAAGTCCACTATAATATAATTCTAGTTCACTGTCTAAATCAAATACACCAGCTGTTTCTATAGAAAAAGCTTGTATTTTGGAATAAGGCAATGTAGAAAAGTCCTTTTTCTTTCCAGTCACCCCTTGAACATTTACAGCAATAATACGTTTTTCTGTGAAGACTACAAAATCACGCATAGATTTGTAAGAACCTATTATCCCCTCGTCTGGTACTAGTATTGGCGCAATTAGACCTGCAGTATCTTCGTTTTTAGTTTTCCCTAATTTAATAATTGCTTTGTTTTGAAAATCAATCATTTTTCTTCTCCTTATTATCGTATATTTCGAGCACTCCAAGTGGCTCGAAATAAATTATATAATTATCTGCTTTTACATACAAGCCGTATTTTTTCCTATAATACTCGATAGCTTCCACAAAAAACTCCTCTGTTACATTCAGAAACTCTGAAATTTCAGCTATAGTTCGGCACCCTTTTTTATAAGCGGAAATTATATCTTGCAATGCTATAGCTCTTGTATATGCCCATGCTCTGGCTTTTAGTTCCTGTTTTACGTTAGAAACAGAAGATTGATCTAAAATATTCCCCACAGTTGCATGATGATGTCCTAATTCTTCTGCTAGGGTACAATTCTTTTCTTTAAATGTAATATTTTTCTTTATTGCAATTCTATTTCCATTAATTCTCCCAGAACCAGACGTTAACTTTGCTTCTTTAGTTACCAAGCCTTGTTTATCTGCTTCTTCTAATAAAACTTCATAATTTGTTATAAGTCTCACTCCCTAGTAATTTAGTTAGTCCAAAAATTGTCATCGTTCATGATGTCATTGTCATGTTCTATTTCTTCTTGTGTTGCATCTTTATTCATATGAGCTGCGATTGGCTTTTCAGCTTCTTGTAAATCATATAATGCTTTCATATTATCTAAAATTCTTTTCTGGTTAGGTTTTGATAGATTTTTGTATTGCTCAATAATTTTTCTATAATTTCTATCGACACTAGGCATTTCAATAATAACATTTGAATCATTTCCAATATTTAATAAAAAATCAACATTTTCTTCAATTAGAGATTCTAGATTTACGTGAAAGTACGTGGCAATAGAATTTAATTTTTCTGCACTTGGCTTATTTTTATCTATTTTGCAAAGCGAACCTCTAGCAAAATTCAAATCTTTTTCAATTTTATTAATAGAAACTCCATTTGCCTTAGCCAATTCTTTTATTTTATCGTATAGCATAATTTCCTCCAATGTATCTGAAAAAATTGCGTAAAAAAAGTATTGACATTCTGAATTAATTACGTATAATAAAAATATAACATCTGAATTATTTACGTAATAAAAAACAAAATCCCTTTATAAAACTTTCTTTGTAGCGGTACTTAGATTGTATTTTATTTTCAGAGATATGTCAAGAAAAAATAGTGAAATATTCAGAGGGTAAAAAGAAAGGTAGGTGTACAAATGGCTTTGTATAGCAATATTAAAGAGATTGCAAAAAAGAAAAAAGTTACAATTTCTCAAATGGAACTTGACTGTAAGCTTGCACAAGGAAGCGTTTGCAAGTGGGATAAACATTACCCATCAGTGGAAAAAGTAAAAAAAGTTGCTGACTATTTAAAAGTCAACATCAACAAATTATTAAAGGAGGAGGAACAAAATGAAAGGAATAAATCTGATTCATACTAACGAAGAGTTTCTTCTGGAGTTGGACGGTAAAAAGATTGAATATATTGAATCCTATAACATATCAGCAACCCCAGATAGAAATATTCATTTAACAGTAACAGTTGATAGACCATTTAAAGAATCTAACATCAAAATCTTAACTGATGATTGATTATTGATGTGATAACTTGTGTGGCAACATTGCTTACCAACCCTAGCGAAACAGATGAAAATGATGATAATACGTTCTTGGTGTTTTTCCATACATTATCATCACGGATGTTATCTAAAAATTGATGCCCAGTGAATGTGATTGATGAAATTGTTATATAAGGAATAACGCTATCTGTGTATATTTTTGCTTCGCCATTAATATAACCAGCTTCAATTAATTTTTCAGAGGAATATAAAATTTCTTCATTTGTAAAACCATCTATTTCAATACTACTTACTGCCGCGTTCTTGCCATAAGACAAATCATCTTCAAGTCTCAATAATAGGGAACGCACACAATTATGATCTAATTTCATTAATAAATCTCCTTTCATTAAAAGTAAGCATTGCAGTGCTTCTGAGGAGATTATAACACAAAAACAGAAACAATTATATTTTTCAAGCAGGAGGAACAAAATGAATCAAATTGAACAAACACTAACTTCTATGGAAGTTGCAGAAATGGTAGGAAAAGACCATAACAAATTGCTAAGAGATATTAGAGTTTACGTAGCACAACTTAGCGAGTCCAAAATTGGACTGGTTGAATTTTTCAATGAATCAACTTACAAAGACGCAAAAGGAGAAGAAAGACCATGCTTCAGTATTACTAAGAAAGGTTGTGAATTTGTATCTCACAAACTTACCGGAGTAAAAGGAACAGAATTTACAGCAAAGTACATTAATCGCTTCCACGAAATGGAGGAAGTCATTGCTACACCACTTTCTGAGATTCAAATCTTGCAGCATTCGTTAGAAATTTTAAATAAGCAAGATGGACGAATTTCAAAATTGGAGAACAACATGACGATTGACCATGGGCAGGCGCAGGACTTAAGAAAAGCAGGAGCCAAAAGAGTAATTCAGTTGTGCGGTAGCAAAGCTTCAAACGCCTATAAGGATTTAAGCAAAAAGATTTTTTCCGAGTTGTGGAATGATTTTAAGGATTATTTTCATATCAATGCATATAGCAACACACTTGTACAGAAATTTGAGGAAGCAGTTAAATATGTGGAGCAGTGGACACCATCAAACAACACGGTGCTTGAAATCAGAAATAGTAACAGTCAAATCAACCTTGATTATTAGCGAATTTTGAAGGATTCTGAACAAACCAAGGAAAGGAGATTTTTATGAGCGAAGAAAATGTAAGAAAAATGTATGAGACACTTGCCCGAATTATTTCGGAAAAAGAAGGTGTGAAAGTAACTGTTACAGTAACAAAGAAACCAGACAATAAAGAAAGTGTGGCATAGGAGGAAATATGCAAAAAGATACATTAGATAACATTGACTCAACAATAAACGAACTTTGCAATTGGGTAAAAAAATATGCATCTGAAATTACACCAGATGGCGATGATATCGTTTTTTCAGAAGTAGTCAAAGGATTGGGAACCTTAGTTCAAGCAAGGGCGGAAATGGGGGAATGTATGAGAGTAACAGTTGCAGAAGCAGCAGAAATAATCGGCTGCAGAAAAGAAATTATCCACAGCAAGATGAAACGTGGGGAATGGGATTTAGGACAGGCTATAAAGCCAAAGCGAGCCGGCGGAAATTATCATTATATTATTTTCAGACCAAAGCTAGAAAAATTCTTGGGAATCGAAAAATCATTATGAAAAAAGTGGGTAACTTACTCATGGGTGTGGGAATCACAGGTTTTATACTAGCCTCCTGTGGATATGACAGCAACATGATTGTATGTGGAATAATAGCAGCTATCGGAATTGTAGTTTGTTATGCAGGCTACAGAATAGGGAATGCATATGAAAAATAGCACTGTAATCCGACCAAAGATTAATACAGTGCTATGCAAAAAATAATACCAATATTTTTTTGTATCATATCATTTCTTCTAACAAAAAGCAAAGGTGAACTTATGTTTTACAAATGTAAAAGGTGCGGTTGCAGTTTAGATCCAGGAGAGCGCTGCGACTGCCAAGACAGTAAAAATAAGTATATAGCTCTAATTGAACATGTCCTTTCGGAAGATAAGGACGGGCAAATAACCTTAGGAGGAATTGTTTTAAATGAAAGTAAAACTTACAACCGAACAGATTGAAAGGATCCTTACGGTACACGACGAAATAGAGGTTCTGGCATATGATTTAGGGCTTCAAAAAATAAATATTATTGCTACAGCTTCAGACTCTAAATCTTCGCTTTACATGGAAGACGGAGATAAGCTGCATATCGAAGTTTCAGAAGATGGCGACAACGTTAAAATTGCATACGAAAGGAATAAATAAAATGGAAGAATTAAAATTATCAGTAAAATCTCAACTCGGAGTAATTGAGTGGAGCAACTTTGAGGAATTGAAATCACAATTAAAGGAAGAGACAGGAAAATATCACGGAATTGTACTAAAAGAGGAAGATATCACAGAAGCAAAAGCGACTGTTGCAAATTTCAGAAAGCTGAGTACAGCCATCAATGATGAACGTAAATCAATTAAAAAAACGTACAATGATCCACTTAAGCAATTCGAAGACAAAGTAAAAGAGCTGGACGGAATAATACTAGAACTTACGAACGAAATCAATTTGCAACTTGATGATTTTGAAAAAAATAGAATTAAAGAAAAGCAGAACGAAATTGAAGAACTGTTTAATGGAATGAATTTTCCTTGCAGTCTTGACATGGTTTATGAAAACTCATGGGAAAATAAAACCGTTAAAATTTCTTCGGTTAAAAAAGATTTGGAAGAAAGATTGTTTAGCATTAATCAGGAATTAGGAATTATTCGCTCAAATGTATCAGAGTCAAGAGAAAGAGCAGAAGAAATTTATTTGTGTGAATTGGATCTATCGAAAGCGCTTACACATATTAATCAATATGAGCAAAACAAGCGAGATATTGAAGAACGTGCGCGAATCAAAGCAGAGCAGGAATCACAACGAAAGATTGAAGAAGAAAAAGAACGTATTCGCAAAGAAGAAAGAGCAAAAGCACAGGCAGAGTTCGCAGTAGAAGAAAAGCTACATCAAAGTAAAACAATGCAAGAGATTGTTGCAGAAGTTATAACAGAGCCAAGTTATTGCTCATATCCAACATACCGAATTAATGCTAATGAAATGCAACTGACATTATTTGAAGATTACCTGGAAGAAAACGGCATTGAATTTGAAAGATTAAATTAGGAGGAAATCATGAGAGATTCTATTTTATTCAAACTTAATATTATACAAACAACATTGAAAGCGCCAAAAGGACAATTCAATAACTTTGGCAAATACAAATATCGTAATTGTGAAGATATTTTAGAAGCATTAAAGCCGTTGTTACAAGAAACAAAAACGTCACTCATTATTTCCGACAGTATCGAGCAAATTGGAGATAGATATTATGTAAAAGCAACAGCAACATTGTTTGATTGTGAAGCAACCGATACATATGTTTTAAATTCAGCATATGCAAGAGAAGAGGAAAATAAAAAGGGAATGGATTCAAGCCAGGTAACAGGTGCAACGTCATCATATGCCAGAAAATATGCTCTGAATGGACTGTTTGGTATTGATGATACAAAAGATGCTGACGACCCAAACTATAATCAACAAAATAATCAAAAGAGTGAACCGAAAAAGGAAGAACCAAAGCAAAAAGAATATGATCCGAAAATTGCTGCAGAACAGCTAAAGCAAATTAACGCACTTGCTTCTGAATATGCAGAACTTGCAACTACGGAAGTAGCGAAGATTTATGATGCATTGCAGTCAAAATTTAAATATGAAGGTTCAATATCTTCCCTTTCAGAAGAAAATAAGAATGTTGTAATTAAACAGCTTGAAACATGGATCAAGAAGACAAAAGAAAAGAGTGGTAATTAGTGCAGGTAACAGGAAAAGTGCTTAGCGGTGGAATAGATTTTTCCACCAATAAGCCAACATTGACACTCGAAATAAATGAATCACAAGAATTTAAAAATGAATTTGAAAAAATAAAAGAAATTGAAAAGCTTGCAATTGAAGTCAAAAAATATCGTAAGAAACGGAGCCTTGACGCTAATGCTTATTCATGGGCATTAATGACAGAAATAGGCATGAAAATGGACCCACCTATTAGCAAAGAAGAAGTGTATGACATCATGTTGAAACGATATGGAACTTTTTTGACGGACGAAAACGGTAACCATGTAGTCATCACAATTAAAAAAACGGTTGATTTAAGCATTTTAGACTTTCACTTGCAACATATTAAGGATAACGGTGAATTTTCCTCTTATATCGTGATTAAAGGCTCTAGCGAGTACGATACATTGGAAATGTCAAAATTCATTGATGGGGTTGTAACAGAATGTAAAGATTTTGGAATTTCAACGCTTACAGACACTGAATTAAACCAGATGAAAGAGCGGTGGAGCATTTGAAAAAGTTGTGGAGTTGTTTTACAGACGATATGGACCATTGCTATTTTACTGGTACTTTTCAAATCGAACGACATCATGTTTTTGGCGGATCTAGGAAAAAGGCAAGTGAAAAATATGGATATGTATTTCCACTTGCACCTAACCTGCATCCGAATGGAGTTTTTGCAGATAAATCAATCGCACATGAAATGGATTTGAAATTAAAAATCATGTGTGAAGAACAGTTCTTAAAAAACCATGGTACGAAAGAAGATTTTATTCGTATCTTTGGAAAATCGTATATTTAGGAGGTCAGTATGACAATAGAGCAAAATTTAGCAGAAATGCTTGAAAAGAAATTAAAAGATGGAACAGTTGAAAAAGCAATCGAAGAAAGACTTACAAAATGCGTTTCTGAATGTGTAGAGGATATGTTTCGGTGGAGTGGAGATGCTAAGAAATTAATAGAGGAAAAGTTAAAGGAAACTATGATTCCAGCTATAGAGAAACATAGCTTTTCAGAATATACTGTAAAACTTGATTCTGTACTTACGGAGTTAGTTAAAACGACAGCATTGCAGGACAATAAAAATATTTTAAGTAATTTCCAAGAATTAATGTCAGATGTTTCAGCTGAAATTACTTTGTCGGATATTTTTAAAAAGTGGATGGACTATGTATCTGAAAATGTCAAAACAGATGGTTTAGATATCGATTATGATGATGGCGTTTCTTATGATTGTGTAGAAGTAACCATGGAAGTTGAAGATATTGAGGATAGAAGTAAATATGCACCATCAAAAGTGGTTGTCCGTTTTGAATGTGAGCATGATCCAGATATGAATTTCCAATTTGAAATGTACAAATATGATTTCATGAATGGCTATGAAATTCAAAATTATGCGATTGCAAATATTAACTCAATCAAGAACCTAACTTCTATTCAGATTTTGCTTCTACAGCTTTCTAGAAATAGCACAAAGATAAAAATTGATACTTACCAAGACGAAAATGAGGTTCGCCCTACCGCTGAGCCAGAAGCAAGCTTTAGTTAAATAATGGTTGAAACACCTTAAGAAACCCATTAAACGCTTAGTCTTGGCGAATAAATAATATAATACAAAAACAAAAGCCATGTTTTCCCTGCCTATTTTGGCAGGGGGAAAGGAGCATATGAACTCAAATAAGAAAGGTTCTAAGGGAGAGTTAGAACTATCACATATATTAAATGATTACGGATTTACTACTAGGAGAGGACAGCAATATTGTGGAGCAAATGGCGATGCAGATGTAATCGGTCTTCCTGGTATACATATCGAATGTAAGAGGGTTGAACGTTTAAATTTAGAAGTAGCAATGGAACAGGCAAAATCTGATGCAAATGAAAATGAAATACCGGCAGTATTCCATAGAAAAAATAGGAAAAGTTGGAACGTTACATTATCTTTGGATGACTTTATGAAACTTTATCAAAAAGGAGAATCAAATGGCTGAAAGAAGAATGTTTGCAAAAACAATTATTGATTCAGATGCATTTCTGGATATGTCATTGACTACTCAGGCCTTATATTTTCATCTGTCAATGAGGGCAGACGATGATGGATTTTTAAATAATCCTCAAAAAATAATGAGAATGGTAGGCTGCAATAAAAATGATTTTGACGTTCTGATTGCTAAAAATTTCATAATTACTTTTGATACCGGCGTGATAGTGATTAAGCATTGGAAAATACACAATTACATTCGAAAAGACAGATATAATGGGACGGTTTATCAAGAAGAAAAAAGCATGTTATCAGAAAAAGAAAACGGTGCATATTCGTTAGAAACCCATAATGGTATACCGCTTGTCAACCACTCTGACACACAAATGGATACACAGGTTAGGTTAGGTAAGGATAGGTTAGGTAAGGTTAATAATAAAGAGGGGGAAAAATCTACACGATTTGTTCCGCCCACTATTGAAGATGTAAAAGCTTATTGCACTGAACGTAAAAATAGCATTGACGCAGAAACCTTTATTGATTTTTATTCTGCTAAAGGTTGGCTCATAGGCAAAACGAAAATGAAAGACTGGAAAGCTTGCGTAAGAACCTGGGAGAAAAAGGAAAAACCAAAGGCTCAGGCAAAGCCTAATAAATTCAATAATTTTCCGCAAAGGTCTTATGACTACGAGAATTTAGAAAAGCAACTGTTAGGGGGAAAGTAATGAAAACAGAATTATACAATGACAATTTCCAAAATTATAAACGATATGGGATTCCAAAGGCTCAGTTAGTCATTGCAGATATCCCTTACAACGTAGGAAATAATTTTTACGGCAGTAACCCGATGTGGTACAAAGACGGAGATAACAAGAATGGAGAAAGTAAGCTTGCAGGTAAAGCAGCATTTAATACGGATTTTAATTTCAACATAGCAGAATATTTCCACTTTTGTAACCGCTTATTAAAGCCAGAACCAAAGAAAAGCAATGGAAGGGGTAAAAGTTCAGACGCCCCATGTATGATTGTATTTTGTGCCTTTGAACAGATTGAGACAGTAAAGAAATTTGCTGATAAGTATGGATTTAAGCACAGCATACCATTAATATTTTGCAAGAACTACAGTCCGCAGGTTTTAAAAGCAAACATGAGAATATGTGGTGCCACAGAATATGCGCTGGTCTTGTACAGAGATAAGCTTCCAAAGTTTAATAACTCTGGTCACATGGTATTTAACTGGTTTGAATGGAGAAGAGACAGCGTTAAGGAATATCCTAAAATTCATCCGGCTCAAAAGCCAGTCAATGTTTTAAAAAGATTAATTGAGATTTTCACTGATGAAGGTGATGTTGTAATAGATCCTTGCGCAGGAAGTGGAACTACTCTAAGAGCGTGTATAGAAATGCGAAGAAACGCCTATGGATTTGAGATTTCAAAAGAGTTTTACCGAAAATCAAAAGAGCAGATGTTGAACTATAGGGATGACCAGATAAATATTATGGACATTATTGGGGGAATGAAATGAGCAAAAGCAGAGCAAGTAAGCAGAACGGATATAGAGAGCAGATAAAAAAGCAGAAAAACGATGTGTATAAGTTTAAACCAAGTTCACTTGGAACAATAAACAGAACATCAATTTCGCAAATTATGAAGGCGCTTTTTGAATATGAAGAACTTGAAATAACGCCCGACCAGGTGCGAAAAATGTCTCGTTTGTATCAAGAAAAGTGCGAGGAAGTCGCAAGGCTGGAAAAAGCCATAGAAAATATGAAAGTTGCTATGTATGACTTGCAGGAAGAAAATAGTTGGATTTCGTGCAGTGAGAGGTTTCCAGATGAAGCTGAAAATACAGAACATCATATGGTTTCTGATTTAGTGCTGATTACTGCAAAAGATATAAATACAGATGAAATATTTGTGTGTGATGATTGCACGTGTGATGGAAAATGGTGTAATTTTGGTGATTATGGATTTTTAGTTATCGCATGGCAACCATTACCACAACCTTTGAAGCAATAAAAAAAGCGCCTAAGCACTTGGGGAGAGCCTGCTAGGTTTCCCCAACAGGCTAGAGTTATGAAAAATTATATTAGCTTATTAGCCAATGGAAAGATTATAACTTAAGCCGAAGTAGAAAATAAATAGTTTTATGGTACTAACTAAAAAGAAAGGAGTTGCGAGTTGCTGGCCAGCATAAAACGCGCGTTTACTCCTAAAATGAATTAAATGGATGATTCTTTAGAAGAATGGAAAAAAGAAAAAAGAGAAGCTAGGGCAAGAATGACTGCTATGCAAAAATTGCCTTATGAAGTAAAAATAAAACGTTCAGAGCTTAGAGTATATGAGTTCCTCGAACAAATGGACGAAAGGGGATTAAACACTCATGTGTCAGTTGGAGGGCTTGATAGTATAACACTTTACATCTTCTTGAAAATGATAGGGGTTAATGTACCGGGAATATCAGTATCAAGCTTAGAAGATAAAAGCAATCAGAAAGTGCATAAAGCACTAGGCATTGAAATACTAAAATCTTATAAGACAAAAGTAGAAGTGCTAAATGATGTAGGATTTCCTGTTATATCTAAAAGGATAGCTGGGAAGATACAACTTTTACAGCACCCAACAGATAAAAATGGAACTGTAAGGCATGCAATAATTACAGGCGAATGTGGAGAACTTGGTCATTTTCAAAAAAACAGCAGGATGAAGCTTCCGCAGAAATGGCTTAAGCTATTTGGTGGGTACGAGAATGAAAATGAGAATGTTCAATATCAGAAACCAGATTTTAAAGTATCTAACGATTGTTGCTACTGGTTAAAAGAAAAACCTTGTGATGATTGGGCAAAGCAACATGAAAGTTATCCTTTCTTGGGAATGATGGCATCCGAAGGCGGACAAAGGGAAGAAGCATTAATAGATCATGGCTGTAATTATTATGGAAAAACTGTTATGCGCTCGGCACCATTTGCTCCATACCTAAGAAATGATATTTTGAGATTGGCACAAGAAGCAGATAAATGGTATCACGAGCATATTGATGTATTTGAACATTTATATTATGAGCAACCATACAGTAGGAATGAAAAAGGAAAGGTAATTCCTTATGAACCAATAGACTCGATTATCCCTAAAATATATGGAGAAATTGTAGAAGATGAAAAAGGGAATCTGAATACAACAGGAGCTCAAAGAACAGGATGCAGTATGTGTGGATTCGGTATACATCTTGAAGGAAGACCACATCGGTTTGACAGACTAAGAGAAAGAAATCAAAAAGAATGGGAATTTTACATGTATAAGTGCTGCACTGATCCAGACACAGGAGAGTTATATGGGTGGGGGAAGGTTTTAGATTATATAGGTGTTCCCTGGGAGGATTTTCCTGCAGTGCAAATTAGTATGTTTGATTGAGAAAGGCGAAATAATGAGCTGCGCAAACTGCCCACATTTCAAGAAAAATGAACTGCACAAAGCCTGTGGAGCATTTGCGTATGGCTGCAGTGCTTCCCTAAACGGGCTGACATTCTGGACTACGAGAGAAGATTACTTCGCGAAATATGGGTGTGATTTAGAGAAAAACGGAAGTAAACAAATGAGTATTTTCGATTTTATTCCTAAAAATGGGAATAAATGAATAATATTCCTAGTAAAAAAGGAGTGAATAATATTAAAATCAAAGAATTACCGCCAGGTGCCAGGTTTGAATTAAATGATGTACCACACGAAATTATAGAGAGTTCCAAACGACCAGTCGTAAGGAATTTGGCTACTGGGGAAATGAGCTTGGAAGACGGAGAAAAGGTTGTAAAGCACTGCTGAAAAGTGGTGCTTTTTTCTTGATTTTTTTAATATATGAAGTTTATACTAGGTATAAAAAATAAATTGGGAGCATGAGAACAATGAAAAAGATTTTTTTAAAAAAACAAGGGAAAGAAACTGTAAGAGAAATTCAAAAAAAAGTCTCAACCTTAAACGGAGAATTGAACAAAAAGCAAAATGAAAACTGGGTAAAAATTTCTTATTACGAAATAAAGAAAGAGATGAAAGACATTGAATCAAAAGAAGATAAGAGATTTGCATTACTGGAATGGAAGGCTTGTGTAACAGATTTTGATCCAGGAACCATGGTTAATTTTTCAGTAGCGTTTTTAAGCGTACTTTTTTCAGAATCAGCATTGCTTTTATCGATTATCAATATTGATTTTGGAAAAATATTAGCTAGTATTATCTTGGCTTTATATATTTTATATTTTGTTAAAACAAGGTTTCGTAAATACTCAAAAGAATTTGGAAATAACTATTATATAAAGCAAGCTATTGAATTGTTAGAGAAAGAAATAGAGGCAGATAAGCTACTGTAGTATATCAGATAAAGCCATAGCGGAGTAGCGTAGCATATAATGCACCCTACTCCGTTTTATATTGTATTTAGAGCAGAGTTCTTCCAAGGTCATTCCAGATACGTAGTCTCGGCATAATTCTTTGTAACGTGGGTGCAATATCGTCTGATCTAGTTTATCTATGCTTTCGGTTAGAATTTGTTTTGTGCTCATTTTTCTCCTTTACATTTGCAAACTGTTTGAGTAAAATTATATAATAAAACAATAATGAGGTAAATACATGTCCTACAAATTAAACTTAAAAGGAAAAATTTATGGATATTTGCAAGCATTAGAGGAAACAAATAAAAAAGAACGTGGATATATAGTTTGGAAATGCAAATGCTTAAGATGTGGGAATATAGTATACAAATCGACAGCAAACCTTTTACATGACGGAGGAAGTAGTTGCGGATGCATAAAACATGACATGATGAAGGAAAGGGGCAAGGAAAATATTGAAATATTTAACAAGAATAAAGTTATTAATGGCATAAATGTAATATCGCTAAATAGCGACAAACCGAATAAAAACAATAAATCTGGAGTGAAGGGTGTAAGCTGGAGCAAAGAAAAGAAAAAATGGAAAGCACAAATATACTATAATGGGAAAAATAAATTCTTAGGAAGATTCGATACGATAGAAGAAGCTAAAGCTGCAAGAAAAAAATCCGAAGAATACATAAGAGAAAATATATTAAATAAAAAAGAGAACGACCAATAAGTACTAAGGTTTGCTCTCTTTTTTTTGCATTAATTCTTCTAATTTCCCGCTTAGAAGTTTGTCTACGTAATCAGGACACTTTCTGGCAGAAACAGAAGCACTTTCCCAACTTTCTATACTACGAATTGGAACATTGTAACCATTTTGTTGAAATAATCTGGCAAGCTCTGGGCGTGAAAGTCCGTACTTTAATCGTGTCTCTTTTAAATCCATAATAAACTCCTAAATTGTCTGAAACGCTGGAACATCTTTATCTGAATTCCAAATTTCTGTGGTTGTGTGCAGCCCATCTAAACCATAAATAGTGCTTTTTAATATTTTGTTTACAGTCCTATCACTTATTTCTAATCTACCGGATACTTCTTTTGCATTTACTACAGCAACCTCTTTTTCATTTTCATCATATACTTTTACTTTCATGGTTTTTCTCCTTTTGAAATTTGATTCGTATTATTTGATATACTCATAATAACGCACAATGTGCGCAATGTCAACAACTATATCGAAAAAAGTTTAAAAATATTATTGGTTTACATAACTTGATAAATGGTTTACATAATGATAAAATACAAAGAGATAAACAATTGTAAAGGGGAATGAAAATGGGAAGCGTAACAAGAAAAGCACAGAGCTGTAGAGAATGTAGATATTCAAAAACATGTCAGAATAAAGAAATGCAATTAGAAGCGTACGCAGAAGAAAACATTGCTAGCACAGCTTCAATGCCATTACTGCAACCTCTGATTCAAGATAACAGTTTAAGAAGTATATGTCCTGATGGTACAAAAATACAAATCAATTTAAAAGAAGTAGAAAAGCAGATAAATAAATCATTCGGACTTATGTTCGGAGCATAAGAAAGGATAATTTGATAAATGGCAAGAAGTCCAAACATAGATAAAGCATATGAACTGTATAAGAGCGGAATGAAACTAGTTGAGATTGCAAGTCAACTAGGGTTATCAGCTGCAACAATTCGTACATGGAAAAATAGATATGACTGGGATTCAAATAAAAGTGAAACGTTTCAAAAGAAAAGTGAAACGAAACGCAACGTTTCAGAAAGTAAAACTCAAATTCCAGAAGAAATAAACCAAGTCATTAACAATACTGAACTAACAGATAAACAGCAACTTTTTTGTTTGTACTACAGCAATTCATTCAATGCTACTAAAAGCTATCAGAAGGCATATGGAGTGGCTTACTTATCAGCTATGACACTGGGTAGCAACATGTTAAGAAACGTTAATGTGAGAGCAGAAATAACAAGGTTGAAAGAACAACGATACTCGAAAGCACTATTAACACAAGAGGATATATTTCAAAAGTATGTTGACATTGCATATGCTGATATGTCTGACTACACAACATTCGGTCAAAAGGAAATAGAATATGCTGACAAAGCAGGTAATGAACACACAGCAAATGTTTCATATGTTGATATTAATGAAAGTTCAGAAGTAGATGGAACTTTAATATCAGAGGTTTCACAGGGTAAAGATGGGGTTAGGGTAAAACTTGCAGATCGGATGAAAGCTTTGCAATGGGTTGCGGATCACATGGATTTAGCAACAGAAAAACAAAAAGCAGAAATTGATTTACTTAAATTAAAGTCAAAAGGAAGTAGTAATTCAAGCGAAGAAATCTTTAAAAACATGGAAACTCTTGCAGAACTTATTCGAAAGCCTGTTGAAGATAGAAACATAGATGATTTGGAAGGTGAACCTGATGAATAACTTAGCGCCTTTGTGCAACCGTCAAGTTGAGTATTTAAATCGCTGCTTTAAATCTTGGTTCAATGTGGCAGAAGGTGGTAAAAGAGGAGCAAAGAACGTTTTAAATACATTGGCTTTTTGTATTTGCATTGAAGAACACAAAGATAAGATGTTTCTCGTTGCCGGCTATTCTTCTGCAACTGCAAAATTGAATGTTCTGGAATGTGACGGATACGGAATGCTCAATTATTTCGAAGGAAGATGCAGAGAGGGAAAGTTCAAAGATAGAGACTGCCTCTATGTTAAAACCAAGAATGGCGAAAAGATAATTCTAATTTCTGGCGGTGGAAAAGATGGAGACGAAAAAGCAATAAAAGGTAACACTTATGGCATGGCTTACGTAACAGAAGCGAACGAATGCCATTCTAAATTCATAAAAGAAGTTTTTGATAGAACGCTTTCATCCTCAGATAGAAAAGTATTTCATGATTTAAACCCAAAGGAACCAGGAGACAAATATTATACTGATGTAATTGATTTTCACGAAAAACAGCAAATGAAAGATTTATCTTATGGTTATAACTATGGACACTTCACACTGGCTGATAATATGAGCCTTTCGGATGACAAAATACGAGGATTGTTAAAAACGTACCAGAAAGGCACTGTTTGGTACGAAAGAGATATAAAAGGACTTCGAACTGTAGCAGAAGGCATTATATTTCGATATTTTGCTGAAAGTCCAGGTAAGTATTCTTTTGATGATTCTAAACTTATTAAAGGTTCCAAGGGAAAGTTTAACATTGGGAGAGAATTCTCTCTTAAAACGATTGGTGTTGATTTTGGCGGAAATGGATCTGCTACAACATTTGTCTGTACTGGTTTTTGGGAATATAGAAATCTTTGGACGTTAGAGGAATCAGGGCTTCCAATAACGAAAGATATTGATTCCGATAACATCTGTAAAGCATTTATCAAGTTTTACAAATACTGCATTGAAAAATACGGATATATTGACTGGGTATTTTGCGACAGTGCAAGTACGACAATGATAAATTCGTTAAGGTCTGCAGCAAGGAAAGCAGGACTGCCAGAGGACGTAATTGTCGGAGTAAATAAAAATGAGGTCAATTTAAGACCTAGAACTATAGATTTGCTACTTACAACAGGAAGATTAAAGATAAATAAAAAGTGCGTGAATGTAACAAATGCACTTAGAAAATTGAAGTGGGATGAAAAGAAGCCGGATATTCCAGAGGATAAGAATCTGGAAAATATAAACGACTGGTATGATGCCTTTTGTTATTCATGGCTTACTTACACAAAATACATTGAATTGGATTATTAGAAGGGAGAAAAGTATGGAGCAGTGCGCAAATGATATTTTGTTAACAAAAGGATATAACATAAATAACGTACCATACAGCTACATAGAAAGTAGTGTTGAATGGTATAGAAATGAAGAGATTGCAGACTTTCACAAAAGAACAGGGATAAACGGACAGGCATATGAAATTGACAGAATGAATTTTGCAAAAAAAGGGTGTGAGGACGATGCAAACTTATGCGAAGTGATAAATATTACGGTCGGAGATGAAACGACCACAGAGCAAACAAATAAGATACTAGCAGATAATCAATTTAACATAATGTATCGAAAGCAATTAGAAAGAATGTCGGCAACTGGAACAGCAGGTTGCTACATCCGAATTGACAATGCAGATTATATTCAAGATGAAACAGGGAATGTAAAAGTAAAAGGTGGAGAAATTAAACTTACTTACGTGAATGCGGAAAACTATATTCCACTGAAAATCGTGAACGAAGAAATATTAGAAGCAGCCTTTTACGGAATAGATTATATAAATGGAGATAAACAGACCACGCTTGTTGTTTTTACGTTGGATGATGCAGGTTTTTATAAAGCAGAGACATTTGTATTTGATAAAAATAGTAATCAAATAAATTACAACTGGATCCAGCTCGCCGATGTAAAGCCATTTGAAGTAATGAGAACTGCAAAAGTAAATAACATTAAAGACATGCAGGGTTTTGGATATCCTAAAGTTTATGGCGCTATTCCAACGCTTAAAAAGTTAGATCTATGCAATGCTGTATTGATGGGAGATTTAGATAAAGCTGAGAAAATCGTATTCGCAAATGACATCTTGTGCGATCATGACGATTCTGGAAAACCAAAGATAAATAAGCAAGCTAAAAAGCTATTTGTATTTCTTGGCAAGGCATTACCAGGAGTTGACGCAATGATTAAAGAATACAATCCAGAGATTCGAATTGACGCTATTACGGCAACATTTGAACTATGCTTATCTTTATTTTCAATGATGTTTGGATTTGGTAGTAAAAAGTATACCTTCGACAATGGCCAGATCCAGACAGCAACACAGTATGTAGGAGAACGTCAGGACGCAATGCAAGAACTTAACAAACAGAGAAAAGAAAGCATTGATTATATCAGTCATATTGTAAAGGCGGCTATGTGGTTTTCGAATACATTTAATGGCACCAGTCTCAACCTAGATGCAGAAATTTGCATTGATTTTGATGATAGTTACATCGAAGATAAGAACACTATGATTGAATCAATGCGAGCAGACGCAGTCTCGTTTGCTGATATACCAGAATTTACAATTAGATATATCATGGAACGAATGAATCTAAGCAAAGAAGAAGCCATAAAGATATACAACACAAAGGCAACTGAACCCGAAGCAGAAACAACAGATTAGTGAGGTTTATAAATGCTTTCAGAAGAACAAATTGAAGCTCTTGGTGACAAGATTGTTCCTCTTTATCAGGAGTTAGAGCAAAATATAATCGGCGATATCGCCAGACGAGTGAAAAAGACTGGAAGATATACCGAAACAGCAGAGCTGATGGTGCAATCCATGGTTCGCAAAGGATACTCTGCTGATAAAATACGAGTAGAGGTAATGAAAACACTTAGGGCAGATAAGAAATATCAAGATTTTGTCGCAAATAACACTCTTGAGTACAAAAAAATGGTTTCAGAAGAGATTAAACGTGTAGAAAAAGAAGCAAAAGACAACGGCGATGAAATAATGGCCAATGCAGGAGACATGTCATATAACACGGATTTGTCAATGTGGGGGCAAGCAGGAAAGAAGCTTACAAAAGATAGTGCTTTTACACACTTAGTTAAGGGTATGCAAGACCATACATCTGGAACCTTAAAAAATCTGACTAAGACAACAGGATTTCAATTTTCAACAGGCTTTGCGAGTGCAAATAATGCCTATACAAACATCTTAGATAAGTCGTTGATAAAACTTACCAGTGGTGCTTTTTCGTTCGACCAGTGCGTGAATGACGCTGTCAGAGAAATGGCACAAAGTGGATTTCGAACAGTCGATTATTCGTCTGGAAGAAGTTATCAAATTGATTCGGCTGCAAGAATGTGTGTAAGAACTGCAACATCACAACTATCCGCCAAAATGGTTGAAAAGCACTGTGATGATATGTCCGAAGATTTAGTTGAGGTATCAGAACATTGGGGAGCAAGACCAGAACATGCCTTGTGGCAAGGAAAGATCTATTCAAGAAGTGGAAAAAGTAAAAGATACCCTGATTTTTCTATTTGTGGATATGGAACTGTAGAAGGTTTGTGCGGTGCAAACTGTAGGCATACATTTTTCCCATTTTTCGAAGGAACAAGTGAACCTACAACATGGGAAAAAGAACCAGCACCATCTATATACAATGGAAAAGAGTATGATTATTATCATGCAACGCAAAAGCAACGGATAATGGAGCGAAATATCCGCGCAACCAGAAGAGAAATTGAAGCGATGAATGCATTACAAGGCAATACAAAAGCATTGTCGAGCAAACTAAAACAGCAAATAGCAGAATACCATCAATTTAGTAGAATGGTTGGAATTAAAGCTAAAGATAATCGAATACAAGTGATTTCAAACACGAGTAATATTAGCAAAACAAAAACTAAAAGATATTATGATTCACTTGTAAAATCAAATAGCTCTGATATAATTAAATTAGAAAATCATGAAAAAGTAATAGGAAATGATTCGTTTAGGATTCCTGAATCTAAGTTCTATAAAGCAGAATTTAAAGATATTTCAGCATTGAAGTATTCACTTCCAGATTTAGAAGTCAGAAAATGGTATAAAAACAAAGATAGTAATATAATAAATATCATAGATAAATTAAAACCTTTAGAAAATCAAGCAAGGGAAGCTTTTGAACTTAGAAATATGTACAGAACACAGGCAAGAGATTTAATGTTAAATCAAGAAGAACGAAAAAAACTTGATAATGAACATCCAAATAAATCTTTTGAAGAATTTATCCAAGACAAAATGAAAAGAAAATCTCTAGCAAGAGAAGAAGCATTGAGAGATACAATACAAACATCTGGTAAAACAAATAAAAAAGTAGATACGTCTTTAGGATTGGAGTGATAATATGCTGTATACGATTTGTAACGAACCTGATGAAGAAATTTTTGTAAAGCAGTGTAGTGCAATTGAAAAGAATATACCTGGTTTAAAAAAGGACAATGTTTTAGAAGACGTTGACGGAACGAAAATACAGATATATCATTACGGCGAAAATCTAATAAAGGTAATAAATAGTTTTTATGTAAATGCACTTTATGTTGAAAGTACGGAAGATATAAAAAAATATTTTTGAAATTATTGACCTCTACGAAAGCGGAGGTCTTTTTTTGTCTTAAAAATGGTTTACATAATGTGGTTGACATAACTCAAATCAAAGCGTAAAATATTAAGAAAAAGGGGGTTTACATGACTTACCAATGGTTTGGATGTCCTATATGTGGGAATCCTAAAATGATAAAAATAAGGAATGATACAGTACTTAAGAACTTCCCGGGATTCTGTAAGTACTGCAGGAGAGAAAGCGTTTTAACAATAGAGCCTAAGAGCCAAATGATTGAATCGAAATGATTTAGTTGTTTGGCTCTTTTATTTTGGAAAATGTGAAAGTGGTTCACACAGGTACACCTCCGCCGTGTTAGGGTTCGAATCCCTCGTTTTCCTTCCTACTGGGGAAAAACCAGTTAAAAAACATTTTAAGGAGAAAAGAAGAAATGAAGAATATCTTAGAATTGCTCAAGGAATTTGGATTAGAAATCCCAGAAGATAAGAAAAAAGATTTTGAAAAATCTGTACTGGAAAATTATAAAACCATTGCAGATTATGAAAATCAAAAAGAGAAGCTTGATAAAGCTAGCAACACTATAAAAGTCAACGATACAGCATTGGAAGATTTAAAAAAACAACTTGAAGGATTCAAGGACGTTGATGTTACAGCATTAAACAAGCGTATTCAAGATTTGGAGACAGAAAAGGGAGAATTGGAAAAAGATTACAGTTCAAAAATTTCTGAACGCGATTTTACAGATATTCTTAACGGCAGCATTACTGCTTCGAATGGTAAAAATGCGAAAGCAATTACAGCATTGTTAGATTTAGATGCACTTAAATCTTCAAAAAATCAGAAAGAAGATATCACCAGTGCACTTAAGGCATTATCCGAAGCAGACGACAGTAAAATGCTGTTTGGAGTAGCAGAGAACAAAGTAGGAAGTGGAAGTCCAATAGGAAATATTGGAAATTCTACAGGCAATAGTTCGGAATCCATGAGAAAAATTATGGGATTGCCGACAACGGAAGGAGATAAATAATGGGAGCAAATGCTATAGAGCTTTTTAAACAGTACATTGCACTGCTTGATGAAATTTACAAATTGGAAGCAAAAACAAATGTGCTTGATGGTGCAAGCGAACTGGTGTCACAGGGAGCGAATGCAAATGAATTAATTATTCCGAAGATTTCAATGGATGGGCTGGCAGATTACAGTAGATCTTCAGGATATGTAAATGGAAGTGTAGATTTTAACTTTGAAACAGTTAAGTGCAATTTTGACCGTGGCCGGATGTTTACAATTGATTCCATGGATAATATTGAAACAATGGGCATGGTATTTGGAAAACTTGCAAGTGAGTTTGTAAGAACTAAGGTTGTTCCAGAATTAGATGCGTTTAGAATGGCAAAATATGCTTCACTTGAGGGAATCAGCACGACAGATGCAGCAGATTTAAGCACAGGAGCGGCGGCTATTTCAGCGTTAAGAGCAGCAATAAGCAAAATGTCTACAGATGAAGTCGCAGAGAATACAAGGATTTTGTTTATTGAAACAGGCTTAAAAGGACTTATAGACGATTTGGATACTACAAAATCGAAGGCAGTACTAAATAGATTTTCACAAATCATTGAAATGCCTCAGAGCAGATTTTACACAGCAATTTCACAGCTTACAGGTGCGACAGAGCAAGAAGCTGGTGGATACACAAGAGCTACAGGAGCTCATAACATTAACTTTATGGTTGTTGAACCAACTGCTGTTATCCAGTTTGCAAAGCGTGTAAACACAAAAATTATTGATCCGGATACAAACCAGGACGCAGATGCATACAAATATGGATATAGACAGGTAGCGATTGCAGATGCATATGAAAATAAAGTTGCAGGTATTTATCTTCATAAATCTACAATTACTCAATAGTAAGGGGGAGTTGTATGTCAATCATTGATTGGGAGTATTACAGCTCCCATTTTCCTAGCACTATACCGCAAAAAGCATTTAACGCAGTCGAAGCACAGGCTGAAATAGAAATCGGCAATGTTGTTCCAAAGTATATGTGGGATGGAGTAAGCGAGGATAAGCAGAAAGATTGCGTGTTTAAAGTATGCAATAAACTTTATTTTAATTCTATTCACGCCGTAGGGCAGGGAATATCTTCCATAAACAATGGAGGATATGTAGAACAATATGACACAAAAACACATGCAGATTTGCAAGCAGAGCTAGAAGAAACAATATTTGACTCCATCGGTACTAGATTGGCAGGTGGATGGTAAATGAGAGATTCAACAATAACTATTTATAATTTTCATAAAGCAACAGGAAAATACAAAAGAACCGTGATTCATAATGTATTTTTTGAATCTGGTTCGATTAGAACAGTGGATACAACAGGAAAAGTTGTTTTCACGAAGACATTCACAATACAGATACCAGCTGAAGCGGACACAGGATCTAATGAGTTCATCAGTCGTGTAGATTTTCAAAAGTTATCAAATGTGGATAACTATTGGACACTAGATGAATTAAACGCAAAAGATTTCATTGTTTACGGCGAATGTGAAATGGAAGTGGATAGTACGCATACATACACAAATATAAAAAATGATTTTGAAAAGTGTGGGTACATATCTGCAATAACTGATAACACAGATGCCCCATTATTAAAGCATTGGAAGGTGACGGCAAAATGAGCAATTTCTTTAATCTATCCGCCAAGCTTGATATGGATAAGGACAAAATCATTCTTGCACATGGTGTCAATGACAAAGGAAGAGTTCAAAAAGTCATTGACAGTGAGGTAATAAGAATGTCTGACAAACTTGTTCCGTTTGATACAGGTATTCTGAAAAACAGTGCAAGTTTACACACGGATATAGGCAGCGGAGAGGTTATATACCAGACTCCGTATGCAAGAAAGCAGTATTACATTCCAATGCAACATACAGGCGGCAGAACTGAATTATGGTTTGAGCATATGAAGCAAAATGGTGGAAAAGAGCAGATATTGAATATAGCAAAAAGGGAGGCAAACAAAGATTGATAATCGAAGCAATAAAAGCATTTCTTATGGAATATGAGAAATTAAAAGATTCACAAATATCGGTTGATTATTTAAGTGATTCGCCTATCGAGTATGCTGTATATCCAATACCTGTGGCCCCAATAATCAAAGAATACACAGATGGTGGAAAGCTCATGCAATATTCGTTTGCGTTCTTATCCGTCAATGATATTGATCAGGGTGATTCGCAAAGTATTCTAAACGAAACGTGGTTGGAAGAGTTCTCAGATTGGATAGAAGAACAGAATCAAAGTAGAAACCTTCCTATATTGGGATGTAAAAAAACAAGTCAGAAAATTGAAATTATAGATAGCGGATATCTGGTTTTTTATGGAGCTAGCAATCAAACCGCAAAGTATCAAATACAGTGTAAATTAACTTATCTGAAAGAGAGGTAAAGCATGTCAGAAACACAAACATTAGTCCTTAGAAGTGGGAAAGTCGCTTTCTATGGAGTTACTGCAAATTTAACCACTACATTTAATCGAATGACTAATTTTAGCGATTTGTCACGTTCGAGTAACCCGAGCGAGTACAAACCTAAATATGTAGATGAATCTATGGAGCGTGATTATATCACAGGATATAGTCCGGCGCTGGCGTATACATTTGACCAGTTCACGAACAATCCAGTTCACAGTGACATCATTAATATCACGGATAACGAATTGAAAGGAACTGACGCAGTTCGGGATATTGTAGTTGTAGACTTTTCCACACCTGGAACGGCTACAGGCTCATATAAAGCTTCAAAAAGAGCCTATTCCGTTATTCCGGACAGTGACGGAAAAGGAACAGACGCATATCAATACGTAGGAAATTTTAAGACAGCAGGAAGCAAAGTAGATGGAGAAGCAACCACAACAGACGAGTGGAAAACAATTACTTTCACGGTCAAATCAGCTTCTACACCTGCAACATAAATTTATTAATGGAGGAATGAGCCTATGAGCCAATGGAAATTTAACAACAGCGAGTTTGAAATAGACGTTACGGACGCAGACTTTTTAGACAAAGTCGAAGAAGCTGGAAACTTTGCGGATACAGAGCAAAAGAAAGTTCGAAAAGTTGGAAAAACATCAGATATTATTCGTGAGCAGTGCGCTGTGTTCTACAGGTATTTCGATATGGTGCTTGGGTCTGGATCAGGAGAAAAGATTTTTGCTGGAAAGTCGAGCATTGCTCTTTGCAATCAAGCAGTTGACAGCTTTATTGGATTTATAGCAGCAGATATAAACCATGCAAAAGAAAGCTCAAACGCTCTTATGAATAAATACAAACCAAATAAGCCACAGCAGAACAGTAAGCCATATTATTACCATGGCAATAAGAAACATTGAATCTGCTAACAGAGAAGCTTCCAGAATCGGTAAGGGTTGATGGTATTGATTACCCGATTCTTACCGATTTTAAAAATTGGATTAAATTTTTCGAAATGATTCAGTCTAAGGAATTAACTGATACAGAAAAATCCATAGTGGCAATGGAATGGTTTATAGATAAAGTTCCGCCGAATAGACTGGAAGCATTAAAAGCATTAAGCGAGTTCTTTTGTATGTCAGTGAAATCTGAGAAAACAGAGGAAAAAAGTAAAAAGACAGTGCTTGATTTTGAACATGATGCAGCACTCATTATTGCAGGATTCAAACAATCATACGGAATTATGCTCTATGAATCAACCATGCACTGGTGGCAGTTTAAAAGCCTTTTTGATGGAATGCCAGACGATACAAAAATCAAAGAGTGCTTAGGATATCGGTGCCTGGAGTTGAACGAAATAAAAGATTCCGAAGAAAAAAAGCGAATCAGAAAAATTAAAAAAATATATGATCTGCCTCAGGAAACAATGAGCGATAGGGACATAGGGGAGGCTTTTGATATATAAAAAAGGAGTGATATTATGTCGGACGGTTCGCTAAATTTTGACACAAAACTTGATAATAGTGGTTTTGAAAGTGGATTAGGAAAATTATCTGGATTAGCAAAAACAGGATTCAGCGGAATCGGTTCTGTTGCAAGTGCCGGCATGGCAGTAGCTTCAAGTGCAATTGCTGGGGTTGCTACTGCTATGGGCGCAGGATTAACCGTTGGAATAAAGTATAATTCGCAAATGCAAGACTACTTTGCAAACTTTGAGACTATGCTTGGAAGTGCTTCGGCTGCTACAGATCTGGTTAATAAACTAAAAGTAATGGGCGCACAAACGCCTTTTGAAATGAGCGATTTATCAGATGCTTCAAAAACGCTTCTAGCATTTGGCACAAATGTAAACGACCTAATGCCAGATTTAAAAATGCTTGGAGACATTTCGCTTGGCAATAAAGAAAAGTTTTCAAGTTTATCATTAGTATTCGGTCAAGTTCAGTCTCAGGGAAAAATGATGGGACAAGATTTGTTACAGATGATTAATGCAGGCTTTAATCCACTGCAAGTAATTTCAAAGCAGACAGGAAAAAGCATGGCAGATTTGAAAGATGAAATGGCAAAAGGCCAGATAAGCTTTCAAATGGTTCAACAAGCTATGCAATCGGCAACTGCAGAAGGTGGTCAGTTTTACAATGCAATGCAAAAATCTTCTACTACGATAAATGGTCTTTTCTCTACCCTCGCAGATAATGCAAAAACATTAGTTGGAAGTGTTGTTCAGCCTATTACAGATTCAATGCAATCTACTTTATTACCTGGTGCAATAACAGCAATATCTCAGTTGCAAGATGCATTTACTAACGGAGGAACGAGCGGATTAATAACGGCAGGCGCAGGTATAGCATCGAATCTGCTTACAGGTATTGCACAGGAAGCACCAAGCATAATTAATACAGCAGTTCAGATTATAGCAGAATTTTTAAATGCAGTTAATTCTAGTGTTCCACAATTAAGCACAGCAGGAGTGCAAGTAATAACTTCACTGATGGGTGGAATAGCAACAATTCTTCCACAGTTGCTAATGGTAGGATTAAACATCATTGAATATATCATGCAAGGATTAGCTGCAAACCCAGACCAAATAACTTCTGGCGTTACTTCATTTATAACTGGAATAGTAGCGGAAATAGCGCTTAATTTACCATCCCTACTGTCAAGCGGAGCCACAATATTAGGAGCAATTGTACAGGGGATTATAAATGCGATACCGGCTATATCTGGAGCACTTAATTCATTAGGCGGAGATATTAATGGAAATGTTGTTTCTGGAATAGCTGCAACAGTTGGTAATTTTGCAAGTTCAGCAATGCAGATAATCACAAGTATAGTCTCGTATTTATCCGCAAATGCAGGAAATATAATAACTGCAGGAGTGCAAATAATTGCTTCTTTGGTTCAGGGAATTGCAAATAATTTACCAGCATTAATAACACAGGCTGTTTCTTTAATTATTAGTTTAGTAGAAGCTCTAATTGATAATTTGCCTCAAATAATTCAAGCAGGTATTCAATTAATTATTTCTCTTATCCAAGGAATTGTTCAAGCGATACCCCAGCTTGTAACAAAGATGCCAGAAATAGTAGCAAAACTAATTGTTGCATTAGTTGCCTCACTTCCATTGATTGTTTCAGGCGGAATACAAATTATACTTGCGCTTATCCAAGGAATTGCAGCTACATTACCATCGCTATTGTTAAATTTTGTACAATTTATTCCTCAAATTATTAATGCATTTAAGAAAACAGACTGGATATCGATTGGTAAAAATATAATTGATGGAATATCTAATGGAATCATAAATTTTGCAAGTGGGATAGCAACGGCAGCCGTAAACGCTGCAAATGCTGCAGTTAAAGCAGTAAAAGGAGCGTTAGGCATACATTCCCCTTCAAAAGTTTTCAAAGATGAAGTTGGTAAGTACATGGCCTTAGGAATTAGTACAGGATTTTCAGACACCATGGACAAATCTGCAAATAAGTCAATCGCACAAGACACAGCAGATACTGTCAATTCGGTTAAAAGTTCAATGAATAATTCCTTGTATACTGCAACACCAAACACAGCTAAAGTTTTAAACAATACAGAAAAAACCGAAGGAAATAAAACGGCACAAATCCATGCAGAAATACATATTCCATTAAATGTGGAAGGAAAAGAATTGGCACATATCATAGCGCCATATGTTTCAGAAGAGATAGCGTTTGCCTAGGAGAGAAGAATGTACATAAACGGTAAAAATATAGAGGATTTTAATGCCAGGCTCATGGCAGATCCAAAAAAATCAGAATCAAACATTTCCTTAAGCTATCTAAAATCTATAGGCGGAACCGCTCTGACGTTATTCAATCAGGAATTTGGAGTTAAGGAATTGTCCTTCACATTAGAGTTTTGGGCAGATAGCAGAAATTCCGCATTTATACAGAAGTCTAACGTACTAAAAGAACTTAGAGGAATTTGCGACATTGTCTTGACGGATGGATTCATTTACAAGTCCATCCTAAGCGAAATTAGCGGTGAGAATCAAATCAGCAGTGAAATTGTTCAAGTGAATTTTAAAATGGTATGTATGCAGTGTGGGCAGTTTCAGAGCGTCTCTTTTACAGGGAACACAACTTTGTTCAACAGTGGAACCATGAAGTCAGATTGTTCAATTTCATTTCTTTCAACATCAGACATTAATAATTTTTATTTCTTACTCAATGGAGATATTTACAACATTAATAAAATTACAGCAAATACAGTATTTCAAGTTGATGGATTAAAAAAGAAAGTGCTTTCAGGAAGTAATAATGCGATTGGATTAACCAATTTTGTAGATTTTCCAAAGCTTATCAGCGGAGAAAATACATTCCTTTTGTCACAACAGAATGTTCAAGTAACATTGGGATATTACCCAATATATATGTAAGGAGTGATTGAGTGTTAAGGCTATATGATGCAGACGGTGTAACGCAGAGAACATTAGATAATATAGAAGAATTTTATGTCGAGCATGTAAGTGGTGGCTTTGACACTTTATCTTTCGATATAGCACAAGAACATCCGCTATTCAAATTCATATATGAAGAGATTCTGATTGAATATGATGAACTTTTTTATACCGTTAGAAATATAAACAAGCGAAGTAAAAAAGCCACGATTTCTTGCGATATTTGGGATGATGAATGGAAAACAGGATTTTTTGAAGCTTATAGTCCGGGAAGTCAAACGTGTGTTGAATGCTTGGAAGATATTTTGCCAGGCGGATGGTCAATAACAGACAATGCATACATAACAACAAAGTATGCGTATGACCTAACCTATATAACCTCTTATTCATTGTTTTTGAAGATTCAGGATACGTTTGGAGTTGCATACGAAATTGATAACAAAAACAAAATTCTTAGGCTTATAAATCCAAACAATAATGTAGATAGAGGTGCTTATTTTACCGATGAATTAAATCTTACAGAGCTTACTTATAAAAATAGCAGCACTGATTTAGTAACAAGGTTGTATGCATTTGGAAAAGAGAATTTATCTTTTGATTCGATTAACGGCGGAAACAAGTATGTAGATAATCATACATACACGGATAAGGTTGTTACCGGATATTGGAAAGATGAAAGATACACAGTTGTAGAGGATTTGTTGGCAGCTGCAAAGAAGAAACTGAATGATATTGCTTATCCAACTAGATCATACTCATGCAGTGTAACTGATATAGCAAGCGTTGATAACAAATATACCTTTTTACATGTAGCACTTTACGACATGGTAACTTTGCTAGATAGAAATTCAGCAACTAGAAGAACGCATGTAGTAGCAACATACAGGGTTTATCCTTTAGAACCAAACAAAAATATTGTTACCCTGTCGAGCGATGCCAAAGAAGTAAAAAAAAGTATTAAAACAATATCCTCTGCAATTGAAGGTGCAAACGAAAGCGGTGGATTTGTGTATGAAGCGGTAAAGAATGCAACAGCTCTTATTACTGGCCAGAAAGGTGGCTATGTTGTTTTAGATCCACCAGAAAAGCCTTCACGAATTTTAATTATGAATACACCAGACAAAAACACAGCTACGAAATGCTGGCAATTTAATTTAGCTGGATTAGGCTATTCAGCAAACGGAATAGATGGAAATTATGGAATCGCTATGACAATGGATGGTGCGATTGTAGCAAATTATATAACTGCAGGGGAAATGGCAGCTTACAGGATTAAAACAGGAAAACTTATATCTACAAACTATGCAGCAAATCAAAGCGGCACATGTATAGATATGGATAATGGCTCCCTTGATTCCAAAAATTTTAAGTTCGATTCAGCTGGAAATGCAACGATTGCAAACGCAACCTTCACAGGCGGAATAATACAAAGTTCAAATTACATTACGAATACAAGTGGAACTAAAATAAATCTTTCTGACGGTTCTGTTGATTCAAAAAACTTAAAAGTGGACTCTTCTGGAAATGTTTCAGCTGCAAATGCCACGCTAACAGGCGTAAATGCCTCTGGAACCATTTCCGGAAGCACTATAAATGGTAGTACTGTAAACGGAACAACAATAAATGGCGGTAACTTGCATATTACTGATGTAGCAAATCCAGACGACCAGACAAGAATTTATATTAAAAGCACAAATTTCTCAACAAATATATCTCCTGGAGGTTCTCGTTCAGAGGGTCCGGTTTATTACGGATATGTCGCTAGTACGGAAGTAGGTGTCAGAAGTCGTGACGATACATATCATACTTATTTCAACACAGCTGGAATGCTTACAAGTGGAAACGTTTTAGTAGGAGGAAATTTACAGGTATATGGAACAAAAAACAGAATTGTAAAGACACAAGACTATGGAGAAGTTCTTCATTATGCGTATGAAACATCTAGTCCTTATTTTGGGGATATTGGAGAAGCTGAAATCGGAGAAGATGGAAAAACTTATATTTCATTTTCGCCAATATTTCTTCAAACGATTGATGAAAATCATAAGTATCAAGTATTTGTGCAAAAATATTCAGAAGGCAACATTGAAAAAATTGAAAGAAATAAAGGATATTTTATTGTTTATGGAACCGCAGGTTTGGAATTTTCATGGGAAATAAAGGCAAAACAAAAAGAATATTCTATGGAAAGACTTGAAAATCATAATAAGGATGTTCGAATTGAGAAAAAAGATATCACGGATAAAATTGAAAATCAAAAGTTTGATGAAGAAATAGTTTGTACAAACTACAGCGAAAAGATACCAAAGCAAAAAATAACTGTCGAAAGTGAATTGAATTATGGAGATATAGCAAGAGCATATTTTAATTCTTTAAAAAACATATACGAAGAAAAGGAGATAGTATGAATAAATTAACAGCATTTACAATTTGGAACCAAGCAGAGGGAGTGCGAGCAAGTTTAACGTATTCAACGATTAATGATAGTGGAGAGATTACAGCGGACAATCAAAAAAAAGACATTATTGTGCTTGATTCAAAGCAACAGGAAGCTATTGAATTGCTAAGAACGGCATTTCAAACGGTAATTGATTCAGGAACTATAACAACTGCATAAGGGGGAAAACCATGAACTCTGTAATTAAAGCAGTAAGTCTTAACGTTGACAAAGAAAACGACATTCTTCCTATTGTAAAGGTGGGGAAGGGTACAAATAACATAAAGCTAGCAATAACGCTATTTGCAAATGGAATTGTATACAACATAGCGAGCACTGTAACGGCTAGAATCCATGTTAAAAAGTCGGATGGAGCAGAGGTTTATAGTGACTGTTCGATTAGTGGCAATGTTATTACTGCACCTTTAACTTCGCAAAGCACAGCGTCAGAAGGCGAATCTATATTAAAGCTTCAGATTTTGGATGCAACAGACAGCACAGTACTTTATACTCCTGCCTGCTATTTAATAATCAAAGCAGGTATGGAAGATGCAAACATAGTAAGTTCAAACGAATTTACATCTTTAGAAACAGCTTTAAAAGCTGTGGGAGATATAACAAATAAACTTGATAAAACAGGAAACACAAAAGATTGCACAACAACATTCGAGGAATCGCAAAGCGAGGATAATATTTTAGATGGAGAATCGCAAAGTGCGTTATTCGGAAAAATAATGCACAAATTTTCTCTGATAGGTAAAATTAGCGAGCTGAATACGAAAGTAAAAAGCTCAGTTGTAAATGCTATAAACTCAATTGTTTCGTTTTTAGGAAGTGCAGACATAACACATGGTGGAAAGTCGACATTGTCGGAAGCCGTAGCGAATCTATATTCGTGGAATCCAACGGAAACTACAAATATGAAGACGGATGCATTGTATGTAGATACAACAAAGGCTACTGGCGATGCAAATAAGCCGGGCTATGTTTCTCTTGGAACTGGTGGTACTCAAAATAATATGCCTACCAATTGTGCAGCGGGCTCATGGCATACCCTATGGGTAAATTCGGGATTTATTACTGTAGTGATAGAAGGTGTTCGACTAGACGGGAATCTAGCAAGATGGTCAAACCGATATAATGGATCGTCTTGGGTTGGATGGCAAGAGGATCTAAATACAGTTACATCTACAGTTCAAGGATTTTCTAAAATACAAAATGTTGCAAAAGATAGCGCAACATATATTTTGGGATTTAATGGAGGTTCTGACGTAGTAGGATGTGTTCCATATTATAGTGTAATTGCTGGTAAAGTGCATAATCCTACTGGAAGTGCGTATATGTTAACAGACAGTGGCTCTAATTTATTAGAAGCTTCCCAGACGAATGTAGTGAATACATCAAACAGTGCTTTTTCACCTATCTTTGCATCCGCTTTTAATATTGGTTCATCGAAGTTAGTGAAAGAAAATATTAATCAAATAGATTTGGAAGAAGCAAAGAAATTATTGCAACTAAATCCGATCACATACGATTACAAAAAATGTTGGGGTGGACAAAAAGGATATAGAGGATTAGTGGCAGAAGAATTGGAAACTATATATCCATTTGCTGTAACAACACCAGAAGGATATGACGAAAGCAAATTCGATGAAGAAAAAGGTCTGGATAACAAAATAAAAGCAATTGACTATTCATCACTAATTCCAGAATTAATAAAGCTCGTGCAATGGTATGGGCAGCGACTGGATGAATTAGAAAGGGAAAAGCATGGGTGACGTAGAATTTTTAGGAATGCTCGTACTCGCACTTTCTACTTTGGCAGGATTATTTTTTATGTTATCAAAGCCTTTAAACAATCATACAAAGGCTATGACAGAAAATACTTGTGCAATAAAAAACCTATCAGAGAAATTCGAAGGTTTTGAAAAGCACAATAAAGAATCCCATAAAAGAATATGGGACAGAGTAGAAAAACACGAATGTGACTTGACGGAGCATGACAGGAGAATTTTGTTTTTAGAACAGAAAGAGAAAGAAGGAGAATAATATGATGAAAGAAATTTTAACAAACAAGGCTTTAGTTGCATTTTTAGTTGTTATTGGATATGACTTAGCAAAAAAACTACTTGTATATGGTAGCAAAAAAGTGGATAAGTTTCAGCAGTCAAAGAAAATGCAGAAAAAAGAAAAATTGAATAAAGTAATTGACCAAGTGCAAACTTTCGTGACATATGCAGTAACTACTGTAGGTGACACATATGTAAATGCATTGAAAACGAATGGTTTATTTACAGATGAAGCAAAAAAGGAAGCAGAGAAACAGGCAATTGAAATTATTAAACCATTTATTGGGAAGCAAGAAATGGCAATACTGGTCACAGCATGTAAGGATTTAGATGAATTCCTGTCAAAGAAAATTATGGAAACAGTCGACAACAAAAAGGTTTCTACAACAGTACAAACAGAAACACAGCAAAGCGCATAGGAGGATTAAGATGAATCAACAGGGTTTTGATTATTTAAATAGCAACATTAAAAATGCAATTGGTGTAGCAGCCTTATTAGGTAATGTTATGACGGAGTCAGGATGCAATAGCAATAACCTGCAGAACAACGGAAATAGCAGATTAGGAATGTCAGACACGGATTTTACGGCAGCAGTTGACAGCGGACTGTATTCGAAGGCAAGATTTATTTCAGATAGCTTCGGATATGGACTTTGCCAATGGACAACGTCAGGAAGAAAGCAGCAGCTTTACGAATATGTAAAGGAGCAGAGAAATGGAAGTATCGGGAATGAATCACTGCAGTTAGAATTTTTGGTTTTAGAGTTACAAAATAACTATAAATCTGTATGGAATGTACTTTGCGGAGCAACTTCTATTCAGCAGGCTTCGGATGCAGTGCTAACAGGATTTGAACGTCCGAAAGACCAATCATCTGGTGTACAGGCTTATCGTGCTTCTCTAGGCCAGCAGATGTATAACGCTTTTGCAAATAAGTCGGTTACTCATCAATCACAGGATGGTCACGTACAGATTAATTATCAAGCTGGGCAGGGATATAAGATTTTAACGAATCTAAACGTTCGGAGCGGACCAGGAGAAAAATTCCCTGTCATTGATACATTAAACAAAGATAAAGTTGCTGATCAGTGGATTTTAAACCAAGCAACGAAAGCGGTTGGTAATCAGATTTGGATGTACTTTGGCATGTTAAACGGAAAAGAGCAGTGGGTTTGTGCTGACACAGGGGAAAGCTGTTATGTAGCATAAATATAAAAGACTGATATGTATTTTACATATTAGTCTTTTTTTATTATCTAAAAGTAATATAATATTAATAAAAAATAGAATGGAAAAAAGTTATGGAAAAAACAATAAGTATATATCATTATACATCACCAGAAGGCCTTTTAGGGATTTTGAATAAAGGAAAACCTCAAATATGGTTTTCAAGATATGATCTTCTCAATGATAAGGAAGAAGGAACAGCCTTTCCGGCTAAAACCAATAATATAAATGATCTTTTTGTATCTAGTTTTTCAAAGAATGGGGATTCTTTACCGATGTGGAATTATTATTCAAAAAATGGAAAATACTTAGGATATAATATTGAATTAAAAGTTAGTGAAATTAAAGATGATATTCAACTTAAATTTGGCGAAGAAAACTCTCCTTTCAAGGAAGAATTAGTAGCTAGTATAATTGCAAAGCTTTTTGTAGACTATAAAACCTCTAAATCAGATACCCAAGAACTTTCAAGATTTATAGAAGATAATCAGTCATTCAATTACGATAAAGATTTGTTTCTGCAAGGTAAATACATTAAAAATAACTGGATTGAATTTGTTAAAAAACTATGTTCTTTAGCATTTAAAAATGAGAGTTTTTTCCATGAAGAAGAAGTTAGGTATGCGTTCAAGGAAGAAGATTTGAAAAAGGTATATTTTATTAATAAGAATAAAAATGGTAAAAAATATCGAATTGTAAATGGAATAATTATTCCATACTATGAAATAGAAATAAAACCAGAATACGTAAAATCAATTACAATGGCACCACTTATACAAGAACGAGACAGTTCAGGATTAAGAGATTACTTGGATAGCTATGGATATAATGATGTTGAAATTAAAATGTCTGATATAAAAATTAGATATTAAAAAATAATTGCTCATGTCGTGAATTGCGGAGAAGTACTAAAGTAGGGAGCAAAGCAGTTGATAATTTTCATTGAGTATAGTCTTTTAATTAAAAATCCGCTATATGAGAGACTAATCATTATGGAAAAAAAATAAAAATTGATAAAATCATGTGAAATATACTTGCTTATTATCTTTGACTGTGTATATTAAAAATATAATTCATGGTAATTATTTGAAATTCAACAATAATAATAAAAAAAGAAATGTTAGACTATAAAAGATGATTATATATCATAATATATTGATGATGGCAGATTAGAAGCTAAGCTATTCAAAGTTTGATAAATAAAAAATATTTAAAATGAAAATGTGAATTTAAGTAGAATTATGTTATACTGTATAATATATTAAAAAAAGTTTCCGATATATAAATATAAGTAAACATAAGTATGAGGATTTAAAAAATTGTTTTATACAGTTCCTTATTATTATATTTATATATAATGGTGCCATAATAAATATGTTTAGTAGGAGGGTAATATGTATATTTATATTGGGATTGAGGATGTGGCAGCTAATGCGCTAATCGAATTACTCAGTATTTCTAACAACAAAAGAGAAGTTTCCTTTAGAAGATTGAATGCATATGGTAATAGTGTAATTAAAATGTTGAACAAAAAAGATGAACAGGCACTTCTGATAATGTCTAATGAGAAGACGAGAGAGTTTTTTCATGATTATTCAGACTATTTTGTAGTAGCTAAAGTCGAAGAGTTGGAAGGAATAAAACTTAAAGATGATGTGACACTAGAGAATTTGTGGATGAGATTTAGAACATATTTGTCAGCTGATGTACTGAAGGCTTTTATGAATGAAGAATCAATTAAAACATTGGAGGTACAAGTTGGCTAATGTATAAAAGATTGAAAGATCCTTTATATGGATATATAGATATTGAAGATGATGTTATGGAAAAAATTGTAGATACAGCAAATTTTCAAAGACTAAGAAGTATTATACAAACAAGTTATTCCCCATTATATGCATCTGCTGTTCATAACAGATTTGTTCATTCAATAGGGGTATATTATTTAGGAAAATTAGTAACAAATTCAATATTAGAGAAGTTAGACGCTGCTTGTAAAACAGAGGAATTAGTAAGATATATCACTGTGTTTAGATTTGCTTGTATATTGCACGATGTAGGTCATGCCCCATTTTCTCACACAGGAGAAATGTTTTTCTTGAATAAGGGTTCAAGGGATGATTTACATAAACAATTAGTAACACTCACAGGAGATAAAGAATTAGATAAAGAAATTAGTGATAAAAATTATGAAGCAGCACCTCATGAACTTATGAGCGCATTAGTTGGACTAAAGGTATACAATAATCTGTTTAAAAATAATAATGAAAAAAGTTTTTTCATTAGATGCATAACAGGTTATTACTATAATGAAAGTATAGACGAGGATAAAAGCTTTTTGAACTGTTTAATTTCTTTATTAAATTCTTCAATTATTGATGTTGATAAGTTGGATTATTTAATAAGAGATGCATATATTACTGGATTTGATACAGTTACGATTGATTATGAAAGACTGTTAAGTAGTATTAAACTAAAAAAAATAGATAAAGTATATGAATGCGTGTATACGAAAAGTGCTATTAGTGTAATTGAAAATGTTGTGTATGCACATGATGCAGAAAGAAAATGGATTCAAAATCACCCTATTGTTCAATATGAAGCGTATATAGTAAGACATGCAATAGAAACAATAAACAAGAAATATAGTAAAAATAAATTATTTTCCTATGAGTTTTTGACAGTAGATGGAAAAAAAATAAATTCTAGTTTTAAAGTTTCACTATTAAGTGATTCAGATATGATTTTTTTAATGAAGAATATAAAAGATGATTATTTAATTAATGAATATTTTTCGAGAAAAGATAGACGACATCCAATGTGGAAATCAGAAGCAGAATATAAAGCATTTTTTGGAAATGAAGTGTTTGATAAGGTAGAAAGCGAATTTGAAGAATTATCAAAATATTTAAATAGTGTTTGTAAATCTGAAGATATTAATGATGATGCTATTTCAGCCTGTGCTAAAGATATCGAAAGCACAGTGTCAATGAGAGATGCAAATACAGATATTAAAAAGCGTGATTTACTAGCAGAAACAATTAAAAGTAAAAGCAAGCACCTTGAATTTTTGAATTGTCTAAAAGATTTTGCAACACAACAATCAATAGAATTCGATTTTGTTATTATTAAGGCAAATCAATTTAATAGTGGATTTGGAAAAATAGAATTTAGTAAGATAAAAATAGAATTTGATGGATTAAAAAATCCTTGTACATTTTCGGATATTATAAATGTTCCAACACCAAGAAAAAGTGATCAAGATAATTTTTATTATTTGTTTTATAGAAGAAGAGATAAAAATGTAAAAATCGATTTAAAAGGATTAGCAAGTATCCTGGGATTATTGGCTTTTAAAGAAAGTTATAAAGATATTTAATATTTAAAATATATGTATGATTTAAGTTGATAAATTGTGCAAAAGGAAAATATGCCAAAAAATAAAAGCCTAGAATATTCTAGACTTTTATTTTTTTTTGTTATGAAGAGATGCAAGTACAAAATCAATTAAAAAACATTCACTAACACAATACAACCTACAGGGCATTCAAATTCTTCATACGATATGATTAGTCGACTGGAAACCATGGTTTTAATGGGAATGGATTTGCCCTTACAAGCAATTAGAGCACAGATTGCTTCCGGAATTGACATTTTTGTACATCTTAGCCGACTCCGAGATAAGAGCAGGAAAGTAGTAGAAATTTCAGAAGTACAAGGGATAAAGGATGGGGAGATTATTTTAAATACGTTGTTTCAATTTCAGGAAGAGGAGGAAGAAGATAGAAAAATCAAAGGAATATGGAAAAAAACAGGAAAACTTATCCATAACGAAAAAAGAAAAACAGCAGGATTACAATGAAATATTAAAGAATTATCGTTATTATAAGCTTCCACCAATGGAAATAATAATCTATTTATTTGAAAGTCTTTTTTTGACAATTCTAATTTCGTATCTATTCTATAAATCAGTATATGCCATTTTCTTATGGTTCATAATTTTTCCAATATTTATAAAAAAGAAACAAAACAAGAAAATAAAAGATCAAAAAAATAAACTGGGAGTCGAATTTAAAGAAGCAATGCAAAGTGTTTCTACGTCATTGACGGCAGGATATTCTATTGAAAATGCATTTAAAGATGCACAGAAAGAGCTATGCTCCGTGTACGGAAACAATAGCCTTATGGTAAAAGAGTTACAGGTGATGAATGCCAGATCAAGTTTAAACCAACCAATGGAAGATTTGGTACTTCAATTTGCATTAAGAAGTGATATAGAAGATATTTTGCTTTTTGGACAAATTTTATATTTTGCAAAACGAGGTGGAGGAGATTTTATAAAAATCATAAAAACAACAATGGACCACATTTCAGAGAAAATGGAAGTGCAAAGAGAAATAGCAATTATGATTGCTCAAAAAGAGCTAGAGCAGAAGATTATGAATGTTATACCACTATTTATTTTGCTTTATATGGATATTACTTCGCCCAAATACATGGAGGTGCTTTACAAAAATGTGATAGGGATCGTATTAATGACGCTGTGTCTGATAATTTATATGTTAGCAATTATAATTTCTGAACACATTATCGATATCAAGATTTAGGGGATTTAGGATGATTTTAGGGATTATGGTATGTATAGTAACAGGTTTGCTTTATTTGATTTTTCGTAAAAAAGGCATACATAAAAAGTATAAAAATTACTTTGAAATTATTTTTATTGCAGGGATTTTAATTATTGCATCAGGGTATATGTCGAAAGCGAATAATTCGTTTATGAAAGGCAATATTGTAAATAAAAATAAGGTAGGTCAGGGAAATAGTAAAAAAGATTTTAAAATCGGTATTCCAGAGTTAGATACAGAGATAGCATACACGCTTGAAATACCGGAAGAAACACTTTCTAAGGAGCAAGTGCTAAACTTATTTTCTGCTGCACAAAAAGAAATTGAATCCAGTTTTTTGGGAACAAACAAGTCATTAAATAATATAACAGAACCGATTGTATTAAAGGAATTTGTTATGGATGATGTAGTAAGATGTGACTGGAATTTAGATGGAAATGACATTGTTTTGCCAGATGGAAGCTTAAAGGAAGAGACAATACCAAAAAAAGGCGCTGTTATTAAGGCCAATGTGACATTAACTTATAATAAAGAAAAATGTGATTACACGTTTTTCTTTCAAGTGAAAAGAAAAAAATTATCAAAAATTGAACAGGTGATTTCTGAAATCAACCAATCAATGAACTCCAAAAATCAGGCAAATAACAAGTTAAAGCTCCCTAAAAAAATAGCAGGATATAATCTAAAATGGAATGCAAAAAGAGAATTTACAGGAGAAATAATTTTTGCTTTAGGTATTTGTGCATGTATAGCTATTCATTTTGCAGAAAAAGAAAAAATACAAAAGCAAAAAGAAAAAAGATTTTTAGAATTAGAATATGCATATGCAGAAGTAGTTAGTAAATTATGCCTTCTTTTAGGTGCTGGAATGACAATGAGACTTGCCTGGGAAAAAATTGCATACACTTATCAAAGTCAGGTGAATGAAGGATTAATATTAAAGCAGGCGGCATATGAGGAGATGTTATTGAGTTATGCGCAATTGCAGGAAGGAATGGGAGAGCTGGAAGTATATCATCAATTTGCAAAAAGATGTAATAATTCCAAATACACAAAACTAGTTTCTTTGTTAACGCAAAATTTAAAAAAAGGACAATGTGAGTTTATATTGCTTTTAGAAAAAGAATCCCAGGAAGCATTTACAGAAAGAAAATTATTAGCTAAAAAATTAGGCGAGGAAGCATCTACAAAGCTATTGCTTCCAATGATGATTATGCTATTTATTGTACTTGCAATTCTTGTGGTTCCGGCAATATTTTCATTTCAAATTTAAGGAGGAAAACAATGAAAACATGGATAGATTTTATGAAAGAGGAAGATGCAGTTGGCGTTGTAGAAGTGATTTTAATATTGGTAGTTTTGATTAGTCTTGTAATTATTTTCAAAGCACAATTAACAAATCTTGTAAACAATATTTTTGAAAAAATAACGAAAAATGCAAATTCAATTTAGCGAAAAAATATACTTTAGAGTTAAAAAGAAAGGAAGTATGACAATTTTTGCTAGTCTGATTTTAGTTCTTATAACCTCATTGCTGTTAACATTTTTAGAGTCAGCAAGAGTATATGGATTGAAATCATATGCTAATATGACAAGCTTATTAACAAGTGAATCAGCATTTGCTGAATATAGCAAAGAACTTTTTGAAAATTATGATTTGCTATTTTTAGATGCTGCATACGGGGGAGAGGAGTTTGATTTGTCAAAGCTTCAGGGAACTATTTTGCAATTAAATAAAGACAATCTATATGAAAAAAAGGACTTTGCTTTTCAAAAAAAAACAAATTTATTTCATTTAGAAGTAAAGGATATTACCGTATCTGAATACGAATTAGCAACAGATTATGAGGGAATGATATTTTATCAGCAAGTGGTATCTGCAATGAAAGGCAAAGCTCCTTATATGGCAATCGAGACATTAAAGAATGAAATAGAAAAGACAAATGATTCTTCAATGAACAAGAAAAATCCAGAAGAAGAAATGGAAAATGCAAAAAATAACATTTCATCTGCAAGAGAGGCCAGACAAAAAAAGGCTGAACAGGAGCAAAAGCCAGTTGTGATTTCCCAAGAAGAAAAAAATGCAGAGAATCCACTTGATTTTGTCATGAAATTAAAAACAGAAGGGATTTTATCTCTTGTAGTAGACAGGTCAGCAGAACTCTCCAATCAGGAATTAAATGCAGTGGAGGATATTCAAAATAGAACTTATACAAAAGGTAATATGACAAATGTATTTAGCCCAGATTTAGCAGATAAACTTTGGTATCAGCTTTACCTGAATCAATATTTTGGCTCCTATACAATACAAAAAGATAATACTGCATTAATGTATGAACGGGAATATATAGTATGTGGAAAAGATTCGGATAAGAAAAATTTGGAAGCAGTTGTTAATCGGTTGCTTATGGTAAGGGAAGCAGCAAACTATGCATATTTACTAACAGATTCTGTGAAAACTCAGGAAGCACTAGGACTAGCAACAGCTTTAGTTGGATTTACGGCAAACCCATTGATAATTGGTGCAGTTCAGTATGGTATTTTGGGTGCATGGGCTTTTGTAGAAAGTGTATTAGATGTCCGAATGTTACTTTCGGGAAATAAAGTTATGCCGATCAAAACTGCAGCAACATGGATTACTGATATATTACATATTTCACAGTCATTTGAATCTGCTAAAAATACAAAAAGCGATACGGGACTGTCTTATAATCAGTATTTGCAAGGAATGTTATCCATAACAAAGGAGAGTGTTTTATCGATTCGGACAATGAATTTAATGGAAAAGAACATTTGGAAAATAAGTGGTGATCATACCCTTCAAATGAATCATCTGATACAAAGTATAGATGTATCTTACACATACCAGGCAAGTCCTCTATTCTCAAATATTTTATCTATAACTAAGGGAAAATTAGATCCTTATCAGTTCTCAATTCAAAAACAATATTCTTATATTAAAAACTAAATAAGAAAGGCAGGTGTATAAAGGTGTCTCTTTCTAAAAGTCAATTCATAGTAAATTCAAAAATCAAAAAAATAAAAAACTCTCTCTCAACAGGCAAAAAAGCAAAATCTATTCACAATTCTAATCTTTCAAACACCAAATTGAAAAAAGAGACACCTTTATGCATCTGCCCAAAAAGCAAAAAGGAAAAAATAGCTAAAAAAGCCTCGTTTACATTAGAAGCAGCAGTTGTAATACCTGTTCTGGCATGTTTTCTTGTTAGTATATTATTTTTTTTTCGTGTACTTGAAATGCAACTTGATGTGGAAAAGGCGTTGCAATATTCAGGAAGACAAGCAGCAGTTACTGCGTTTGAAAGTAAATTACAGGATTCAAATGTTTTGCTTGCACAGGCAAGTGCACTATTTCAAAAAAGTTTGAAAGAGGATAATTATCCAAAGCAATACACAAGTATGAATATGGTTATTTTGAATTATTTTGAATCAAGTGTAAAAGGAGATTATATAGATTTATATGCATCCTATCAAATGCAATTGCCTTTTGGAATGTTTGGAAATAAGAAACTAGCATTGGAACAGAGAGCAAAAACAAGAAAATGGACTGGATTTCACAAAGCAGAAGAGAACGATAAAACAGATTCATGGGTATATATCACAGATACGGGAAGCGTTTATCATACATCAAAAGAATGCACATATTTAAATCTCAGTATTCATGCAACAACAAAGCAGGAAATTGTAACAGCTAGAAATAAAAATGGTGGAAAATATCATAAATGTGATTTGTGTAAAGTGTTTGGTAATAGGTTATTTATAACAGATTATGGAGATACGTATCATTCCAGCTTAGAGTGCCCTGGATTAAAAAGAACTATTTATGAAACAAGGCTTTCTCAACTAGAAGACTATCGACCATGCAGCAGATGCACAAAGGGAGAAGAGTAATGATTCAATCAGCAATACTTTTTATAATGCTCGTAGTATGTTCTGTTGAGGACTTGAAAACAAAGGAAATCAAAACACAGACAATATGTATCTTTGGAATTGTTGGAATACTATTACATCTGTGGTTTAGCAATTTAAAAACAATCGATATGCTGGGTGGTATGGCAGTGGGAATCATTTTATTAATCGTGAGTAAAATTTTTAAAAATAGTGTAGGAGAAGGAGATGGAATTATATTAGTTATATCAGGAATATATTTGGGCATGAATAGAAATATGGAACTCTTTTTTTATAGTATTTTACTTTCTGGAATATTTTCTGCATTCCTTTTTTTCTTTTTTCATAAAAAGAAAGAATATGAAATACCGTTTGTTCCCTTTTTATGTTTAGGGTATATGGGGGTGCTGTTTTTATGAAAAAAGCAAGGCTAAAAGCCAGCTATACAATTGAAGCAGCAATGATCATACCATTGGTGTTTACAACGATTTTAATATCTGTAAAATCGGGTGTAATCTTACATGAAAAAGTAAAAGAAGCAGCATTAAGTTATGCAAATATGAAAGAAATAGATGCTGTTTCTCAAGTACGAACTATGAAAAATGTGAATATTGTTTTGGAGGAATAAAATGGAATTTTGTTATCAAAAAGATATAACACAAAGTTTTATAATTGTAAAAAACGTTTTTTATATAGGATATGAAATAGAAATGCTAAAGCAAAATAAACTTCATGGTTTTTTAAAGTGTGAAACAATCATGAAAGATGGGGACATGGAGTTCTGGTATGAAATAACAGGGCTGCAGACAATTAAAAATTATCTGGGAACATCTAAAATGAGTTTTAAGCAATTTAAATTACTATATCTTCAAATTTATTCCATTATGCGGGAAGCGCAAAGATATTTGCTACCTCAAAAAAAAATCTGTCTGGATTTGGATAAGATATATATTGATTTGAAAACAGAAGAAATTTTTATCTGCTATTTTCCGTTCTTAGAAGAAAATAAAGATAGTATTCTTTGTTTTATGGAAGAAGTATTAACGGTTTTAAATCATAAAGATACATTAGCAGTTGCACAAGTATACCATATTTATGAGGCAATTAAGCAAGAAGCCTTCGATATGGTAAAAATCAAAGATGAGCTTATGCAGGCAGATTTTAAGAAAAATACGGATTTTGTCTCATCAGATGAAAAAACAGATGACAGAACAGAAATGAGTAAAAAGAAAATCAAGGAAACTAACGATTTTGATACAGAGACGATACCACAGACAAGAGCAGATACATATTATGGTACTGGAGAGATTGGACAAAAGGAAAGTAATATGAGCAAGTGGAAAAAAGTAAGGAAAGTTTTGCAAGAAAAAATAGAGCAATATATAGAATTACCAGAAAAACAAAAAGAAAAACAAAAAGAAAAACAAAAAGAAAATCAATGGAAGCACCGGTCAGATAAAAATGTTTCGAAAAAAATATCTGATTTCATAAAAAAAATGAAAACCAAAAGAGGTCAAAGTGAAAAAAGGAATCAAAAAGAAATGACAGAAAGTGATATTTTGTATGATCCACAAGAGGAGATACAAGTAGTAAATCCTACCATACTATTATCGGATTCGGATAAGATACTTGGAAAAATAGAATATCAGGGAACTGAGGAAGAAAATGATTTTTACCTTATTAGTACCCCGTTTTTTGTTGGAACGAAAAAAGAATCTGTTCATGCATGTTTACATTCGAAAACAGTTAGCAGAGTCCATGCGCGAATTGATAAAGTAGGAGAAGAATATTATCTCGAAGATTTAAACAGTAGAAACGGAACATGGATTAATGATGAGATCATAACTTGTAATACACCGTATCTGTTAAAAAAGAATACAAAAATAAAATTTGCAGATGTTTGCTATCAATTTTGCTGAGTTTTCAGTTGACACATATTATTTCTGGTGTTATCGTTTCTCCTATACGTAGGGAAAAGTGGATGAAATAAAGGAAGCTTTCGTATTTAAAAATAGAAAGGTGTCCAGATGATAACACAAATTGATTTTGAATTAAAAAGACTCGGATATTTTTATTTAAAAGTTCAGCCCAAAGAAGCAGGAGTATACTATAAAGTAGAAAATAATTCTGTAAAAGTATTGATAGGTCTGGCAGACCATAAGGATTTTGAGACCAATGAAGAGCAATTAAAGGCAATACAAACGAAGGTTCGCCAGATATTTTTAGAACCCTATGGAAAAATTGAAAATTTTCCAACAAATTTATATATCACACAAGTATTTTTGCAAATGATAATCATTACAGAAAGACCAGATTATTATAAACAGGCAGGTCGAAATGTAAATGCGATTTGGATTTTAGATTCTACAGCGAACTGCTTACTGATTTACGAAAATCAACCAGGAGATTTTTTTGGATTGAAAAATGTTTTTGAACATATTTTAGAACAAAAAAAGAAAGCGAAAAACAAAAATGACGCGCATATGGAAGAAGACACTTTTACAAAACAGGCAGCTTCGTCCCCCAATAAAAATGGATTTCTTAAGTGGAAAGAAAAATTGTTTCATGGAAAATCTTTTCAGAAAAAGATGTTGTTTTATCGTCAAAACGGACGACCAAGAGCAATTGCAAATACAGCAATTGTTATAATAAACATCATTGTTTTTCTTGTTTTATCCTTCCTTGGAGACACAACAAGTGCCCAATTTATCTATACGCATGGAGGAATGTATCCACAGTCTGTCTTAATCGGTCACGAATGGTACAGGCTTTTTACAAGTATGTTTATTCATATTGGATTTTTGCACTTACTAAACAATATGTTTATTCTGTTCTTTATTGGAGATAAGTTAGAGCTGGCAGTTGGAAAAACAAAATATATTTTAATTTATCTCTTATCAGGAATTGGTGGAAGTCTTTTGTCCCTTGGAATATCGGTACTAAATGAACAATATGCAGTTTCAGCTGGAGCTTCAGGAGCAATTTTTGGAGTAATTGGAGCATTACTTTGGCTGGTTGTAAAAAACAAAGGAAGATTTGAAGATTTGACATCAAAAGGTATGGCTATTATGATTATTTTATGTCTATACTTCGGCTTTGCAAGTACAGGTGTGGATAATTGGTGCCATGTTGGAGGTTTAATAAGTGGATTTTTATTATCGGTTTTACTCTATCGATCAAAAAGATACAGATAAATGTAAAAAGATTGATTTTGTGTGCAATAATTTATATACTATTACCTAGATTAAGTAAAATCGTTAGTTTACAGGAAAGAGGATGGCACATGAGGATAAATATTTATTATGGCGGCAGAGGATTATTGGATGACCCGACTTTATATGTAGTAAATAAAATGCAGGAAGTTTTAACAGAACTACGTGTAGAAGTTGAACGATATAACATTCATGAATATAAAAATAAAATTTCTACCTTGCCACAGACACTAAAAGAGGCAGATGGAGTCATATTGGCGACAACTGTAGAATGGCTTGGAATTGGTGGATTCATGCAACAGTTTCTAGATGCATGCTGGTTATACGGTGATAAACAAAAATTACGATCTTTATATATGCAACCAGTTGTTATGTCAACCACATATGGGGAAAGAGATGGTGCTGTTACATTAGAAAATTCATGGGATATTTTAGGTGGACTCCCATGCGATGGCATTTGCGCATATGTAAATGATCTGGTTTCTTTTGAAATGAATGAAGAATATGCTTTGATTATTGAGAAGAAAGCAGAAAGTTTATATCGTGCAGTTTCTCAGAAAATGAAAGGGCTTCCAACAAGTAACCAGGCGGTAACAGAGACAATTCTCAGAACGCAACCGCTTGATTTGACTCCACAGGAAACGGAGCAGCTATCAAAATATGTAGCTGACGATACATATGTGAAAAAGCAAAAAGAGGATATAGAAGAATTAGCCTCTATGTTTAAAGGAATGCTTGGAGAATCGGTAAAAGAAGAAAGTAATTCATATATTGTTGAGCTAGAATCTCATTTTCTTCCAAATGCAGATGAAGATGCTGTTTATGAATTAATTATTGAAGATAAAAAAGTTCCGTTGATTATTGAAATTAAAAATAAGAAATTAAGATGTTTTTATGAACCGGAAGAAGAAACAATCCATGCGGATGTTCATATTCGCATTTCGATTTCCGTTATGGATCAGATTGTACAGGGAAGAATGACGTTTCAAAGAGCTTTTATGACGGGAGAGATGACAGCAAAAGGAAATTTCAAAACACTTCGTATGCTGGATAATGTATTTGTTTTTGAAGGATAAAATATATAAATAAGGAGACGGCTATGAGAGATGATAATTGTATTTTTTGCAAACTGGCGAATGGAATAATTCCTGTGAATACGGTATATGAAGATGATGAATTTCGTATTATTTTAGATGCTAATCCAGCAACGAAAGGACATTCTTTAATTATTCCGAAAAATCATTTTATGAATTTATATGAAATTGATGATGAATCAGCAGCTAAGACAATTCAGCTAGCAAAAAAACTGGCAATACATATGAAGGAAGTTTTAAATTGTGATGGAATAAATTTACTTCAAAACAATGAAGAACCAGCTGGACAGACAGTATTTCATTTTCATATGCATGTAATTCCACGCTACGATACACCGGAAAATGCGGCAAATCTGCAATGGAAGCAACAGACTTTTTCTACGGAAGAGATGCAAGAGATATTAGAAGCGTTAAAAATGAATCAGTAATGATACAAAAAAACCTCTTAATCAGGATGAAATGAGCATGTAAGTATACCCATATTCCTGTGATTAAGAGGTTTTTCTAGTTAAAAATAAAATTATCTGGAAATGGTTTCTTCTATTGTTTGTACGATAGCTTCAACTGCATCGGTTTGTAAACTCTGCTCCATGGCAGTGATATAAACATTACGATTTTTGTAAACTTCATAAATTGCATTTTGCAAAGACGTACCATTTAAGGATTCTTCTTCGATAACGCAAGAAAAACCTTGCTTTTTAAAAGAATTTGCATTTAGAATCTGATCTCCACGACTTGCATTTGCAGACAAAGGAATCAGGATATTTGGCTTTCTAAGGGCTAAAAGTTCGCAGATAGAGTTGGCACCAGCTCTTGATATGACAAAATCAGAAAGAGCAAACAAGTCTTTTAGCTCATCTTTCGCATATTCAAATTGCGCATAACTATTTAAGGTAAGAAGTGATGAATCCAGATTTCCTTTTCCACATAAATGAATTACCTGAAAGTCATTTAATATAGAAGGAAGTATGTTTCTTAGAGCATCATTTATGACTTTAGAGCCAGTACTTCCACCAAAAGATAGAATAACGGGTTTGTCACTTGTAAAATGGCAAAGAGATTTTGCAGCATCTGCATTCCCAGATAATAATTCTTTTCGAATAGGAGATCCGGTTAAAACTGCTTTTCCCTGAGGAAGATATTTTAAGGTTTCAGGGAAGTTACAGCATACTTTATAAGCAGCAGGAATTGCAATTTTATTTGCTAATCCAGGTGTGATATCAGATTCATGAATGATGGCTGGAATTTTTAAAGTTTTTGCAGCTAAAATAACCGGAACAGTTACAAATCCTCCTTTGGAAAAAATGACATCAGGTTTTAGCTTTTTTAATAAGGATAAGGCTTGAAAATAGCCTTTTAAAACTTTAAAGGGATCGGAAAGATTTTTTGGATCAATATAGCGTCTTAATTTTCCGGAAGAAATGCCGAAATAATCAATGTGCTGCTCTTCAATCAGCTGCTTTTCCATTCCGTGGTAAGAGCCAATATAACTGATTTTATAATTATGAGTGCGTAAAGCAGGAAGTAGTGCGATATTTGGAGTAACATGCCCTGCAGTACCACCACCGGTTAGAACGATATGTTTCATGTTTCATACCTCTTTCTACTATTATATATGTGTGTAAAAATACTTTGTCTTATATTTAGTATAAAATAAACTCCTTTTATCTTATACTGACAGGAAAAAATGTCAAGAAAGAACGCTGTTTAGAATTAAAATTTTTTATTTAAAAACAAAAAGATTGTTAAAAATGCAACAATTTTACATGTTAAGGAGAATAAAATCCCTTGATAAATAAAAATAACTTTGCTAGAATGAATTATAAATGACAATTATGCCGTAAGCAATTTAGAAAAAAAGGAGTGTTTAAAATGAAAAAAATAACATTTGACTACTCAAAAGCAGCACAGTTCATCAGTGATGAAGAAGTTACTTATATGAGTAAACTAATCAAGAATGCAAAAGCAGAACTGGTTGAGAAAAAAGGAGCAGGAAATGATTTCTTAGGATGGCTTGATCTTCCAGTTGATTATGACAAGGAAGAATTTGATAGAATGAAAAAAGCAGCTGCAAAAATCCAAAATGATTCAGAAGTTTTACTTGTAATTGGAATTGGTGGATCTTATTTAGGAGCCAGAGCAGCAATCGAATTTTTAAGACATGGATTTTATAATAATATTACAAAGGAACAAAGAAAAACACCAGAAATTTATTACTGTGGAAACAGCATCAGCAGTGCTTATTTAAAAGGATTAATTGATGTTGTTGGCAATAGGGATTTTTCTGTAAATATTATTTCAAAATCAGGAACTACAACAGAACCAGCAATTGCATTCCGTATTTTTAAAGAATTTTTAGAGAAGAAATATGGTAAAGCAGAAGCTGCAAAGAGAATTTATGCAACTACAGATAAAGCAAAAGGAGCATTAAAGAATCTTGCAACAGAAGAAGGATACGAGACTTTTGTTGTTCCAGATGATGTTGGTGGACGTTTTTCTGTTCTTACAGCAGTAGGTTTGCTTCCAATTGCGGTGAGTGGAGCAGATATTTCCAAATTAATGGAAGGTGCAGCAGAAGGAAGACGCCTTGCATTAGAAACAGAGTTCGAGGAAAATGATGCTTTAAAATATGCAGCAATTAGAAATATCCTTTTAAGAAAAGGAAAAAGCGTTGAAATATTAGCGAATTATGAACCAAGCCTTCATTATGTTTCCGAATGGTGGAAACAGCTTTACGGTGAAAGTGAAGGAAAAGACCAAAAAGGTTTATTCCCAGCATCGGTTGATTTAACAACAGATTTACATTCTATGGGACAGTTCATTCAGGACGGATCCAGAGTAATGTTTGAAACAGTTGTAAATATAGAAGAATCGTTGGCAGAAATCAAAATTGGAACAGAGAAAATTGATCTTGATGGATTGAATTATCTTGCTGGAAAAACAGTGGATTTTGTGAATAAAAGTGCCATGAATGGTACCATTTTGGCACATACAGACGGAAATGTACCTAATTTACTTGTAAATGTACCAAAACAGGATGAGTTTTATCTTGGCGAATTATTCTATTTCTTTGAATTTGCATGTGGAGTAAGTGGATATTTATTAGGAATTAATCCATTCAATCAGCCAGGAGTTGAAAGTTATAAGAAAAATATGTTTGCATTACTTGGAAAACCAGGTTATGAACAGGCAAGAGAAGAACTTTTGAAGAGATTAAGCTAAGAAGTAGCTAAGAAATAAAAGAAATATTGTGAAAAATAAAGAAGAACTTTTGTGAAAATGGTACATAGCATTCGAACAAAGGTTCTTCTTTTTGACTTAAAAAAAGGGAAACTTATTAACATAACACAAAAAAAACTTAAAAAATTCTTAAAAAATGCCGAAAATCTATAGAAAATCTTAAAACCTTGACAAAAGCATGTCACTTTGTTATAATCACGTTTGTAACAAATTCGTAACATATGTAATAAAAATGAATTAAAAATCATATGAGTGTAATATTATCTAAATAATTGGCACTAGGCAAAGTATGGAGGTAAGTATGGTTTTAAAGAAAAAAGTGGTAGAAAGTGTATTAGCAACAGGTTTACTTGTTGTAGTAACCACCACCACAGCAGTTACCGGTCACGTTGTTTCGAATATGTCTACAAACACGAATATAGTCACAACAAGTCAGGTCCAAGAAGGTTATGCAACAGCAGGAATCATTCAGGAACTAAATACAAAACAAATTAGTGCATTAGCATCTGCAAAAAGTGTTAGTATAAAAGCTTCTGAAGTTAATATGACAGTAACAGCCAATGCTGGTGTTACAAAGGCAGTTGCAGCTACAATTGTAAAAACTGATATACCTTCTTCTGTTAGTGTAGCTCACACAGATGCTACAATAACGGGAGCAGCTCCTGAAGTTACAGAAAATGTAACAGCGAAAGAGCAGACACAGGTAGCATCATCTGAGCAAACTGCAACACCTGCAGAAGCGAGTAGCCAGCAGGCAAGTACCGACACTTCTTCGGCTCAGCCGCAGACAGCAGATACTACAGCTCTAGCCAGCACAGAGCAAACTGCTACATCTACACAAGCAGCAGCACCAGTGCAAACAGAGACAACAGCACCTGCTTCGACGCAACAGCCAAGTACAACAGCGGCATCTGATTCAACACAACAGCCAAGTACAGCAGCATCACAGAATGCTTCAAGCGAAGCTACAGTTGTGCAGAATACAGATATTGCAGTTAATTCAGATTCTGTAAACGCACAGCTCGCGCAGGAAGAGACACAATGGGCAAACAAACTTATGCCTAATGTAGATCAGTTTTTGAATGTCAGAGCTTCGGCAGATAACAATTCTGCGATAGTAGGAAAGCTTTACAAAGGTGATTCTGCTGATGTCGTTGAAAAAAGCGATACATGGACACATATTAAATCTGGAGATGTAGATGGATATGTTATGAACCAGTATTGTGTGTTTGGTACGGATGCATATAATTATGCAAAGCAGACTTGTGAGACAGATGCAAAAGCTAATACAGGTGGTCTTCGTTTAAGAACGCAGCCAAGTGATGACGCTTCAATTGTTGATTTGATTGCACAAGGTCAGGTTATGACTGTAAGCAAAGATGCAACCCCAGTGAATGGGTGGATTACAGTAACCTATGACAACCAGCAGGCTTATGTTTCATCACAGTATGTAAGTGTTAATATTGCGGTAGGCAAGGGTATAACAACAGCAGAAGAACAGGCACAGCAAGATGCAGAGCAGGCAGATAAGGCACAAAAGGCAGCGAAAGCAGTGCAAAAAAGTGCAGTAGCCGCATCTACCGATGATGTAAGCATGCTTGCAGCAGTCATTCAGCTTGAAGCAGGCGGAGAACCTTATGAAGGCAAAGTTGCAGTAGGATCAGTTGTAATGAATCGTGTTAGAAGTGGAAGATATGCAGGTTCTATTTCAGGTGTTATTTACCAGAATGGACAATTTTCCACAGCAGGCAGTGTGGCAGCAGTTGCAACGCGCGGAGCTAGCGCTAGTTGCAGACAGGCAGCACAAGAGGCAATTAATGGAACAGACAATACTGGGGGCTGTATCTCTTTTCAAAGAGCAAGTTCAGGCCATTCCGGTTTAGTGATTGGTAACCACGTTTTCTTCTAATACTGTAATATAGACAAGGTTAGAACGGGGAAAAGAATAAAAATTGAATAAAAGAATAAAAACGGCGATACTGCATTTTGCAGAATGGCTGTTTTTATTTTTATGCACGAGAGGTATTTAATAGAAAATAAAGGTCAACTTCTTGTATTATAAGATAAAATATAGTAGTATGATAAAATGAACAAAAAAATTATACAAAAGAGTAGGGGGATTTAAATGAACGCTTTTATAGCAATTATCATTTTAATCATTGTAGTTTTACTAATTATAGTAAGTTGCATTAAAATTGTACCACAGGCACATGCAATGGTAGTAGAACGTCTAGGCGGCTATCTCACCACATGGAGTGTTGGTCTGCATTTTAAAATTCCGTTTATTGATCGTATTGCAAAAAAAGTTATTTTAAAAGAGCAGGTAGTTGATTTCCCTCCTCAGGCAGTTATCACAAAAGATAACGTAACAATGCAGATCGATACAGTTGTATATTTTCAAATGACAGATCCAAAGCTGTATGCTTATGGTGTTGAGAACCCATTAATGGCAATTGAAAACTTAACAGCAACAACACTAAGAAATATAATTGGTGATTTAGAGTTGGATGAAACATTAACATCCAGAGAAACAATTAATACGAAAATGAGAGCTGCATTGGATGTTGCAACAGATCCATGGGGAATCAAAGTAAATCGTGTTGAATTAAAAAATATTATTCCTCCACAGGCAATTCAGGATGCGATGGAGAAACAAATGAAGGCTGAGCGTGAAAGACGTCAGTCCGTTACAAGAGCAGAAGGAGAAAAAACATCTTCAATCCTTGTAGCAGAGGGTAAAAAAGAATCTGCAATATTAGAAGCAGAAGCAGAAAAAAGATCTGCTATTTTACGTGCAGAAGCAAAGAAAGAAGCAACCGTAAGAGAAGCAGAAGGACAGGCAGAAGCAATCTTAAAGATTCAAAAAGCCAATGCAGACGGTTTGAGATTTATTAAAGAGGTTGATCTTGATGCAAAAGTATTACAACTAAAGAGTATAGAGGCATTTGCTAAAGCAGCAGATGGCAAAGCAACAAAAATTATTATTCCTTCAGAAATTCAGGGTATTGCAGGACTTGTACAATCAATTGTAGAAATTGCAAAAAATGATTAATCTGATAAAATTTAAATAAGGAATATTTTAACGGGCTGTCGTTCCTATTCCGACAGCCCGATTGTTATACTATATTAGTTTTCCAAAAAGAAAGGGAAGATGACATGAACTTAAAGGGACGAAATTTTCTAAAGATGAAAGACTTTTCAAAAGATGAAATTCTATATCTGATTGATCTTGCAGCAGAATTAAAAGAGAAGAAAAAAAATCATATTGCACATGATTCACTACAGGGTAGAAATATTGCATTGATTTTTGAAAAAACTTCTACAAGAACAAGATGTGCGTTTGAAGTTGCTGCTCACGATTTAGGTATGCATGTCACCTATCTTGACCCAAGTGGTTCTCAAATAGGAAAGAAAGAAAGTATAGCAGATACAGCACGTGTTTTAGGAAGAATGTTTGATGGCATCGAATACAGAGGATTTGGTCAGTCAATAGTAGAAGAATTAGCAGAATATGCAAAAGTACCAGTTTGGAACGGATTAACAGATGAATCCCATCCAACACAAATGCTTGCAGATATGCTTACGATAAAAGAGAAATTCCATCAGCTGGAAGGACTAAAATTTGTTTATATGGGAGATGCCAGATTTAATATGGGTAATTCTTTGATGGTGACATGTGCCAAATTAGGAATTCATTTTGTGGCATGTACAGCAAAGAAATATTTTCCAAACGAAGAACTGGTAACCTATTGTAAAGAAATAGCAAAAGAAACAAGGGCCACGATTACACTGACAGAAGATCAAAAAGATGTAAAAGGTGCCCATATTGTATATACAGATGTCTGGGTGTCTATGGGAGAACCAGATGCGGTATGGGAAGAAAGAATTCATGATTTACTTCCATATCAGGTAAATAAAGAATTAATGGAACTTGCAGGAAAAGATGCACTTTTTATGCACTGCCTGCCAGCGTTTCATGATTTGAAGACAAAAATAGGTAAAGAAGTGTATGAAAAATTTCACTTACAGGAAATAGAAGTAACGGATGAAGTATTTGAGTCAAAGCAGTCTGTTGTATTCGATGAAGCAGAAAACCGTATGCATACAATCAAAGCGGTTATGCTTGCTACGATAGTCTGAGAAAGAAAAGCAGGGTGAAATATGAGAGCAGAAATATTAGCCGCACTTAGAGAAACAGATGGTTTTGTTTCCGGACAGGACTTGTGCGAAAAGTTCAATGTCTCACGAACTGCAGTTTGGAAAGCTATAAACCAGCTAAAAAAAGAAGGTTATGAGATAAATGCAATTCAAAACAAAGGATATCAATTAACTCATACACCAGATATTTTAAGCAAAGATGAACTGGAAAGTGTTATAAAAACCACCTGGGCAGGTCATCCAGTCTGCTACTTTGAAGAAACCGAATCCACAAATGTTGTTGCAAAAAATTATGGAGATATTGAATATCCGCATGGGACATTAATTGTTGCAGATACGCAAAAAAGTGGAAGAGGAAGAAAAGGCAAAGTCTGGAGTTCTCCAAAAGGAGAAGGTATTTGGATGTCACTCTTACTAAAACCAGATTTGAATCCATCCAATGCATCTATGCTGACGTTGGTAACAGCTTTAGCAGTTGTGAAAGCAGTAGAGGAAATAACAAATCTCGCAGCAAGAATCAAGTGGCCAAATGATATTGTTGTAAATGGGAAAAAAATATGTGGAATTTTAACTGAAATGAGTGCACAAAGGGATTATATCAACCACTTAGTCATCGGTGTGGGAGTGAATGTGCATACAAAAGAATTTCCAGAAGAATGCGCAAACATTGCAACATCAATTTATCTGGAAAGCAAAAAAGAACAAAACAGATCTCAGCTGATACAGGCAATATGGAAGAATTTTGAGATATATTATGATGTCTTTATGCAAACACAGGATTTTTCTGTACTTATGAAAGAATACAATGCATATCTCATAAATCGAAATGAAAAAGTCAAAGTTTTAGATGGAAAAGATACGTTTGAAGGCAAGGCAATGGGAATAAATGAAAAAGGTGAATTAATCGTAGATACCTGGGAGGCAAGAAGACTCGTGTTTAGCGGAGAAGTTTCGGTACGAGGAGTTTACGGTTATGTTTAGAAAATAAAATGAGATTGAATCAAAGGAGTAGAACTATGCAAAACGAAATTATTTTGTGTGGTGCAAGCGCATATACCAAAAGATATTATTTGAACCCGGATTTTGATAAGGTTCCGGAATCTATTCAGGAAGAATTAAAAGTAATTTGTGTTTTGTTTACAGAGGAAGTTGGAGGAACTTTACAGCTGGTATTTGATGATGAGGGAACCTTGGAGTTTCGTACTGATTTGGAGGAAGGCGATTTTTCCTACGATGAAATTGGCGGCATTTTAAAAGTAAAGCAGCTGCAACAGGCAAAACAGGAACTTTTTGAAGCATTGGAAATGTATTACAAAGTATTTTTCCTTGGAATGCCAATGGAGGAGGACGAATAGTATGCTTTTGGTAATGGATGTAGGAAATACAAATATCACAGTTGGAGCATTTGAAAGAGAAAAGCTGGTTGCAACATTTCGTATGACAACAAAGCTTCCCAGAACATCAGATGAATATGGAATGATTATTCGCAATTTACTTGTGAATAATGGAATCAGTCCAAATTCAATTAATAATGTTGCATTATCATCTGTTGTCCCAAATGTAATGCATTCTTTAACGAGTGCGCTGATTAAATATTTCGATGTTATGCCCGCAATAATCGACGCAAAAATGGCAGGGATGAAAATTGATGCTTTAAATCCGGAACAAATAGGAGCGGATCGGTTAGTAGATGCCGTAGGGGCTTACGAAATATACGGAGGGCCAGCGTTGGTGCTTGACTATGGAACAGCGACAACATACGATCTGATTAGCAAAGAAGGCTGCTTTATGGCAGGAGTAACTTCTCCGGGTGTTCGGATTTGTGCCAAGGCACTTTGGGAAGATGCGGCTAAATTACCCGAGATTGAAATCAAAAAACCAGAAAGCATTTTAGCGAAAGAAACAATAAGCAGTATGCAGGCAGGGCTTGTGTATGGTCAGATAGGCCAGACAGAATATATCATCAGACTGATGAAAAAAGAATCCGGTTATGAGGGAATAAAAGTAATTGCAACAGGCGGACTTGGAAAAATGATTGCCAATGAAACAGACTGTATAGATATTTATGACCCCAATTTAACCTTGCAGGGAATACGCCTTATATTTGAAAAAAATAAAAAAAAGGCTTAAAGCTACAAAAATCAAGATGAAAAATTTCAATATTGCATTGAAGTAGAATGGTTTAATTATGAAGAAATTAATAATTGGAAATGTAGTACTGGAAAACAATCTGGTGCTTGCACCTATGGCAGGAGTTACAGACCTGCCATTTCGCATACTTTGTAAAGAGCAGGGCTGCGGATTACTTTGTATGGAAATGATTAGTGCAAAGGGAATTTATTATAATAATAAAAATACAGAGCAATTGCTTGCAATTGATCAAAGAGAACATCCGGTATCCCTACAGCTTTTTGGCTCAGATCCTGATATTATAAGTGAAATGGCAAAGAAAATCGAAGAAAGACCATTTGACATACTAGATATTAATATGGGATGTCCAGTGCCGAAGGTAGTAAACAATGGAGATGGTTCAGCCTTGATGAAAAATCCAATTTTGGCAGGAAAAATCATAGAAAAAACAGCGAAGGCTATAAAAAAACCGGTTACAGTAAAAATCAGAAAAGGATTTGATGATGGGCATATTAATGCAGTAGAAATGGCAAAAATAGCCCAGGAATCAGGTGCGGCAGCAGTAGCAGTACATGGAAGAACAAGAGAACAGTACTATTCTGGAAATGCGGACTGGGATATTATTGCACAGGTCAAACAGGCGATCAGCATACCAGTGATTGGAAACGGTGACATTTTAACAGCAGAAGATGTAATCCGCATGAAAGAACAGACGAATTGCGATGGTTTTATGATTGCGCGTGGAACACAGGGAAATCCATGGATTTTCAAACAAATTCTACATTATTTTGAAACAGGAGAACATCTTGCAAAACCAGATTTAGAAGAAATGGTTCAAATGGTCTTAAGGCATGCCAGAATGCAAATAGAAGTGAAGGGTGAATTTACAGGAATTCGTGAAATCAGAAAGCATGCAGCATGGTATACCATGGGATACAAACATGCAGCAAAACTTCGAAGTGCAATTAACGAAGTGGAAGATTACCTTCAGTTAGAATCTATGTTTTACAAATTTCTAGAATCAAATGCCAGAAAAGAACGGGAAAAATAAACGATATAGAATTTATAGAAAGATTAGATTTTGGGAAGACAAAAAGCCGCTTACATCAGCAAAATCTTGACATGAGAGGGTCTATCGGTTATAATACTGTGATTGTTAAAGGTGAAAAATATATGGGGAACTTTCCCATTTGACTTCATTTAGATGGGACATGTAATTTAAGTATAAAATGACAGGAAGGGTCGAACAATGGAAAAAAAGAATATTTTAACATATCGAGGACTCCAGAAACTGGAAGAAGAGATACAAACTCTCAAAGTCGTACGTCGTAAAGAAGTTGCTCAAAAAATTAAAGAAGCCAGAGAACAAGGTGATTTATCTGAAAATGCGGAATATGATGCAGCAAAAGATGAACAGCGTGATATAGAAGCACGTATTGATGTAATTGAAAAAATCTTAAAGAATGCAGAAGTCGTTATAGAAGAAGAAGTAGATCTTGATAAAATCAGCATAGGCTGTCGTGTAAGAATTTTAGATTGTGATGAAAATGAAGAATTAGAATACAAGATTGTTGGTTCTACAGAAGCAAACAGCTTAAAAGCAAAAATTTCCAATGAATCACCAGTAGGAAAAGCATTGATTGGAAAAAGAGTTGGTGAATTAGTCTCAGTAGAAACACATGTTGGTATATTAGAATATAAAGTATTGGAGATTCAAAGATCGAATTAATCCAATATGAACTAAAGGAGAATAGAAATGGCGGAACAAAAGAATGTACAGGAACAGGATATTAATCAACTGATTAAGGTGCGCCACGAGAAATTACAAGAGCTCCAGGAAAACGGAAGAGATCCATTTCAGATTACCAAATATGATGTAACAAATCATACGAAGGATGTTCTCGATAATTTTGAAGAAATGGAAGGAAAGACGGTTTCTCTGGCTGGACGTATGATGTTTAAACGTGTCATGGGAAAAGCTTCTTTTTGTAATATTCAGGACTTAAAAGGCAGCATCCAGGCATATGTAGCCAGAGATAATATCGGCGAAGATTCCTATAAAGATTTTAAAAAATATGATATGGGCGATATTATTGGTATTGTAGGCGAAGTATTTAAAACACAGACAGGAGAAATTTCAATTCATGCAACTGAAGTGAAACTGTTATCAAAAAGTTTGAATGTACTTCCTGAAAAATTCCACGGACTTACAAATACTGATGTTCGTTATAGACAAAGATATGTTGATTTAATCATGAATCAGGATGTCAAAGATACATTCGTAAAACGTTCCAAAATTATCAGTAGTATCCGCCGCTATTTGGATGGTGAAGGATTTATGGAAGTAGAAACACCGATGCTTGTTGCAAATGCAGGTGGAGCAGCAGCCAGACCGTTTGACACACATTACAATGCATTAAATGAAGATGTAAATCTTCGTATTTCTTTAGAGTTGTATTTAAAGAGACTCATTGTTGGTGGAATGGAAAGAGTATATGAAATAGGACGTGTATTCCGTAATGAAGGTCTTGATACAAGACACAATCCAGAATTTACATTAATGGAACTTTACCAGGCATACACAGATTATCATGGCATGATGGATTTATCTGAGAATCTATACCGTCATGTAGCACAGGAAGTCTGCGGTTCTACAGTAATTCCTTACGGTGAATATACGGTAGATTTATCGAAATCTTTTGATCGCCTTACAATGATAGAAGCTGTAAAGAAATATGCAAATATAGATTTTACAGAAGTAAAAACAACAGAAGAAGCAAAGGCACTTGCAAAAGAGCACCACATTGAATTTGAAGGCAGACATAAAAGAGGAGATATATTAAATCTTTTCTTTGATACATTTGTAGAAGAACATTTGATTCAGCCTACATTTATTATGGATCACCCAGTTGAGATTTCTCCATTAACAAAGAAGAAACCAGAGAATCCAGATTATGTAGAACGTTTTGAATTATATATTTGTGGACGTGAAATGGCAAATGCGTACTCTGAATTAAACGATCCAATCGATCAAAGAGAACGTTTTGAAGCACAGGAAGAATTAAAAGCACTTGGCGATGAAGAAGCAAACAGCATTGACGAAGATTTCTTAAATGCACTGAGTCATGGTATGCCTCCAACCGGTGGAATTGGATTTGGTATCGACCGTATGGTAATGCTTATGACAAATGCACCTGCAATCCGCGATGTGTTGCTGTTTCCGACGATGAAGAGCTTGGAGAAATAGTTGGATTTATTGTTCAAATACTTTTGAAAAGGTACTTATGTTTAGTTAAAAAACTAGATATAGGTGCCTTTTTTGCATGCTTCTCTGATATTTTTTGTGCTTATAGGAATTTCAAGCTTTTATAAGAAGCAGTACGAAATAATTTTCACATCTAAAAATACAGCTAACTATGACATAGGCGGTACATATGAAAATCTTGCTTGACAGTGGAAAACATAAATAATAAATGGTACTATATAATCAGCAAATTAAAATTTATCAAGGGGAATGAAGAATGAGATTATTCGAGAGATTTAGAAGAACAACAAATGAAATCACAGTGGAACAACTGATAGATTTAGAGTATACACAAGTATATTTCGAAGAATGTAGGTACATTTGGAAAACGTATGCCCCTAAAAATGGTCAGTCTGACGTTTTGCAAGGTGAATTATTAAAGGAACTTGAAAAACTTCGCGGTGAGGCACAAGGCAATGGGAATATAAATTGGGACGAAGATTTTATATATTTTTGTGAATTTATTAGAAAAACCCTTTGTTCTCGGGATATAATTTCAGATGCTGAGAAAGAAAAAATCACTTTAGCTTTGACACATATTAAAAATTGTGGCAATTATGCAAGACTATTCAATAGTGGCGAAATATCAGAGAGAGAGTTGGATATAAACATGATTGCATATACCAAAGATAATTTATACGATATTGTTGCAGATGCAATAGGCTTCCTTCAATCCAAAGTAAAAGAACCCATTCCATATAAACATAACGAAACAATAAAACGATAAAATCCAATTAAAAGCAATCATGTTTTTATTTTTTAAGGAGAGCTAGTAAACATGGGAATATTTGATAAATTAAAGAAAAAATCTGATAATAACAATGAAGGGAACAAATCATATGGATGGAACGCTATTACATCTGAGTTTGAAAGAGTATATGTTGGACAGACAAATCCTATGCACTATGGGACATTGATAAAATGGAGCCTTGGAGGAAATGACCCTCTTGATGGAATTAGCATTTATGATGGTGGAGAATATTGGCATTTTGTTACTTATGGAATGACAGAACTATATGAAAAAGAAAGTGAAAATAAGAAAATTAGCGGTTATGGTTATGAAATGACTTTTAAGCTCAAAAAAGCTGACTATTCCAATGAAGAAAGCGAGATTAAATGCATCTGTGGAATATTACAGACCGTTGCGAGACTTACATATAATCAGGGCGAAATATTTGGCTCATATGAATATTTATATACAGGGCAGACAACAGGAATTGATGCATATCAAAACTCGAAGATTACAGGGTTTATATGTGTTCCAGATCCTACCTTGAATACAATTGACACACCGAATGGGAAAGTGGCATTTTTAGAATTTATAGGTATGACAGATTCGGAATTGAAATCGTTAGATACAGTACAAAGTGTAATGGATATATATAAAACAATAGGAAGTGATGTCACTGATTATTCTAGAGAATCATTTATTTAGTGAATTACAAATCACGATTTTTAAAACGAGAGGAATTATTTATGGAAAGACATCCAGAGTATAAGTACAAAATAGGGAGATTAGCACCAAAAGAATCATGGATTTATATTGAGGATATGAATGATTCTGGATGGGGAAAAGAAATCTTTGATTTTTGGAGTGATGAAAAAGATGATGGACCAGTGGAATTCCTTTTAAGAATAAAAGAAGAGAATAACTGGAACATCAAGAAAGTTGAACCATTCGGATACCAGTTCATTGAGGATGAACTAGAAATGGAATTTCTGTGGGATGATTTGTTTGGTTTTACTATACAAATAAAAGATTGGTATATGCTGGGTAAAGTTTTGGATTTTTTAAAGCTTTATGCTGCGTAATCGTTAATTAATATAATTGAAATTTAATAGTCTTAGAAATTCAAGACATTTATTTTTTTGTAAGTTAGTATATTGCGAATAAATAGTTATATAAAAAAACTGGCAGTGTATTCTACTGCCAGTTTTTTATGAAATCACCTAATAGGAACATCAATTTTTCCTAACACATCGGCTACATTTTCAAGTTCTTTTCGAATAGAAATATGTTGTGGACATACTTCTTCACACTTACCACATTTAATACAATCTTTTGCATACTTCTTCCCTTGCATAGTGACAAGCAGATTTTCCTGAGATTTAGCGGCTTTCTCATTTTTATATAAAGTGAGCATATTCATTGCGGTAAAGGAACCAGAAATACCAATATCCATTGGACATACTTTTGCACAATAATTGCATGTGGTGCATGGAATCATTGGAATACTAGCCATAATTTTCTGGGCACTTGCGATGGTTTCTTTTTGTGTTGCACTCAAGTGTAGAAAATCTTTCATGTAAGATATGTTGTCTTCCATTTGTTCTATGTCACTCATCCCAGATAATACAACGAGAACACCTTCTAAATCAGCAGCAAAACGGATAGCCCAGGAAGAAATAGAACTATTTTTATCCGCATTTTTGAATAGATCAGCTACCGACTGTGGAGGATTTGCTAATAGTCCACCTTTGATAGGCTCCATGACGATAATTGATTTTTTGTATTTTCTTACCATTTCATAGTTTGCGCGGGATTGAATAGAATTGCTCTCCCAGTCGCTATAGTTAATTTGTAATTGTACAAAATCTACTTCAGGATGAGCTTTTAAAATAATTTCTAGTTGATCAGCTGTGGAATGGAACGAAAATCCTATATGTTTAATGGTACCTTCTTTTTTCTTTTCAGCAACAAAACGCCACATGTCAAAATCATCAAATACTTTTGTACGGGAATCGCCAAGATTGTGAAGCAGATAATAATCAAAATAGCCAGCACCTGTTTGTTTTAATGATGTTTCGAACTGATCAATTGCATCTTCTCTCGTTTCACATTTTATCCAGGCAGCATTTTTGGTTGCGAGCAGAAATTTATCTCTTGGATATCGTTCAACCAATGCCTGACGAACGGCATCTTCGCTTCCGGGATAGGCCCATGCAGTATCAAAATAAGTAAAACCAGCTTCCATAAATTTGTCGACCATTATTTTTACCTGTTCAATATCAATGGCTTCGCCTTTTTTTGGCAGACGCATTAGTCCAAACCCTAATTTTTTTATATTTGTATCGTTTTCCATTGTAAACCTCCTTCTGCAAAGAAATAGTCACATTAAATAACCAACACATACAGTTTAGGTGAAATTTGTTTAAATGTCTAGTTTTCAATAGTTCTTTTATATATCTGTTTTTTCAAATACTTCATTTATAGGGTGAGTGCATTTATAGGAAGGGTTATGATGACTACTTTTGTGAAACAGCAGAACAAACGGACATAAAATCTATGTAGAAAGTCTATGTAGAAAGTCTATGTAGAAAGTCTTATAAAAGAGGCTGATTATTATTTGCCGGATTGCAGAAAAGAATGTGAAGGCAAGGAAAAAATTGAAGAATTGGTTTATGAATAGGTTATGTAAAGGTATAATGTCATTAGGTGTGGTAAGACACTTTTGGCAGATAATCTTGAATTAAAAATCCGTATGGAAAATAAATTGAACTACGAAAATGATCTATAATCTTGATCAAGAAAGCGTGATTACATGAATGCATTTCTCTTAGTAATACCATTTATACTTATACGATTCGTACTTTTAAGTATATTAGACAAGGGGTCATTAAAACGTGCAGCTTTTTTCGCACCATTGATTGGAAAAGAAAAGGTGGCATATTGGTTTTATCAAGTTTCAAATATTTTGTTTTTTATATATCTATGTTTCTTAAAAATCAAACTTAGCCCAGATTGGCTTTATGTGGGTTTGATAATATATGGATTAGGAATCGTATTGTGTATTATGTCCGTATTTAGTTTTGCAAGACCTGCGGATAATGATATAAATATGAAAGGAATTTATCGAATTTCTCGCAATCCAATGTATGTAGCATATTTTATTTGTTTTTTGGGTTGCGTGGTACTCACACAGTCATTTATATTACTAATAATTTTATTGTTTTTTCAAATATCAGCACATTGGATTATACTTTCGGAAGAAAGATGGTGCATTAAGAAATTTGGGGAAGAGTACATCGGTTATATGAATAAAGTCAGGCGCTATTTTTAAAAATCTTAAATTAGCAAGCAAAATGATGATAGAATGAATCATCTGCGGTAGAATATTTTTTATAAAAAGTATGTATATGGTATAACGTTGACATAGCATAAAGCGAATGTTAGAGTAAAAAAAACAGAGTTGGAGGAAATTGTTATGGAGTTGGAGTCAAATGTTGGATTAACCAAAACAGATCAGTTTACGTGTCTGGAAGGTTTACAAAGAGCACATGAATATAACACGACAGGATCAATCACTCTGGATTACTGTGGAAAAGAAAAATGCATTGCAAATCATGTATTTGGCCCATATATAAGGAAAGATTATGTCATTCATTTTATTAAAGATGGCAAAGGAAGTTATTTGTGGAAAAACAAAAAATATGAACTAAAAAAGGGACAAGCCTTTTTGATATATCCAGAAGAAGAAACAATTTATCAGGCAGATAAAAATAATCCATGGACATACATGTGGATTGGCTTTCACGGATATCGCGCAGAAGAATTTTTGAGTAATATGGGATTTTCGCGAAGTCAGCCAGTCATAGAATTATCGAATATGGAACAAATTGAAGAATATATGGATCAAATATTATCTGCAAATAAGTTAACCTGTGTGAATGAGTTAAGGAGATTAAGCAAAACATTAGAGTTGTTTGCATTTGTCATGGAAGAGCATCCCAAAATGGATGAAAAAAAAGTAACCTATCCAGGAGAACTCTATGTTCGTTATGCATTGGAATATATGATGAACCATTACTGCGAAAAAATGAAAATTGATGATTTAGCAGATATCATCGGAATCAGCCGAAGCTATTTTACAGGAATTTTCAAAAAAGAGGTGAAAATGTCACCACAAGAATATTTAATGAATCTTCGATTAGAAAAAGCAGCTTCGTTACTTCATTCCTCCGATGAATCCATTCAATTTGTTGCGCAAAAAGTAGGGTATGAAGATTCCCTTTCCTTTTCAAAAGTATTTAAACAAAAATATGGAATGAGTCCAACTGCATTTCGTGAAATAAAAGTAGAATTGGTTTTACATGATCAAAAGTATAATGAAGTTAAAAATTATCCTCTATAAAAAGCATAATGACATAAGACCATAGCCACTTCACATTTCGCCATATCAAAATAGCTAAAAAAAAGTATAATTAAGCTTGTAATATATAACGTATGTACCAAACGATTATACGTCGACGGTAATTTTGTTTGGAAGGTTTTTAGGAGGATATGGAATGAAGAAGAAAATAATTACGATGGTTCTTGTGACAGCAATGGCTCTTTCTATGGTAGCATGTGGTTCAAGTACAAGTTCTAATCAATCCAAAGGAAACAATGGGGGAACGCAAACAGCAAAGCAGTCAGGAAACGAAAAATCAAAAGGTCCACTTGAAGTAGTTATATGGGATACGAATCAGCAAGCTGGAATACAGGAAATCTGTGATGAATTTACAAAAGAGACAGGGATAGCAGTTGATGTTGAAGTCAAAGACTGGGATAGCTACTGGACACTTTTAGAGTCAGGTGCTTCTGGAGGCGATATGCCTGATATTTTTTGGATGCATTCGAATAATTCCCAGATGTATATGAAAAACGGGATTCTGATGAACTTAGATAAATATATCAAAAACAGTAAAAAAATTGATATGACAAAATTTATGCCAGAAATCAAAGAATTATATACGTATAAAAAATCTGTTTATGCAATACCAAAAGATTATGACACAATAGCTTTGTGGTATAACAAAACAATGTTTGATGCAGCAGGTTTATCTTATCCAGATGCAACATGGACATGGGATGACATGTATAATGCAGCAGTAAAATTAACAAAACCAGATGGTTCACAGTATGGTTTTGCAATGAACCCATCAAATGATCAGGATACGTATTACAACATGGTTTACTCTATGGGTGGAAATATTGTATCAGATGATCATAAAAAATCAGGATATGATAATCCAAATACATTAAAAGCAATGGATTATGTTGGAAAACTATTGAAGGCATGTCCAAGTGCTACAACAATGTCGGAAACTGGAACGGATGTGCTAATGCAGTCTGGAACAGTTGCGATGATAACACAAGGTTCCTGGATGGTTTCTGGATTTAAACAAAATGATTATATGAAGCAAAATTGTGCAGTTGCTGAGATTCCATATGATAAAACAACAGGAATCAGAGCCTCTCTATGTAATGGATTAGGCTGGTCTGCTTATGCAAAAACGAAACGACCAGATGATTGCTGGAAATTACTTGAATGGTTCGGAAGCAAAGAAATGCAGGAAAAGCAAGCGCAATTAGGTGTATCCATGTCTGCATATGAAGGAACATCAGAAGACTGGATTAAAAATACAAATGTGTTTAATCTACAACCTTACCTTGATGAAACAAAAGAATCTACAGGTGCAATTAAAAACAAATTGATTTTAAGACCATATACATATAATTCAACGGTGTGGTCAACAGGTGCAAGTACTGCACTTGCAAAAGCCTGGTCAGATCCGTCTTTAATGAAACAGACGTGTACTGATTTTGCTGCAGAGATGAATAAAGATATTGCAAAAGAAAATAAGTAGCATTACATAAGAAGGAAAAACGGGCGGAGTTTACCGTCCGTTTTTTCAATGATATGGTGAATTCAAGGAGGTATAAAACTTTGAATATAGAGAAAAAGAAAGCAAAAAAAATTACATCATGGCAGCAAAAGCAGCTTTTCTGGGGTTGGATATTTATTTTTCCTACGATGCTGGGATTGATTGTTTTAAATATCATACCGATTTTTACAACGATATATCAGTCTTTCTTTAAAACAGGAGATTTTGGAAAAGGAAATATATTTATCGGAGTTGAAAATTACAAGCAAATGTTTCAGGATGCGCAGGTATGGCAGTCCTTATTTAATACTTTAAAATATGCAGTGATTGAAGTCCCGTTTTCAATTGTCATTGCACTAATTCTGGCAGTATTGCTAAATCGAAAAATAAAAGGAAGAGGCGTATATCGTGCCATATTTTTCCTGCCTATGGTTGCAGCTCCAGCAGCAATCGCAATGATCTGGAGATGGATTTATAATTCTCAGTTCGGACTTTTAAATCATATATTTGGAACGCATATCAAGTGGATTTCGGATCCAAAGATAGCCTGGATCAGCATCGCAGTTATTGGTGTCTGGTCAATTTTAGGATATAATATGGTACTTTTTCTGGCTGGATTACAAGATATCCCAAGAGATTATTATGAAGCCGCAGAAATTGACGGCGCTTCTGGAATAGCGACATTGCTTCATATTACAGTACCGCTACTTTCTCCAACCATATTTTTTGTTCTGGTAACAAGAGTCATTGGTGCATTTCAGGTGTTTGATTTGATCTATATGGTAATGGACACGAATAATCCAGCATTGGGGAAAACACAATCACTGGTATTTTTGTTTTACCAGTATGCATTTACAGAGGGAAATAAAGGTTACGGCTCTGCAATTGTTATGCTGCTTTTAGCAGTTATTATGCTTATTACCGTAGTACAAATGGTACTTCAAAAAAAATGGGTTCATTATAATTAGGGGGTATAAAAATGAAAAACAAAAAATTAACTCCGATTCTCATTCATGTGGTTATTCTGGCCTTCTCGATTATTATGTTATTGCCATTTTTGTGGATGATTCTTACTGCGTTTAAAACAGTAAGTGAGACTACTTCGGTTAATCCATTTGTGATACTTCCAAAAAGTTGGAAAACAGGTTCTTTTTCAACGGTATGGAATAACATGAATTTCTTTTCTTTGTATAAAAACACATTACTATTAATTTTTTGGCGTGTAGTATGTGCATGCTCAACGGCAACTTTTGCAGGATATGCGTTTGCGAGATTAAATTTCAGGGGAAAAAATATAATGTTTTCTTTGATTCTCTTCCAAATGATGATACCATCTCAGATATTTATTATTCCGCAATACTTAATGATTAGTAAAATGCATATGACAAATACAATGTTTGCACTCGTTTTTCCAGGTTTGGTTACAGCATTTGGAACATTTTTAATGCGTCAGGCATACATGGGACTGCCAAAAGAGTTAGAAGAGGCAGCAAGACTGGATGGCTGCAATATCTTACAAACATTTTTATATATCATGGCACCACTGGCACGCGCGTCACTTGTAGCACTTGGCATTTTTACAGCTGTGTTTGCATATAAAGATTTGATGTGGCCGTTAATTGTAACAACAAGTTCATCGAAAATGCCTTTATCAGCCGCATTGGCAACTATGCAGGGACAGTACAGTTCAAATTATCCACAACTTATGGCGGCATCACTGATTGCCTGCCTACCAATGATTGCACTTTATTTAGTTTTTCAAAAACAGTTTATTGAAGGCATTGCGACTTCAGGAGGGAAATTATAGGAAAGGAATACAACGAACATGGCAATTATTTTTGATGAAAAAGCAAATACAATTACACTGCATACGAAAAATACAACGTATCAAATGTTGATCGATAAATATGGGTACCTGCTACATTTATATTATGGAGAAAGTACGAAAGGGAGCATGGAGTACCTGCTTACCTATGCAGACCATGGATTTTCAGGGAATCCTTATGAGGCAGATACTGACAGAACGTATTCATTAGATTTTCTCCCTCAGGAATATTCCTGCTTTGGAATGGGAGATTATAGAAGTAATGCCTTTTGTGTAAAAGATTTACAAGGGGTTTTGGGATGTGAATTAAAATATAAAAAGCATGAGATAAAGTCAGGAAAGTACAAGATAAAAGGGTTGCCAACGGTTCATCTTAAAGATGAAAAGTCTTTGGATGAAGCAGACGCGCAAACGTTGAAAGTTTTTTTGGAAGATAAAGTGCTTGGCCTTGAAGTGGAATTATGCTATGGAATACTGCCTCAGTGTGATGTGATTACAAGAAGTGTAATTGTAAAAAACAAAGGACAAAAAAATATTACAATAACAAAAGTGGCAAGTATGTCTCTTGATTTTTTGTATGGCGATTATGATATTTTACATTTTCATGGAAGACATGGAATGGAAAGAAATTTAGAGCGTACAAAAGTGATTGCGGGTCGTCAGGTATTTGATAGTATGCGCGGGACATCCAGCCATCAGCAAAATCCTTTTTTCATACTTTCTGATCCAGATACTACCGAAGAAGCTGGAAACTGTTATGGAATGGCACTTCTCTATAGTGGAAATTTTAAATTTGAGGTGGAGAAAGACCAATATAGTCAGACAAGAATTAATTTTGGATTGCAAAATGAAGATTTTGAATATGAATTAGAACCAGAGCAATGCTTCTTTTCACCAGAAGTGGCCTGCATTTACAGCAGGAATGGATTAACAGAGTTATCACATTGTTTTCATACGATGATACAAAATCATGTATGCCAAAGACCAGAAAACCAAACAGTTAGTCCCATCTTAATCAATAACTGGGAAGCTACTTATTTTGATTTTGATGGAGCTAAGATTATCGAAATTGCTTCAAAAGCAGCAGAACTAGGTGTTGAAATGTTTGTACTCGATGATGGCTGGTTTGGAAAAAGAGACAGTGATTTTTCAGGATTGGGCGACTGGTATGTAAATGAAGATAAAATGAAGGGCACGTTAAAAGCTACGGTAGACAAAATCCATGAAAAGGGTATGAAATTTGGCGTATGGATTGAACCAGAAATGGTTTCAGAAGACAGTGATTTATACAGGAAACATCCAGATTATGCTTTTAAAATACCGAATCGAAAACCAGTGCGAAGCAGATATCAGCTGGTACTTGATTTTTCAAGAAAAGAAGTTGTGGATTGTATTTTTGGCCAATTATCAGAAATATTAGATACAACAAAAATCGAATACATTAAAATGGACATGAATCGTAGTATTTCGGACGTTTATAGTGCAACAAAAGCGAAGCAGAATCAGGGGAGAACCTTATATGAGTATGTTTTAGGTGTTTATGATTTTTTAGAAAGAATTCATAAACGGTATCCCGATATTTTGGTAGAAGGCTGCAGTGGAGGCGGAGGGCGCTTTGATGTGGGTATGCTATATTATACGCCACAGATATGGTGCAGTGATAATACAGATGCAATTGAACGATTAAAGATTCAATATGGAACCTCGTTTTGCTATCCTATATCAACGGTAGGAGCTCATGTTTCTGCTGTTCCAAATCATCAGACGGGGCGGATTACAAATATTCATACCAGAGCAGTAGTTGCTATGGCAGGTACATTTGGCTATGAACTGGATTTAAATTTGTTATCGGAAGAAGAAAAGGATTTTATACGAGAACAGATTTGTGAGTTTAAGGAATATCGAAACTGGATGAGTGATAGTATATATTACCGGTTGAATAATCCAATGACACATCCAGAATTTAGTGCATGGCAACTCGTGTCAAAAGAAAAGGACAAAGTTCTTTTGTCTGTTGTAATGTTAGAGGTGCATTGTAATGGATCGGCTAACTATATTCGGTTAAAAGGTTTAGACAAATGTAAACGCTATCAATGTGCAAAAACAAAAAATATTTATTCAGGAGATATGTTAATGCATGCTGGATTTCCAATACCGGAACCAGATATAGAATATGAAGCATACCAATTTTATCTTGAAGAGATGAAATAAAAACATTATTTACATTATAAGAGGACATTTTCTAAAGATTTTTAGAAGATGTCCTCTTTTTACGTTTCAAAAAAGGATATAGGACAGTATCAGTAAGTATCTATTTCATCCGTAACAGGCTACAGAGAAAAATAGATATACCAAACCATGAAAAATCAACATTATGATAATAAAAGCGCTAATCATCTAAAATCATAACAATATCTAGCTGATTTTCCGTGTATTTCTTGCAAATTAGGGATGCTAAACTATCAGTGGATTGAATAAAAAGGAGGTAACAATATGACCGAAAATGAAGGTGCCATAAGTAGTGAAATAAATAAGAGGAGGAAAAAGAATGTAGCTGGCAAGAAATTATTTCTTATGATTTTGCCATTTCTTATATTGGGTTTTTTATTTTCTTATTTTCCACTGCATGGATGGATATATGCTTTATACGATTACAGAGCTCCATTAAAGTTATCGCAATGTGATTTCGTAGGATTTAAGTGGTTTAAAACTTTATTCGCGAATGCAACACAGGTACAACAGTTGATTGTAGTTATGGAAAATACGTTTGCATTAAGTTTTTTGGGAATTGCAACATCATTTTTGCCAGTTCTATTTGCAGTGTTTTTAAATGAAATTAAATGTAAATGGTTTAAAAATATAGTTCAAACACTAACAACACTTCCGAACTTCATTAGTTGGACATTAGTATATTCGGTTGCATTTTGCTTGTTCTCAACAACGGGTATGGCCAATTCTGTATTACAGCAATTAGGGTGGATTAGCGAACCGTTGAAGTTTTTAGATAGTGGAAATCATGTTTGGCTTAGTATGATATTATGGAGCACTTGGAAAGGATTAGGCTGGGGCGCAATTATGTATCTTGCGGCAATTGCAGGAATTGATCAGGAAATGTTTGAAGCGGCAAGAGTAGATGGAGCTGGAAGATTTCAATTAATCAAGAACATAACAATACCTTCTTTAATGCCAACATATTTTGTACTGCTGATGCTTTCTATAGCAAATATTTTATCAAATGGCATGGATCAGTATTACGTATTCATGAATTCATTTAATAAAACAAGCATACAGGTGTTGGATTTATATGTATACAATATTGGCATGACGGGTAAAAGCTTATCACTTGCGACCACAATTGGTATTTTAAAGAGTCTGGTTAGCGTAACATTATTAATTATTGTTAATTTTGCATCTAAGAAAACCAGAGGCGAAAGTATTATATAGAAAGGAGACTTAAATGAATAGTAAAATAAAAAAACCAGTAGCGAGAAATAAAATTCGTAAAACAAAGGGCGATTATGCATTTCATATTGTGAACTATACAGTGTTTGCAATATTTACATTTCTCTGTGCCTATCCTTTCTATTATTTAATCATCAACTCTATTAGTGCAAATGATCTCAGCAGTAATGGACTGATTAATCTTATCCCGAAAGGGATTCATATTCAAAATTATATTGAGGTGTTTAAACTAAGCGGACTTACAACTGCGGCACTAGTATCCGTTTCAAGAACAGTTATTGGAACAGCCTGTACAGTAATGGCATCAGCATATCTTGGATTTATGTTCACGCAGCAAAAAATGTGGCATAGAAAGTTATGGTATAGACTGCTGGTTGCTACAATGTATTTTAATGCAGGGCTTATTCCGATGTTCATGACAATGAAGGTCTTACATCTGACCAATTCATTTTGGGTTTATATCATACCAGCAATTGTTCAACCCTTTAATATTATTATGGTTAAAACCTTTGTGGAATCAATTCCAGCTTCACTTCAAGAAGCAGCAGAAATTGATGGAGCAGGTATTTTAACTAGATTTTTTAGAATTGTATTACCAACAAGTACACCAATTCTTGCAACAATAGCTATTTGGTCAGCAGTTGGTCAATGGAATTCATTCCAGGATACATTAATTTATATTACAGATCAAAAGCTGTATTCATTACAGTATCTGCTATACATATACTTAAATCAGGCAAGTTCAATTGCAGCATTAGTCAAGTCATCTGGAAACATATCTGCTGTTGCAAATTTGGCAACACAACAGACACCATCATCAATTCGAATGACAGTATCCGTAATTGTTGTGCTTCCTATATTGTTTATTTATCCAATGTTCCAAAAATATTTTGTCAAAGGTATTATGATTGGATCGGTAAAGGGTTAAAAGTGAAGGAAATTTTGAATACAAAATATCAAGATGGAAAAAGAAATTGTTTTCTATACTCAGCAGGAGACATATTTAAGTGGCGTTTAAACTTTAAGTGAAAATAATCTACATTTTTATACCCCACTTTAGTGGCAATCTCATAGACTTTCATCTCAGAATTGACAAGTAATTCTTTTGAATGCTCAATACGAACCTTATCAAGGTAAGAATTGAAGCTGTCTCCTGTCTTTTGAGAAAAAAGCTTCCCAAGATAGGAACTATTGTAACCAAAAAGAGGAGCAATGCTTTCAAGCTTAAGCGATGCCATATAGTTATGCTCGATATAGTATAAAATATCATCAAATATGCTTTCGCTTGAGCTGTTACCAATAGCACGAATAATCATTTCAAATTGTTCGGTAAAGTATAATAGTATTTCATACAAATAGTATTTGTTCTCAACTAGCTCAATGATAGCAGCATTGTGAGCAAATGGAATATCCATAGATTCATAGGTAAACATAATGCTTTGTTTTATCTGTAAAAAGATATCTGTTAAAAAGTGCTTAATACTTAGGATGTCAAGGGTAGTATCAAAAAGAGATGATTTTATATCGGTAAGAGTCTTTGAAATCATGCGACGATTATAGGACTGAATATAGTTAACGAGCTTTGAACTATACAGTTTGCTGACATCTGGGCTTAATGCAATTGAATTATCATTTGGAATTGGCAGATCTTCAAAGGATAATACGTGCTGATTCTCGTCACAAAAAAAACGACGTTTTAATAATTTTACACATTCGCTATAAGAAGAATGAATATCCTGAATGTTTGATACAATATGCCCATATGTGAGGAAAATAGAGTCAAGTGGAGATCCTTTTTGTGTACCTGCTTCATAATGCGAAAGGCATGCATTAAAGCGCGCAAGAGCAAAGTTACCCTTCAGTAGAATGACATCGTTATTATTAATAACGATATGGTCAAATGAATCATTATCCTGATTTGTAACCTTTAGTAAATCGCTAAAACTATAAGAGGAAAAGAATGGTGTATAGCCTTCATAAATAATCACCTGGTAAATAGGTGAGTATAGGCCCATTTCCAGATAATTGATAGAAGAGTCATAATCTTTTGCGGTTAATATATCACGCAATACCGTTGTCTTTGCTTTCTTGAGGTATTGGTTCAAAGAAATAGCGTTAGATTGCATACTTTTAATTTTAGCTTTGACGTTGTTAAGAGCTTTTATTAACTCGTCCTCATCAATAGGCTTGGTAAGATAGGCACATGCGCCATAGTGAAATACGGTCTGCGCATAGGAAAAATCAGAGTATCCACTCAGAACAATGAATTCACTGGTACAACCAAAGTCTCTGACGGCTTCTATTAGTTTTGTTCCATACATGTTTGGCATTTTTATATCCATTAAGACAAGACCTGGTTTATAAAGCTTTATCTTTTCAAGAGCTTCCTGGCCATTTCCCGCTTCGCCACATATATAATAACCAGATTCTTCCCAGTCAATAACATGCTTTAGACCCTCTCGTACTATGCTTTCGTCATCTACAATTAAAACGCTGATTAATGAATGTTCCATAATAAACTCCTTTAGTTTTGTTAAGATTCTAAATATAGGTAATTGCGAAACAATGTAAAGTACTTTAAAAATTCATTCAAAATGAGTTTCGCAATTGCCTAGTTAAGATTTTAAATATTCTATTGTGCACAATAGATTTATAAATAAGCAATCATTCATCTAAAATGTTTTGCATTGGCAATGTTAGAATAACGGTGGTACCACAATGTATTTTACTTGTTACCTGTAATTTATATTTTGCTCCATAAAACAATTTAATTCGCTGATTAATGTTGTATAAACCGATGCTGTGTGTGTGTTCTGGCTTATTAAAGTTAATTCTGGAGTCAAGGTGATTCAACTCGTTTTGATCCATACCATTTCCGTTATCATTGATTTTAATGATTAAGTTATCATTCTGTATATGGCTAATTGTAATATCAATATTTCCATTTTTTTCAATACCTTCAAGACCGTGGATTACAGCATTCTCGACAATAGGCTGTAAGAGAAGTGGAAGAATCTTATATTGATCTATATTGAGCCCATCTTGAATGTTAAGGGAATAATTTACTCTGTCCCCAAAACGTAATTGCTGAATGGCCAGATATACTTTGACATGATCGATTTCTTTTGCCAGCGTAGTAGATTCTGTACCGGTATTCTCAAGTACATAATGCATGGATTTTCCTAATAGCTTAATGGATGTAGCTACGTTACGGTTACCATTTGAAAGCGCCTGCATTCGAATCGTTTCAAGCGTATTATACAGAAAATGAGGATTAATCTGACTCGCTAACATCTTAAACTCCATTTGTTGCTGTTTATTGATTAACTGCTGTTCAGTAATGAGTGATTTATAGAATTTAGCTTCTTTCATTTGAATTAAATCCATCGTTGCTTTTAAATCTTCAAATGTTTCAGAGAGTTCGTCGTCACCCCTAAAGTTTTCGATAATATTAGAATTACCAAGTCTTACCTGATGCATGACTTTTCGCAGAGTAATAATGCGGCTGCTGAAAAAGGATGAGTATATTAATATGAATATTGCTGGAATCAGTATAGCGGTTAACAGTATTATGATATATTGGACCGTTACGTCATAAATCTGATCGTATGCATCAAACTTACTTACTAATATGTAGAATTTATTCTGAGTTTTATATGGTAAAAACATTGCGATGGTAGAATAATATTGGGTCGAGTCAATGGAGACAGGTCCTGTATATTGATAGTAACCGCCTTTAAAATTATCTGGCATAGGCATATGTTTATTCATCCAATCGGAATCGGATGAAAAGAAAACAGGGGTATTATCAAGCGAGGCAAGTATAAAATTATCGGTATAGATCAAACGGTTCTTTAAGTAAACATTGCTAATTGTAACTACTATATAGGCAGAATAATGGGAAGCTGTAACAGCTATCTTTCTTGTTAGAGTAAGCTCAAAGCTTTTTTGATGCAGACTGTTTTCTGAAGTTGTGATGGAATAGTTGTTCCATGTGTTTTTACTCAGTGCGTTGTACCATTGCTGATTTTTAAAATCATTATCGGAGTATGTGATATATGCATTTCCAGGTATGTTTGGATTGTTAGTGTATACATGAATAGATGAAATAGAAGCATAATTATCCCGAATCGTCTTTAGCGAACTTGTAAGAGAATCATAATATGCAGTTTGAGTATCGTCAAAATTTGTACAGGAAAGTACAGAGTTGTACATATCATTTAATATAAAAGGTTCACAGGTAGTAAAGAGAGATGTTGTGATATCAAACAGAGTAGAGTTAAGCCTTGTAGCTTCGGCTTTTAATTGTTCTGTATAATTATTATTCATCTGTTTCCTTACATTGTGAAGTGAGAATAATCCAATAATAAGAATGGGAATGATACATCCAGATAAAAAAATGAGTATAAGTTGCTGCTTGATTTTGGGATGAGCAGATTTTTTGACTTTAAATATATTTAATATTATATCAGTTACGTATTTTCTTAATTGCTTCAAATGTTTTCTCTCCAATTTTGATTCATGTTATTAAATGATGGATTAGATAAATTAAATTCAGTCTAAGTAATCTTTTACATAGTTTAATATAAATACAACATAAATTACACACTAAAAATTCTAGCAATGTAACTTAAATATTTGGTGTATTTATTGAATTTTTTATATGCTAATATCATATCAGCAAACAACATATGAATATTTGTACAAAAAAAACACAAAAACAGAAGAAAATTTATAGAGGTGTGATAATGACCTATTTTAAAACCTACCATCAGGACTTAGAACAATTGCATATTAATATGGAACCAGCAAGGAACTACTACATTCCATTTGCACATGGAGAGGATTGCTTTGCGAATAGAGAATGCTCAGACCGATATCATTCACTAAATGGAACCTGGAAGTTTCGATATTATGATAGCTTTTTGGATTTAGAAGAAGATTTCTTAAATAAAGAATTTAAAGAAGAAATTCCGGTACCATCAAATTGGCAACTATATCATTATGGGAAACCAATGTATACAAACATAAAGTATCCAATCCCTTATGATCCACCATATGTACCAGATGAGAATCCGACAGGAATATATGAAAGAGAGTTTAAAGTTCACTTGTTACCTGATAAAGAATGGAATTTGAATTTTGAAGGAGTGGATAGTTGCTTTTATCTATATATCAATCAACAGTTTGTTGGTTACAGTCAGGTCAGCCATATGACGAGCGAATTTAATGTTACACGCTATCTGACAGAGGGAAACAATACAATTACCGTTATGGTCTTGAAATGGTGTGATGGAACATATTTGGAAGATCAGGATAAATGGAGGATGTCTGGAATATTTCGGGATGTATATCTGCTTGAGAGACCGAATGAATGTCTGTGGAATTATACGATATCTACAGATCTTAGTAAAGACAAAAAGTCTGCATGTATAAAGTTAGAAACTTCTTCAGATATGGATGCGACAGTTAAACTTGTAGATAAATCAGACAAAGTAATATTTACAGGAGCTTTGTCACACAAAGAGATGGATATTACCATTTTAGATCCAATATTGTGGAATGCAGAAGAACCATATTTATATAAGATGACCATAGAAACTCCGCAGGAAATAATAGGAGAAAAGATTGGAATAAGAAAAATCTGCGTAAAAGATGGATGCATTTTTTTAAATGATGTAGCCATTAAGATTCAGGGAGTGAATCGTCATGACAGTGATCCTATAACTGGCGCATGTATTTCCAAAAAACAAATGCTTAATGATTTGTTCCTGATGAAAAAACATAATATAAATGGTATTAGAACCTCACATTATCCGAACGCCCCAGTATTTACCCAGCTTTGCGATGAACTTGGCTTTTACCTTATAGATGAGGCTGATATGGAAAGCCATGGGTCAGTAGAGGCATCACATACGCTGGATGATGATGGAGATTATTCTGGAATTGCCCTAACTGCAGATCTTGAAATTTTCCGTAAATCCATATTAGACAGAGTAGAACTTATGGTAGCAAGAGACAGAAACAGACCATCAATTTTATTCTGGTCTTTGGGAAATGAAAGCGGATATAGCAAAACAATGGAAGAAGCAGCAAATTATATAAAAGCAACAGATCCCTCAAGACTTGTTCATTATCAGAGTCTTCATAAGCTGACAGATTCTAAACTTAAAGATTCTAATGAGAAAAAGGACAGAGAAGATATATTAGATGTTGTATCGGTTATGTATCCAGATACAAAATGGATTACGGATACTTTTTTAAAAGATGAGGAAGAAAACCGCCCATTGGTTTTATGTGAGTATTGCCATTCCATGGGAAATGGACCAGGAGATTTAGAAGATTACTGGCAGATTATTCATTCGAATAACCGACTTACAGGAGGATTTATCTGGGAATGGTGTGACCATGGTATTTTTGAAGGAATTGCAGACAATGGAATGGAAGAATATGCATATGGAGGAGATTTTGACGAGCCAATTCATGATTCAAATTTTTGTCTGGATGGCCTGGTATATCCAAACAGAACTCCTCATGTCGGATTAAAAGAAGCACAGAATGTGTTCCGTCCAGTAAGAGTGCATTTATCAGATAAAAGGTCTGGGATATTTGAATTTGAAAGTTGGTACGATTATAGCCAGGCAGGAGAAAAGCTGAAATGTTTTTATGAAGTTACAAGCAGTGGTCACATTATCAGTACTGGAGAGCTTCAACTGCAACTGCCTCCAAGACAAAAACAAAGAGTAGAAATTCCAGAATTAAGCACATTTACAGGGGAAAGCCTGTATATAAAATTTGTGTTTCTACAAAAACACGATACGTTATGGGCAAAGGAAAATGAGTTTGTTGGATTCGAACAGATTCCTGTTTCAGTAGAAAACCGAAGCATAAAAGCTTCAGAAGCGAAAGGTAAAATTGATGTTAAGGAATGTGGCAGCAAATTACTAATTAGTGGAGAAACTTCCGATAAAAAAACAGATTTTCATTATGAATTTAGCAAGAAAAGCGGTTTATTTACAAAATTGGAATTTGCGGGATCAAACATTATAAAAAGACCAATGGAGTTTAATGCATTCAGGGCGCCTACTGATAATGACTGCACGATCCGGCAAGAGTGGGAAAAGTATCATTATAACGAACTCATTACCAAAATCTATGATTTTGATTATATCGTAGGGGATGAATTGACGATTTCAATCCATTCAGCACTTGGCTGGTTATCTTATAAGAATACATTTGAGCTACATACAAAGATCATTGTATATCCAAGTGGGGAAATCAAAATAAACAGTAACGTTGAAATTGCAGATAAAAGAGATTATATACCAAGATTTGGAATTAGATTATTCCTCGAATCAGAATTATCAAAGGTTGAGTATTATGGATATGGTCCATATGAAAGCTATATAGATAAACATAGAGCATCTTATAAGGGTATATTTTTTGATAATATTAACTCAATGTATGAGAATTATATCAAACCACAGGAAAATTCCTCTCATTATGGTTGCGAATATGTTGAGATTAAAGAATCTGATTTAGCACTGCACATTGAGTCAGAAAAAGATTTCTGTTTTCAGGCGTCAAAATATACGCAAGAGGAGTTAACAAGTAAAAAACATAACTATGAGCTGAAACAATCAGATTGTTCAGTTGTCTGTATTGACTATAAACAATCAGGCATAGGCTCACAAAGTTGTGGACCTAAATTATTAAAGAAATATCAGTTTGATGAAAAGCAATTTGAACTTAGTTTCTTGTTAACACCAAAAAAGGGAAGTATTTCAGAAAATTAAAAGCTACATTTTTAAGCTTTTAATATAGAAAGAACAAGGTAAAAAACTAAAATGTATGCGTAAAGCACAGCAGGAATGGAGGGTGTAATGAAAAAGAAAAGATTTAAAAAGTTAATGTGTCTTGCACTTAGCGCAGTAACAGCAGTTACAATGTTAGGATGCGGGAGTACTGCAAAAACAACGGGGGGAACACAGAGTGGAACTACAACAGCATCTAGTTCGGAAGGAGCTAAGAAGTATCCGAAGGAATTAACAATTGATGTGTTCGATAGTCAGGCAAATTTCCAGGGAACACAATCAGGCTGGTTTGCCAAGATGGTAAAGGACAAATTTAATATGAAACTTAATATTATCGCACCAAATGTTGCAGGTGGTGGTGATACGGTATTTCAGACGCGTTCAGCAAATGGAAATTTAGGAGATTTAATTATTACAAATCTTGACAAGAGCAGATTAAAGGATTTAGTAAAGGCAAATCTGATTTTAGATATGACAAAATATATTGGTAATAGTAGTAGCCTTCAAAAGAATAAAAGTGCAATCGAATCAGTTAGTAAATTAGCAGATCAAAAAGGTATGTGGGCAGTTCCAAGTTCTATTTCGAATCAACCTGCAACAGATCCTTGCGAAGCAACAGATCCAACGAATGCACCATCTCTTCGATGGGATGTATACGGTAAAGTAGGATATCCTGAAATTGGGACAATGAACGATTTACTAGGTGTATTAAAGAAAATGCAGGATGCAGAACCAAAGAGTGATTCAGGTAAGAAAGTGTATGCTTTCTCTCTCTTTAAGGATTGGGATGGAGATATCATGCAGAATGCAGGTTCATTAACTGGATTATATGGATATGATCCGTTGGGATTTTGTATGATGAAAGATGATGGAACAGACTATCAAAAAGTAATAGACAGCAATGGAAAATATGTTCAATCATTAAAATTCTTATTTGATGCAAACCAAATGGGATTGGTTGATCCAGAGTCGACAACACAAAATTTTGATTCAGTTGCAGCAAAGTATACAGATGGAGCAGTTCTTTATTCGTTTTGGCCATGGCTTGGATCTGGTCAGTATAATTCAACAGAAAGAATGTCAAACGGAAAAGGATTTGAAACAGTTGCAATCAAGGATATGACAAGTATTTCTTGTGGCTCTAATCCACAAGGCGATGTATCCAATGGAATTATGATAGGAAGCCGTGCAAAAGATCCACAAAGATTAGCAGACTTCATAAACTGGTTGTATAGTCCAGAAGGAATTATGGCAGCATCTACCCAGACGGGTGGAAAGTGTGGTCCAGAAGGTCTTACATGGAAAATGCAAGATGGAAAACCAGTACTTACAGATTTTGGTGTAAAAGCATTTGTAGATATTGATGCAAAGCTTCAGGTTCCCAAAGAATGGGGCGGCGGTACATGGAAAGATGGAATTTCAGCATTAAATTACAATGCAGTAGGTGTTGTAGATACAGATGAAAAAACAGGTATGTGCTACAATTATCAGAGATGGGATGATTATCAAAGTAAAGTAAAGACAAAACTTTCCGAAGATTGGTCTGCACATAATGATAATGCAACTTCAGCTCTTCAATATCTGAAAAGTAAAAATTTGATTATTGTAAAACCTGGTACAAACTATGCAATTCCTGAGTATTCTACAGATATAAGTACAACGAAAGAGCAGTGCAAGCAGACAATTGTTCAGTATTCATGGGAAATGGTATTTGCAAAGGATGAAAATGAATTTAACAGTCTGTTAAAGAAAATGCAGGATGAAGTAATAGGACTTGGATTTGACAATGTATATAAAGTAGATTTACAGAATGCAAAAGATAAAATGGCAGCATATGAAGAGGCATCAAAGGCAAAATAACAGGAGGAACATGCAATGAATGATAAAGTACTCGTACAGATTGTACCTACACCCAGACAGATTAAGCATCAACAATTAGAATTTTATGCATTTATTCATTTTACTGTAAATACTTTTACAGGAAAAGAATGGGGCGATGGAACGGAGGATGAAGCTATTTTTAATCCGGTTCAGATGGATTCAAAGCAGTGGGTGCAAGCTGTTAAGAGTGCTGGAATGAAGGGACTTATATTAACATGTAAACACCATGATGGTTTTTGTTTATGGCCGAGTAAATATACGAAGCATACAATAGCGAATTCTCCATATAAAGATGGAAAAGGAGATATTGTAAGAGAAGTATCTGATGCTTGTAAAGAAGAAGGATTAGAATTTGGAGTATATCTATCGCCATGGGACAGGAATCAGCCAGTATATGGGCAAGGCAAGGAATATGATGATTATTTTGTCAACCAGCTCACAGAATTATTAACGGAATATGGAGATGTATTTTCTGTATGGTTTGATGGTGCCTGTGGAGAGGGACAAAATGGAAAGAAACAGAAATATGATTGGGAACGTTATTATTCTGTAATTCGTCAATTACAACCATCAGCCTGTATCAGTGTTTGCGGACCAGATGTCCGGTGGTGTGGAAATGAAGCTGGAGATACAAGACCTTCAGAGTGGAGCGTAGTACCTAAACGTACAAGCGAAACAGAAAGTATTGCAAGTAATTCTCAACAGGCTGACAAAGAGGAATTTCGTCAGAGAAAAATAAAGGCACAGGATCAGGATCTTGGAAGTAGAAAAGCATTAGCGGATGAAAATGATCTTATCTGGTATCCGGCAGAAGTAAATACTTCTATTCGTCCAGGATGGTTTTATCATAGTGATGAAGATTCAAAAGTTAGAACAGTAGAGCAACTTGTTCATATTTATGAAAATTCAGTTGGTGGTAATGGAACATTTCTGTTGAATGTTCCGCCAATGCCAACTGGCAGAATCCATGAAAATGATGAACGTGTATTAAGAGACCTTGGGAATTACCTAAAAAAGCATTTTGATACGAACCTTATAAAAGATGCCAAAATAAGTTCAAATCAGGAGTCCGATATCCATCCTTGTTCAGCAGTCATTACAGATGATTATGAAAATTATTTCTGCACAAAGGAAGGACAAGGAGTCATAGATTTAAGCATTGAATTATCGGATAGAAAGAAACTGGCATATCTTGTATTGAAAGAAAACATTTGCTTAAGTCAACGTATTGAGAAGTTTTCGATTATAGATGACAATGGTAATTTAGTTTACGAAGGAACTACAGTGGGATACAAAAAGATTATTCCGCTAAATAATCTGGAAGCATCAAAAATCACAATACAAATAAAAGATTATCGTGTATATCCGACATTGTCATTTGTTGGACTATATGAGGCATAGAATAAGAGGTATGAATATTGTCAAAAGCGACTGAAATGGTAAAAATGATGGGAGCAGGATGGAATCTTGGTAATTCTTTTGATTCATTCGGAATGTCAGAAGGCCGAATAAGCGGAGAATGTGGCTGGGGAAATCCTAAAACATCAAAAGAAATGATTCATACATTAGCAAAAGCAGGATTTGGTACGATTCGTGTGCCGATTACATGGTATGAACATGTAAGCAGTGCTCCAGAGTACACGATAGATGCAGAATGGATGACTCGGATTAAAGAAGTCTTAAAGGATATATTAGATGAAGGAATGTATGCGATTATTAATATGCATCATGAAAACAACTGGCTTATTCCGAATGGATTTTGTTATGAAGAAATCAGAGAAAAGTACATCAAAATATGGTATCAAATAGCGGAATCCATGAAAGAATGGGATGAGCATCTTATTTTTGAATCCATGAATGAACCACAGATTGCAGGTGGAGAAAATGAATGGAATGGTGGAACGCATGCAGAACAAAAATTAGTCAATGATCTACAAAAAGAATTTGTAGAAATTGTTCGGAAAACAGGTGTAAAAAATGCGAATAGACTACTTCTTGTAACTACGGTTGGCGCGTCAGCCGCTGAAGCAGCAGTGAGAGCACTCGATGTACCAAATGATGACATGGTAGCAGTCTCTATTCATCCATATGTGCCATCCCTATTTTGTTTTGATCATGGCGACGCAAAAAGTCAGGTGTATTGGACAAATGAAGGAAGTCAGGCAATCGCAGAGACCTTTGAACGATTAGACCGAGTATTTGTTCAGAAAGGCATTCCTGTAGTAATTACAGAATACGGGGCTGAAAATAAAGAGATACCAGGAACGACACATGGTAATGAAGATGAAGTAATCAGTTGGCATAGGGAATTCAATAAATATGCCTCCCGCTTTGGAATTTCATGCGTCTGGTGGGATAATAATCAGTTTGGAAAAGAAGATGAAGCGTTTGGTTTGTTTAACAGAAATGATTTATCCTGGTATCGGCCAAAGTTAAAGGATGAAATCCTAAGTATAAAATCCTAAGTATAAAAAATAAACAAATTGATAAAACGGATCCTATAAGATAAATAGTTAAAAAGTAAAGTTATTATTTTTAGCTGCTCTTGTCTTTGGGGTCTGTTTTTTTATACGATTATTTTGTAAATACTGCCATCCTAAATTAGTTTAAGATAGGGACGATTTTTATAATGTGAATGTCAGAGTGTAAAAAATAGAGTTAGAGGAAATGAATAACACAAACGAAAAAGCGAAATAAATCGAAAAAATAGCTCGAATACAGCATAGCAGATATGCTATAATATAAGGAAATAAAGGAGGAGTATGAATATGATATGTCCAAAATGTGGAAGTAATCATGTTTTTTCACAGGCAGTTACAGAAACGACAACTTCTGAAAAAGTAAAAGGATTTGGGTGCATAAAAGCATGCCTTGGATATTTACTGTTTAGTATACCAGGAATCTTATGTGGTCTGTGCGGTATGGGAAAAGGCAGGAGTGAAACAAGAACAACAACGAAGGTGATGCATGTATGTCAGGATTGCGGCAAGAGGTTTTAGAATGGATACGAACAGCTGGAAATCATAGCGGTTGCCACCAAATGCCAGAAAGAAGTTTTTTCTATCAAGGGAAACAGTTCCCTGTGTGCGCCAGATGTACAGGCGTATTTATTGGACAGGTTATGGCATTTGTACTGCTTTTTATAAAAAAAGATATTAAAACCCCAGCCATCTTTACAGGACTCTTGGCAGTTATGGGAATAGACTGGTCTTTGCAGGAATTTAAAGTAAAAGAATCTACGAATCGAAGAAGACTGATTACTGGAATTTGTGGTGGTTTAGGTTTGTTTTCTTTTTATATCTGGATGATGAAAAAAATAATTGAATTTTTAAAAATACAAATATTATCAGATGCAGGTTTCAATGTGTAAAAAAATTACTTCTTTGGTAATTTGTTCCAATATCGAAGTATCTAAAAATAGTTTCACATATACTTGGTGTTATAGTAATAGGTAATTGCGAAACTCATTTTGAATGAATTTTTAAAGTGAATATTACCAAAAGAAGGCTCCGAATGCAGTGGCAAATCGCCATTCTTTTGGTAAATTCACCTAATATATCAAGTGCTTTACATTGTTTCGCAATTACCTAGGTATTATAGTAAATGAAGTAAGGGGGAATAAAGATGGTTACAATTTGGATTGTTTTATTGATAGCATTTTTGGTTGTAGAATTAATTACTGCGGGACTTACGACGATATGGTTTGCAGGAGGATCGCTGGTCAGCATGATTCTTGCAGCATTAGAAGTTCCATTACCAATACAGATTATCGTGTTTTTTATCGTGTCATTTATCTTATTGTTTTTAACGAGACCACTTGCTGTAAAATATGTAAAGACAGATAAATTGAAAACGAATTATGAAAGTGCAATCGGGAAAAAAGTTTTTATCAAAGAAAGAGTAGATAATCGTAAAGGAACCGGCATAGCTGATTTAAGTGGACAGGAATGGACTGCAAGAATGATGGATGAGACATTAACTTTAGAAGCGGGAGAGCATGGTATCGTGGCCGAAGTTTCTGGAGTAAAGCTGATGTTAAAACCGATTGTTGAAGCAAAGCAGGTATAGGTTGGTAAGAATGGATTGTTGAAGTAAAGTGACTATAGATTGGTAAGAATAGATTGTTGAAGTAAAACAGGTATAGATTGGTAAGTATGGATTGCTAATTAAAACTGGGAAAAACAGGCTAGATAAGTTTTATATGTCTATGAAAATAAATATGCTCCACTTGCAGAAAATAGTCAGATAAATACTGTTTTCTACAGGTAGGGCATATTTTAATGAAAAAATATTGATTTTTAGTATCGCAAAAGGTTGCTTTTGGTGCATGGAGATAGTACGTACGTGCGAAGCTATTGATAATGGCGAATTTCTTGATTTTTGGACGTTTTTATGATAAATTGAGTGTATTATTGATATTGGCTAATAGGGCATATGCTTTAGAAGCGTGTAAGAATAATGAAAATGAATGAGTTACTTTAATAAAGCAGTCTAAGTTATAGAAATAGGGAAAAATTTAATAATTGACTGTCGAATTAGCATATGATTCAATTATTGAGGTTTCACGCGGAGATTGTATGAAATCTCTTTTTTGATTTTAGCAGACAGAGGGAAAATGATGAACCACGAAAACATAATTAAAACTTGGAAAAAAAAGAAATATAATGGGGATACCATCTACTTAAAGCCTATGGAAGCGGATGATATACAGTTTATGGTTGCTATGCGTAATCAGGAGCGTAGCAGATACTATTTGAATCAAGCAGAAGATAGTACGGTAGAAGCGCAGACGAATTGGTTTAAGAGTTATGTATCTAAGAACGATGATATATATTGGGTATACTGTGATAAAGAAACAGATCAAAAACTTGGAACAATTCGATTATACAACATAGAAGATGAAGAATGCGAAATCGGAAGCTCAACAGCAGATTTGTCTGTTAAGGATTCTTATTTTTCATTTATGGAAGCACATTCAGTTGCGATGAGATTTGCACTTGAAGAATTAAAAATGCCAATGCTTCATGCTGACGTTAGAGTTGATAATAAATTTGTGGATGCTGTGTTAAGAAGAATAGGGTTTGAGTTTAAGAAAGTTATTGATATTAGAGGCGTAGATTATAATTATTATAAGTTTTATTCAAATGAGAAAGAAGGATAATTATGTATTCTTTTGTAGAATTAAAAAAAGGATTGAAGTTGAATATTGATAAACATTTACTTAAAATGGCCATTCTTGGAAATACTGCAACACAATTATTGGCAACTGTTATTGAAGGCAATGCTAAGTTGGAGGGTATAAATCTCAAAGTGTTTGATTCTGATTATAATCAAATAGCATTCCAACTTATGGATTCTAATTCGGAAACATATAAGTTCCAACCAGATTTTATTCTATTATTTGTGTCCACTGATAAGTTATATGAGGAGTTTTTGGATAGAGAGATTGCCCAAAAAAGAAATTTTGCAACGGATATGCTGGAGCAGCTGATTGGTTATTGGGATATGATTGGACAAAACAGCAAGGCTAAAATACTGCAATGCAATTTCACGGAGATAAATGATAGGGCGTTTGGTAATTTTTCAGGGAAAATTGATGTTAGTTTTGCATTCCAAATACGTAAGCTGAATTTCCTTTTGCAGGAAAAAATGCAAGAATATGCAAGCGTGTATCCAATTGATCTATTATCCATTCAGATACAACTTGGAATGGATAAATGGCATAATTCTGTTTTGTATTACAATACAAAGATGACTTGCGATGTGAATGCACTGCCATATTTTTCGAAGAATGTTACGGATGTTTTAAAAGCGATGACTGGTCAAGTCAAAAAGTGTGTAGTACTTGACTTGGATAATACTCTTTGGGGTGGTGTCGTTGGAGATGATGGCCTTGGGGGTATTGAGATTGGAGAACTTGGAAAAGGTCATGTATTTGTGGAATTTCAAAGATGGTTAAAACAGCTAAAGCAAAGAGGTGTTCTACTTGCTGTTTGCAGCAAAAATAATGAGGATATAGCAAAAGAACCGTTTATTAGTCATGAGGAAATGATCTTAAAATTAACAGATATTACTATATTTGTTGCGAATTGGAATGATAAAGCTTCGAACATAAAGTATATTCAGGAGAGCCTTAATATTGGAATGGATTCTTTTGTTTTTATTGATGACAATATTTTTGAACGAAATCTTGTCAGAAATATGATCCCTGAAATAACTGTTCCAGAAATGCCAGAGGATCCAGCGGAATATCTTGACTTTTTGCAGAAAGAAAACTTATTTGAAATAATTTCTTTCGCGACTGAAGACCAAGAAAGGACAGGTCAATATCAAGCTGAATTTTTGAGAAAAGAGTTAAAAAATACAGCTACATCAATAGACACTTATCTTAAGGGACTGGACATGGAAGGTGAAATGAGAACATTTGAACCGGTGAAGTATGCAAGAATTGCACAATTAACGCAGCGATCGAATCAGTTTAATTTGAGAACTGTAAGATATGCTGAGGATGATATAGCTCGAATTAGTGAGGATGATAAATATATTACGGCATATTATACGCTTAAAGATCGGTTTGGTGATCATGGACTGGTCTCAGTAATTATTCTGGAGAAGAGAGATAAAAAAACGGTGTTCATAGATACATGGCTTATGAGCTGCAGGGTATTAAAACGGGGGATGGAAGAATTTGTCATCAATAGTCTTGTTAACCTCGTTAAGAAAAATGGATATACAGAAATTGTAGGAGAGTACATATCTACGTCTAAAAATTCAATGGTTTCTGATATTTATGAAAGAATGGGTTTTTTGAATAGAGGTGATAATATATATTCATTGAATATTGTTGATTTTATCCAGTTGAAAACATACATAAAAGGAGAGTACGATGAGTAGAGAAGAAATTTTTACAAAGATTGTAAATATGTGCAAAGTTGTTTTTGAGGACAATGAATTGATAATTACAGAGGAAACAGCTGCAAATGATATTGAAATGTGGGATAGTTTAACGCATGTTGTGCTGATTGCAGAGATTGAAGGATCTTTTGGTATAAAATTTAAACTTGATGAAATACAGAAAGCTAGAAATATTGGAGAGTTGGTGAATATTGTAGAAAGCAAGGTGGACTAGTAATGACAAGCATGTATTCTGACAAGCATATTCAAATACTAGTAGAGAAAGGCATTGCTGTTCTAAATCTTAGTGAATATGCATTAAAAGAGTTAAAGACAATTGTATTTGTTAATTTACCTGATGTGGGCGATAGGGTTGAGACAGGAAGTACATTTGGAGATATTGAGAGCATAAAAACGGTTTCTGATTTAATATCACCCATTAATGGCAAAGTTGAGGAAGTGAATGAGGAACTCTTAGATGCACCGGAGTTGTTAACGGCAGAGAATTGGATAATTAAAGTGTCTCAGTTTGAACTGAACGAAAATGAGTTCATGTCTGAGGAACAGTACAAGAAATATGTGGAAAAATGCGATGTATGATTTGGCTATTATAGGCGGAGGACCTGCTGGTTATTCTGCAGCGTTTGAGGCAATAAAATTTAAAAAGAAGGTTATTCTTTTTGAGGCATCAGAAATAGGTGGAACTTGTTTAAATAGTGGATGTATTCCAACCAAATATTTAAATCACGTATCGGAGGAACTTTCTTTTCTTAAAAAAGCAGATGTTTATGGTATATCTGTAAACGATGTTGTTTTTGATTATTTGAAATCCTGGAATTACATGCAAGATAAGATTTTTCAGTTAAAAGAAGGGCTGATATTAGGGCTAAAGTCTGGAAATATCGATATCGTTTATGGCAAGGCATTAATAATTGATAATACAACAATTGCATGTAATGAACTAGAGTATATTGCGACTAACATTCTCATATGTACTGGATCCAAACCGAAAAAGCCATTTAGAAACGATGAAAATGTAGTTACTAGTGATGGATTATTAAAAATAAAAAAGGTGCCAGAATCTTTGCTGGTATTAGGAGGAGGAGTCGTTGCAGTTGAGTTTGCAAATATTTTTGCAGAGTTAGGCAGTCAAGTGACAATTTGCATTAGAGGTGATAGGATTCTTCGGGGATGGGATAAAGAAATTGTTGTCGGACTTACTCAACAGCTTAAAAAAAGAGGCATCAAAATATTGAACAAATGCTCACAAGATGAAATGAGCATGAGGCAAGCAGATGTTATTCTTTCAGCTCTTGGAAGGGAACCGGATTTAGATATAGAGTCTGCCAGACGTTTGAAATTACAAACGGATGAAGGAATTGCGGTTGATGATAATGGCATGACTTCGATACCTAATGTATACGCAGCAGGGGATGTCATATCAAAAAGTTCACAACTTGCTCATGTTGCAATGTATCAAGGGGAACGTGCAGTACAGGCAATGCTCTCTGACGATAAAAGTGTAAAGATTCCAGTTGTGACCAAATGTATATATGTTGGAATGGAAGTGGCTTCTGTGGGATATACACTCGAAGAGTCTAAAATGGCTGGAATTAATACAATCAGTGCAAAACAAGTTATGGGAAGTAATGCACGTACTCTTATTTTAGACGGAGATAGAGGGTTTATAAAAGTAATCGCGGATGCTGATAATGATATACTTGTAGGTGCTCATTTGATGTGTGAACGTGCTGGTGATATGATAAGTGAGTTATCACTTGCAGTGAACGAAAAGACCAGGATTGATGAGCTGATACGAAATGTTAAGCCTCATCCGAGTTTTTGCGAAGAAATCACGGGAGCATTAAAAATGCTAAAAACTAAGATGTAGAGAGGATTTATATATGCGGATATTAGGTTTGTCTTCATTTGTGCCAGAGCAAATATGTGATGTTATAAAGTTTAGTGGTTATCAAAGTGAGAGAACTATTTCAAATTATTGCGGTTATATTTCTGATTATTTGTCTCAGGTAATTGAGGATGACTCTATTGATGGAGCTGTTTACCCGAAATCATGCGATAGTAGCAGGGGTATAACAAGCTATTTAGACAATTCAAAAAAATTTCTTCATCAGATACATGTTCCAGCAAGACAGGATGAATATGCGATAGAAATTTTTTCTGAATCGATAAAGTTATATAAAGAATCTGTTGAAAAATTCTATGATGCTGTTATTAATGAGAACGAGATTAATTATCGTAACGAGATTATTTGTAAGAGAAACACAGATATCGAAGCAATTTACGATAATCTTGAAGGTATTCATTATTCAGTATATTTAAAACTCATGCATGATTTGCAAAAAATGCCACTGAATGAACAACTAGATTACTTAAAAAATAACAGATCCGAATCAGTTATCAATAATGGTAAAAAAGTATTCCTAATAGGATCAAGAGTAACTGATATGTCTATTATTGAAGGAATAGAACAATCTGGGATGACAGTTGTTGGTGATAATATTACCGAGTCGAAAAGATTCTATTCTCAGAGAAATGTAGAAGGAATAGGTGATATTTATAAAAAAATTGCGAATAGTATTCTATCAAATAGATTGTCACCTACTCAAAATAACTTTTGTGAAATTCTAACAAATGATATTTTTGAAATCAGTCGTAAAAATGTCCAGGGAGTAATCTTTCTGACACAAAAGTATTGCGAGCCTTATGATTATTTATATTCGGTATATAAAAAGGCGCTTGATGATATGGATATTCCAATTTTAAGAATCAGCATTTCAGGAACAACTAGCGTAGCAAATAACAGATTGTTATTAGAAGCATTTTCGGAAATGATATAGAGGGGGTTTGTATGGAAATCACAACTGCTCAGCTTCAGACAAAGTTGGTTAGAGAATATTATAAATATTTTTCAAAATATGCAAAAGGAAAGAAACCTGAAAAAAAGGTGGCTTGGGTTACCTCGTTTACTCCAGTAGAAATATTAGAGGCTTTGGAGATAGAGTATTATTATCCAGAGAGTTATGCTGCTGTGATTGCTGCTAGCGGAAAAGAACAGAATATGTTTCAAACAGCAGATAAAAGTGGTTTGCCTAGAGAATGTTGTTCATATTCTTGTTGTTTTGAAGGTTGTATAATTGACGAGGAAGGACCAAGAGGTATTCCACCAAAGCCAGATGTTTTAATTGCAACAAATAACCAGTGTAATACTTTACCTAATTGGTGGAATATATTAGCGCAAAGGTATAATGTTCCGCTTATTATCTTAGACTACCCAGGAGATATAATACCATTGGACATGGCTCGGTTATATGTAGATAAGCAGCATATGGATTTAATAGAAAAGCTTGAATTATTGAGCGGGAATAAACTGGATAAAAATATTCTTGAAATATCAATTGAAAACAGCAGAAAGTCAATTGCGGCTTGGTCAAACATTATTAGCCATATGCCTGAAATGAATATGAGCGAAGTAAATCTATTTGATGCAATAACGTATCTAATCATTTCCAGATGTAAAGAAGAGACCGCTTCTTTATATAATAAAATGGCAGAAGAAATTGCTGAATATCCGAAATCAGAAGAAAAACTTATAAAGGTGTTTTGGTTGGGATATCCGCTTTGGTATCATCCGGATAGATATTTATCAGAGGAACTTTCTGGTTGCAGAATTTCTGGATCAAACTATATCACTTGGTGGAATTTGGATTATTGTGGTGACGATAGTTTTGAAAAACTGTTTCATGCATATAACTTTACATTTTTAAATATAAGTCAAAGGGCAAGAACCGAAAGACTAACAAAGCTTATTGAACAATCCGAAGCGGTTGGAGCAATTTCTTTGATTAATAAAAGTTGTAAATGTGATTTTGTATCTGCTAAAAATATAGATTTACCGCAGGTGGAATTGGAAATAGATATGATAGACCGAACCTACCTGGATATTGAAAAAGCTAGGAGACAGATTGTCTTATTAAAGGAAATGATATGTATAGAATAGGAATTGATGTAGGATCAACCAGAACAAAATATGCTGTGATAGATGAAGATGGTCATATATTACAGTTCTTCGCTGAAAAGACGCCTGTAAGGCAAAGAGAATATTTTAGTAATAAAGTTAAGGAATTGCAGAGTAAATATTTTGAGAACGTGATTGAATCCTGTGGATATGGAAAAGAAAATGTTGAATCTTTGAATCAGGTTAATGAACTTTTGGCATTAGCCCGTGGTGTATTTCAGGTTTATGGTGATGATGCCTATGTGCTTGACATAGGTGGACAAGATACAAAACTGATTCTGGAGCAGCAGGGAAGACTTAAGAAATTTTTTGTTAATAATAAGTGTGCAGCAGGATGTGGACAGTTTCTGACGAATGTTTTGAATATGTTAGAAGTTTCATTTGATGAACTCGATATTCGAGAAATCGAAGAACCCAACAGTAAGTTGTCATCGGTATGCGCTGTGTTTGCGCAGACTGAAATTGTGGGTTTAGTTGCATCTGGCTGCTTGTCGGAGAAAGAAATCATTCTGCGAGTTATATGGCAGATACTTACACAGGCAAAGGATTTGTTAAGCAAAGTGGATTGTAAAGAAATATTATTGACAGGTGGAATGTCTCAAATCCCAGGAATAGACAGGCTTGCTGAAAAAGTTTTTGGGATAAAAGTACTCATACCAGAATATAGTATATATTTATCGGCGATAGGATGTGTATTGTAATGAAATGTTTATTTTTTGAATCTGACAGTTATCATGCAGGTTATAATTTGGCTGTGGAGGAATACCTTTTTAAAATGTCCACGCAAGAAGCGTGTGCCATTTTATATTTGTGGCAAAATGAAAATACTATTGTGCTGGGCAAAAATCAAAATGCAGATATAGAATATGATAAAATAAAGGCTGAAAAATATGGGATAACCGTTGTTAGACGAATGACGGGTGGAGGATGCGTTTATCATGATTTGGGAAATTTGAACTTTACATTTATTGCGCCTATCAATATCTTTGAAAAAGAGATTATGTTCGGTTTTGTCTCGAAAGCGCTAGAGAAATATGGAATAAAGGTTGATGTTACTGGTAGGAACGATATATATGTAGATAATTATAAATTTTCGGGAAATGCATATAGTACAAACGGTAAGTGTGTTTTGCATCATGGAACAATCCTTGTTGACGCAGATTTGGATAGGATGGATGAAGTACTTAATACTTCCTGCAGTAAATTAGCAAAAAGAGGTGTTAAATCTGTAAAAGCAAAAGTTAAAAACCTGAAAGACATTCATCCACAAATTTCTATCATAAAACTTAAAAGTGAGATACAAACAGAATTTGTTGAATGGGCGAATCTACTATTTGGTGACACACCTAAAAGGATATGCATTGATGAATATTCAGTAACTCCTTTTTTGAAAAAATATATGGATTCTAATTGGAATTTGGGAAAAGACAAGAAATATTTGTACGAAAAAACAGCTATATATAACTGGGGGGAAGCCAGGATTGCTTACAATGAAAATAAAGGGTGCATAACAGAGGTGAAAATATATACAGATTCTTTACAAATAGAAGAAGTGGAGGAACTGGAAAAATCACTTATAGGGGAGAGTGTTGATAAAATATAATGTATCAAATACTCGTGATTTCAGTATGGACTACAAGAAGTTTAGTAAATAAATATATGCTCCACTTGCAGAAAATAGTCAGATAAATACTTTTTTCTACAGGTAGGGCATATTTTAATGAAAAAATATTGATTTTTAGTATCGCAAAAGGTTGCAAAAACAAAAACTTTAAAAATTATACCAGATCACCGCTGAATAAAGACGCTGCAAGAGAAGAAGTATCTGCTTTTGTCGTGTCATCATCTGAATCGGTTCCAGTTGTAGCTTTATTAGCTGCAGCATTTGCACTTTGATCTGTCTTTTGTGTATTGTCGCTATCGGTAGCATTGCCAATCGGTGTTCTTTTGACACTTTGCGTTCCGTTTTCTGTCGTTGTAATTTCTAGATAAGTTACTCCGTTAATTGTAACAATTTCTGTAGTAGTTCCATCACTGCTTGAAGAAGAACCTGAGGCTGAACCAGAACCAGAGGCAGAGGAAGCAGAAGATGTTGAATCTGAGGCGGAAGTAGAGGATGTTGAACCTGAGCCAGAGGTTGAAGAATTCTGTGAAGAATCCGAAGAACCTGAGTTGCTGCTTCCAGAATCCGTCGAGGTAGAAGACGACTGGATTTGTGAGATTAAGTCATTGTAAGTATCAGAAAATGTGGCTGCAGAATTGTCTGCAACAGTTGATACATAACTGTCCCCATCGGAACTTTTGCCTGTAGAAGAACTACTCTTTTGCTGTTTTAACTGGCTGTAAAGATTGTAGTTATTTAAATAACTGGAAATATTGTTTACTGTAGACATATAATCATCCTTTCTAATCATTTGTATTTGTGTGAGATTCCTTCAAAAATGTATTTCGGTATATTTTCTAAAATAAGTAGGAAGTTCACAAAACATTCATCTAGAATTCACATTGCACAAAAAATATGAAAATAAAGGAAGGAAATTACGTATTTTACATATTTATATAAAAAAATGAAATGTGATATAATTATTTATACACGTCGAATGTGACAAATAGATGTTGAAAGATAAAAAAACAACACAAGCAAATGGTGAAAAAGAAAAAGCATAGTAAGCTTTTCTTTAGGAAGGAAAATGTAATGAAACTAGGAATTATAATGGAAGGTGGAGCCAACAGAACAATTTTTTCCTGTGGCGTAACCGATGTTTTTTTAGAAGAGAATATTATGCCTGACTATTTTATTGGAGTATCCGCAGGAATCGCATATGGTGTTTCTTATTTATCAAAACAAAAAGAAAGAAACCTGGATATAGCAAAGGCATACATAGATGATAAACGTTATATGGGACTGCCTTATTTATTTGACAGGAAGAAAAAAACATACTTTAATCTGGATTTTGTATTTGACGAGATTCCCAATAAATTAATCCCGTTTGATTATGATACATTTGCGGCCTTCAAAGGTAAGGCAATTGCGACAGTTACAAATCTGCATACAGGCGAAGCAGATTATCTGGAAGTTCCAAGAGATGAATCCTTTTACAAGGTATTAGTCGCAAGCTGTGCATTGCCAGTACTTTTTCAGCCAATGAAAGTAAATCAGCATTATTATATGGACGGTGGTATTGCAGACTCAATTCCTTTTCGTCAGGCAATAAAAGAAGGCTGTGATAAAAACATAGTTATTCTGACAAGACCAAGAACGTATCGGAAAACGACAAGCAACACAGTAAAGATTTCGAGTAAAATTTATAAAAACTATCCAAAATTTGCAGAAGCAATGGTAAAAAGAGCGGAAAAATATAATGATAGTTTAGATGAACTTTGTGAATTGGAGAAGCAGGGGAAAGTATTTGTAATTGCACCAAATGATACACTTGGAGTAAAAAGAACAGAAAAAAACATAGAAAAATTAACACAGCTTTATCAGCAGGGATATGAAATAGCTCAAAGTCGTATGGAAGAACTGAAAACATATTTAAATTCCAGGTAATTGCGAAATTTATTTTATATGAAATTTTAAAGAGAATATTACGAAAAGAAAGCAGGTGCAGAATTAATATGAAAATCGTATTTTTAGATGCAGCAACAATAGGAAACGACATGGATTTGTCAGCTTTTGATGCATTAGGAGAAGTCATAAAATATGAGTTCTCAAAACCTGAGGAAGTTCCTGACAGAGTAAAAGATGCAGATGTACTGGTTGTTAATAAAATTGAAATCAATGAGTCCACAATTCATACAGCGAATAAATTAAGACTGGTTTGTGTGACCGCAACAGGTATCAATAATTTAGACAAGGACTATCTGGAACAAAAAAAGATTGAATGGCGTAATGTAGCAGGGTATTCTACGGAATCGGTAGCACAGCATACGTTTGCCATGTTTTTCTATTTATTTGAGAAATTACATTATTATGATGAATATGTAAAAAAAGAAAAATATGTAGAAGATGCTTTACTTACTCATTTTGGTGACAGTTTTCACGAGATGAATCATAAAACATGGGGAATCATAGGATTTGGAGCGATTGGACAACGTGTGGCAGATCTGGCGAAAGCATTTGGCTGTCATGTGATTTACTATTCTACTACTGGGAAGAATAAACAAAAAGATTATGAACAGGTGGATTTTGATACTTTATTAAAAGAATCAGATGTGATATCGGTACATGCGCCATTGACAGAGCAGACAAAGAATCTGATGAACAAAGATGCATTTGCAAAAATGAAAAAAACAGCCATTTTTTTAAATGCCGGACGCGGACCAATTGTGGTAGAAAAAGACCTGGCAGATGCCTTAAATCAAAACCAGATAGCAGCAGCGGGCTTAGATGTATTGGTGCAAGAGCCAATGAGCAAAGAGAATCCGCTTAGACTTATAAAAGATAGCAAAAAACTGCTAATTACACCTCATATTGCATGGGCAAGTATTGAAGCACGAACAAGATTGCTTGCAATTATTGTAAATCAGATAAAAGAATTTTTTGAGATATAAATTAGTGGAGTATCCTAAAAAATAAAATTACAAACAGAGAAACCCCAAAAAAGAAGAAAAGCAAAAGCAAGAATAAAAATTAGAATTAAAAAGAAAAAAGAAAAAAGTGAAAAAGTGTTATCATCAAAAAAGCGCCCCCACTTGTCAGATTTTAAATCTGACAAGTGGGGGCGCTTTTTTGCTAAATATGAATATGAAGTAAAGAAAAAAGAATGATGTATCAGCTTGGAATAGAACTGTCCAGACCACTGTGATAAGACTTGTTTCCCATCAGATTTAGCAGGTCTTTTGCGAAAGATTCCTCCACACTGGAATAGGAAAGTTGAAATAGATGTTCTAAATCTTCTAATACGCTGACATAAGATTGCTTTGCCTTTAAATATAGATCATAAAAAGATTCTGTGGAAGTTATAGTTCTATCCCATGGATTTATCCAGGTGTGATGCCTAAAATTTAAAGGATCCTTGTAAAAAGTAAGTGTGTCGCTAACAATCATTGGAGAGAGGTAAGCATGACCTAAAATATAGGATTCAGCCTTTCTGGCGATGACTTTTTTCTTCCCAGACTTGTCTTGTAAAATACGATTACCAGCCTGCATACCATAGGTTGCAGAATACATGACAGCATACGAAACATGTAACTGGGGATAAACGTACTTATATACATAATATAATAAGGAAGCAATTACTTTCCGTTGCAGATGAGTAAGTGCGATTACGTTGTATTTAGGAAACTCAGAAGGATTTCTTTTTAAAAAATTTTGCAAAAGAAAAGTATCAATATCCGTTTCTAAATTCACATGTCGGGCAAAGTATTCCATAGTAGCACCATGATAATGTGATCGATAGTATACGTATGGATGGCAATTGGTATCTAACATATAATGTCCATAAAATCCCATAATATAGGCACGGGCGATATCCTGTTCGGCTTGTGTCTTAAAAATTTTACGGCTTTCCAGTAAATAGGAAAGAAATTTTCCTGTCGTAGTGGTATGTGCAACAGCTCCTATATTTGTCATATAAAATGCATATGCAGGAAGACAATAGAAAAAAATATCAGGACCTTGCAAACCAAGATTATATACAGCACGATTTTTTTGAATCAGCTGCTTGGCGGGTTTGTTTTTTAATTGTTTTAATGTACTTTCTCCAAAGAGATAATGTGTTGTAAATCCAGGCATAAAAACTCCTTTAATAACGTTGGTGTGAATGAATGAGAACTTGAATGGCTTTAGTATAGCACAGATTTTTAGCTTTTACAGTACAAAATATAAGACTTAGGCACATACAATTTTTTTTGTTTGTTATAAGAAAAACGACAATTGTAAAGATTTGTATATTTAAAAAATACACCAAAAAGAAATTGCATCTGTTTCAAAAAGCGAACATTTAGATATACTGACTACAGATTGAGGAATATTACATACTAAAATGAGGTGATCATATGGCTAATTTAACACAGACAATAGAAAGAAAAGCATTTAGTGCGGCAATTGATATTGCATTAAAAAAAGTGAATAAGGACAGAGAGGGTGCGTTACTCGAAATTCTTGAATTATCCCATAAATTTATGGGAGATAATTTCAAAGAAACGACATATGAAGCAGTAAAAAAAATGATTCAGAACCCGAATCAGAAATACATGCGTTATGTCAACCGAATTCTAGATGAGACAGACCCGCATGTGGCAAAAATGACAGCACTGAATCTGGGGTATCAGGCAGCCTTTTGTGGAACAAAGACAATACGTAAGATGCGGGAAGTTCATGATTGCAACATTCCATGGCTCATTTTGATGGATCCAACCAGTGCATGCAACTTACACTGTACCGGTTGCTGGGCGGCTGAATATGGGAATAAATTGAATTTATCCTATGAAGAAATGGATCATGTGATCGAACAGGGGAAGGAACTTGGAATTTATTTTTATATGATGACAGGTGGAGAACCGCTGGTTCGAAAAGCAGATATTATAAAACTGTGTGAAAAACATAATGATTGTGCATTTCACTGTTATACAAATGGAACGTTAGTAGATCAAAAATTATGTGATGATATGAAACGTGTTGGAAATTTATCTCTTTCCATAAGTCTGGAAGGCTTTGAAGATGCGAATGATTTCAGAAGAGGAGCGGGTGTTTTTGATAAAGTAATAAAGGCAATGGATCTTTTGCATGAAAATGGTCTGTTATTTGGTAATTCAGTATGTTATACTAAAAAAAATATAGAAGCAGTAACTTCGGATGAATTTTTTGATCTTTTGATTGAACATGGAAGTAAATTTGCATGGTATTTTCATTTAATGCCAGTTGGAATGAAGGCAACGCCTGAATTAATGCCAGACAGCAAGCAAAGAGAATATATGTACCACCGGCTAAGAGAAGTGAGAGCCATGGAAGGTGGAAAAGAAATCTTTGTAATGGATTTTCAAAATGATGGAGAATATGTAGGCGGATGTATTGCTGGTGGTAGAAATTATTGCCACATCAATCCCAAAGGTGATATGGAACCATGTGTGTTCATTCACTATTCACAGGCAAATATCAGAGATAACACATTGCTGGAATGTTTGAAGCAACCCCTGTTTATGGCATACCGTGATAATCAGCCATTTAATGACAATATGCTTCGCCCTTGTCCAATGCTTGAAAATCCAGAATTGCTTACGAAAATGGTTGCGGACACCAAGGCACATTCTACAGACGTAGAGCAGTTAGAATCGGTAGAACATTTATGTGGAAAGTGTATAGAATATTCGAAAGAGTGGGAAGAAACAGCACAGAAATTGTGGTCAGCACATTCTTACTACCAAAAGGGTTATTCGAATTACAAAAAGAAATAAGGTGATTTATATAAGCGGTCCAAAGAAGTACATTTTAAAATATACTTTTGTGGCAGTTATGCTTTGTGCAATTATTTATACGTTTAAAGGATTGATTAAGCCAGTTATAAGACAGTTAGAGCAAACATCCATTTTAGCAATCATTCTGATATGCATAAGCTGTGTGTGTTATGAATGCTTGGAAGGATGGGTAACATGTTCCTTTGCTCGTAAATATAAAAAAGATTTTAAATACAGGCATGGAGTGGAAAGTGCATTTTATGCCTGTTTTTATCGTGTGGCAACTTTGGGAAGTGGGTCAGGACTATCTCTAATTTATTTTTTGCATGAACAGGGAATTGAATATTCCACTGGTACTGGGATGTACATGATTGAATATCTGTTGCATAAAATAAGTATAACATTGTTTTCTATCGTGTTTTTAATTGTTAATTTCGCTTTTATTCAAAAAGAATTTTCGGGTTATATGCCGCTGCTTATTTCTGGGTATATTTTAACAGCAGCAATTAGTCTTTTCCTATTACTTTTTTGCATTTCAAAAAAAATACATCGGTTTTTTTTGATAATTTTGGAGAAAATCAACAAAAAGTTGAATGAAAGGCTAAAAAAACAGGTCATAGAGGCAACAAAGTATGCACAGATTATTGAAGAGGCAACAAGAGATCTGCTTCATGATAAACGACTTATACTGACAAGTATTGCAAAGAATTTTGTAAAACTATTGTTTTGGTACGGTATTCCATATATTATATTTTATAAAACACATTTACTTACCCTGGGGCAGGCGATTGCAATTACTTCATTGTGCATCATGCTTGCAGCTGTAATTCCATCACCTGCAGGTATTGGAGCAGTGGAATTTGTAATGATAATTTTATTTTCAAAAATTGCAGGGAGAAATTTAGCAGTATGCACTTCTATATTATATAGGTTTGCCACTTTTATACTTCCATTTCTTTTAGGAGCGGGATATGTAATTGTAAGAAAGATGATTCTTCACCATAAAAAGGCGAAAAAGCAGACAATTGAATGAAAAATGTGAACATTTTGTGAAAAAGCATCATTCTATTGGGAATATACCCGAAAGCAGGCGCTTTTTGTCAATTTTACCATTGTAAAATCAAAAAAATTGGGTTATAGTAGCGGGTAGGCATTAAAAATCATCAAAAAAGTGCAAAAAATAAGGATATGTAATACTATGAAATTTAGATTTAAACTTGAGAAAAGAAATTATATTTTTACGGCGATAACCTTTATGATCATGATAGGTCTTTGTTTATATTCCGGGAAAACGCCACTTATAGCAATTTTGTTTGCAGCAGTGTATTTTGGAATTAAGGGATTGAACATTGAACTTAATCCTAAGTTGACATATGTATGGTTACTTATAGAATTACTTGTAAGTGGCATATTCACAGAGTTGCTGATACAAACGATTTTGCTTCCACCAGAGCTACGAACGAAAATCAGTATAATCCGACTGATCTTAAATATATTATGTTGTCTGGTTGTATATTTGGTTGCGTTGTTTTTAAGTGTAAGACCTAAAATAGCGTTCTCGGTTTCCTATATACTGCTTATGATTTTTTGCGGAATCAATTATTTTGTGTATCAATTCCGCCAAAATGAGTTTCAGTTTTCGGACATTTCCTCTGCAGGAACCGGAATGAGTGTAGCAACAGAATATCATTTTAAACTAGATACAAGAGCGGCTATGGGTATTATGTTATCCATACTTTTTGTTGCAGCAATAAAAAAAATAAATATTCAGATAAAAAGAAAATATATATTAAGATTGGCTAGTTTAGTTGCAGCAGCAGTATTGGTAACATACGTATCATTTAATACCAAATCGATTGTAACAGAAACATGGGAACAAAAAGGAACCTACCGTAATGGATATCTTTTGAATTTTGTTCTCGGAATACGAGATTCTTTTGTATCGAAACCAGAAGACTATTCTATTAATACAGTGAAATCTTTAGAAAAGCAGTACGGAACAGCTGCCAATAAAACAGCAACGGCGGATAAGGATGATTCCGATGCACCAGTTATTATTGCAATCATGGATGAATCGTTTGCAGATTTAAGCGTTATTGGAGATTTACAGACAAATCAGGCAGTAACACCATTTTTAAATTCCATGAATACAAACATTATAAAAGGACATGCACTTTCATCTGTATTTGGCGCTAAAACACCAAATTCAGAGTGGGAATTTTTAACAGGCAATTCGATGGCATTTTTACCAAGCGGATCCGTTGTTTATCAGCAATACATCTCGAATAATACCAACTCTCTTGTCAGTACATTAAAATCATATGGATACACCGCAGTTTCCATGCATGACTATTATGCAACAGGATGGAGTCGTAACACAGTATATCCATTGCTTGGATTCAATAAATCACTTTTTGTGGATTCGTTTGATCAAAGCAAAGTTGTACGTGATTATGTTACGGATCAGGAAATGTTTGATAAGATTATTGAACAATACAAACAAAAGAAACCAGGGGAAAAGCTTTTTATTCATGCGGTAACAATGCAAAACCATGGTGGATATGCAGATACATATGGCAATTTCCAGGAAAATGTAAGTATGACGAATGGTTATTATCCAGATGTAAATCAATATTTATCGTTAACAAACATGACGGATCAGGCTTTACAAAATCTGATTACTTATTTTTCAAATGAAAACCAAAAAGTTGAAATCGTTTTTTATGGAGATCATCAGCCGAGTCTGAATAGCACATTTTACAGGCAGCTAAATGGCAAAGGGTTATCCGGATTATCCATGCAGGAACTGGAAAATCTGTTTACAGTACCATTCTTTATATGGACAAACTACAGTACAGATACACAAAATGTAAATTATACCAGTTTTAATTATTTGTCGACAATGGTGTTAAAACGTGCAGGACTTGAATTATCCCCGTACAATAAGTTCTTAAATGATATGATGACAAAAATTCCAGCCATGAATTCCAGAGGATACTATTCTACAGCACAAGGTGGATTTGTTCATTATAATCAGGCAACTGGGAAAGAAAAAGAATTGATTAAAAATTATGAAATTCTTCAATATAATGATATGTTTGACAAACATAATAAGAGCAAAGTGTTCTTCCCTTATTATTCATCAAAAAGTAAATAAAAACTATAGAAGTTATTCAACAGGTGGGTCCATAAAAGGACCTGCTTTTTTGATTGGATGACTGGCACTGTGCGAAAACAGTTTCTTATATGCTCTGGAAAAGGTAGAATAATTATTAAAACCGCACATGAAACAGGCTTCGGTAATGGGAGTACCATTTTTGATGAAGTCTCTGGCACATAAAAGCCGTTTGGTACTGATGTAGTTACCAATCGTATATCCAGTTTCTTCTTTAAACATATGCATAAGATAATAGCGGCTGATAAAAAATGTTTCTGCTAATTGTTCTATATCAATGTCTTCTAATAAGTGTTCATTTACATATTCTAAAATGGAACGTATTTTAGGATTTTGTGTCTGGTTTGCAACGAAATGGATACTGTTGTGGATAGAAGCACGATTTAATTCAATCATAAACTCTAAAAATAACAGACGATGATAAAGTTCATTAGCAAATTCGCTGTCAGAAAAAGAAGCTTCTAAATCCTGAATGGAATCATATAAGCGACTGTGTTTAAAAGTCCGCATACGCAAAACATGTGTGCTTTCTTTCTGAGCACGCAAAAAGCAGTCGCTTAAGTCATAAGATTTATTTTTGTAATCCTCCATAAAATCAGGAGAAATGTATACGATAATCCGTTCATAAACTTCACTCGAATGTATGACGGGGCGATGTACTTCGCCAGCTTTTATAAAAACAACATCGTAAGGCAGAAGCCGATAGGAACACCCTTCTACGACATAAGATACATCACCTTTCATAAAAAGAATCACTTTATGAAAATCGTGATAATGAAATGCAAATTCCCGCTTTTCCTGTCCTATGATATGAAACATTTTAAAATCACTTTTTAGATAACCCGTTTTTTCATATGAATCCATACAATACCTCCGTGCAAGAGTAAGAGAAAATAGTTCTTTTCATTATAAAGCACTATATGCAATATTAAAAGCATTATTACTGTATTTGTGCTGTGAGTTGTTTTATATAATAAAAACAGTTAAAATAAAAAAATAAAGAAAACCCTAAAAATAGAGCAGAACTGGAAAAAAGGAAAGGCGGTAATTTGAAATGAAGAACTTTAGTAATTACAAAGAATTTAGTAAAAAAGAGGATATGGAATTTGATTCCAAAGTTGTACATGGAGCCCTTGGATGTGAACCGCTTACAGGAGCTGTCAGCATGCCTATTTTCCAGACAGCAACATTTCGCCACGAAGAACTTGGCAAATCAACAGGTTTTGACTATAGCAGATTATCAAACCCTACGAGGCTTGAATTGGAACGCACCATGGCAATTCTGGAAGGTGGAATAGAAGGCTTTGCATTTTCCAGTGGTCAGGCAGCAAATATGGCAGTATTTTCACTTTTAGAACCAGGAGATCATGTAATATTGTCTGATGATATCTATGGAGGAACTTTCCGTATCATTGACTCAGTATTTGGAAAATATGGAATTAAGCATACATATGTTGATATGTCAGACTTAGAAGCTGTAAAATCGGTGATTACGCCAGATACAAAAATGTTTTTTGTAGAAACGCCAACAAATCCTATGATGAAGGTTGCAGATATTGCTAAAATTGCAGAAATTGCAAAATCTATAAAAGCATTGCTTGTGGTAGACAATACATTCCTGACACCATATTTTCAAAAACCATTGAAGCTTGGAGCAGATATTGTAACACATAGCTCTACAAAATATCTTGGAGGACACAATGACACCATTTCGGGTATCGTTGTAGTAAAAGATAGTCAGGAGTTAGCAGAAAAAATACATGTACATATAAAATCACATGGAAGTCAGCTTGCACCACTTGACAGCTGGTTGATTTTACGTGGGATAAAAACACTTACGGTAAGAATGGATAAACATAATTCAAATGCCATGAAGGTTGCAACCTGGTTAAGAAGCCAGAAGAAAGTAAAAGAAGTCTACTATGTGGGCTTTGAAGACCACAAAGATTATGCAGTAACTAAAAAACAGACATCAGGATTTGGTGGTATGGTTTCTTTTTCTGTTGACAGCCCGGAAACTGTAAAAAAGATATTAAAAGGAATTGATATGATTATGTTTGCGGAAAGTCTTGGCGGAACGGAAAGTTTAATTACATATCCGACAACACAGACGCATGAGGACACACCGAAAGATATAAAAGAAAAATTAGGAATTACCGAAGAATTTTTACGTATGTCAGTCGGAATTGAGAACCCAGATGATATTATTCTTGATTTAGACCGGGCAATGAATTCATAATTTATAAGAATTAGAATGAAGATAAATATAGAATCATTAGGCATTAAAAAATAAAAGTAAGTATAGCATCATCAAGTATTAGAAATTGAAAAGATAAGCATTAAAAATAGAAAATATTGGTAAAGCAGGTACTTGCAATACGCTTTTTGCAAATTGCAAATAAAGAGTTTCGCAAATGCCTGATAAGCAAGATATAAACAAGGAGCAGGTACAATGAGATTTACAAAAATGCAGGCATATGGAAATGATTATGTATACATTGATGCAATTCATCAACATTTGGAACATTTAAATGAATTGGCAATTTTCTTAAGTAATCGTCACTTTGGCGTTGGATCGGATGGAATGGTTTTGATTTGTCCATCCGACAAAGGAGATTTCCGTATGAGAATGTTCAACTCAGATGGTACTGAGGGAGAAATGTGCGGAAATGCATTGAGAAGTGTTGGAAAATATGTATATGACTATAAGCTTACAGATAAGACAAATCTGGTAATCGAAACATTTGGTGGAATGCAGCATTTAAAGCTTACGGTTTTAAATGATAAGGCAGTAAATATACAAGCAGACATTGGAGAACCAAGACTATCAACACAGGTAATTCCAGTTGTGACAGATTTAAAAGAATTTATAAATCAGCCAGTAAAGGTACTTGATAAAACTTTTTATATTACGGCAGTGTCATGGGGGAACCCTCATGTGGTAGCCTTTGTTGATGATGTATCAGATTTTGCAGTGGAAAAATATGGGAAAGAATTAGAACATATGACATCTTTATTCCCAAATAAGACAAATGTAACATTTGCACAGTTTGTAAACCGCAATTATTTGAAAATGCGTGAATGGGAACGTGGAAGTGGAGAAACCATAGGATGTGGAACAGGCTGTTGCACAGCAGTAGTTGCAGCTGTTTTAACTGGCAGATGTGATAGGAAAATCACCGTAGAACAAATCGGAGGTCCGCTTGAAGTATTGTGGGATGAAAATACGGGGCATATGTTTATGACAGGACCCTCTCACATGGTTTTTGAATCAGATATTGATGTGTCTCATCTGTTTGCAAGAGGAGACAAAAATAAATAATCGAAGGAAAAACAAAATGAAATTAAGTCAGATTTGTGAAAAAATTGATTATACTTTAATAAAGGGAAGTACAGATATTGAAATTTCAGATATCATTTATGATTCCAGAAAAGTAAAAGAAAATACGGTATTTATTTGTACGATAGGTGTTCGCATGGATGGACACGAATTCATAGAAGAAGCAATAGAAAAAGGGGCAAAAGCATTTATTATCGAAAAAGATATAGACTGCAGCAAGATTCCTGATACGATTACGGTTTTACGTGTAAATTCTTCCCGAAAAGCAATGGCACTTATGGCGGCAGCGTTTTTTCACTATCCAACGAAAGAACTTATCACAATCGGAGTCACAGGTACTAAGGGAAAGACAACAACAACCTATATGATAAAAGGAGTTTTAGAGGCAGCCGGTAAGAAAACAGGTTTAATCGGAACGATTGGTTCGCTTATTGGAGATATAAAAGTGGCATCCAAAAACACGACACCGGAATCGTATGAACTTCACAAAATATTCCGCCAGATGGCAGACGCTGGATGTGAGTATGCAGTCATGGAAGTTTCTTCACAGGGAATCAAAATGGACAGAACAGCAGGAATTGAGTTCGATTATGGTGTATTTACAAATTTATCACCAGATCATATTGGAACTGGCGAACATGAGTCTTTTGAAGAATATTTGGAATGCAAAAGCAGATTATTCCAGCAGTGCAAATGTGGTATTTTAAATGCGGATGATGAACATATAGAAGGAATTTTAAAAAATCATACATGTGAGGTAAAATTATATTCCTGCGATAAACCTTCGGATTTAAATGCATATGATATCGGATACTTACAAGACAATGGAAAACTTGGAATGCATTTTAAAACAAAAGGAATCTTAGACGAAGAAATCAAAGTTCATATTCCAGGACGATTTAGTGTCTATAATTCTCTGGTTTCTGTTATGGTGTGCGCTTTAGCAGGAATTTCCGAAGAGATGATAGCAAAGGGATTATTTGAAGTTCAGGTAAAAGGTCGCGTGGAAATGGTGCCAGTATCCAAAGACTTCTGGGTAATCATCGATTATGCACATAATGAAGTCAGCACAAGAAGCGTACTTACAACTTTAAAGGAATATCATCCAAACCGGCTGATCTGTGTCTATGGCGGTGGAGGAAACAGATCAAAGCTGCGCCGTTATGATATGGGAGAAGTGACAGGAGAAATGGCGGATTTAAGCGTTTTGACAGCAGATAATCCAAGAGATGAAGAAGTATCAGCAATCAATGCCGATATTAAAGTAGGTCTGGCAAAACATAATGGAAAGTATATTGAGATTGAAGATAGAACACAGGCAATTGCATATTGTATCAAGCAGGCACAAAAAGGTGATATGATTGTACTTCTTGGAAAAGGACATGAAGATTATCAGGAAGTAAAAGGTGTAAAACACCATTTTGATGAACGGGAAGCAATTTCTGCAGCAGCCAAAGAAGCTGGGCTTATTTCATAATATAAATAGAAAGAAGTTTAAAATGAGCTGATTTTAAGATTATATAATATAGGCAATTGCGAAACTCATTTTAAATGAATTTTCAAAGTGAATATTACCAAAAGAAGGTTCCAAATGCGGTGGCAAGTCACCCTTCTTTTGATAAATTCACCTAATATATCAAGTGCTTTATATTGTTTCGCAAACACCTATTATATACTATATAAGTAAGAACAAAAAAAGAAAAGATTTTATTTCAAAGATAGAAGTATCTGCGAAATAGAATCTTTTTTACATAAATTAAACCTGTTAAACGATTTGCCTCTACAGAAAAATAAAAATCATTCCGATATAAAAACATCAGATAGTATTTATGACTTTTAGGAAAGTAGAAATTCAAGGACTAGCTATGCATCATAAACATTATAGTTCTTTATACCTAAAAAGAAAATAATTCCAAAAAGTATTAATATAATCAATGAAGCATCCGATAAATAGTATAGAAAGTTATAAATAGATTTGTTTATAGATGGGTAAGTTAGAAAGGAGATGCCGTTATGCGTATTGAGTCAATCAATCAAGTAGCATCTTTATATCAGGCAAATGGAAAAACTATTAAGCAGGGAAGCTTAAACATTGCCGGTAGCAGGGATGCATTAAGTATTTCACAAAGTGGATATGATTATCAGATTGCAAAGCAGGCGGTAGCAAAGACACAGGATATCAGAGAAGACAAAACACAACAACTGCAGGATAAACTGAGTGCCGGAACTTATGATGTAAGTTCGGAGAATTTTGCTACTAAAATACTAGAACGTTACAATAGTTTATAGAATAGGAAATGGAGATTGAGCCTTGGCTAGTTTAATGGATGATCTTTTGGAGGTTATTGAGTCAGAAGATACAAAGTATCAGAAACTCGTAGCACTTGCATCAGAAAAAAGAGATGCGGTAATTCGCGCAGACATCAGGAAATTAGAAGATGTCACAAATCAGGAACAGGAAATCACAAGTCTTTTAAATAAACTTGAGATACATAGAGGAGAGATTTTATCTGATATGGCAGAAGTGCTACATCAGGATAAAGAGACCTTAACCGTTCAACGAATGATTGAATTGCTCGAAAAACAACCAGAAGAACAAGAGCAGTTAATCAAATTAAGGAACAGTCTGAGAAACACGTTACAGGAAATGGACAAAGTGAATGAACAGAATAAATATTTGATTCAGGAAGCTTTAGAAATGGTAAACTTTGATCTGACTTTATTTAAAAGTCTGCGTCAGGCACCGGAAACCGCAAATTATGATAAAAATGCTTATAATACAGGTGATTTGCTTGGAAACAGCGGGTTTGAAGCCAGACAGTAGGACAGTAGATAAATAAAAACAGAAAGGAGCTTTATAATGTCGAATGCATTTGGAAGCTTATATATAGGCTCATCAGGAATAAGAAATTCCCAGACAGCCTTAAACACAACAGCAAACAATCTGGCTAATGTCAATACAACAGGTTACGTAAGAGAACAGGTTTTATTTGGTGACCAAAGCTATATTACAACAGGAAGCGCTTCCATTAGTAAGCAGCAATCAGGTCTTGGTGTCACAATTGGTGATGTGGTACATGCAAGAAATATCTTTTTGGATAAATCTTATCGTACAACAGTTGGACGTCAGGCTTTTTATGAAAATGCCTATAGCACAACAAGTGAAGTAGAGACATATTTTCAGGAATTAGATGGAGAAGAATTTGCTAATACGTTAAATGACCTTAGTACTGCATTTAGCAGTTATGCAGAGGATCCAAGCAATGAAACCAATCAAAACCTGGTGGCTCAAAAAGCCAGTATTTTTGTAAACAGGGCGCAGGCAATTTATTCCCAGTTAAAAACATACCAGACAAATGTCAATACACAGATTTCAGATGGGATAGATAAAGTAAATGATTTGGCAACGACAGTGGCAAAATTAAATACAAGCATCCAGACCATAGAAGCTGGTGGTGTTGAAACAGCCATGGATTTAAGAGATTCCAGGGATGAAGCGTTAGATGAACTTTCAAAATATGGAAATATTACATATGATGAAGACCCAAATGGAATTGTAAATGTATCATTTGAAGGACATGAACTTGTAGTTGGCGATGACACTAACACAATGAAAAAAGATACTGATACGGTAACTGGTTTTGTTACACCCTATTGGTCTGACTCTTCAACAGCAACGTCAAAAGATTATGTGTATGATTTAACAAAGACAATTTCCTCCGAGAATAACACAGATGTAGGTTCAATTAAGTCTTTACTGCTTTGCAGAGGAAATACAGTTTCTACATATAAAGATTTACTATACAATTCGTCTGGTGGAACACTCACATCGGATCAATACCAGCAGACAATCGGAGCATCTGTACTACAGAATACGGAAGCAGAATTTGACCAGTTGGTACATAATGTGATGACAACCGTTAATAATATTTTATGTCCAGACTCATCCTACGATAGTACAAAGAATGTTTATGCAGATGCAAGTGGCAACACATTATATTCAACTTCTGTATCAGGATCTACGTGTACAATTACAGATTCTTCAGGAAATTATGCTAATATTCCTGCCGGATCGAAAATTCTGGATACAAATACCGCTTCAACTGGAAAAGATGGAAAGTTACCGCCACAGGAATTATTTAGCCGGGATGGCGTTTCAAGATATACAGAATATACGAAATACAATAGTTCAGGTACTGCAATTGGAAGTGTTTATGTATATAACGAAGAAGATACAACAGATAAATCTTCTATGTATACACTTTCTAATACAAAAATCAACTCAGAATTGATGGCAGATAAGACCAAGTTGCCTTGCTTAACACAGAATGGCTCTGTAAATTATGCTTTGGGAAAAAGCTTGACGACAGCATGGTCAGCATCCAATTTGGCGTTGAATCCATACGATACAACAAAATGTTCGTTTTCTACATATTATAACAGTATGATTACAGATATAGGAACACAAGGGTCTATTTATTCATCTACTTCAGATACGATGTCTACAGCGGTTACCTCTATCAGCAATCAAAGACAGCAGGTTATTGGCGTATCAACAGATGAAGAATTAACAAATATGATTAAATACCAAAATGCATATAATGCAGCAAGTCGTTATATAAATGTCATTACAGCAATGATAGATTCATTATTTACAGCGGTTTCATAGGGGGGATAAGATATGTCATCAACGTTTTTTGGACTAACGATAGCTGGATCAGCATTAAGTTCATTTCAAGCAGCAATTAATACAACAGCAAATAATATATCTAATGTCCAGACAGATGGATATACGAAGCAGGTAGCCAACAGAGTAGCCTCTGAAGCTATGCGTGTACATTTACAGTATGGTACTGCAGGTACAGGTGTAACTACCACCTCCATTACACAGTTAAGAAGTTCCTATTATGATTCGAAATACTGGTATAATAATTCTTATGTGGGCTATTATGATCAAAAAGTTTCTTACAATAATCAGATTCAAAATTATATTAAAGACGACTCTACACAGACTGGATTTTCCACGATACTGACAAATATGTTTAACTATATGAATACATTATCGACAAAAGCATCGGATGCAACGGTAAGAAAGCAGTTTATAGAATCTGCAAATAGTTTGTCAACATATTTTGGCACAGTTTCAAGTCAGATGGAAACTTTACAAAAATCCTGCAATAATGAAATTCAAACAGATGTATCCACGATTAATTCCGTATCGCAAAAAGTATCTGTTTTAAATAAACAAATTAATCAGATAGAGACAGCTGGCGGCTATGCCAATGAATTAAGAGATCAAAGAGCCACATTAGTGGATCAGCTCTCAAAAATAGTACCCGTCGAAGTTTCTGAAACACCAGTAACAAATAGTGATAAAACATCAAAAACAGATACTGGAGCAACCAATTACACAATCACTTTAGATGGACAGACTTTGGTTGACAGTTCTGATTATAGAACGCTTGACTGCAAAAGCAGGGATCAAAAAGTAAATCAATCGGATGTAGACGGATTATATGATATTGTATGGTCTGATACACAGTCAACCTTTAACCCACTAAGCAAAAGCATGTCCGGAGGTCTTAAGGGACTATTTGAAATGCGAGATGGAAATAATGGGTCTAACTTTACTGGAAACGTTACAAGTGTCGTGAATAATGCTTCTGGGACAGGCTCAAAGGTTACGTTTGCACAAAGTGCAGGAGCAAAACTTTCTATCACAAGTGCAAATGCTATGAATATGCCAACAGAAGGAAAAATTACAATTGGAAACAAAGAATACAGTTATTCTGGCTTTTCTTATACAACCGATGTAGCAAAAGATGGTACAGAAACTGTTAATTCATATACATTTAATGTAACAGATGGTGATTCTGCTACAATAGCAGCTGGAAACGATGCAACTATTGGCAAAAGTATTGATTCTATGGGGATACCTTATTACATGAATCAGATGAACACATTTTTAAGATCGTTTTCATCTAAATTTAACCAGATTGAAGAAACAGGTGTTGATTTAAATGGAAAAACGATGGGAGCATTTTTTGTAGCAGAAAACACAGATGCTACCGAAAATGATTTTTCAGATTATTCGTCGGCTGTTACAGCAGCAAATGCAACCACTCCAGTAACAACGGCTACCTATAATATTACAACAGATAAAAGTACATCTTCAGATGTGTATTACTGGATGACAACAGATACTTTTAAAGTGGCACAGGCCAGCTTAAATGATTCATCAAAATTTGCAACAGAATCAAAGACAAGCTATGACAATGATGCAGATGGAGTTTCGAGTTATGACCTGGTTACAAGCCTTGCAAAATTACAAAGTGCGACAACGATTTACAGAAGTAGTGGGGCAAGCAGCTTTTTAAAGGTTTTAATATCGGATAATTCGATTGAAACACAGCAGGCAACCTCATTTCAAACAAATTTTACCAATATTCAAGGTGCGATTAAAACACAAAGAACATCAGTATCGGGTGTTGATGAAGATGAAGAAGCACTTGACTTAGTAAAATTTCAAAATGCATATAATTTATCTTCAAAAATTATTAGCACACTAACAGCAATGTACGATCGTCTAATATTAGAGACCGGTGTATAAGGAGTGATAAAAAATGCGTGTTACAAATAACATGATTACCTCAACGACAAAAGTGAATATTAACCGCACAAAAGAATTGGTAGATAAAAGAAATACGCAGATGTCCACACAAAAGAAAATCAGTGTGCCATCCGAAGATCCAGTTGTAGCAGTTCGTTCTTTAGAGTTTAGCAGTACATTAAGTCAGCTAAACCAGTATTTAAATTCTAACGTGGAAGATGCGCAGTCATGGCTGGATATTACAGAAACATCTTTGACATCTTTGCAAAAAATCGTATCCGATATTCGTACGCAATGTACGGATGGAAGTACAGGTACACTTTCAGCAACAGATAGAAGTTCTATTTTGTCTAATTTACAGCAGTTGCGTGATGAAATTTATTCCGAAGGAGATGCAGAATATTCAGGAAGAACTATTTTTACAGGATACAAGACGAATTCTACCTTAACCTTTAAAGATGACGATTCCAAAACATCGTATAATATTACAGAACCATTATCATACCAGAGTATTGAAGATAAAAATTATTATACAGGGACGTTTTCCAGTATGTCCTCGTTACCATCTGGATCGGCAAATACAGTAAATCAGGTAAGTGCATCCAGAATACGTTTATCTTATGATAAAGTAAATTATAATGCGACAGATAGTGGCATTGATATTTCTTATAAAAATGGAACGGATACAATTAATGTAAAATATAATAATGGAACAAGTGCTTTTTCTGCAACAAAAACAGATGCTTCTGGAACAACAAGTTCCATTGCACTACCAACAGAATTTGCATCTATGACATTTTCGACATCTACGACATCTGCATTGTCAGCAGCAAATTATTCTGTAGGAACAAATGCGATGGTTTTGAATACGGATACAGGCGAATTAATGCTGGGTACGGGTGTGGCATCTGCATTGAAATCAGATAAAGCTTCGGTAGGATTGACATATGATAAAACAGGATTTGCAAAAGGTGATTTAAAGCCGGAAAACTATTTTAACTGTACAAATACAACGGATGCAGCAAATCCAGTCAATTATAAAAGTTATGACAGCAATGGAAATCGAATTTATGAAAGTATTGACTATGCAGTTGGAAATAATCAGTCCCTTACAGTAAATACACAGGCAATGGATGTATACAACTCTAGTATAGGAAGAGATGTGGATGAATTAACCGACTCAGTTCAATCTGCAATCGATGCGCAAAAAACCGTTGATAGCATTAATAGTATGATGTCTTCCTCTGAATACTCATCTACAGAAGACCAGGCAAAATTGAAAGAGTGGCTTACCTCAGCAAACAAACAGCTTGATTATGCAAATACTAATATGCAAAATTTATATGGGAATAAATTAACAACGTTTCAAGGGTATCAGGCGAACATAAATCTTGCAATTACTACCGTTGGTACAAAAGGTGAGAGACTGGATTTAATTAAAAACAGACTGGAAAGTCAGATTACCACAGTTACAAAACTACAGTCAACGAATGAAGATTTGAATGTGTCTGATGTTGTAATTGACTATACCGCAGCATATAATGCATATAATGCAGCATTACAGGCCGCCAGCAAAGTAGGCAAGCAGACTCTTTTAGATTATTTATAAAAGAAAAGGAGACCAGGGCTTAATCCCTGTGGTGAAGCGATGAAAATAAAGACAAGAATTTTTGGTGAAATTGAAATAGAAAAGGATAAATTGATTTGCTTTGAAAATGGGATTATTGGTTTTCCTGACTTAAAAAAGTTTGCACTCATTCATGATGAAGAAAAAGAGAATGCATTCATATTATGGTTGCAATCGATGGAAGAACCAGATTTGGCATTGCCAGTAATTGACCCTCTTAATGTTATGGATTCCTATGAGCCAGATGTGTCAGAAGAACTGTTTTCTGTTTTAGGTGATTTGGTAAAAGAGAATACCTATATATTGGTAACAATTACAGTTCCTCAAAATGTAGAAGATATGGCAGTGAATTTAAAAGCGCCAATTGTGATTAATACAGGAAACAATAAGGCAGTTCAGGTAATTGTAGAAAACGATTTACCAATAAAATATAAGATATATGATATTATAAAAGAGAAGGCGGGTGAATAGAATGCTTGCATTAACTAGAAAAAAAGGCGAATCACTCGTTATTAATAATAATATTGAAATCACAATTCTTGAAATCAGAGGCGATCAAATTAAAATAGGCATATCTGCACCTAAGGATGTACCAATTTATAGAAAAGAAGTTTATGATCAGATTCAGGAAGAAAATCAGATAGCATTACAGGCTGATAATATGAAAGCGCTAAAAGATTTGCTGTAAAATTATTTATTACATGATTTGGTTGATATAGATTGAAGAGGGAAACACATTATTTTGCATTTATCACATGGAGGTGGTATCAAATGGGAATGGACGCTATTCGAAATATTGGAGCAACTTATCAGGAGAATGTATCCGCAGTAGATACATCACAATCAACAAGTAACCAAGCAAATCAACAACCTGTTTCAATTACAGAAAAGACCGACAGAGTACCTTTAAACGGGGCAGAACAGGAAACAGGGAAGCAGGAAGATGAAAATTCCGGGCGTACAGCAGGTAATAATGAAGCTTTAAAAAAAGCAGTAAGTGAAATCAACAAAAAGACAAATACAGAGGCCGTTTTTGGAATACATAAAGAAACAAATCATGTAATAATAAAGATCATTGATAAAGATACCAAAAAAGTACTGCGGGAATATCCACCAGAAGAAACGCTGGATATGATCGCGAAAGTATGGGAGCTTGCTGGTATTTTAGTCGATGAGAAACGATAAGGGGGACTAATTATGGCAATCAGACTTACGGGTCTTTCTTCGGGACTTGATACAGAGTCAATCATTTCAGAACTTGTATCGGCGTATCGAACAAAAGAAGACAAATATGTAAAAGCACAGACATCTTTAACATGGAAACAGGCAATATGGAAATCTTTGAATGTACAGGTTAACAGTTTATATAAAACAGCTGGTAACTTAAGACTTTCAGATGCATGGACTGCAAAAACAACAACGATATCAAACTCTAACATGGCAACGGTGAAAGCAGCTACGAGTGCTGTAAATGGTTCGCAGTCATTAAAAATAGAACAACTCGCAAAAGCATCTTATATTACTGGAGGTCAGCTGACGGATACGAGTACAGGTACAACAGCTACTAAAGCTACCACTTTAGGAAATCTAGGGATTTCATCCGCAGGAACAATTACAGTGAAGACAGGAAATGGCACAACAAGTACAGATATCAGCGTTACTGCCTCTACGACTTTATCAGATCTTGCAAACTCAATTTCTGCAATAACGGGAGCAAAGGCAAGTTATGATGATAAAAACGGAAGACTGTTTGTTTCAGCTTCAAATAGTGGTCAGGCAAATGCAGTTACACTAACTGATTCAACGGGGACTTCTTCTATATTGTCAGCGCTGAAATTAGCAGGTTCTGATGCTTCTATAGTTACGGCGCAGGATGCAAAGATCAATCTAAATAATGCAGAGTATACATCTTCATCAAATGAATTTGTGGTAAATGGTCTTACGATTGATTGTATGGCAGAGACTGGAACAAGTACGCTTTCAATTACAACAGCAACAGATACGCAAGCGATGTATGATAAGGTAAAAGATTTCTTTACGCAATACAATACATTGATTAATACAATGACAGCTTATTATAATGCAGATTCTGCAAAAGGTTATGAACCATTGACCTCAGCAGAAAAAAGTTCAATGTCGGACACGGAAGTGGAAGCATGGGAAGCCAAAATAAAAAGTTCATTGCTTCGCCGGGATGATACCGTTAGTAATGTTTCCAGTATAATGGAAAATTCGATGGCATCTGCATATTATGTTTATAATGGTGCAGCAGTATCTTTTGATTCGGATAAAGATGCAAATTACTATGTTTGTAACGGTGCTCCGATAAAAGATGCATCGAACAATAATATAACGGATGCAACTGCGCTAAAAACGTGGGCAGATGCGAATGGAGCTAAAAAATATAGTCTTTCCAGTTTTGGAATAGGAACATTAGGCGTATTAAATGCAGCTGCAAATCAGGAAAATGCCTACCATATAGATGGAGATTCTGATGATACATCTACATCGACGAAGACAGATAAGCTTTTAGCAGCTTTAACATCGGATCCAGATTCCGTTCAGGCAGTTATGAAGCAAGTGACATCGGATCTATATAATAATTTAGGAGTTATGCTGACGAAGTCTACAAAACTAAGAAGTATCTATACAATATACAATGATAAAGAAATGGCACAGGAGTATAGTGATTATACTACTACAATTTCAGACTGGGAAACAAAATTAAATGATATGCAGGATTATTATTACAGTAAATTTGCCTCAATGGAATCAGCGTTGGCAACATTAAAAGGACAGCAGTCTTCATTATCCAGTCTTTTGGGCTAAAATCTATGCATAAACATAGATTGTATCAATATACAAGGAGGTAAAAAATGGCAATTAAAAGTGGATATGCAGCATATGCAAATAGTAAAATCATGACAGCTTCACCAGCAGAGTTGACATTAATGTTATATGAAGGGTCGATAAAGTTTTGCAATCGTGCTATAATGGCAATTGATAAAGGTGAAATTGAAAATGCACATCAAAATATTATGCGTGTTGAGAGAATTGTCGAAGAATTCCAGGCGTCCCTAGATCATAGTTATCCAGTAGCAGAAGATTTTGATAATGTATATAAATATCTGATGCAGAGTCTTGTTGAGGCTAACATGAAAAAGGACAAAGAAATCCTCGAAGAGGTTCTAGAACATTTACGAGGCATGTGCGATACTTGGAAAGAAGTTATGCGTCTAACGAATAACGGAACAAAAGTCTCCTAGGAAAGGTTCTATATGCAGGAAAGAGATTACATTGATATTTTGATAGAAAGCCTCAAGAAGAAAAATGAAATTTTGGATAAAATAATTGAGGAAAATGAACATCAAAGAGTTTTAACTTTAGACGAAACTTTAGGTCCAGATGATTTTTCGAAAACAATTGATGTAAAATCGGACCTTATTGATGAATTAGAAAAATTAGATAATGGTTTTGAACAATTATTTGAAAGAATAAAACCAATTATGGAAACTAAAAAGAATGCATACAAAGAAGAAATTAAAGGTATGCAGGAAATGATTAAACTAATTGTAGATAAAACAGTACAGATACAGCAGGAAGAACTACGAAATAAGCAATTGATAGAACATAAGTTTTCTTCTATCAAAAAGCAGATTCGGGAAATAAAAGCAAGTCAGAAAGCAGTAAACACATATTACAAAGATGTTGTAAAGCGAAATTTTTTAGAAGCACAGTTTTATGATAGTAGAAAGTAAATATTTACTTTTTTCTATAAAGTATTAACCAGTTATGCCGATATATATTTTGACAGGCATAGTATAATAGTACTTACGACACTGGTACTTAGAAACTAGACCTTTCGGAGCGTACGGCCAAGAGGTTTTTGTTTTACTAATTGCAGCATGGATGCTGCGACATATTCAAGGAGGAATTCATTATGGTAGTACAACACAATCTTTCAGCAATGAACACGAACAGACAGCTTTCAATCACAACAAACGCACAGGCGAAATCAACAGAGAAATTATCTTCTGGTTATAAGATTAACCGTGCTTCTGATGATGCAGCTGGATTGTCAATTTCTGAAAAAATGAGAAGCCAGATTCGTGGTTTAAACCAGGCTTCAAGCAATGCACAGGATGGAGAATCTTTAATCCAGGTAGCTGAAGGTGCATTAAATGAAACACATTCTATCTTACAGAGAATGAACGAACTTGCTACTCAGGCAGCAAATGATACAAACACAACTGTAGATAGAAATGCAGTACAAAACGAAGTAGATGCGTTAACATCTGAAATCGGAAGAATCCGTTCTGCAACACAGTTCAACACAATGAACTTATTAGACGGAAGCTATTCAGGAAAGAACTTACAGATTGGTTCATTAAGTGGACAGAGTATCAATATTACAGTTAGTGATATGGCAGCTAGTTCCATCGGCGTAACTGGTTTAAGTATGTCATCTTTTGACAATGCAGGATCAGCTATGACAAAGATTCAGAGTGCTATAGATATCGTTTCTGGACAGCGTTCTGCACTTGGTGCTTTATACAACAGATTAGAGCATACAGTAGCGAACTTAAACACAACATCTGAAAATACACAGTCTGCTGAATCTCGTATTCGTGATACAGATATGGCTACAGAAATGGTTAACTACAGCAAGAACAATATTCTTGCTCAGGTTGGACAGTCTATGCTTGC
>Ga0302165_10000023_pt1 | contig 123116 bp, 98 predicted proteins | sample I_Fen_E3_2_FD_193499 | JGI IMG/M metagenome (GOLD analysis project Ga0302165, IMG submission 193499) | Peat permafrost microbial communities from Stordalen Mire near Abisko, Sweden - I_Fen_E3_2 | ecosystem: Environmental > Terrestrial > Soil > Wetlands > Permafrost | place: Sweden: Abisko...
ATAATTTTACGCTAAAAACGTAAAATTACTGGTTTTCAAATCAAATCAAAAAATCAAAGAACGCTTATATTAAACTATATTTCTGCTGATTACGAAACTCTCGAAAAAGTTAACGCACCAGCAGTAAACAAGAATTATAAGTTGCAAATCAGCGTCCAAAATAAAAAATCACGTCTAAATATTTTCAAAACCTGATATATCACATTTTCACACAGCAGAAGGCACCTTTGGAAATTAAGGCACAACTACATCTTTCTTTCTGCTTTCCGGCACAACGCTTATCACCCGCACTTTTCCATCTTTCAGCTCTGCCTCCACCGTGGTATTTTTCGGAGCACGAAGTTTGAAATATACGTTCCACTCACGGGGCCAGGCAGGGAAAAGTAGTATCCGACCATCGTCGGTAGTTTGAAGCAACATTTCCTGCATACCTATCATACCACTTCCACCCCAGTTATGGTCGGGGCTCCAGTCGAAACCGGGCCCCCAGAAAGCAGGAAAACGATACGGGCCATTCGCCAGCTTGAGTTTATTCAGGCGTTTGGCTTCGTCGGTCAGACCGAGACAAGCGGCAAAGATATTATCTTGTTTCCAGCCTACATGACTGCGAAATTTTTGCAAATCCGTATCGTATAAATAGGTGTTTCGGGCAACTTCGAGACTATCTTTTCCCACTCCGAAAATATGCCAGGGAAAAACAGGATAGAGTTGAGGAGCTTCGGTGTTGTTTACCCGTTCCCAGGTTTTAGCGGGCGAAATCATTGTTTTCCCGTTGACCGTCCGAAGCGGAATGGGCGGAATAGTTTTCAATAAAGAATCCTTCGTCCCCATTGTTTTCAGTACCGTACGCAAACTGGCAATGGTATTGGCCGGGTTATTCGCCATTTTATAAGTCTCGCAAGCCGATGCCGGGAAAAGAATCAAATGTCCCTCGGCATCCAGTGCTTTCCGTCCGCGATGCAAGGCCAGATAGCGGTAATGCTCATCGAAGAAAGTAACCACACTTTCTATCAGCGGCATATATCGGCTTATATCGGCATTATTATAGTCTTTAGTTTCCAATATCATCTGGCAAAACTCCAGAACAGTTTCCCATTCGTATTCGAGCCAGGCGTTATACTCCAACCCTTTATCAAAAAAGTCGGGACGCTTCCAACCGTATTCGCTGGGATTTGGCAATCCGAAGTTTTCCAGTTGCTCTGCAAAACAAGCACCACCATGTCCCCAATAAACTCTGGAGCGCAGTTCGGCATTTTTCAATAGCTTATTGTAAAAATCGAATTGAGGAATCATCAGATCAAAGTCGCCGCTTTTCAGCATAGGCCAGTACACGAGCCGTTGGTTTTGAGCAGTAAACGTACCACCTCCCCACTTACGATAATCGGGTGTAAAGCCCTGCATCGAATCAACAAATACCGGATCGAAAGTAAATAGTCCGCCATTAAAACGTGTCGGTGCCGTACCCAAAGCATTGCATCCAAGCATATAGCGGAACAAAGTGTAATTGCGCGTAGGATCAGCCGCTTCACCTTCTGCACGGATAAAACTGCGGTTCCAGAAAGCATTCCACCAGGCAATGGTTTGTTTACGGTCGGTTTTCGGGTTCAGTGTTGATGCTATTTTTGCCAGATCAGCTTGCCACGAATCCACCGTTGCAGCTTGCGAAGTCTGTAGAGCTATGTTTATTGTCTGTTTTACAAAAGCCTTTTTGCTTTCGAAAACCCAGGCCTGAAAATCCGTTCCGGCATAAGTTCCTCTTTCTGTTCCTGCAAAAAGGAGGTTATCGCTCCACATTTTACCTCCCGAAGTCAGGTTGGCAATGGGATTATAAAGTTGCGCTTTTACGCTTTCCAGACCCTGCTGCGCAACGGTAATATCGAAAAGCGTTTTAGCAGGATTACGATGATAAAAAGTAACGGAATTTCCGGAAGCTGCAACAGAATCTTTCGTTGTAAGCAATCCTTTAGGAGGTGCCCACTTATAAGAGTTCTGCTGACCTTCGCCTTTACGAATCAGACGGTCGGCATAACGCCAGTTTTCATAACGTACCTCAGAAGAAATATTTCTTCCACTTTTAATTCCAAGATGAATAATAGGTTTGAAAACATCTGCCCAAAGCTGCACGGTAGTTCCATTGGCCGAGATCTGTACATACCCGTCGTTAAGTTTCAGTTCCTGCCGAAAGTCGGTAGCATGGAGGAACGGATTGGGCGAAAGTCGCACCCTAAAACGACCTTGTTTAAGCAGGGTATTGTTTTCATCGAAAGCCCCGCTCCTACTCACGTAAAACAACAGATCGCCATTCTCTACCCACACATTCATACCAATATCACCACCTCCGCAAGGCATGGATTCGGAGGAATTATGCGAAGGGGAAGTCCAGACATAATCGGGTTCGGAAAAAGAACAAAAGAAAAAGAAAACAATAAGAACCCCTAGCCCCTGAAGGGGAATAAGACCCCTAACCCCTAAAGGGGAACGGAAGTTAGTTTTGTCTTGTATATTTCTCTTATTCATAATCTTTGATTTAAATAGACGGAAGTAATCATGCTCCCCTTTAGGGGCTGGGGGTTCTTTCAGTTCCCCTTTAGGGGTTAGGGGTAATCACCAGTTATCACTTCTGAAACTTGACACAGGCAAACCTTCGGTGCTGAATAAATCGCCTTCTGCATAGTTTTCAAAAGCATAACGTACCGCTACAGGTTTCTTCACATCTTCACTCTTTACGTACATTTTGCTGCGCACAATCCAGGCTTTAGCCGGATGAAATACCTTATCGGCACCGGCAACCGTAAACAATTTTGATTCGAAGTTCTTTGCCGAAATCCACATAGGCGCACGTTCAAAATTGACTATCACCGTGTCGCCCTGTATTTCAATATTCTTATAAACCGGACTTTCAGAAGCAACACCCTTCAGTCCGTATGTTTTTGTCAAAGCCAACAGAGCCAGACGTTCTCCGGGAATCTGTTTCTTGAAAGGATGAATACCACCTTTGTAGCCTGCATCCATCAACACCGCCATGCCCGACTTTGGGATCATTGCTTCGGCTTTCAGTTGTGCTTCACGAAGATAAGCAGAATTAATGACCTCTTTTCCTTTTTCAGTAATAAGCGAATAATCGTAAGGTGCAATCTGACAATAATAAAATGGAATCGTGTCGGTTTGTGCCCAATTCTTCCGCCATCCGGCTACCATGGTGCTGAACATAGCAGCGTAAGAGTCGGCACGATCGTAGTTCGTTTCACCCTGATACCAGATCACACCTTTGATGGTTAGTCCGGCAATCGGATTGATCATAGCCTGATAAAGCGTCGTTGGCGTACGGTTTTTCTCTTTGATGTCAGCTTCTGTCTTCGGAATTTTCACCGACGGAAATGCACGCAACATATCTTCAGTCATCCAGGCCTCCACACTGGAACCACCCCAAGAGCTGAGCACCAACCCTACCGGAACATTAATCATCTGATTCAGCAACCGTCCGAAATAATAACCCGTTGCACTGAATTCTTTAACCGTTTCGGGCGAAGCTTCCTGCCATTGTCCGGTCACATCAGTTTGCGCCTGAATAGTAGAGTTCCGCTTTACAGTGAATAAGCGCAGTTTCGGATTCGTACTTTTCAGAATATCCATGTTGGCTCCTTCCACGCCCTGGTTTTTAAAACCCTTCATAGGCATTTCCATATTGCTCTGACCGGAGCAAAGCCACAGTTCGCCTACAATAAGATTATTCAGAGTCAATGATTTTCCATCACTCAAAGTCAATGTGTATGTCTTGCCGTCTGCTTTGGGTGTAGCTAATTTGGCTTTCCAGTTTCCATTGGCATCAGCAGTGGTTTTAATAGCAACTTTGCTCCACGAAGCTTTGATACTAACAGTTTTGTTGGCGTCCGCTTTTCCCCACAGATTCACCTGCGTGTTTTGCTGCAGCAGCATATTATCTGAAAAAATAGCGGGAAGTTTGATTTCGGCGTGAGCCAGGATCAACGTAAAGAGAAGAATGGTGGTTAGTTTAATTCGGTTCATATTATTATGTATGTTTTGTGTTCCTATATTCAACTCCTCCGGAGTTGTAATCAGAGGGTTGCACTTGTCCTCCGGTTACACCGGAGGTTATTCACATTTAACTCCTTCGGAGTTAGAATTACTATTCATGAATTATAGTCAACGGCCCGATTAGCCCCGATTCAAGTAATTTATCTTCCTTCAAACGGTATTTACCGTCTGTCCAGATGCCGGGAAATGGCGGCGTGCCTTTATCGGAACCATTTATGGCATTTGCCCAGGTATTGCAGACTTCTATTTCGAGTGTGTTGATTCCTTTTTTCAATGCTTTGGTAATATCAACCTGATAAGGAGCCATCCATACTGTTCCACAGTTGATTCCGTTGATACGAACAGTGGCCAGATTACCCACTTTGCCCAGATTCAGAGATGTTGATTGAGCTGTTTCATTCCAGTTGAAAGTGGTTTGGTAAACAGCCGTTCCCGAATAAAACCGGATCAGGGGATTTTCGTTTTTGCTCCAGTCAAACAGCTTGTCGGTGCTGACTGTTTGTTTATTTCTTATAAATGATACATTCCAGTTGCGGGTTAACAGCGGAGATGTGGAAGCTGTTTTTGATGGATTTGCTTCGGACTTATTCTGTTTTGCGTCTTTCGCAAATACCACAAAAACGGATTGATTGGCATCCAACGAAAGCTTCAGCTCTGTTCGGTTACCTGTTGCTTTCCACTGGTCCGGACTACTGATTTCTGCTGTTACCGGATTCAGTATCTGAGGCGTTTTCCCTGAGATACGGAATGAAACATCCACCATTCTGGCTGTGTTTTCCTGATTGGATATAAAATAAATGTCAGCTTTCTCATCCTGACGATGTGTCCATGCCAGATTTTTCGGAGCAATAACATCCCGATCTAACCCCAGTGCCGAGAAATTATCGGATTGATAAGGTAGTTCAGGTACAATCACTCCGGCTTTTTTCAATTCGGCAATTTTGTCCTGCACTTCCTTTGAATAGGCATTTCCATCAGGATTCATCGGATGCTGAGCAGGTACTACCAGCACCTTGTATGAACCGCCACCGGGCACGACCATCCGACCATCTTCCCCTTTCGCCAAACGCAACAAAGCGTCTTTATTGAAAGAATCGTAGGCATAACCGTTTAATGGGTTCACCCAATTATTAAGCGTAAAAGTATTGGCGGAATTCGAAACGCCTGCAGGCATTTCGCGCATGGGCTGACCCTCATTAGCCAATCGTTTTTGTTCTGCTTCCACACGTTCTTTGCCAATTATTTCGGGAAGAAAAGGCACCAAACGATCGGGAGTAAAAGCACGACGGGGCACTTCTTCGCCTGTAAACACGGCAATGTCCGCAACAGGATGACCGTATTGCAACAAAGCCTGACAACGTGTTACGTAATCCACAAATGATTTTCCCTGTTTCCACCAGGTCTGGTCGCGCTGAAAATACAATCCTATTCCGTCCAGCGTTGTGCCCGGAGCTTTATCGATATAAGGATTATGCACAAAAACATGGAAAAATACTTTATTAATTCCCAAAGCAAAATTGCGATCCAAAAGCGGTTTCAGCATAGCCGGATCTTCGTCCCAGTTGGTACGCAACTGTGTGAAGCTTTCGGACTGAATAATGTTTTTACCATAGATATGCGCCCCGCTTATCGCATCAAGCATATCGTTCGGTTTATCGTGTGTCGGACTACGCAACCAAAACTCACCCATCGGGCGATCCACTTCTTTGAAATGCAACAATCCATCGGTCACCATCGTAGGAGCAACACATTCTGCCGAAGTTTGACAACCGTAAGCAACAGCATTGTGTTGCATTACCTTGAAAAATACGTCGGAAACCAGATCTGAAATGGTGGTACGAACATCGCGCAACACCTTTTCCGATACGGCCGCACTCTCCACCGGATAACCTGCCAGCAAAGGCAGATAAGGCATCAAATCATATCCGCGACGGGTACGAAATTCGGAAGCAAAAGCAGGACTCCAGTTCTGACTACCACATTCCCAACTATCGATGTGCATAAATTTCAACACGCGATGAGCCAGCGCCGAATCGGTTTTGGTAAAAGCAGCCCCGAACCAGTTATCAAATTGTTTCTGAACGGTGGCTTGCGAGAATTTATCACATTCTAGTCCTTTTCCTCCGCCACCGGTAGCATTGGTCAGGCCGGTAGAAGTATGCCCCATACGCAGAATACGCCAGTTGCCTTTGGGCAATTTACAGTTCAGCTTCCCATCCCGAACAAACGCAGTCAGGTTGATGATTTTATCTTTCGGTGTACAAACGGCAGTTGGAACTTCCTGTTCCGTGGTTTCATTTGCCACACGCCAAACTACTCCCGATTTAGCTTCCCATTGGTTTATCCGCGGTTCGAAACTCAGTTTGATAGCTTTTATCTTCAAAGTTGGTTTCCATTTGGCAGCATCCAGATCTTCGCTGCCCGGTTCGCTACCGGCAGGTGTCCACGAAAGACGAAAATACTTCGCTGTGGTTGGCTGAATAGAGAACGTACTGTTGAAACCGGTGTTCTGCCAACCCTGTCGGGCAGGAACCAGTTGTTTGACCAACCGGAAGTTTACACCATCATCGCTGGCCGAAACCGCCAGACGTTGCGATTGAATATTGTTACCCGTAGGTGTTATCGCAATGGTTCGCAAAGTAAATGGTTTTTCATACGCATATTGAATATAACAGGGTTTTGCAGCTTTAAAATCTTTATCGGGAGTAGAAAAAGGTAATAAGTCATCCGGATTATTACTTGTAACTGAAAAAGAATTAAACAGAACTTTAGAAGCCGGAAGTGCATAAACGGCAATATCCTCGTAATAATTCTGAACGGTTTCGGGTTGGCGGAGTTGCAGGTTTTTGATAGCTCCTCCCCCAACAAGGGTATCGGAGAAAACCACTTTTTGCATGGACTCCGCAGGTTTAATCCACGGTCCGCCACCCAGTGCAAAACCATCGGAAATATGCAGACCCATTTTCAGACCCAGACTGTCGGCTACCTGAAAACTGTAACGCACCATCTCCCACCATTCGGGAGTAAGCTGCGAAACAGATTTCGGATACGTACTTCCTTCCACACCCCGTATCGGCATCAGATAAGCTCCGCCCAACCCTATTTCCTGCATAGCCTTTAGGTCAGCTTTGATGCCTTCCTTTGATACGGCACCGTGCATCCAGTACCAAAATGTCCAGGGTTTCGCTTCGACCGGAGGTGTTTTGAATTGGGTATAGAGTGAAGATTGGGCAAAAACGGAAAGAGATAAGAAAAGAAAAAAGAGTCCAAAAAAAGAACCCCTAACCCCTAAAGGGGAATTTACCCCTAACCCCTGAAGGGAAACTAAATTAGTTTTTATTTGTATATTTTTCTTATTCATAAACGCATATTTAAAATAGAGCGAAGTAATTATGTTCCCCTTTAGGGGTTAGGGGTTGTCTTATTTAAATTTCAACACAATTCGCCCATTATACACACCATCCACCCATTTAGGTTGTGATGAAGGTCCTATTAAGTCGGTTGTATTTACTTTATTGCGCACAGCCGGAATAACATTCAGAATAGAGATCCCGCTCTTTGGCAAGGTATAAAGTAATTTATCGCGTCCATCTCGGGGTTCGTAAACACCCACATAGGAGTTTGGTGTTTCGTTGGTAATGCTGATTTCACCTTCCGTAGTTTTCAGATTCATCCAGCTTACATTAGCAAAATAGCCTTTGAATTCCGGATAAGTAAAGGTTTCGCCCGGAATAGGATCGTTGTAATCATTTTCCCAGATATCGTAGGTCGGACCTTGCAAACGGTTCTGCCAAACACGGTAAGGGCCATTACCCAACCAACGTTTGTGTTTCATTTTTTCCTCCGGATAATCAAATTTCACGCCCATCAGGTCAACCACTGCACTAAAGTTATAGCTGTAATCCAGTGCCATCGTTCCATCGGGAGCAATAGTCCATTGTGCTTTATCCAGATTGCCTAACTTATAGTTAGCCGTAACAATCAGGTTTATGCCGTCTTGCTTTACATCAAAACCTTTGAAAACAGCTGCCTCGGTAAATTCGGTATACGTACGTTCTTTGGCATGTGCCTGTTCGTCGTCGTGATTGTAGAACTGATCAAGCGAACGATCGGCACGACGGGCGGCAATAAAGCGCGGACCGTTAGCAAAACTTATTTCGCGACCGGCCACGGATACAGCCTTTAATTCACCGTCTTTAGCACTGAACGTGTATTTGTTTTTTCCTGCCGACACTACCAATTTATCTTCCGATTTTTCGCTTGTGGGAGTAACACCGGCTACCGTTTTTTGTGTCTGCGCGCCAACAGTCAGCGGGAACGACCAACGCCAGAGCTCTTCTCCACGATAATCCACAACGCTCAGAAACAAAGCTTCTACCTGCGGATCAATCGTCGTATTCAGATTCAGCTTTCCGGTAGCGTGAGCTACAATATCAGCCCCTTTCACTTCACCTTGTTTCAATACTTTCACCGTTCCCTTTTCGTCGACAACTATTGGAAATTTTACTTGTTTCCACACAAAACGGCAAGTATTTATATTCAGAAAATCATACCGGTTTTCAATATTGAAGATGCCATTAAAATTCTTATCAATTGATTTTTCAAGCACCTGCACCGGACACCATATTTCTTTCACCGAAAAATAGCTGCCTTCTTTTTCGTAATGCGGTCCCACTATCCCATCGCAGGCCCAGTTTCCCTGATTATCAATAAAACCGTTCATATCCACACGCTTCACCCCTTCGTCGACCAATGCCCACAAAAAGCCTCCGACAAAACGTGGATGCCGACGCATCATATCCCAGTAATCCTGCAATCCTGCACCCAAACCACCGTCGTACAAGCCGTGTAAAAATTCAGTAGGCATAAAAATTTCCGGTTTACGCAGGTAGTCCTGTGTTTCGCCATACGAACGGTAATGCATAGTTTCGAAACCGCCAAAATTGCCCTGAGGGTGAATAACCGGACGTTTCTGAACATCATATTTATGAAATTCACCGTTCAACTCATCGTTCCAGCCTTTTTCATTTCCGTTGCTCCACCAGGTCACGCAGGGATGATTTACATCACGCTCCACCATTTCTTTGACCAGTTTCACACCCACAGTCGTATCGTAATGACCGTGCCATCCACCCAATTCATTTTCAACATACAAGCCGAGCGAATCGCAGGCATCCAGAAATTCAGGATCGGCAGGATAATGTGACAACCGAACCGAGTTCATATTCATGCTTTTGATCAACAGCACATCTTCAATGTTTTTAGCTTTGGAAAGCGTACGCCCTGATTCCGGACGGAAACTATGTCGGTTGATTCCGCGAATATTCACTTTCACTCCGTTGATATACAATCCATCACTTTCGCGCATCTCGATGGTTCTGAAACCGAATTTATCCGAAGTCTGATGCAAAACCGTTCCGTCCTTTGCAATCAACGAAACCTGAGCTGTATAACGATTAGGCGTTTCGGCAGTCCACAGTTTTGGGTTTTTCACCGACAGTTCAATGGCAGACCAGTCGGCTGCAGCTTTCAGAGCTGAAACCGATTCCGCTACTTTATTTCCCTTGTTATCAAATAAAACTGTTTTCAGGCTCGCACCTTCCATGGCACGGTTCAGATAACAGTTGGCTTTAAACACACCATCTGCTGTTGCATCAATAGAAAGCTGATTAATATAAATAGCCGGATTAACTTCCAGAAAAACCGGACGGAAAATACCACCAAAGTTCCAGTAATCGGCTCTGCGCTCAGCCAGATTTACACCTGCATTGGCACTTTCTTTGCTTACCGTGACTTCGAGCAGGTTCTTTTTCCCAAATTTTAAACGACGGGCTATATCATACGAAAAGCGGTAAAAAGCACCCTGATGCATTTCACCCGCCTTCTGACCATTAATCTTTACTTCCGTATCAGTCATCGATGCCTCAAAAACAATCGAAATCTGTTTTCCTCTCCAGCTCTCGGGCACATCAAACTCGTATTTGTACATGCCTTTTTCTTTGGCCACCCCGTCCGGAAAAGCTTTTCCATACCAACGCATACCGTATTGATATTCTCCAAAACCCTGTAATTCCCAGCACGAAGGCACCCCGATCTTTGTCCACTTATTGGAGTTCATACCATCGGTACAAAAGAAATCCCATTGCTTCATATCATCGCACCCACGACCGGAAAGATAGATTCGTTCGGTAACAGGAAGTGACTTCTGAGCAAAAGCGGAGGTAAAAAAGAGTGCGGCAAAAACAGCCAAAGTAAAGGTCTTTATACGATTCATTCTATTAAAAAAATTAGGCATGATAACTTAGTTAGTAGACGAAAAACACAGGTATTTGTACCCATAAGTTCGCAGATAAGCATGTAAAAATCCGGTTCATTTCCCCATTACCGACTTGCGGTATTCGGTAGGATTCATGCCCGCATATTTTTTAAACTGCTTATTCAAATGGCTGGCATCGCTAAAACCAAACTCATACACCATTTCATTTATCTGCAAGTCGGTATAGCGAAGACGTGTTTCTATCAGCTTCATCCTATAGCCTGTAATGTATTGCTGAATACTTTGCCCGGTTTTGGTTTTAAAATATTCGCTTATATAGGTGGGCGAAACATGAAAATAGCTTGCAAGCTTTTGAGTGGAAAGTTCTTCCGGCTGATAGATATTCCGGTGAATGTAATTAAGCATCGAAACAGCATCGGTCACATGTTCTTTGCCGGCAAGAACCGGAGCAATGAGCGTTATATTTCTTGCCGCAACCGTAATGATGGTATTGATAAGTTGCTTGATAAGCTCCTGTTGTTGCGGATCATGATTGGCATGTTCTCTTATCAGCGCTTCCACCAACGACCGAACCAGCGGTTTGTCGGTTACCGTCTTCAGAATACATCCCGGTAAATGATTGTGATTATGAAAAATGAATTCAAGCTTCTGAACCCAATCCTTACTCTGTGTTTTCAGGTAACTGTCATTAAACCGGATAAAGAAAAATTTTGTAGTAGCCGTAATCTCAAAATCATGCGAATCCTGTGGAAAAATCAGGAACAATTTGTCGGCAGCATAAGGCAAACGATGATTATTAATGATCTGAACACCCTTTCCCTCCAGTACAAATACCATCTCAAAGAAAGTATTGGTATGTTCGGTTACCTGATAGTCTTGCAACTCCTGTAGTTCCAGTTCAAAAGGCTGATGTAAGTTTCGTATTTCCATGTTGCAAATGTACAAATAAATCCAATGATTGTACAAATAAACCCTGTTTATTATTGTCAACTTTGCATCGTAAAATAAATCATAAACAAATAAAATATGGAAACAACAACTTATTTAATTTTACGACTTGCCATTGGTGCAAGTATGTTTGGTCACGGATTGGTACGATTACCCAAGTTGACAATGTTCAGCAACTGGATGGTGAGTAGCTTTGATAAATCCATGTTACCCAAAGTGCTCGTCGTTCCGTTTAGTTACGCTTTACCATTTGGCGAATTTCTGGTAGGAATATTATTGATTGCAGGACTCTTTACCAAACCTGCATTATTTCTGGCAGCCCTCATCATGATGGCTTTGATCTCCGGTACGGCAATGATTGAAAACTGGGAAGCACTCCCGTCACAACTAATACACGTCGCTTTTTTTGCCGTACTGCTACATTTTATACAATACAACGGTTGGGCATTGGATAACTTATTAAAGAAATAAACCATGAGTTCCAGACGAAATTTCATCAAACAAATGGGTGTATTGGGAGTAGCCGGCATGATGAATCCGGCAGATATGATTTCGGAAATATCAAAAAACAAAAGTATGAATACAACAAAAAAATCAAAATGGGCGGATGGATCGAGACTCGTAGTTTCGGTTTCCATGCAATTTGAAGCAGGTGGACAACCCGACAATGCCGAAAGTCCTTTTCCACAAAATATACAAAAGGGATTTATTGATTTGCCAGCCGCCACCTGGTACGAATATGGTTATAAAGAAGGTATTCCCCGCATGCTTGATAACTGGGATAAACTCGGCATCAAAGTTACTTCGCACATGGTAGGCACAGCAGTATTGAAAAATCCGGCACTGGCAAAAGAAATTGTGCAACGCGGACACGAAGCTGCCGCTCACGGAATGAGCTGGAGTACGCAATATACCATGCCTTACGAAGAAGAAAAACGATTTATCAAGGAGGGTGTGGATGCAATTAAACAAGTAACCGGATTTGATGCAATAGGTTATAACGCCAACTGGCTAAGGCGGGGAAAAAACACACTGGACATATTACAGGAATTGGGGTTCAAATATCATATCGACGATTTGAGTCGCGACGAACCTTTTATTATTCAGGTAAAAAACAAAGATTTTGTTATTGTGCCGTATACACTTCGTTGCAACGATATTATGTTGATAGAGGGCAAAAATTTCTCAACTGATCAATTTCTAAATCAGGTAAAAATGGAATTTGATCAGCTTTATGCCGAAAGTGAAACCCGACGCAGGCAAATGTCCATCAGTTTTCACGACCGGATAGGCGGCACTCCCCAAATGGTGCAAGCAGCTGCACAAATAATCAACTATATGCAAAAACATCAGGGAGTAACTTTTAAGCGAAAAGACGAAATAGCTGCTATGGCATTGCAAGACAAAACAACCTTACGGGAGTAAGAAAATACTGCATGTTATCAAATCAGGACTTAAAGATGACTATTTACTGAAGGAATCTATCTATTTCTCAGTAATAGTCTACTATTATATAAAAGTATTTCTTTAATGAGGGGAATGAAAACACGTCTCTTTTTCTTACAAAGTTTATTGAATAGACCCCAAAAATTCAAAAATGGTATGGACTTTTACCGCAACAGTGTGGACTGTTAGAGTAATAGCGATATACTTCAAAATATTGTGCAAGAAAGAATAATTAATCGATTGATATTGCTTTGAGGTTTAGGATTATTTACCGCTTTTAAAAAAAATGGTTGGTACATGCTTCCTTGGGGAGCGCTGTGAGATAGATATGAAGAATCGTGCTATATTAAGATCGGTATTAGTTGATTGTTTGTTCGTTTAATAAAAAAAATGTATCTACCTTTGAAGTCTGTTTTTAATTTATTAAATGAAAAATTTACGCGATTTAAAGAAGCTGAAACATGTTGTAATGTTGCTGCTTATTGGAGTTCTTTTTGTTCAATGCCAGAAAGATGAAGTGGACCAACTGAAAAGTCTGGAGTATCAAATGAAGCTAAACTACCTGATAGAAAACCGGACGGTAACAGATTCTCTACCGTCAAAAATAACTTTGGGTAAAGGTTTTTCAGGTTCCGGATTCGTTCAACGGTCTGTTGATATGAATGAGGATGACACCATCGATTTAGTGATAACGGGTAGTTATGCCACCCTGAATAATTTTCTGATTCAGAAATCGTTTCAAATAACTCAGGTAAAAGATAGCATGGAGATAGCTGTATTGCCTCTTGTAAATTACGGAATGAATAATAAGCCCTTTCAGCTAATATCAGTATTTGATGATCCGGCATCCATTGAATCGTGTACCAATTGGTATAAAGTGTCTGCTCAGAAAATCTGCTTTTTGTCCTATTATTATGATTATACCAACCGTGTGTATATAGATCGTGATCCGGTAATTAAAAGCACCGACCTAAAAATTAATGCCAATATAAATTCGAAGTACCTGGGAGTTCGAAAAAAGATAAAAAATAATTATGTCTATGGTTGGATCAGGTTTTCGATTGAAAACAATGAGAAGCTACAGCTTACGGCATGTCATTTTTATAGGTAAGTAGTAGTTACGAGTTACAAGACTGTTTAAGTAGGACGAACAATTAAATGTCGTATATTCATTCGTGCAATTCGTGGTTTAAAAAAATACGACATTATATAGTTGCAATTAGGTATCTGATAAAGTCTATTTCCTGAGATTTGAAATATTAACCAGCGACAACAGGCATTTATTTTCTTCGCCTATAAATACGGCTTCCATATAAAAATGGCCCAATGGTTTCTTATCGTATCCCAACTTAACTTCGCAGGTTTCTTTGGAGTTTTCCACAAAAACCCGACGGAAAAACTCTCCGAATACCGGTTTTGATTCATCAGCAACGTATAACTTAAAGTTACTGTTTAGCAAACTAAAACGTCTATCGCCCAACATTTCGGCACCAGTAAAGTTCAGTTCGGTGATGGTCCCGTCGCTCTGAAGTGTAAAATAGCCCATGGGTGCTAAATCATACAACATGGTATATTTTTTCAGTGCCGTTTCGGCTGTATCATTGGCTCGTCGCAGTTCTTCGTTTTGCATCTCCAGCTCTATCTGGTGTACCTGCAATTCATGCAGCAGTTTTTGTGCATCATGTTCTGAATTGGTGCTATTTGTATCGCTTTGTTTATCTTTCAGCTTTTCTTCCGCTTTTATGCGGAGTAGTTGTGCCGGCGTATAATCTTCTTCGTGGTTCATGATTTAGTTGTGTTTGTTGCAATGATAATTATTCCAGTCGGAATATCCAGCGTGTTGATTAAGGTGTTTACCGACCATTCCATTTTTATCTCTTCACCTCTGGCTGCCAGTACCTGCATCGTATAGTTGGAGTTTTCTCCACTTTTCATCAGCTTGGAAAGTTCCTTTTCCGCCTTTTTTTGATTGGATTCGGGAACGAATAACTGAAAATAGTTTCGATCCAGTACCTCTTTTCGTTTTCGTCCGAAAAACTTTTCAGCCCCGGTATTGTATTCCACTATTTTCCAATCGGTGGATAGTTTAATCACCACATCGGCCGACCGGTTTAAGAGCAAACTATGCATTTGACGTGTTTCGTTCAGTTCCACTTCCAGTTGTTTATGATCGGATATATTGAAAAAAGTAATCACGAGTCCATCAATCCTGTCGTCGAAGGTGCGGTAAGGCATAATGCGTGTGGAAAACCAACGTCCATCGGAAGTGGTAATCTGCTTTTGAATAAATACCAGGGTGCGTAATACTTCACGGGCATCATTGGCCAGGTCGGGATATTGCAGATCGGAAACCTGATCGGTAAACGGCCGACCGATATCACTCTTTATAAGTTTGAAAATCTTGGTTGCCTGATTGGTATACCGACGAATGTTCAGGTCTTTGTCCAGAAACAAAGTGGCAATGTCGGTGCTGTTCAGCAGGTTTTTCATATCGTTGTTTACCCGCGAGAAATCATCTACTTTCGACAACAGTTCGGCATTCACAGTTTGCAATTCTTCATTCAGACTTTGCATTTCTTCTTTCGAAGTGGTCAGTTCTTCGTTGGTCGATTGCAGTTCCTCATTCGTGGATTGCAATTCTTCGTTGGTCGATTTCAGTTCTTCCTGCGAAGTCTGCATTTCTTCCAGTGTGCTTTGCATCTGTTCACGGACATGTTGCAGTTCTGTTTCCAGTTCCACTTGTTTCAGCGTATTCAGCGATCCTTTATCTTTTTCATCCGGTTCTTTGATTCCGGTTGTTTTGGGAATATCGATGAAAATGATCATCACCATTCCGTGTAAGGCTTCGGGCTTGTCAATCCACTGAATGATAACGTTTATATAGTGTGTTCCACCATTATTACCTATTTTAATATTATGCAGAGTCACCGGTTCTTTCTTTAAAAGAGCCTGACGGAATGCCGACGGGAATTCATTCTGTAATCCATCACGCAACATGGCAAAAATATTCATGTTGGCTTTCCCTACAGCAGGTTCCAGGTAATTGCCGGTACGTCCGCTGATGTAAATAATATCGCCTTTATCGTTGACCAATACCCCCGGTGGAGAGAAATGTTGCAACAGGAGTTGATCTGCCAGAGTTTGAATATTTGAAGAGGCTTTCACCGGAATCATAGGCTCGGTATTGTTTAGTTTGGTTCGCGAAAACGAAGAGGGAAAATCAAATAATTTAGGTGCCTGAGTGGTTACAGTTCGCTGATAAATCTTTAGTTTATTATCCTGTACATGAAAAAAGTGGCTTTGTGTTCCAAGTGTTTCGGCACTGCCCAGCACCATATATCCTTTGGGGTTGATGCTGTAGTAAAATAAACCTAATAACTTCTTTTGCAACTCAGTATCCATGTAGATAAGCAGATTGCGACAGGTAAGAATATCCAGTTTGGTAAAAGGAGGATGCAAGATAATATTGTGTTTGGCAAATACCACCATTTCGCGGATTTCATTATTTACACGATAACCGTCTTCGGTAGCATGAAAAAAACGATCCAGGCGTTTAGCCGAAACGCCAGTTGTAATTTTATCGGAGAAAAGGCCTTTACGGGCAGTTTCTATTGCTTCATTGTCCAGGTCGGTAGCAAATATCTGAATGGAAATCCCGCCGTGCGGATTATTTTTCTCGAGCGCCTCTTTAAACACGATGGCAAGCGAATAGGCTTCTTCCCCGGTAGAACATCCCGCTACCCATGCACGCAACACGGTACCTTCGGGTCGGTTTTTGATAATATCCGGAAGAATGGTTTCTTCCAACATGTGCCATACTGCCGGATCGCGAAAGAAATTGGTGACACCAATCAGCAATTCTTTAAACAGAATATCCACTTCCTTTGGATTCACATGTAGAAAATTCAGATAGCTAACTATCTTATCAATTTTATGAATGTCCATCCGACGTTCAATGCGACGATAAATTGTATTCTTTTTGTACAAAGAAAAATCGTTACCGGTTTGTGCACGCAGAATAATAATGATTTTATCTAAAGTGCTCTGGTCCTTTATTTCAATGTTTGTTTCCGATGTCACGGCGTGTGTATGTTTTAAGTATTCGAATAATTTTACTGGAAGTTCATTGGCCGGAGCTACAATGTCTGCCGGTGCGCAATCCATAGCATTGCGTGGCATACTGTCGTATTTGGCATCGGCAGGTTCCTGTATCAGCACAATTCCGTTGTTTTGTTTCAATGCACGAACTCCGGTACTACCATCAGAACCCATGCCCGAAAGGATAACACCCACGCCATACGCTTTTTGATCGTCGGCCAGCGAGTTTAAAAAGAAATCGATGGGCAAGCGAAGACCACGTGTTTCCACGGGATCAAATAAATAAAGAACACCTTTTAAAATGGACATGCTTTTATTGGGTGGAATCACATAGACTTTATTGGGCTTTACCCTCATCCGGTCTTTTACCTGCGAAACCTGCATCTTGCAAATTCGCTGGAGTAGTTCGGGCAACATACCTTGTTGTGTAGGGTCCAGATGTTGAATGATAATATAAGCCATTCCACTGTTTTCAGGTACATTACCCAGAAATTGTTCAAAAGCATCCAATCCTCCGGCCGAAGCCCCAATACATACAATGGGAAATTTACCGTCACCCGAATCAGAAGCTTTCACTTTTGAAACAGTACCCGATTCTGTTTTTGGATGTTTCACGATATCTGCATTTTAGAATGGAAACTGTATATTATTTCGCTCCGAAAGATAAATCTTATGTGTATACAAATGTAGATATAAAATAATCATTCTGAGCATGTATCGTAATTATTATCAAGAACTTTAGATTGGGGAAAGTTAGGAGTTATTAGTAGGTAGTTATTAGTAGGTAGTAGGTAGTTGGTTGGTCGTAAGTAGCAACAGTAAAATTTGATTAGTAATTAGTTAGTTACAAGCAATAAGAAAAAAGTCAGGGATTCTGAGTTCTAAGACTTTTTCATTTCACAACCGGAGCACTAACTCATGAGCTTCAGAAATATAAATTATGAGATACAGAAAACAAGCATCTACGCATTCACTATACCGACAATTTTCTTAGCAATATCTTCGGGCGAAAGAATAAAATCAATACATCCGCTGGCTATGGCACTTTCGGGCATATCAGGTTGTTTTGCTGTTTCGGGTTTTTGAGCAATGGTAATGCCACCCGCTTCTTTTATACTTTTCAAGGCATCGGCACCATCGCCATCGTAGCCGGAAACAATCACTGCAATGAGTTTACCATCCCAGTTTTTGGCTATCGAATGCATAAAAACAGTAATAACATCGGACCAGCCTCTGGGTTTGGATATTGGTTTTAAGCGAAACTCTCCATTCAGCACATGCAAATCGTGCTTTTCAGGAATAATGAACACATGATTGGGCTGAATATCCAGTTTTTCTGTAATAAGTTCCACCTGCATGTTGGTGTATTGCGGAAGAATTTCGTGAAGTAAGGTTGCAACGGTACGCAGATGATTGACTATGACAATAGCCGCGCCCATATCGGCAGGCAAATGTTTCAACAAGCGGATATAAGCATCTAGTCCACCGGCAGAACCACCCACGCAAACGACAGGAAAATTTGTTGTATTAGTCTGTTTCATATTATCACTTTTCATTTTAATCGTTTCAGACTAAACTTGTTTTTCAACTTTTGCAATAATCCGCTTTCTTTTTGGCTTTCAATTTCACCAATCAGAAAACCGTAAGGTTTCAGCGATTCAATATGATCGCACACAATTTTAAACATACCTACAAGTGGAATAGCCAGAAAAATTCCGGCAATACCCCAGACCAGTTCGCCAAGCACCAATGCTACAATGGTTGTAAATGCATTTATTTTTACCTGTGGTCCTAAAATCAGAGGACTCAATACCCATTCCTGAATAAGTTGCACGAGCATATAAACTCCAATAATGGTTAATACTAAAGGTACTCCGGCTCCCTGCATAATAGCAACTAATATGGTAAGTGCAGTTCCTGTCAGATTACCGATAAACGGAACGATTTCCAATAATCCGCAGAGAATGGCAAAGAACAATGCATTTTTTACTCCTATAAGGCTAAAACCAATGGCATACATGATCCACAGGCATACAATCATTTTTGTAAGTCCCAGCAAGTATTGTTGCGATACGTTTGTAATGCTCGAAAGCATCTTTTTTATTTCGGTCTGTTGAGCGGGAGAAATCAGTTTAAGAATAAAACTTCTGATATGTACCCTGAAATAGAGAAACAAAAAGATGTATGCTAGCACCAGTATAAAATTGGTAAGGACAGAAGCGAGCGAACCCGCTAACACTTGCATAACAGCGGTTATGGAAAGTTCCTCATTGCCCAGTATCTCCGATTGTCTTTGGGGAGTTATTCCGAAATTTGCAAAAATGTAATGTTGAATATGGTTGGCAATTTCAACTACTTTTTTCGACAACAGGGAAAATTCTTTGGTCAACTCATTAATCTGCCAGGTAAGCAGTGCACTCACTCCGACAATGACTACCAACAGAACTAACAAACAGATGATGACAGCAAGTGCTTTGGGGAGCTTCTTTTTTTCAAGCCATTCACACATTGGCAAAAAAAGTGTAGCCAGTATCCCTGCAATACACAAAGGAATAAGAAACCCTTTGGCAAAGTAGAGGCTTGCAACAACCAGAAAAAGAAGAAAGAGCGGCTGAATAACAGCTTTTGAAACAATTGTCATAATTAAAGGCTATCAGTACTATTAAAAGTAATTAATGGTAATTTAACGATATATTCCCTAAACATTGTACAGAAGCAACTTGTAACTCGTTCAATGAAGATATTTACTTTCCAGCGACTTTAATAATTCGTCGTAGCGAGTTTGAATATCCTGTCCGACAAACTCGTCATTAATCAGTTTGAATTGTTTTGATATTTCGGTTTGTGCATCTTTACTTAATACTTTATTAGCCAATGGGAAATAATCATTTTCTTCTTTTTGGATATGATCCTCGATTAACTGTACGTAATTTGCCATACAGTCGGCAATCATTTCACCGGAAAACGTGCTTCCTAATTTAAAGTTTTCTACACAACACGCTATTTCATTCAGACAGCCTTTAGCAAGCTTATGTTCATTTATCATCTCACCTACGCCTTCTGGAGGATATTTGCTCAATAAAAGTGTCGGATAAAAAACATTTTCTTCTTTGTTTCTATGGCATTTTTCTACATATATGGATAAAAAATCTATAATTTTCTCCACGTCGTTTGTATAAAATACCTTTTTCTCCTTGATGTTATTCGAGATAGTATTCATTACGCTAAGCATGGATGTAATTGCTTTGTGCTCGTAAATTAATTCTTCTGTTGGTTTCATGATTTTATTGTTTTTAGTGTATTGGTTAAGTGTTTTGCATTCTTTTTTTTGTATAAGCTCTTTAATAAACTAATCTTTAGAGCGACACGTGATTCCGGTGTTTAACTAATTTGTAAATCTCAAACCAACTAATGGTTGTCATACCGGCCAGGCAACATATCAGAATATTTATCAATGAGAGTTTACTAAACTGAAAAAGATCGAGGAAAAACGGAACATTGAGAATCAGTATTAAAAAGAAAACAGCTCCACCTACTACCCACAATACTGCTTTGTTAGGAGTAGCTATTATTTTAAATATATGATCAATCCACGACCTGTTGGTGAGAATAACAGCTATATTTGAAACAATCAACGTAGTAAATGCCATTGCTCTGACTTCTTTGGCTTCGTAACCCATGCGCAAGCCGACAAGATAAACAACCATGGTTACAATAAGAATTCCGACGCCCTGCATACAGCTGAATATAATTTTTGCCGCTCCAAAGAATGGTTCATTCATACTCTTTGGCGGACGGTTCATTACGTTTGCTTCTTCTTTTTCAGCTTCAAAAATGATAGAACAGGCCGGATCGATAATTAATTCGAGAAACACAATGTGCACCGGCCACAAGATGATGGGAAGATGTGTCAGTAGAATCGGTAATAAGGATAAACCGGCTATGGGAACGTGAATGGCAAAGGTATATCCAAATGCTTTTTGCAGGTTATCAAATATGCGTCGCCCCATCCTTATAGCCCCTACAATGGATGAAAAGTTATCGTCCATCAATACCAACGAAGAAGCTTCGCGTGCCACATCAGTTCCTTTTTTACCCATGGAAATGCCAATGTTAGCGGCTTTCAGAGCGGGAGCATCATTGACTCCATCACCGGTCATGGCTACAATTTCTCCATTTCGTTTCAGGGCTTCCACGATCTTTAGTTTTTGTTCCGGTACTACCCGTGCAAAGACATTGATTTCTTTAATCTTTCGGCGTAGTTCTAAATCCGAAATAGTTTGTAGTTCTTGTCCTGTCATACATGCATCCGGATTTTCCAACCCAATCTCTACCGCTATATGTTGTGCTGTAATCGGGTAATCGCCGGTAATCATAATTACTCTTATGCCGGCCTGATGACACTCCGAAACGGCTTGTTTTACATTTTTCCGAATAGGATCCGAGAGTCCTATCAGTCCGATAAAATCAAAACTGAAGTCATGCTGAGCTTCAGGCAGATTATCGGTTTTAATCATTGCTTTTGCTACGCCTAATACGCGCAAGCCTTTTGTTGCTAATTCTTCCACAGCTTTTGCCAATCTTTTTTTCTCTTTCGCATCCAAATGACACAGATCAAAAATAGCTTCAGGAGCTCCTTTGGTGGCGATAATTTGTTGTTGTGTATCCTTTTCCGAAAACACGCGCGACATAGCCAACAGATCTTTGGAGAGTGGATATTCTTTTATCATCTTCCAGCTTTTGTGGATATGTTCAGTGCCTTTCAGGTACATTTTGGCCATCCCGGTAATGGCTTGCTCCATGGGGTCGAACGGATTGGTCTGACTGGAAAGAATGCCAAACTCCATGATTTCGTGAAAGTCCTCATTGAGTTCATTCTCATTGGCTACCGTATGAAATTCTTTTCCATTATAAAGCTGCGCAACAGTCATCTTATTTTCGGTAAGTGTGCCTGTTTTATCGGTACAAAGCACCGTGGCCGATCCCAATGTTTCGATAGCAGATGGATTCCGTGTAAGTACTTTCTTTTTGGACATGCGCCAGGCTCCCAAAGCCATAAATACGGTAAGGATAACCGGAAACTCTTCGGGCAACACCGCCATGGCCAGCGTTATGCCTGCCAGAAACCCATTAATCAGGTTTCCACGGGTAAGGGTGTAACCTACAACAACCAATGCACAGAGCACTGCGGCTATGATAGTCAGTTTTTTCACTAACGAAGTCATTTCTTTTTTCAGGCGTGTGGGATCTTCTTTTACACCTTCCAGTGCTTTGCCTATTTTACCTATTTCGGTGTTGGCGCCAATGCTGGTTACACGGGCAATGCCATTTCCCTGTACTATCATAGAACCGGAATATACAAAAGGTAAGTCGTCGCCACCGGGTTGTGCTATTTCCTGCTGTTCATCCCATTCACTTTTTCTGACCGTAACCGATTCACCTGTAAGTAAAGATTCATCCACCAATAAGTTGGCAGACTGTAACACGGTTGCATCAGCCGGAACACGATCACCTTCCTGCAACACAATCAAATCATCGGTTACCACTTCTATACCGGCAATACGCGTTTCTACTCCATCCCGAATAACCAATGCCCGCGGACTGGCCATGTCTTTTAGTGCATCCAGGGCTTTTTCAGTTTTCTTTTCCTGAAAAAACTCAATACCCATGATAACAAAAACAAAACAAAGCAACATGATGCCTTCCTGAAAATTACCTAATACCAGATACAATGTACCACATGCAACCAGCAAGACAAACATCGGCTCTTTAATAACACCCAATGCTAAAGTGAAAATGTTCTTCGGCTTCGAAGAAGGCAGGCAATTAGTGCCTTCCGACTTTAGTTTGTCTGCTACCTGAGCAGAAGTCAATCCTTTTAGTTTGTCAGAGTGAATGATAGTCTGAGTTTTTGAGTTTTTCATATTGTTATTATTTTAGACAAACCCTCAACCTACTAAAAGGGAGAGTAAGCATGCTTCATGTAAATGATATAGGTATATACTAGCCCAGTGCAAGCTGAGAAATGTCAAAGACTTTGACTTTAAGTTTTCTTATGGGGTTTTGGGGGTTGTATTACTTTCGCAATCTCGTTGGGCAGTACTTTACCCGAAAACATATTGGCATAGGCATGGGTAAATTCAGCTCCATACAATACAATCATAGAAGTATAGGTTACCCAAAGCATAATTAATATGATAGAACCCGCTGCTCCGTAACCTGTTCCGGGGTTAGCTTTGCCAAAATACAATCCCAATGCATATTTCCCGATCTCAAACAAAAAAGCCGTAACGGCTGACCCTATCCATACATGTTTCCATTTGATGCGGGCATCTGGTAATACTTTAAACATCAATGCAAATAATACAGCCAGAATACAAAATGATAATCCTGTATTGAGAAATTGTAAAACCAATAAAAACGAATCGGTAAAATGATTTGTCAACCAATCGCCAAAAGCCGAAATAAATGCCGACACCACCAACGATACTATCAATAAAAATGCAATGGAAATGATTAGTCCGAATGAAAATAGTCGCACCCGTATAATTTGCCAGATACCCGATTTGGTTTTATCCAGTTTTACTTCCCAAATGTCATTTAATGCCATTTGAAACTCAGCAAAGACACCTGTAGCACCCACCAGAATGGTAATTACTCCAATGATCGTGGCTATTAATGAATTTCGCAGCCTGTAGGCTTGTATAATAATGTCCTGAATCTGTTTGGCGGTTTCGGCTCCCATAGTGGAGGTAAATTGTGCAGCCACCTGATTATTTACGGCTTCGCGTCCGAAGAAGTATCCGCCCAGGGTCATGATCACCACCAATAATCCCGGTAAAGAAAAAATGGCGTAATAAGCTATAATGGAGCTTTCGCGAAACGGATCTTTGGCAAACCAGCTTTTGAAAGCATTTTTTAAAACAGTAAAGATTTTTTGAAGATGGGTTCGCATAGAGATAAAAAATGGTAAATTAATAGGTTTTGAATAAATAGTTATCGTTGTTGGTGATGGGTGAGTTCTGACTCGCCCAGGATTATTTTTGGTGGAATTGGAATTCCACCATCCCGGTTATGATCCCAATACGCTTTGATTAATAACATAGTTTTTCATTATCGGGATGGGTGAGTTCTGACTCGCCCAAGATGTTTTGGGTGGAATCGGAATTCCACCCTCCCGTTTATTCCTCCCAACACGCTTTGACTACCAACATAGTTTTTCATTATCGGGATGGGTGAGTTCTGACTCGCCCAAGATGTTTTGGGTGGAATCGGAATTCCACCATCCCGGTGGTAATCCCAATACGCTTTGACTAACAACATAGTTTGCCATTATCGGGATGGGTGAGTTCCAACTCGCCCAGAATTATTTGGGTGGAATCGGAATTCCACCCTCCCGGTGGTAATCCCAACACGTTTTGATTAATAACATAGTTTGTCATTATCGGGATGGGTGAGTTCTGACTCGCCCAGAATTATTTGGGTGGAATCGGAATTCCACCCTCCCGGTGGTAATATCAACACGCTTTGACTAACAACATAGTTTGCCATTATCGGGATGGGTGAGTTCCAACTCGCCCAGGATTATTAGGGTGGAATTGGAATTCCACCCTCCCGTTTGTAATACCAATACGTTTTGACTAACAAAAGAGTTTGTCATTAGGAATGGGTGAGTTCTGACTCGCCCAAGATGTTTTAGGTGGAATCGGAATTCCACCCTCCCGTTTATTCCTCCCAATACGCTTTGACTACCAACATAGTTTTTCATCATCGGGATGGGTGAGTTCTGACTCGCCCAAGATGTTTTAGGTGGAATCGGAATTCCACCATCCCGGTTTATTACCAACTCACCCAGGATTATTTGGGTGGAATCGGAATTCCACCCTCCCCTCCCGGAATTTTTCTTTATAATATTTCGCCCAGATGCTTATAATTGGACAAAACCGTTTTAAATACTTCATCAATACGTCCGGTGAATAGCATTTTTCCCATATAGGATGCGAAACCTTTCATTTGTTCAAACTCTATTTTGGGAGGCATAGCCAATGCATTCGGATCAGTCTGAATTGAAACGAGAATGGGTCCCTCATATAGAAAAGCCTCTTTTATGGCCGGCTTGACTTCATGGGGATGATTCACCATAATGCTGGGCATTCCCATGGCATCTGCCAGTTTAGCAAAGTCAGGATTCAACAAATCTGTTTCATTATCGGGAATGCCGGCTACTTCCATTTCCAGTTTCACCATACCTAACGAACGGTTATTAAAAAGAATAATCTTGATTGGTAGCTTATATTGAACGATAGTCATCAAATCGCCCATCTGCATAGTCAGACCCCCGTCTCCACAGAATGCAATGACCTGTTTACCGGGGCATGCCAATGCAGCACCAATAGCCTGAGGCATGGCATTAGCCATAGATCCGTGATTAAAGGAACCGAGCATCTTTCGTTCACCGGTACCATCAATATAACGGGCGGCCCACACACAACACATACCGGTATCTACCGTAAATATAGCATCATGCTTAGCCAGGTCATTAATTACCGAGGAAACAAATTCCGGATGGATGGCATTCGCTTTTCCGGAATCAGTTACATAAACCTGTAGTTTTTCCTTAACCTCTTTGTGAAACTCTAGCTGTTTGGTAAGAAAAGAGTTGTCTTCTTTGACCTGTATCAAGGGTAATAAAATCTGAAGCGTATTTTTCACATCACCGCACAATCCCAAATCCAGTTTAGCTCTTCGTCCCAGGTGTTCCGGATTTATATCTACCTGAACAATTTTATTATGAATGGGCATAAAAGAGCTGTACGGGAAATCGGTTCCCAACAATACCAGCAAATCACATTCGTGCATACTCTGGTAGGCCGATGGAATACCCAGCAATCCGGTAAGCCCTACTTCGTAAGGATTATGGTGCTGAATAGCCATTTTGGCTTTATACGAATAGGCTATCGGAGATTTTATTTTATGTGCCAACTCAATGATTTCATCATGTGCATCGGCAGCACCCAGTCCACAAAAGATAGTCACTTTCTGATGCGTGTTTACTAATTCGGCAAGAGCCAGCAAATCATCATCAGCCGGACGAATAACCGGGCGACCAGTAAAGATGGTAGTTGTGGTTTCCGACTTTACTTCTGGAAGATCGGTGATGTCGCCGGGCAATCCAAGCACAGCTACTCCTTTACGTTGAACCGCATGCTGAAGTGCTGCCTGCAGCATACGGGGAAACTGTGCCGGTGTTGTAACCAGTTGGTTGTAACAGCTACAATCGTCGAAAAGCCGGGTGATATTTGTTTCCTGAAAATAATCGGTACCCTGCTCTTTGGTAGGGATAGTTGTGGCAATGGCCAGTACCGATGCCGATGAACGATGAGCATCATACAAACCATTAATCAGATGCACATGTCCCGGACCACTGCTACCTGCACAACAGGCTAAGCCGGTCAGTTGTGCCTCGGCACCTGCTGCAAAGGCAGCAGTTTCTTCGTTACGCACATGAATCCATTTTATCTTTCCGTTGCGGTGCACAGCTTCATTGACATAATTCAGACTATCCCCCGTCACAGCATATATACGTTGAATACCTGCTTTAACCAGCGTTTCAACCAGTTGATCCGATACATTCTTACTCATAATTTAGTCTGTTGCGAATTTAATCAGTTCGTCATTAAACTTCTCGGTCTCTTCCAGAAATAAGCTGTGCCCACTGTTTTCGAAACTAACCAGTTGTGAACCTTTAATGCCGGCTTCCATTTGTTTAGCCAGGTCGAAGGAACATATCTTATCTTTTATCCCGTGCAGAATCAGGGTTGGAATATTGATATTTTTCAAATCATCACGCAAGTCAGTATCGCGCAATGCGTACAGACATTGAGCGGTAGCATAAGCCGAAGCTGATATTCCGATTCCATTTAGCCAGTTACCAATTCCGTCATTTAATGACATTTCAGTAGCCGAGAATATCTTTGCAAAATCGGACAACAGCTGGGGTCTGTCCTTAAAAGTCAATGTTATTAATTCGTCCACCGAAGCCGGAGGGAGATTATACGGAAAGTTTTCGCGTTGAGTCCAGCTTGGTGCTGCGGCTCCGGCCAGTACCAGTTTGGATACATGTGCCGAATTATACTTTACAATATAACGGATGGCAATGGCTCCTCCCATGGAAAAGCCACCCAAGACAGCATCTTTAATATCCAGTTGATCCAGCACACTTTTAATGTCACGACTATGGGTATCGTAGTCATAATCGTATACTCCATAAGGTTTTGATGACCGCCCAAATCCGCGTAAGGTAATGCCTATAACACGAAATTTCTTTGTCATCAGTGCGTTGTATTGGTATTCGTACATCTCATCGCTGAGTGGCCAACCGGGGATTAATACAATGGGGCGTCCTTCGCCGGCATCAGTAATGTGAAGATGAACATTACGTTCTACTTCAATATATTCTGCCCGGGCAATTCCAAAATGTTTTTTATTATTTAATGTATCCATGATGTAGTTATTAGTGTTTAGTGTTTAGTTGGTAGTTGGTAGTAGGTAGATGGTAGTAGGTAGTAAGTAGTTGCTAGTGATTAGTGATTAGTGTTTAGTGTTTAGTGATTAGTAAGTAGTTTTTTTGATAAGTTAGTAGTACAGGTAAATGCTGACAATGTATATTATACTTATATCGACTTAAAAGCTAAAAACAGGAATAACTTATCCCGCAACTGTGTCAGCAGTTTATTGTCGACAATACCCGGACATTCCGGAGCTTTATATACTTTGGTAAAAAAGGATTTTAGTTGCTTGTTGAATTCATCGGGTTGTTCCAGATTACTTAAATGACCGGCATGATCTATAACGTGCATAGACGAATTTTTAGTTCTGTCCTGCATATACATAGCAGCTTCCGGTGGAGTTATTTTATCTTCTTGACCCACTATAAAAAGTACGGGAACATCTATATCAGCCATTTTATTACAGGTCTCTTCCCGCAAAAACAGAGCAAGCAGAGTTCGGGTAAGCGATTGTTCGGATGTGTTGAGTATCATTTCTCTTACTGCCTGAACCTCCTCTTTTTTTGTTATAAAAGACTCGGGTGCAAAAAGGTTACTCAAGCTATCTTCTACATATTTTTCCAGTCCGGTAGCTTTAATGGTGTCAATTGTTTCCAGTCGTTTTTGTCTTACATGCGGCGGATCGGCAATACAATGTGTATCGCTCAATACAAGCGCCTCAAAACGTTCCCGGTATTTTTCGATGGCATTCAACGCAATGTATCCACCCATAGATAAACCGCAAAGTGAGGCTTTCTCTATTTTCAATATATCCATCAGTTTAATCAGGTCGGATACAAACAGGTCAATCGAAAAGTGTTCGGTTCCACACTCCGAATCTCCGTGTCCGCGAATGTCATACGAAATCACACGGTACTTTGTTTTCAGAGCATCTACTTGTTTGTTCCACATCGATTTGTTGAGCGGAAAACCATGAATGAAAATAATTACCGAACCTTCATCCGGTCCCTCGTCGGTGTAGCTAACCAGCAGATTATTGACAAGTAGTTTGATATCGTTTCCAGAATAACGCATAGAGTTCTGATTTTAATTACATTTAGAACTTAATTAGATAAGCAAAATTAGGATAACCGGCACTAAAAATGTTACATAATTATAATCTAAAGTTATATGATTCACACATTCAGAATAATTATGAAGCTAATCAGTTGACGGTTGGTAGTAGGTAGTTGGTAGTTGGTAGTAGGAAGTAGGAAGTTGATAGTTGATAGTTGATTGACAGTTTATAGTTTATAGTTTATAGTTGGTAGTTTATAGTTGGTAGTTGGTAGTTGGTAGTTGGTAGTTGGTAGTTGATAGTTGATAGTGGGTAGTGGGTAGTTAGTAGTCGGTAGTGGGTAGTTGACAGTTGACAGTTGATAGTTGATAGTTGGTAGTTGGTAGTTGGTAGTTGGTAGTTGACAGTTTATAGTTGGCGGTTTATAGTTTATAGTTGGTAGTCAACTATAAACTAATCACTAGCAACTACCAACTTACTACCTACAACTCACTACCTACTACTCACTACCCACAACCTACTACCCACTACCCACTACCCACTACCCACTACCTACTACCCACTACCCACTACCCACTACCCACTACTTACTACCTACTACCCACTCATAACTCACCTCTTTGTTTCTTCCTCAAATTCCGCTTTGCTTATTTCGCCTTTTACGTATTTGACTTTTAATGCATCAAGTGCCGATTTTTCTTTCCATCGTTTATACCTGCAACTCTGAACTATAATTCGTACCACCAGTATAATGATGATAATAACTACAAAAAGTCCTATAGCCCAGCCGGCCCAATATCCGTAACCGGATGCTATGCTGTCATCATATCCGTCCATTATTCTGTTCCTTTATTGTTGAGTATTTTTTTAGCCGCTTTTTCGTCTGCTTTCTTTTTAGAAGCCTCGGCATTTGCTTTTCGTCTGAAATAACCTCTCAGAAAAAAAGTATGTTTCAGTGCCGTCATATTTTCATCCAGACCTTTGGAGCTGTTTTTGAGATTAATCAGTGTTTCATCCAGATTTCCGGCAAGGGTTGTGTCTCGTATCAACCTACTCAGCGTTCCGTTTCCTTTATTAATCCCCGACATCATTTCCGTCAGTTGTTTTGATATCCGGGCAGCATTGCCTGCCGTAATATTTAAGCGGGCCATCAGGGTATCTGTTCCCGCCAGTCCTTTTGATCCCTTTTTCAGATTGAGTATAATCTGATCCAGGTTCTCAGCCATGGCCGGATCCTGAATCAGTCTACCCAGTGTTCCATCTCCCTTGTTTATTCTATTCATAATGGCAGCCAGCTGATACGAAATAGTTTCGGCATTGACAGCGGTTACTTTTAAACTGGTCATTACTGACCCCGAACCCGTTAAACCTTTAGAAAACTTATTCAGATTGGCTATGGTCTGATTAAGATTTTCAGCCAGCATGGAGTCCTGAATTAAACGACTTATGGTACCATGTCCACGGTTAATATCAAAGGTGATGTCCGACAGTTGGTGCGAGATGCTTTCGGCATTTTTAGCCGTCACATCCAGTCGTGCCATGATGGCATTGGTTTCAATAGGTTCTACAGAAGCAAGTCGTTGACCGTCTTTGATCAGTCCCGCATCCGGACTACCCTGACCTATTATAATCAGTTTATCACCTATGACCCCTTCCGAGCCCAGGGTAACTTTACAGTCTGTTTTAATAAATTGCCACACATCCTTTTTTATTATCATGTCCACCCGCACCGAGGTATCATTCACGATGACAATATCTTCCACAGTGCCCACATTGATACCCGAAAAGCGGACATTGTTGCCAACCTGCAATCCGCTTACATTGGAGAAAGTAGCTGTAATTTTAAACACCGGATTAAACAGGTTTTTTTGCTCCCCAATGATAAATATGGCAAGCACAAACAAGGTCAACCCTCCTGCAACAAAGAGCCCTAAGCGAATTTTAAATCTCTGATTATGTGTATCCACAGTGTAATTTTTAGTAGAGGCTGCCTCAAAAGTCTTTTTAGAACGCAAATAACGCCATATCCGTAAATTTGTGTTGGTTGCGTACTTTACGTGCTTTTGAAACAACCACTTGTTTTTAGCAGACCGTCTTGTAACTCGTAACTATTTTCTTGTAACTAATCTCACACAAAGCGCATTACTTTGTCTGCTTGGTAGGAACGATAAAAAGTGGTATAGTTGTTTTGTTTAATACGGCTTTCGCTTCACTTCCCATAATGATATCTTCCAACCATTTGCGGCTGTGCGATCCCATCACAATAGCATCCACACCCAACTCTTTTGCTACCGTCAGAATGGTAGGAGCTATTTCGCCGAATTCGAGCATTGTTTGAATAGAATCGTCGCCCAGGTGTTTTTTTACTTTTTGCAGAAAAGCACGAATCGATTTTTCCAGATCACCCATAATGTCTACCCGGAGTTCGCGCATAGAGGTGTAGGTCGAATAATAAACCGGTTGCTCGGATATTACGTGAAACAATATTGTTTGTGCATTCATGGCCTTAGCCATAGCAAAACCCTGTTCGGCCACTTTTTGCGATGTTTCATCGTAGTCCAGGGCAATCAATACCTTTTTAATTTTAGCTGTTGTCATATTCGTTTGTTTAGAAATTATTTTTTTAGAACGCCAATAACACGAAATGCGCAAATGAACGCAATCATAAGTAGTTTCCAATATCCAATGAACTATTTCTATCAAATAGTACACATAGGAAACATCCCGATACATTCCCGATTAATCGGGACAAGCTGGGAGAGATAATCGGAAAGAAAAGACTTAGGTCACATAGTAAAAGTATCTGACGATATTTTTACTCTTTACTTAACAACCTGTCTTTTCTTTCTGTGTTTTTGAAAGCAAAATTCAGATAAACAGTCCCACTTACTACCTACCTACTCGTAACTCGTAACTTGTAACTCGTAACTATTACCTTTAGGTGAGACAAAGTTCAATAATTTCAGACAGCGTGTTGTTGCAAAATTTCAGATAATAGTTGTATGATTCACACATTTCAGAGGCGGAAATACCCTGTGCTGTTTCAAAAAAGAAGGGGAGTTTTGATCATAGACCCTGTGAGGAATTCCAGGATCTTGCATTTAACCGATACGATTTCGGTTGGGTAAGGTAGAAATAATACTGTTTAGTAAAAAAAATGTCTATACTAGTGGCTAAAAAACGTATAGTACTAATAATAAATAGCTTGAATTATACTTAACACTTTTTTCTAGTACTTTTTCATTTCTTCCAGTTACCTTGGCGTTTCTTCAAGGTACCTCCACGTTTCTTCGAGGTACCTTTTCATTTCGTCAAGGTACCTTTACGTTTCTTCGAGGTACCTTTTCATTTCGTCAAGGTACCTTGGCGTTTCTTCAAGGTACCTTTACGTTTCTTCCAGCCACCTTTACGTTTCTTCAAGGTACCTTTTCATTTCGTCAAGCCACTATTTAGCTTTGAAAAAGTACAAAGACCACCTGAATTTACACTATAAAGCTCTAAAAATGCATAACCTTTGGTTATCCTTGGGACTGTACAATCCGTCTTTGCATAATATGGCAACATCTTTATACCTTCACGACGCAGCGATGCGCTACGACAACACAAAAACACATACCGATAGCTTCTACAGGCACTAAAACCGACAACACATAAGCTTTTTTAATCCAATTCCGAAAATAATCACAAATATTGTTGGCGGTGTTAATTAGCTTTTGTATTTTTGGACTGTAAAAACTAAGATTTTGATATTAAGGGGGTAGAAAGTGGAAATAGGTGTGGCTTTATTACATATGTCCTGCTGAATTCGGAGAGTATGTGTAATTTTATTCACATATATACGTTTATACATAATTAAAAAAAAAGAAAACCGACAATGCTCATGAAAAATATCGATTATATTATTAACTTTTCGAAAAGAAACTACTTGAAAATTACTGATAAATTTCAAAAAAAATTAGTTGTAAGAAACACTCAATTCAAACCACTATCTCCAACAGATTGTGCTGAAGATTGTGATATTTATCTCAGCTCAATAGATTGGGCATTAAAAAACCGAAAAACAATTAAGAATATAGCTATTTCAGGTCCTTATGGTTCTGGTAAAAGCAGTATAATTCAAACTTATATAAAGAAACATCGTGAATCTGAAAACTATTTAAAAAGGCTCTTATTTCCTAAATTTAAATTTTTAAACATATCACTTGCTACTTTCAAAGATAGTAAACATAATGAATTACCTGACTGTACTGATCTTCTACGACTTATAGAGTTAAGTATTCTTCAACAACTTTTTTTTCATGAAAAAGATTCAAAAATACCTGACTCAAGATTTAAGAAGATCAAAAGTAATAAGAAAATTAAATTGTTTGGTTATTCATTTGGTATAATCTTATTTTTGATATCAATTCTTTATTTACTCTTTCCAGAATTCTTAGCTAAGTTCTCTTTTATATCAATTCCTGAAAATCTCACCAATATTGTTCATTATTTATCCTCAATAGTCTCTATTTTAGGCTTGTTCTGTATAATATACAAATTTTCCAGATCTTTCATTGGGCTTTCGATTAAAAAACTAAATTTAAGAAATGGAGAGATTGAGATCGATAAAGATATTAGCAAATCAATATTAAATAATCACCTTGATGAAATAATTTACTTCTTCGAAGTAACGAAATTTAACGTAGTTATTATTGAAGATTTAGACAGATTTGAGCAAACAGAAGTATTTACAAAGCTTAGAGAAATAAATCTTCTAATTAATAGTTCAAATAAAATCAAAAGAGAGATAGTATTTATTTATGCCATAAAAGATGATATGTTTCTTGATAAGGATCGTACAAAGTTTTTTGACTTTATGATTCCAATTATACCAGTAATCGACTTTTCGAATTCTGGAAACAAACTTCGTACAATCATTAATCTAAATAAATATACTGTTTCAGAAGAACTTATTGATGATCTATCATTATTTATAGATGATATGAGACTTCTGTATAATATTATGAACGAATTCTATATTTATTCAGAAAAAGTTGAAGGAAATTTAGAACACGATAAATTACTTTCAATGATTGTTTATAAGAATATCTTTCCAAATGATTTCACTCATATGAGTCAAAATGAAGGTGATTTGTATAAAACAATATCGAAAAAGTCAGAATATATTAAAAATGAAATAGCTAGACTTGAAATTGAAATAGCTGAAAAAAAGAAAATAATCAATCAAGCAGAACAGATTCAATTAACAGATATAGTAGAGCTTAGAACGTTATATCTATCAAAGATAGTCGAGAAAATAATAGTCAATCATCCTTTTGTCCACTTCATTGTAGGAAATAAAAGATTCACGATTTCTGAATTGGCTAAAACTGACTTATTTGATTATTATCAAAACAACATTCGATATTCATATAATTCAAATTATTCTGGATATGAAAGCAACTTTCAATACAATGCATTAGAAATTGAAAAAGAAATTAATCCCCATTTTACATATAAAAAGAGAAAAGAAATAATACAAAATAAAAGTCAAATTAATAATTTCAAAAAAGACATTGAAAAAATAAATGAACAGAAAAATCAAATTAGAAAAATCAAATTAAAGGATTTGCTTTCTAAGAAACAAATATCAATTGAAACTGATTCTGACAAAAAAAGTGATTTGATAAATATCTTATTACGCAATGGATATATTGATGAAAACTACATGGATTATATTTCAGTTTTCCATGAAGGCGCATTGACAAAAACTGATTATCAATTTCTTATTAATGTAAAAACTGAGAAGTTAAGCAATTTTGATTACAAGTTGACTAAGACAGATGAATTGATAAAGAAAATAAATGAATTTTCATTTGAGAAGGAGTACGTTCTGAATTTTGATTTAGTAGATGCTTTTCTTAAAAGTTACAATAATCAAGAAAAGAAAAAACGTTTATTTGAACAACTTTGTAATGAGGAAGATTTTACAATAGGATTTATTGATGAATATATAAATAGAACACCTAGTATTGAACGATTTATTGAAGTACTATGTGACTATTGGGATAATATTTGGAAATTTATAGAAAGTGAATCTTTCTATTCGGAAGAAAAAAAAAAATTGTATTTTAAGTACATCATTCAGTATGCAGATGTTATGAGAATCGTCGAGATATTTCTCGGCAACATAGATTATATAAATAACTATTCAAAATTCTTAAATATAAATAGAGATGAAGAATCTCTAAAACTAATGTTTGATGGACTTGAAGTGAAATTTAATTCAATTGATTTAGAATCACCAAAATCACTTATAGATTATATTTATGTGGGTAGTTTCTATTCAATTAATATAGAAATGATTAGGAGTATACTTCTTTACAAAGAAATCTATGACTCTAAGCTATTTGAAGAAATGAACTTCACTTGTATAATCTCAAGTGATCTTAAACACTTAATAAATTACGTTGAATCAAACATTGAATTTTATATTGAATCAGTATATTTAAAATTAGAGAAAAATTCAGAAGAAAAAATTGAAAATTATTATAAACTTTTGAATTACGAAGAGCTAAGCATTAAATCAAAAGAAAAAATTATTATTAAAGTAAATACCATCATAGATGACCTTTCGAAAATAATTAAAACTTCCGTTTGTGATTTATTATTAACATACTTGAAAATTGAGACTACTTGGGATAATATCTTAGATAAATTTGAAAGAGAGGATAATATTTTAGATGGTATTCTACTAAATTATATCAACAACACTGTAATTGCAGAATTGCTTTCCAAAACACGAATGACCACCGAAAAGAAAAACGATAAATCTAAATATGATGAACTTTGCAAGACTATTATTCATACTACAGAGATAAGTTTTGAATCATACGAACTGTTGACAAAGTCAATCCCTTGGCATTATGAATCTTTTGATGTAGAAAAAATATCTACAGATAAAATTATAGTGTTAATTAAAAATAATTGTTTAAATCCGACTTTAAAAACATATAATTTCTTAAAGTCAAACTATGATGGGATTAACATATTGTTACTAGAAATATATTTAGAAAAATACGTTGAGTCTATTGAAGAATTATCAATTGACAGTTCTGATTTGGAGCTTGTTATAAAGTCAAATAAAATTGGAATAAAAGAGAAGTTCAAATTTATAAATAGTTGCGAAGATGACATTATATTGAGTAATACCGAAAATATAAAGGGTGTATCAAATCTGATTACTAATTTTAACCTGCCAATTATTAGCAATAGTTTGATATTGTCGTTGCTCATGAATAAAAACACTCCACAATTAAACAAGATATCTATATTCAACAATTATATAAGTCTTGTTACGAAAGACACTATTGTTGAGATTCTTTCGTCTATGAGTGGAGTTTATAAAGAAATAATAGATACAAGTAAAAAAGCTACTCTTGAAAATAATGCTCTCAATCATAAATTTCTTGATAATCTTATACAATTAAATTATATCTCGAGTTTTTCCGAGAAAGAAAAGGGATTAAGAGTTAACCATAAACGAAAAGAATAAAAAAACTATGCCTAATACTTTTGCTTCCTGTGGTCGGAACGACCTAGCCCCGATATATCGGGGTAAACGTCCAAGCCTTGGTTGAACCGTATTTTCTTTTGGTAGTTTGTCTGAATCAGAATTTACAGAATTATTGAATTTACAGAATAACTGTTGGTACAAAGAGTAAAGAATGAGAAATGAACGGAGATGGATCTTTATTCTGAGAATTATAAAATTCTGAGAATTCTGATTCTGATAAGTTGGCAGATGTTGCTCATGCATTAGCTTTGCTGATTTTCAATTCACTTTGTAGCTGAGCGACAGCGAATGTATTCGCAAACCGCCAATGATCACTATAGGCAAGTATAAAAATAGAAAAACACATATTATGAATAACTTGACTAAAATAATTGTTGTCCTATTATTCGGACTTTTTTTCGTATCATGTCATATGACAAAATCAGAAAATTACGATTATTCAAAAGATCCGAAGATATCAAATGCTCAAGGAATACCTAAAGATTCAATAACATTCTATTTCCCGACTTCTATCAGACAGGACACTGGTATAGTAAAAACGGGAATTGACACATTCATGTTGAATTGGTTTTCAAGTGCTTTATATTCAGCTAAAGAACCAATCTTAAACAACTATTACCTGGGACATGATATATATAGATTTCTGTGGCTTCGCTCATTTCATAGACCAGTTGTGATTTCACTCCATAAAGACGGAAATAAAGTTTGGTTGACAACAAAAGAACTTGATAGACAACCCGAATTTATGGATAGGCTAAGGCCAATTAAATATATAGCACCAAAGATACTTCCAAATGAAGATTATGACACGACAGAATTGAAAGACATAAAAGAACCCAAAAGAGAAGTAATAAAAAGAGCTGATAGAAAAGCAGATATTATATTTAATCAGACGAAAAAACTTACTGAAAAAGACTGGACAGAGTTTGAAACCTTATTAAGTAATTGCTCTTTCTGGAATTCTAAACCCTATATTGAAGAATCAGGTTTTGATGGCTCAGAATGGACTATTGAAGGACATTTAAAAAATAAATATTGGTTTGTGAATAGATGGACTCCAAAAGGTGATTTCAGAAAAGCGGGAGAATTTCTCATAAAGAAAAGTGAATTTAAAGAAGAAATATATTGAAATTAATGCCCAAGCGGAGGTTGAACCGTATTCACTTTTGCAGAATGTCTGAATCAGAATTTACAGAATTATTGAGTTTACAGAATAGCTGTTGGCACAAAGAGAAAAGAATGAGATATGAACTGAGATGGATCTTTATTCTGAGAATTTTAAAATTCCGGGAATTCTGATTCTGATAGGTTGGCAGGTTTTGCTACGGCATTAGCTTATAGTAGAGTGACCGTGAAAGCATACGCATAGCCTCAGTCGTCAGACTGCACAAAAACTAACACAGAATGGCTGAGAATAGTATAGATGAATTTTTTCTCGGATCGGTATCCGAATATCTAAATAATAAATGAGATTTTTGCGCAGACTCTCGTTAAGTGGCAATTTTAAAAAATGAAAACAAATACTCTTTTATAAAATGAAATATATATTCCCAATTTTGATAACGTTTATACTTCTCGGGTGTAAACAAGGAAAAACAAACTCACCAAAAATTAGATATACAGGGTATTATACAAAGGCGGAAGGTGGACATATTAATATCAAGATTGACAGCATCTCAACTATTGAAAAACTTATACCACGTTTGATTTATAATCACGAATTATATGAAACAGGAAAAGGTTACTGGATTGGTTATAACGACTTAATGTTTTCAATTGCTGTGCATTCAGACAGTGCTATTACACCATTATTAAATTTCATAGACACAACTAAATGTAATGACGCCAAATTTGCTGCACTTTATACAATCCATTTAATTGGAATAAATTGCGAAATCAAAGGGCGGGACTATGAAGAATTTGTCAACTTAAAAGCAAGAGATGCATTATTCAGATTATTAGCACAAAATGATTACTTAAGAACAGACGTAATACGATTACTAATTCGAGACCCAAGAGAATCTGACGTTCCGAAATTATTTGATATTTTAGATTCAACAGCGACAGATTGTTGGCAAATTACTAGTGGATTACTGAGATATGACTTAAAAGACAAACCCGTTGCTCAAGAAGTTCCACAGGAATTATTAGAGAAAAAGATTAAATTAAAAAATAAAATTAATTTTCCAGAGAAAGAATTATTTAGAGAAATCATGCGAGACTTTTCTAGAAAGTATAGTCGTTTCGTGAAAGTTGAAAAAATATTATACGAATACAATTATCAAATGCCAATTCGAATTGGTGTTGAAAGCAATGAAATAACTTTAGGCTACTTGACAAACATTTGCAATTTAACTGATTATAGTTTTATTAGTCCAAATTTCCAATACAGTTATAAAAACGGGAAGATAAAATTTTTCTCTGCACAAACGACAAAGAACATTTGGCTTGATTGGTGGAAAAACCAACGAGATTCATATAAAGACTCATTAAGACATAGTTATAAAAAAATGGAATTCAGAAAATTTTAAAACAAAAAAACTACTGCATGATAGAACTTTAAACTAGAAAAACTCACTCATAATGAAAAAAAATAATTCGACTTTTTATTTATTGGATTCTGTTATTTTTACCTGTAGTACTCATCTTTTCGACTATTATTTATGGAGTCACGAAAATAGATGACAGATACCTGAATCAAAATATCAATAAAAAACCAGAACTAAACTATATCGTTGACACACTTGGAAATAAAGTAAAGTTGAATTTTGAGAGCAAAATTACGATAATCGACTTTTGGTTTGTGGGTTGTGCTCCATGCGTAAGTGAAATGAGACAATTTGATTCTCTATTAAAAGGCAGAGAAAAAGAAATATCGGTTATCAGCATATCCATTGATGACGCAAAATATTGGAAAACTCCCAATTCGCCTTTTCTTACTAAAACAGTCGACAATTGGAAATTTTATACACTGGATACAAAGGTATTACCTGACAAAAATAAATATCTTCGAGATTTATTCAACATCAAGTATTTTCCGTCATACATTGTAGTTGACAACAAAGGGAAAATTGTTGAAGTTCCTGGAAGTGCAGTAGACTACATCAAAGAAAACTATTGCTATAAGAACTGGATTTTGTATTTCTGGAGTGAACGATTGTTTACTAAAGATTATATATTATTCCAAGTTATGTTTATTCCTTATACGATTTTGTTTTGGTTGACAATACTTATTGGATTGATAATTAAAAAGAGAAAAAGAAAAGAAAAGAAATACCTAGCACCTAATACTTAGGCTTCCTTGGTTGAACGGTATTCTCTTTTACAGTATGTCTGAATCAGAATTTACAGAATTATTGAATTTACAGAATGGCTGTTGGTACAAAGAGAAAAAAAATGAGAAATGAACGGAGATGGATCTTTATTCTGAGAATTATAAAATTCTGGAAATTCTGATTCTGATAAGTTGGCAGGTTTTGTTCTTGCATTAGCTTCGCTGATTTTCAATTCACTTTGTAGCTGAGAGACAGTGAATGCTCCTGTAAGCAGATACAAGAAACGGTTGGCTTTTTAATCGGAAATACGAGTTTAAAGAAACGGTCGGGGGTATTTACAAACCTATATTTGTAAATACCCCCGACAATTATTCTAATTAAATGCTTCGCGCTACTAGAAACGCATAAAGAAATCCCACGTTTCTTTTGCTATCCAGTTGACATCAGATCCGGGATCTTTAACGTTGTCGGTATGACCACCCACGAATGAACCAAACATTACGGGATATTCAGCAGGAAGTCCTTTAAGTTCAGTGGTGATATGAGTAGCTGTTGTAGCTAATGGTAATTCCGGCAATTGTTTCAGTCCATTATCTTCGGCATGAGTCAATACACAATATTTACCACCTTGCTTTTTCTCATCAGAGTTTACATACTTACAAAGACCGTCCTGAGTACCTGTTGTGCTAAAGTAAGCCAAAGGTTTGTGTTTGTTTTCAGGAAGATAAATGTTCCAGTTGGCCGGAGCATAACAAGCTACAGCGCGAAGATCTTGTTGAAATTCTAATGATAAGGAGTAGGTGAACATGGCGCCAAAGCTAAAGCCGCAGCAAAATATGCGGGAGGTGTCAATGCTCAGTTTATCTTTAAACAATTTAAGCATATCGGCAAAGAAGATATGATCTTTGTCATCACGTCCACGCCAGGGAGTTTGGTCGGTATATCCTTGAGGTGCAACGAAAATAACAGGAACATTATCTTTTTCGGCATAGGTTTTAAGACCATAATAATTATTATCAACCATGGTTCTCATACTTCCCCCCATCATGTGCATGGTAAAAATCAGACGGTAAGCAATTTTTTTGTTGTAGTTTTTCGGGATGTCAATGGTATATTGGCGGGTAAGTCCGGCACTTGTGATAGTGTAAATTCCACTCTTGAAATCTCCAAGGTCTTTACCGTAACCGGTACTGTGAATCGGAGTATTTTTCAACTTACGGGAAACTTCGACTGATTTACCTGATTGTGCATTGAGTGCAAAAAAAGAAGCTAAAAGGATAAAGATGGCAACTGCTTTTCTCATTGTTCAATATTTTAAATGATTTCTGGTTATGTATTGTTACTTTCTATGCGTTAGACAACTGATGTTGGCATAAGTTTAATCCGCCACCTTTATTTGGAATGGATAAACTGCATATTCATACCATGCAATGGTTATTTTCTATCCAAATTTTGATCTATCCGGCAGTTTTAATAACAGTATAGGAATTTAAACGAGCCTTTGCGGGCATCTTTCTATTTTCACAAGGCAAAGATACGAATAATCAATAGGAGATTATAGACTGTTTATATTTTCAAAACTTTATTCTCTTCTTTAATCCTTATAGATAAAATAATAGCATTTAGCACCGTAAAAACAATAGCCGTATAATACAAATGGAATATCAACGGAATAACAGCAATTTCTGCAATCACTATCAGGTAATTGGGGTGTTTAATGTATTTGTACACCCCATTTTTCATCAACGGGAAATCCGGGATATGATAAATCTTTGTATTCCAAAACTTACCTAGCGACGAGATTACTAAAGCTTTAAATAATACAAACAATAAATAGAGAACAAGGAAAAACAGGTTGAGGGGCGCTGTTTGCGTTGTTGAATATTCAATAATTAATGAGACGATAAACAATACATGAAGCGCAACAATGTATGGATAATGCTTCTGCCCATATTCAATGGCACCATTCTGCAATAACCATATTTCATTCCTTCGGGAAAGGATTAATTCTGCAATTCTCAGCAAGATAATAAATGATATGAAAAGAATGAAAGCCATCATATTATTTGTTCATTTGAAGTAAAACCATTTCACAAGAGAAACCGGGACCCATGGATACCATTAGTCCATAACCGTTTTCGAAATGATGCTTAAAAAAGCGTTCCAGCACATATAAAACTGTAGCACTCGACATGTTGCCATTATCATTCATCACCTCGCGGGTATTCTTCAAAAAATCCCCTTTTACTTCCAAAGCTTCTTCATAAGCTGCCAACACTTTCTTGCCGCCGGGATGGAAAATAAAATTCTTAATATCCGATAGTTTCAAATTTTGTTTGTCTAAGAATGACGTAACATCGTTTCGTACATTTTTAGCGATAATGGTTGGGATATCCGACGAGAACAATACTTTAAATCCCGTATCCATAAACTGCCAACCCATTACGTCCAATGAATCATAATAAATTTTGCTTTCATTAGCCAGAAATGTAATTGTCTTTCTGGTTTTTGTTACGTGATTATCTCCCGTAATCAGGCAAGCAGCCACGCCATCGGCAAATAAAGTAGAGCCAATGAAATTACTTTTAGTGTAATCATCTCGTAAGAAAGTCAACGAGCACAATTCTACTGCCACAAGTAAAACAACAGCATCCGGATTTGCTTTTGCCAGAATGCAGGCTTTTGCATAACCGGACACTCCACCACCACAACCTAAACCGAATATGGACATTCTATTTATATTTTGGCTCAGTCTCATTTTATTAATGATGAGAGCGTCTAAACTGGGTGTAGAAAGTCCGGTGGTGGAAATAAAAATAATGTCGGTGATGTTTTCCTTCTGAATATGTGCAGAATAAATACATTCCTCAATTGCTTTGACAGAATATTCCAGCGAAATCCGGATATATTCTGTATTTTGTTCTTCAAAAGTATGAAGGTCGGCGTAGTAATCAAGCGGTTTACAGAAATTACGGGTAATTATTTCTGTGTTATCAAATGCGCTTAGCATCCGTTCCACTTGCGGGTACGAAGGAGCAAATAATTCGTTGGCATATTGCTTCACTTCCTGCTGATCAGTTTTGAAAGGAAATTCAATTGTAGATAGGGCCGCTAATGTTGGCATAAGTTATGATTTTAGATGATTATTTTTTTTACCTGTATAGATAACTATAAAAACAGGAAAAGTGTTTAAGCAGATATTCCGATTGCAAGGTTATGAATTAGCTTGCAGAGCCTTCGGTTTGACTGAACAGATAATTCCCCAAACCCATTTGGTCAATCTGTGCACATTGCATTTCAGCCATTGTTTGCTTCCTGATTGCCGGATAAAGCTTTGTATAGAGCTAGTTTGCACATATTCCCGCATGAACCGTATATTGATTTACAACAGTTAATTCATCTGCCAGAACTAAGTTTAATACTACTATCAATTTTTCATTTCCTTTCATAATTTTATTTTTAAAATTGAATACTTATTTCTGCTTAATTTAAAAGCAAAGTTATAGGAGTGGAACAATGAAAGTATTACATAATAATGGAGAAAAGTTGCAAAATCCACACAATACACCTTATTTATAGAAATAACCGGAGATTGCTTTTCGTTTGATATACATATCGAATTTAGAAAGTCAATAAAACCTCCCCAATAAAAAATACAAGAACATCTGAAGCAGCCTCTTATTGAATTTACTGTCATGCACATTAACCGAACATCACTACTCAACCGGATTTATTCGTACATTTACCAACTATTATTCATACGAATCAGTAGTTGAAAAAAAATAGTCTGTAGGACTTATATATCCATAGAATAAACAGATATGCATATTTATTGTCCGTAGAGCTTGTCCCTATCTATCGGGAACATTCACATTTTAGCTTGTTTATCCCCTACGGGGAATTGGTTGTATCTGTTTTCATTTTCTATTGATATGTATTCCCTACGGGAAATAACTCACTATAAATAGGATGTGCATGTATGCAACTCCTGATTCGCATTATTCATTAAAACCAAAGAATTATGTCAGTAGTTATGGAATTTGCCATTTTCCCTATGGATAAAGGGGAGCATGTGAGCCAATACGTCCGGAAAGTAGTGGAAATGATAGATGCTTTGCCCTGCAGCAGTCAGCTTACCCCGATGGGAACGATTGTAGAATGTGATACCATGGATGAGTGTCTGCATGTAATTTCAAAAGCCAATGCGCTGTTGGAGCAAGATGCAGATCGGATCTATTGCACAGCAACATTTGATAATAAAAAAGGTAAAAAGAATCAGATGCAACACAAAGTGGAAGCCGTACGGGATAAATAGGCTATAACGCTAATCAGGATTGATATAAATCAGTCGGATGATAATATGAATGAAAATATTAAGGCAATTTTTTAATAATCTACAGTACAAAAGCACCCGCTTGTGCGTCTAACTCAGATTAGTTTTAATGTCTCATTAGAAAAATATTATCATTTAATTATGAAGAAGATTTTCTTTATTTCCTTTCTTATTGCCCTGGTTTCTGTGTCTGTTGTTGCTCAAAACCGGGGTCTCACAAATACCTCTGTTAGTAAATATACAAAAATGAGCAGTGCCAATATTGACGCTGTGCATTGGACTAACGGTTTTTGGGGCGAACGTTTCGGAGTGTTTAAAGACACGATGATATTTTCAATGTGGCGTACGCTGAAAGATGCCGATTTGAGTCATGCATACCGCAATTTTGAGATTGCAGCGGGCCAATGCAACGGAACACATTGCGGACCTCCGTTTCACGATGGTGACTTTTATAAATTCTTAGAAGGGGTAGCCGTCATATATGCTCAAACCAAAGATCCGAAACTGGATAAAATGATGGATGAGATCATTGCTGTGATTGGAAAAGTACAACGTCAGGATGGTTACATTCATACACCAGTCATCATTTCCGAAATGAATAAGGGCGTTGACTCGCATAAACACGAAACTGTTGTTACCGGAACAAAAGTAGGAAACAAAGATGATAAAGCTTTTGAAAACCGCCTCAATTTTGAAACCTACAATCTGGGGCATTTGATGACGGCCGGAATAATTCACCACCGGGCAACCGGGAAAACTACATTGTTGAATATAGCCATTAAAGCAACTGATTTTCTCTGTCATTTCTACGAAACAGCATCTGCCGAACTGGCCCGAAACGCTATTTGTCCTTCGCACTATATGGGCGTGGTGGAAATGTACCGCGAAACCAAAAATCCACGTTATCTGGAACTATCGAAAAACCTGATAAATATTCGTGGTATGGTTGATAATGGTACCGACGATAATCAGGATCGCGTTCCTTTCCGCAAACAGTATCAGGCCATGGGGCATGCCGTTCGTGCCAATTATTTGTATGCCGGAGTGGCCGATGTATATGCCGAAACAGGTGAGGAACAACTGATGAAAAACCTCACCAGCATTTGGTCGGACATTGTGAATCGGAAAATGTATGTAACCGGAGCATGCGGGGCACTTTACGACGGAACTTCGCCGGACGGAACTTATTACACACCCGATAGCATTCAGAAAGTACACCAAAGCTACGGTCGCGCTTACCAGTTACCTAACTTCACGGCACACAACGAGACTTGTGCCAATATTGGAAACATGCTTTTTAATTGGCGGATGTTACAAACTACCGCTGATGCTAAATATGCCGAAATTGTAGAAACAGCACTTTACAATAGTGTTTTAAGCGGGATAAGCCTGGATGGAAAACGGTTTTTCTATACCAATCCGCTGAAAATTTCAAAAGATTTTCCTTACACGCTTCGTTGGTCAAAAGAACGCGAAGTGTATATTAAACTGTGTAACTGCTGTCCACCCAATACCGTTCGTACACTTTGCGAAGCACAAAACTATGCTTATAGTTTAGGAAGTAATGCGGTGTGGTGTAACTTATACGGCGGCAGTCAGCTGGAAACGGTATTAAACGGGAAAGATAAAATTAAACTTACTCAGGTGACCGACTATCCCTGGGATGGTAATATCAAAATAGCGGTAGATAAAGCTCCTAACAAAGCTTTCTCGCTGTATTTGCGTATTCCCGAATGGTGCGACAAAGCATCGGTTACCGTAAACGGTCAGCTTATTCCGGCTGAAAACAAAGCCAACACATACACCGAAATTAATCGGGTGTGGAAAAAAGGCGATGTTGTAGAGTTGGTTCTTGATATGCCGGTGAAGTTGTTGGAGTCAAATCCGTTGGTAGAAGAAACCCGCAATCAAACGGTAGTAAAACGTGGTCCGCTGGTTTATTGCCTCGAAGGTGCTGATGTAGCCGGAGGAAAATCGATTGATAATGTATTGATCCCTTCCGATATGAAATTCAGTCCGCGCAAAACAATGATTGCCGGAAGCTCTATTGTAGTGTTGGATGGAACTGCCCGGCTTGCCGACGAAGGTTCGTGGAAAAACACTTTGTACCGCGAAGTTGGAAAATCAGATAGAACCGTCAACATTACGTTGATTCCATATTATGCCTGGGGAAACCGCGGAAAGATGGATATGACGGTGTGGATGCCATTGGTAAAATGATATTTACACTTCGTGTGATATTCGCTTCGCTGATATTTACTCCCTTCGGTCGCGATATTTACACTTCGTGTGATATTTGCTTCGCTGATATTTGCCCTTCGGGCGTTATTTACACAGCGTGTGATATTCGCTTTGCTGATATTTGCTCCCTTCGGTCGCGATATTAATTGATATAATTTGATATTTATTTTTATGGATATAATTTTTAAAAACAAACTTTCCAAAGCCCCCTTTAGGGGGTTGGGGGTTCTTTTTCTCTTATTGATTAGCGTGGGTTCTTTTGCCACCAACATTTATGTCTCTCCTTCGGGAAAAGACAACAATAATGGTTCGGCGTCAGCACCAAAGGCTACTCTTTCGGCGGCTTTGCGTCAGGCGCGTGAGTTGCGGCGTTTAAATACTGCCGGTATTGAAAACGGTATTCAAATTATTCTGAAAGCCGGAACCTATGCTCAGTACGAACCGCTTTTTGTTCGCCCCGAAGATAGTGGCACAGCACAATCACCTACCATTATTTGTGGTGCGGAAGGCGAGAAGGTAGTAGTCAGTGGCGGTATGCAGATAAACAAATGGAAAAAGTCGGGTAAGCTTTTAGTGGCCGATGTTCCGGACTTCAATGGTCGTCCGCTTGATTTTCGTCAGCTGTGGGTAAACGGGAAAAAAGCCGTAAGAGCCCGCGATGTGTCAGACTTTGAAAAGATGAGTCGCATTATCCGCAACGATAAAGTGAATCAAATTCTTTGGGTACCTGCAAAATCAGTAAAAGCTATTCAAAAAGCTCCTTATGCCGAAATGGTGTTGCATCAAATGTGGGCCGTATCGTTTTTGCGCATCAAGTCTATCCGTATTCAGGGCGATTCGGCCGCCGTTCGCTTTCATAATCCCGAAAGTAAATTGCAGTTTGAGCGTCCGTGGCCACAACCTATGGTTGAAGCCGGAGTAAATTCGCCTTTTTATCTGACCAATGCCCTGGAATTGCTCGATCAGCCCGGCGAATGGTTTCATGATATAAAAACGCACAAGCTATATTATTATCCCTTGCCCGGCGAAAAAGTAACCGAAGTCATTGCTCCGGCTATTGAAACCTTGGTGCAGGTTGAAGGAACTCCTGACAGACCGGTGGGTCATGTGATTTTTAAAAATATCACTTTTAGTCACAGCACGTGGATGCGTCCTTCCGAAAAAGGGCATGTGCCTTTGCAAGCCGGAATGTATCTGACCGAAGGATACAAACTAAGTCCTAAAATAGATCGGGTAGATAATCATAAGCTCGATAATCAGGGTTGGTTAGGACGTGGAGCTGCTGCAGTTACAGTTTCGGGTGCAAATGATATCGACTTCCAAAACTGTCGTTTTGAGCAGTTAGGATTTTCGGGCCTCGACTATGTATCGGGAACAACAGGTGGAAAAGTAGAAAACTGTACGTTTACCGATATTGCCGGAAATGGGTTGGTGGCCGGTGGCTTTTCGCCCGCTTCGCTCGAAACACATTTGCCATACAATCCGCAGGACTTGCGTGAGCTCTGTACCGGACTCGAAATCCGCAATAATCTATTTACCGATGTGACCAACGAAGACTGGGGCTGTGTGGCTATTGCTGCCGGTTATGTCTCCGGTCTTAAAATAATAAATAACGAAATCAGCGATGTTTCTTATTCCGGTATCAGCCTTGGTTGGGGATGGAATCGCAATCTGGTTTGTATGAAAAACAACCTGGTGCAACGCAACAACATTTATCACTATGCCAAACATGTGTATGATGTGGCAGGTATCTATACGCTCGGAGCGCAACCCGGAACATTGATTTCTGAAAACTGGGTACACGATATTTGTAAACCAAGCTACGTACATGACCCTAAGCATTGGTTTTATTTGTACACCGACGAGGGTTCGTCTTACATTCGGGTACAGAATAACCGTACCGATAGCGTGAAATTTCTGCAAAATGCCAACGGTCCCGGAAATATATGGGAGAACAACGGACCTATGGTGAATGATAGTATAATGAAAAATGCGGGAAGACAACATTGATAGTTGTTCGCTTTGCTCACAATATTTACTCCTTTCAGTCGTGATATTTGCTTCGCGATATTAAATAGATACTTTTCAAATCAACTTATCCAAAGTTTTAAATTTTGGATAAGTTCAATTATAAATACGATATGAAACGAACACTTTTTCTACTTTTTTTTGCAGCCACAACGCTGCTTTCCCACGCTCAATCGTGGATCTGGTATCCGGGTGATTACGAAATATGGTTGGGTAATCAGATGAATAACCGTCGCACGGAGCGGGGTGCATTTTTTCCTCCGTTTTGGAAGATGGACAGTCATTATGTGTTGGTAGAGTTCAGCAAAAAGATTGATTTGGCAGCAGCCGAAGATATTGAAATTGCTGTAGAGGGTAAATTCAACATTAAGCTGGATGGTAAACTCCAGTTTGGTATGCCGACGAAATTCAGGTTACCTGCCGGAAAACATAGTCTGAACATCAAGGTCTGGAATCAGGCAACGCCACCCGCTATTTTTGTAAACGGTGCGACAGTGAAAACCGACGGCTCGTGGAAAGTAACTTACGAAGACAAAGAATGGATTGATGAAAGCGGAAAAGCCAGCGATACTTCGGCCACCATTTATATGGATGCTGCTACCGCGGATAACTTTAAAGTAGCCTCTACCCCACCCTCGAAATACAAACTGGAGACTACACCACAGCTTGCTGTGAAACGCGAAAAGGTTCAGGGCGGTGAGTTGATTGACTTTGGAAAAGAAACTTTTGGCTTCCTTCGTTTCCATCAGTTGAAAGGCGATGGAAAAGTAAATATCTATTACGGCGAAAGCAAAGAAGAAGCGCTGGATACTAAATCAGGCGAAACGATCGATCGTCTTTCCGTAACTGGTAGTAATGTAACTGATGAGGCATTGGCAGCAACAAGTCCGCTGTCTGACATCTATACACTCAGCAATAACAAAGCTTTTCGTTATGTGTACATTAGCAGAGAGGGTGCTGTAAATTACAAGGACGTAAGCATGCTGTACGAATATAAACCCGAAGTGCAGCGCGGTTCGTTTCGTTGCAACGACGAGGAGGTGAACCAAATGTGGAACGTAGGTGCTTACACCATGCAGCTGACCACGCGTGAGTTTTTTATCGATGGCATTAAGCGCGACCGTTGGACCTGGAGTGGCGATGCCATTCAGAGTTATCTGATGAATTATTACCTGTTTTTCGATACCCAGACAGTGAAAAATACCATTTGGCAACTCAGAGGGAAAGATCCGGTAACGAGTCACACCAACACCATTATGGACTACACCTTCTATTGGTTTTTGTCTATTTATGATTATTACAAATTTACCGGCGACACGCATTTTATACAACAAGTATACCCACGTATGCAAACTATGATGGATTATGTGCTGGGACGTACCAATAAAAATGGCATGGTAGAAGGACAAACCGGTGACTGGGTGTTTGTGGACTGGGCCGACGGGTATATGGATAAACACGGTGAGTTGTCGTACGAACAGGTGCTGTTTTGCAAAAGTCTTGAAACAATGGCGCTTTGTGCGGACTTGGCTAAGAATACCGACGATAAAGCAAAATACGATGGACTGGCAAAGGCATTGCGCAGCAAACTGGAACCTGCTTTTTGGAACGAAACGAAAAAAGCCCTGGTGCACAATCGCCTCGATGGAAAACAACAAGAGCAAATAACCCGCTACTCCAATATGTTTGCCGTATTCTTTAATTATCTATCGCCCGAAAAGCAACAGCAGATAAAAAAAACGGTGTTGCTGAACGATTCGGTGATGAAAATCTCAACACCTTATATGCGCTTTTACGAGTTGGAAGCCTTGTGTGCCATGGGCGAACAAAAACAGGTGATGAAAGAAATGAAAGATTACTGGGGCGGCATGATTCGCGAAGGAGCTACCTCGTTTTGGGAAAAATACAATCCTACCGATAAAGGCACACAGCATTTGGCTATGTACGGTCGTCCGTATGGCAAAAGCTTGTGCCACGCCTGGGGAGCCAGTCCGGTTTATCTGTTGGGTAAATATTACCTCGGCATTCAACCGGTAAAAGCCGGCTACAGCGAATTTGCCATCAACCCGAACCTGGGTGGATTGAAATGGATGGAAGGAACTGTGCCAACTCCCAAGGGTGAGATTAAATTGTTTATGGACAACAAGACCATCAAAGTAAAAGCTTCCGAAGGCAAAGGGTACCTGACTTTCGTCAGTAAATCGAAACCTAAAGCATCGAAAGGCATTGTTGAGAAAATCAATGCAACAAACTACCGCTTGATGATTAATACTACCGACGAAATAGTGATAAGCTATAAAAATCCGGTCAATTGATTCCCTGTTTATAGAAAAACAAAAGAAAATTATTGCTTATAACACCTCGGCGGCCATTTAAATTTATTTTTAAATGGCCGCTGGCATATTGGCGGTAATAAAATAATTTTCAGAATTGCCGTTGGTATGTTGGCGGCAATTCTGAAAATAGATGAAATTGCCACCGACACCTTAGCGGCAATAAAATAAATTTCAGAATTGCCGCTGGTATATTGGCGGCAATTCTGAAAATAGATGAAATTGCCACCGACACCTTGGCGGCAATAAAATAATTTTCAGAATTGCCGCTGGTATATTGGCGGCAATTCTGAAAATAGATGAAATTGCCACCGACACCTTGGCGGCAATAAAATAATTTTCAGAATTGCCGCTGATACCCTAGCAGCAATAATATCCGAACAGATAATCACTATTGCGGGATCCTTTGGACTAAAGTAAAGTTGGTTAGTAATGCGGAGTATCAAATTTGTAGGAGCGACATTAATTTATCAGAAGATAGGATGTTGAGCCACCTAAATCTTTTCTGATAAAGCATTGATGGCTCTGACTTTTGAGTACACAAAGGCATTTTTTACGTCCTGCTAGTATTATTTACAATAGCTATATTGAATTATGACTATGAAACTTAGAAGTTTAGTTTTCGCCTTTTTATTCTTGTCGGTAATATCTGTTTTTGCCGAAAATATTCGTGTTATTACGTCGCCTGCGGCTTCAAACCGTGTGTCGTTTGCCGTGGAAATGTTGACTAAAAAACTTAAATCCAGTGGAATTGATGTATTTCCGGTCACAGGATTGAAAGACATTTCCCGAAAAGAAAAAAACATTGTTGTTTTTGAAAAAAACGATCCGAATGCAGCTGCATTTTTAAAGAAACTGCATGTTCAAGTTCCTAAGGAATTGAAAAAAGAAGGTTTCCATATTGAAACAAAAGGAAATATAACCGTTGTTGTCGGAGCTGATGGAAGTGGAGCCATTTACGGTTGTCGCGAGATTATCGACCGCTTGCAAAACGAAAAGAAACTCGATTTGCCTGCTTCTCTTACCGATGCACCCGAAATGGTAATGCGCGGAACTTGTATCGGCGTACAAAAACCAACCTATCTTCCCGGTCGCACGGTGTACGAATATCCTTACACGCCCGAGACTTTCCCCTGGTTTTACGATAAAAAGGAATGGATTAAATACCTCGACATGTTAGTGGCTAACCGCATGAATTCATTGTATTTGTGGAACGGACATCCGTTTGCTTCTTTGGTGCGATTGAAGGAATATCCTTTTGCCGTGGAAGTGGATGATGCCACGTTTAAAAAGAATGAAGAAATTTATAGCTTCTTGACTCACGAAGCCGACAAGCGCGGCATCTTTATTATTCAGATGTTCTACAACATCATTCTTTCCAAGCCTTTTGCCGAACATTACGGATTGGTAACCCAAGATCGTAACCGCCCTATTACACCGCTTATCAGCGATTATACGCGCAAAAGTATAGCTGCTTTTGTTGAAAAATACCCGAACATCGGATTCCTGATTACACTTGGTGAAGCCATGGATACTTACGAAGATGATGTGAACTGGTTTACAAAAACCATTATTCCCGGTGTAAAAGACGGCTTGAAGGCTTTGGGACGTACCGATGAACCGCCTATTATCCTGCGTGCGCACGATACGGATGCCAAGTTGGATATTGCTGCAGCCAAACCGCTGTATAAGAATTTGTATACGATGAACAAATATACCGGTGAGAGTCTGACAACTTACGAACCGGGTGGTCCGTGGTCGCAAACCGACCGCGACCTGAGTAAGCTGGGAAGCGTACATATCAGCAATATTCATATTCTGGCCAATCTGGAACCCTGGCGCTATAGCTCACCTGCATTTATTCAGAAAACGGTGAACGCTATGCACACTGCCAAAGGAGCTAACGGACTGCATCTGTATCCGCAGGCTTCATTCTGGGATTATCCCTACACAGCCGATAAATTGCCCGACGGAAGCCGGTTGAAACAAGTGGATCGAGACTGGATGTGGTACAAAACATGGGCGCGATATGCCTGGAATTGCCATCGTGAGAGAAACGAAGAAATCAATTATTGGGATCAACAGCTGAGTGATTTTTATGGCGTAAGCGACAACGATGCGCGTAAAATTCAAGAAGCTTACGACGAAACCGGTGAGATTGCGCCAAAGTTGCTTCGTCGTTTTGGAATTACCGAAGGAAATCGCCAGACGCTGTTACTCGGTATGTTTATGAGTCAGCTGGTGAATCCGTACAAATATAAAATCTATCCGGGCTTTTACGAAAGTTGCGGTCCACAGGGCGAAAAGCTGATTGAGTATGTGGAAAAAGAATGGAAACATCAACCACATGTAGGCGAAATGCCGCTCGACATCGTTGCGCAGGTTATTGCACATGGCGATAAAGCCATTGCTGCCATTGATCAGGTGGAAGGAAAAGCCACTAAAAACAAGGATGAGTTTGAACGACTTCGCAACGATATGCATTGTTACCGTGAGTTTGCCCACTTTTTCGAGAATAAAGTAAAAGCGGCTAAGCTGGTGCTGGATTACCAATGGGGCAAAGATGTGAAGAACCTCGATGCTGCCGTTCCTTTTCTTGAAAAGAGCCTGGAACATTACACTAAACTGGTTGAGCTGACAAAAAATAGTTATTGGTATGCCAACAGTATGCAAACTTCGCAACGCCGCATTCCGATAGGGGGCGACGATGGCAAGAACAAAACCTGGGAGGAACTGCTGGTGCATTACCAAAAGGAATTCCAGAATTATAAAAACAACTTGGCTTTGCTGAAATCGAAGCTGAACAGTGGCGTTCAGAAACCGGTAGTAATTACAGCACTTCCTGCTGCGGATATAAAATTAATCAGTAATATTGCAACGGTAAAACTTGCTAACGGAGTATCCTTGTATTCGGATACTAACTCGGATGTTGAAGAAATTGCTCCGGAACTTGTTGGACTGAATGCTTGTTTGTTGAATTCGGCCGAGCAGGCTAACAAAGGTACCATCATTGAGTTTGAAAGTAAAACAGCGGTAAAACTGCTGGTGGGATTCTTTCGCGACGATCAGCGTAAATATGCCAAAGCACCCACGCTCGAAACCGACGCTGCCGCCAATCTGTACGGTCAGGCTGATCCGGTTTTGATGAATGCCTTGAAAGTGGATGATTTGCCGGCTATCAATGTACATGCTTATAATTTCAAAGCAGGAAAAAATAAGCTGATGTTGCCTAAAGGACTGTGTCTTGTTTTAGGCTTTACGAATGCTAACATCGCTACACGCAATGCCGGACTTGCCGGAACAGGCGACGAAGCAACTATGGATTGGATGTTTTATTGACCTCACCCGCCCTCGGGCACCCTCTCCTTGAGGAGAGGGTAGATAGTTGAAATCAAATGAAAATACTTTCGAGTAAAATATTTATCAAAGGCAAAAGTAACTCAGTTCCCCTCTCCTTAAGGAGAGGGGTTAGGGGTGAGGTTCTTTTTCTTTTTTATATTCTCACCTCAATTTTATCTGCTCAATCAGCAGCTCCCCTCTCCCCGGGGAGAGGGGTTGGGGGTGAGGTATTACAATCCCGCATGGCTGAGATTTACGAGCAGGTAAAAACGCCTTATAAATACGGATTGGCACTTGCTCCTAAAGATAATAACCACAAAATGGATTGCCCCACAGTATTCCGCAAGGGTGACAAATGGTATATGACTTTTGTTATTTACAACGGCAAAGCAGGTAATGACGGTCGTGGTTACGAAACCTGGATGGCCGAAAGCGACGACTTGTTGCACTGGAATATAAAAGGACGCCTACTCTCGTATCGCGATGGTATGTGGGACTGCAATCAGCGGGGTGGATTCCCGGCTTTGCCCGATATGAACTGGGGTGGAAGCTACGAGCTGCAACCTTACAACGGCAAATACTGGATGACCTATATTGGCGGCCCGACTGCAGGATATGAGCAAGGACCACTAAGCATAGGACTGGCCTGGACGGATGCAAAAAATCTGGGGAAAGCCTTGGAATGGCAATCGGCAGTAACTCCTATTCTTTCCAATAAAGATAAAGATGCCCAGTGGTTTGAAAATCTGATACAATATAAAAGCACCATTTATTGGGATAAGAAGAAAACCCTCGGAGCTCCCTTTGTGATGTATTACAATGCGGGAGGTATACACCCTGAAACAAAGCTGAAAGGCGAGCGTATCGGTATTGCACTTTCGAACGATCTGAAAACCTGGAAGCGTTATTCGGGAAATCCGGTTTTTGCTCACGAAATACAAGGTATGATTACCGGCGATGCGCAGATTCAGCAGTTTGGAAACCTGTACGTCATGTTTTATTTTTCGGCGTTCAATACCAATAAGCCTTACAAAGCCTATAATACTTTTGCCTGTAGTTACGACCTCATTCACTGGTACGACTGGAAAGGCGATGATTTGATTATTCCTTCTAAAAGCTACGACGAACTATTTGCTCATAAAAGTTACGTGATCAACTACAAAGGCGTGGTCTATCATTTTTATTGTGCCGTAAATAAGTTTAATCAACGCGGCATTGCTGTGGCTACCAGTAAACCCATGGGGCGTTCGGAAGTAAATTTCCCGACACCGGAAGTCAAAGAGCGTCGCACAACGATGAATCTCAACGAGGGCTGGAAAACCTGGATGAAGAATGATACGCTGAAAGTAAATATCCCTCACAACTGGGACGATTATTATGGTTATCGTCAGCTGACACATGGAAATCTTCATGGAACGGCTACCTATTCCAAATCGTTTATTGCTCCCAATATCAATGCCGGTCAACGGAGTTTTATCCGCTTCGAAGGCGTAGGAACTTATGCAACCGTGATATTAAATGGAAAAAATTTAGGTCGGTTTGTCGGTGGACGGACCACGCTGACGCTTGATGTAAGTGACGCTATTAAACCCGGACAAACCAATCAACTGACTGTTGTGGCTCAGCATCCCGAAATGATTTCGGACATGCCGTGGGTGTGTGGCGGTTGCTCGTCGGAGTGGGGTTTCAGCGAAGGTTCGCAACCATTTGGTATTTTCCGACCTGTTGTGTTGGAAATAACGAATAACGTTCGTATAGAACCGTTTGGTGTGCATGTATGGAATAACGAAAAAGCCGATTCTGTATTTATCGAAACGGAAGTAAAAAACTATTCTACTGAAACTGCCGACATAGAGGTGGTGAATAAACTGAATAACGAAGACGGTATTGCTGTTTTCCGTCAGGCTGAAATAGTAACGCTGAAAGCCGGTGAAACGAAAATAGTAAAACAGTCGTCACCTGTTGTCAAACCAACGCTTTGGAGTACCGAGAAGCCTTATCTCTATAAGCTGACTTCCATGATTAAGCAGAATGATAAAACCACCGACGAAATTTCAACGTCTTATGGTATTCGCACCATAAGTTGGCCAGTGAAACGCAATGACGGTGACGGTCGTTTTTACCTCAATGGAAAACCGACTTTTATCAACGGTACCTGCGAATACGAAAATCAGTTCGGTCAGTCGCATGCTTTTTCAAACGAACAAATTGCTTCGCGGATTAAACAAATTCAGGCAGCCGGCTTTAATGCTTTCCGTGATGCACATCAACCGCACAATTTGGAATATCAACGTTTACTTGACGAAAAAGGCTTGCTGCTTTGGTCGCAATTTTCTGCACATATCTGGTACGACACCCCAGAATTCCGCGCTAATTTCAAACAATTACTTCGTCAGTGGGTGAAAGAACACCGCAATTCACCTTCGCTGGTAATGTGGGGATTGCAAAACGAAAGCGTGTTACCCCGTGATTTTGCGAAAGAATGTTCGGATATTATTCGCGAAATGGATCCTACAGCCCGCACCATGCGTGTGATTACAACCTGTAACGGGGGTGAAGGAACGGACTGGAATGTGGTTCAGAACTGGAGCGGAACCTATGGTGGAAACATAGACAATTACGGACATGAACTGGCACAGAAAAATCAGTTGCTTAACGGCGAATACGGTGCCTGGCGCAGTCTTGGCTTTCATACCGAACCGATAGCTTTTGATGCTAACGGCAAATGGAGCGAAGACCGTGCCTGTCAGTTGCTGGAGAAAAAAATAAAGTTGGCCGAGCAAGCTAAAGACAGTGTCTGCGGACAGTTTCAGTGGGTATTCAGTTCGCACGACAACCCCGGCCGCCGTCAACCCGACGAAGCTTACCAGGTTATTGATAAAGTAGGACCGTTCAACTACAAAGGTCTTGTTTCACCCTGGGAGCAACCGACGGATGCTTATTATATGTATCGGGCCAATTATGTTTCGGCTAAAAAAGATCCGATGGTTTATCTGGTTTCGCATACCTGGCCCGACCGATTTAAAAAGCGTACTCGTGCTACCGTGGAAGCTTACAGCAACTGCGACAGTGTGAAACTGTATAATGATGCCACCAATGATAATTATCTGGGAAAGAAAAAGAATAACGGACGGGGTACACATTTTATGTGGGAAAACAGGGATATCCGTTACAATGTGCTTCGTGCTGTGGGTTATGTTGGAGGAAAAGTAGCAGCCGAAGATGTAATCGTATTGAATAATCTGGAAAAAGCACCGCATTTTGATGCGCTTTATTCAAGTGAGGACGCGACTTCAAGTCGCACTATCACTAAAGCTGAACCAGGCTACAATTACCTTTATCGCATCAATTGCGGTGGCGATAATTATACCGACGAATCCGGTCAGCTATGGGCTAAGGACGATAGCACTGTTTCCCGTTCGTGGGCTGACGATTTCAAGGGATTAAATCCTTATCTGGCTAGTCAGAGCGTTACAAACGATCCAATCAGCGGTACCAGAGACTGGCCTTTGTTCGGACATTTCCGTTTTGGTCGTCAGAAACTGAACTATCATTTTGCTGTTCCCGATGGAAGTTATCGTGTTGAACTTTATTTCACTGAACCGTGGCATGGAACCGGAGGTGGCAAGGCTACTGATTGCGAAGGCTTGCGTATCTTTGATGTGGCGGTAAATGACTCGGTGGTGCTTAAGGATCTTGATATCTGGGCGGAAAGCGGTCACGACGGAGCCCTGAAAAAAGTAGTTTATGCGAATGTGAAAAGCGGAAAACTGGAAATATCCTTCCCTGAAATAAAAGCCGGACAAGCAATCATTTCGGCTATTGCCATTGCTACGACTAACAAAAATATTAATGGTGTTCACCCTCAACAAATCGACTGGTCGTGGGAAAAAGCCGACAAAGATGTATTGGAGAAAACGCCTAAAGAAATGCTCCCTGAAGATAAAAATGCCCGGACAAGTACGATTTATGAAGCCGAACAAGCTACTGTGAAGGGAAAATCGGAGAAAATAAGCATTAAAAATAAGGTGGGAATAAAGTTTGGAAAAGCAAGTTCTAACTCCATTCAGTGGAATGTTTCCACCGGATTGGCTCAGATTTATGCCCTACGATTCAACTATACGAATACGACCGAAAAAGCCATTAAAGTCCGGATGCAATTAATAGCCGCCAACGGAACTGTGCTTCGAAGTGATGATGTTACTTTTCCCGAAACTCAGGAAAAATGGAAACAAGTCAGCACTACAACCGGAACCTATATCAATGCTGGAAGTTACCGCGTGGTTCTTTCTGGAGAAAATATGCAGGGAATGGCGTTTGACAGTTTAGAGTTACAATAGTTTTTTTGTCTTGAGCCTATAACTCCATACCGATTGTTTTCTTTATAATTTATTCCGCTAAAAAATGAGACGAATATTTTTTTGTACCTTATTATATTTTGCTTGTGCTTCCGCTTTGAAAGCCCAACAACCCGACTGGGAAAACCAATATGTTCTTCAGATCAATCGCGAACCTGCCCGGGCGGCTTTTATTGCTTATGGCAGTCAGTCGGGCGATCGGAGCATGAGTTTAAATGGTGTGTGGAAATTCCACTGGTCACCAACTCCCGATGGACGTATTGCTGATTTTTATGCTGAGAATTTCAATGACAAAGCCTGGGGTAGTTTTCCGGTTCCGGCCAATTGGGAAGTGAACGGATACGGTACGCCTATCTATGTATCTTCAGGTTATCCATTCCGTATCGATCCTCCCCGCGTAACTTCTGTTCCGAAAGAAAATTATACCACATTCAAAGAGCGTAACCCGGTAGGGCAATACCGCCGTACTTTTGTCTTGCCGGCTGAGTGGAAAGCGGAAGGGCAGACTTTTTTGCGTTTTGAGGGTGTACAAAGTGCGTTTTATGTTTGGATTAATGGTAAGCGGGTTGGGTACAGTCAGGGAAGCATGGAGCCGAGTGAGTTTAATGTGACCAACTATCTCCGGTCGGGCGAAAACAAACTGGCTGTGGAAGTGTATAAATACTGCGACGGCTCGTATCTCGAAGATCAGGATATGTGGCGAATGGGAGGAATTCAGCGCGACATAACCCTGTATCATACCCCCGATGTCCGAATCACGGATGTGGCGGTTCGTACTGTCCTGGATAAAAAATACGAAAATGCAAGCCTGGAAATAGATCCGAAATTTTCTGTTTTCGGCTCAGCAACCGGCACTGGTTACAAAGTGCGTGCAACGATAGACGGTCTGGTGAATGTAACTACCGATGTATCGGACATTCTGAACCTCGACCATAAAGCGGCTTTGATGAACGAATGGAATCCACAGCGTGGACCTCGTAAGTTCGGACGTTTGAAAGCAGAGATCCGGAATCCGTTGAAGTGGACTGCAGAAACTCCAAACCTATATACTTTACTGATTTCATTGGAAGATTCTTCCGGAAGAGTTATCGAAAGAGTTTCTCAACGTATCGGTTTTCGCTCTGTCGAAATTTCGAACGGGCAAATGCTTGTCAACGGTAAACCGATTCGATTGCGTGGTGTAAATCGTCATGAACATGACCCGCAAACGGGAAAGGTAATGACCGAGAAAAGGATGTTGCAGGATATATTGCTAATGAAACAGGCAAATATCAATGCTGTCCGTACCTGTCATTATCCGAATGTAACCCGTTGGTATGAACTGTGCGATTCGTTGGGTTTATACGTAATGGATGAAGCGGATATTGAAGAACATGGTTTGCGTGGTGGATTAGCTGCCGACTCGGAATGGGCTGCGGCATTTCTCGATCGTGCCATCCGAATGGCCGAACGCGATAAAAATCATCCTTCGGTGGTAATGTGGAGTCTGGGTAATGAAGCCGGTTACGGACCTAACTTTGCTGCAAACTCAGCCTGGTTGAAAGATTTTGATCCTACACGTCCCATTCATTATGAAGGAGCGCAGGGGCTGAACGGCAAACTGGATCCGTCGACTGTGGATGTGATCAGCCGTTTTTATCCGCGTGTGGAGCAGGAATACCTGAACCCCGGCGTAAAAATGGACAAAGGAGAAGCCGAACGTCCTGAAAATGCCCGTTGGGAAAGGTTGTTGGACATTGCCCGGCGAACCAATGATACTCGTCCGGTGATGACCAGCGAGTATGTCCACGTAATGGGTAATGCGGGTGGAAACCTGCAGGATTATTGGGACGAAATGTACTCGAACAAGCGGATGTTGGGTGGCTTTATCTGGGAATGGGCTGATGAGAGTTTATATAAAACGCTTCCAAACGGAAAAACACAGGTTTCGTATGGGGGCGATTTTGGCGATGTGCCCAATCTGAAAGCATTTTGTATAAAAGGGATTGTAACCGGCGAACGCGAACTTACGCCCAAATATTGGGAAGTGAAAAAGGTGTATCAGCCTGTTGCCATTTCAAAGCAGGATGACAGGCTGTTGATCATAAACAGAAATAATCATATCGATTTATCTTCATACCGTTGTGTATGGACTCTGACCGTAGATGGAAAAGAAACAGAAAAGGGTGAAATAAATTTACCTAAAGTTCAACCGGGTGATAGTATATTGCTTCCGGTTCCCCTCTCCTTGAGGAGAGGGGTTAGGGGTGAGGTCGATGTTCGTCTTAAAGTTGCTTTTGTACTGAAAGCCGATTGTGTCTGGGCTAAAAAAGGACATGAAGTGGCGTGGGAACAATTCTGTATCCATGAAGCTGCGTTGGCATCCTCGGACATTTCAAATAAGGGAAAACTGAAAATCGGTGAAGCGAATAATAACCTGACTGTTTCCGGAAGCGGATTTTCGGCTACCTGGGATACTAAAACCGGAACGATGAAATCTTTGGTTTATGCGGGGACAGAAGTGTTGGCCAACTCTGTCGGATTCGAGAATCAACCGGTTATTCAGGCATTCCGTGCTCCAACCGATAACGATAAAGGTTTTGGAAGCTGGATTGCCAAAGACTGGAAAACGCAGGGACTGGATTCTCCCAGAGTGGCAGTTGATTCGGTTGTTCATTTCATACGAAAAGATGGAGCTCTGGTGCTTCAGGTTTATAAAACCAATTGGTACAAAAGTGGGAAAATAAGCACAAAAACAAGCTATACAGTGAACTCCGGCGGACAGGTTGATCTGGAATGCAGGTTTAATCCCACAGGAACTTTGCCCGAACTGCCACGACTGGGCATTGCACTGGCGTTGAATCCGGATTTTGAAAATTACAGTTGGTACGGACAAGGACCGTGGGAAAACTATCCCGACCGGAAAAGTTCCACTACTGTGGGACTTTGGAAAAGCACCGTTACCGGGCAGGCTTTTGATTATCCCCGTCCTCAGGAAACGGGGAATCGCGAAGATATCCGGTATTTAGTGCTTAGCAATAAAAAAGGACAGGGCATCCGTGTAGAAGCGGTGGAAAAAAGTTTTTCGGCTTCAGCCATCCATTATGCCGTTAATGATTTGGCTAATGAGGCACACCAATGTAACCTTATTCCGCGTAAAGAGGTTATTTTAAGTATGGATTGTGCTGTTTTGGGTTTGGGAAACAGCAGTTGCGGGCCGGGTGTGTTGAAGAAATACGCCATTGAGAAAAAAGAACATGTACTGCACATTAGATTAAGCAGTTTTAAATAATTAAATACATAGCAATGACTAAAATTAAAAATTATGCGGTTTTCAAAGCTACAGCTCAGCTCAAGAAACCAATTGCAGATGCAACGCACACACTGACAGAAATCTCTTTTCTGGTGTTGCGTATCACTACCGAAAGTGGTATTGTAGGTGAATCATATCTTTTAAGCTTTCAGTATAGTCCGGGAGCAATTGCAGGAGCAATGAAGGATGTTGGTGAAATGGTCATTGGACGTGAAGTGAATGAAACGGTGAAATGTTTCGAAGACCTGAATCATGCAAATGAATATTTCGGATTGGAAGGTATAAACCGTTGGGCACAGGCTGCGTATAATATGGCTATGTGGGATGCATGGTGTAAAAAACTCGGTCAACCTATCTGGAAAGTGCTGGGTGGTTCCCGTAAGCCGATTTCAATTTACGGAAGCGGTGGTTGGAGTTCATATACTCCCGAAGAATTGATTGCCGAAGTAACCGATTATAAGTCACGTGGATTTCGTGCTGTAAAGATCAAAGTAGGTAAACCGGACTGGAAAGAAGATTTTGATCGTCTTCAACAAGTTCGTGCAGCCGTAGGAAACGAAATAGGAATTATGATGGATGCCAATCAGGGAATGACGGTTCCAAATGCACTGGCATTGGCACGGGCAGCCCGGGATCTTAATATACAATGGTTTGAAGAGCCAATTGATCATTCCGATTTTGAAGGATATGCATTGTTGCGCAATCAGGCAGGAATCTCTTTGGCTATGGGCGAACGCGAATATTCTACTTTGCCACTGCGTGAACTTCTAACTCGTAATGCACTGGATATTTGGCAACCCGACATCCTTCGTTTGGGTGGTGTGGAAGCGTGGCGCGATAGCGCTGCATTAGCCAAAAGCTTTAATATTCCGGTACTTCCTCATTATTACAAAGATTACGATATCCCTTTGCTTTGTACGGTAAGTAACGGTGTAGGTGCCGAGTCTTTCGATTGGATTGACCCGCTCATTGATTATCCGCTCGAAATTAAGAATGGTTATACACTTCCTCACGATCGTCCGGGATGGGGATTTTCATTTAAAGATACTTCATTAACCGAAATTTGATATGGATAAATTACAGCAACTATATTCACTCGAAGGGCTTCGGATTATTGTTACAGGCGCTTCGAGTGGCTTGGGTCTGCAACAGGCCATTAGTCTGGCTCAATGTGGTGCCACCGTTTTCGCATTGAGCCGTTCAGGAAAACCAAAGGTTGATATCAATCAGGCTATTCCTGACAACGTGATTTTTGATACCATTGACGTGAGTAGCGAAGAAAGTATCCGACAAAAAATAACCGAAATAGGTGAAAGTGGTGGCATAGATGTGTTAGTAAACAATGCCGGAATTACGCAACGGGTCAGAGCTGAAGAAGTAAGCAAGGAACTTTGGGATTCTATTCACAACGTAAATGTAACCGGAGTTTTATTGTGCTGTAAACAGGCTTATCCATACCTGAAAAAATCGGCGCATATCGGGCGTATTATTAGTATATCATCTATGGCTTCGTATCTGGGATTCTCGGAAGTGGTACCTTATTCGTCAAGCAAAGCTGCCGTGTTAGGTCTTACGCGGGGTTTGGCGGTAGAATGGAGTGCTGAGAATATATTGGTTAACTCCGTATCGCCGGGATGGTTTCCTTCCGAAATGTCGCAACAAGTGATGGATGATGACCGCAAATCTAAAATTCTGAATCGTATGCCTTTGCACCGCTTTGGTAGACCGGAGGAATTGGCCGCTATGATTTGTTTTCTGGCATCGCCGGCAGCAACGTACATTACCGGACAGGACTTTAGCGTTGATGGTGGAGCCTTAGCATTCGGATATTGATTAAAGCAACACTGTTTTTTGCTGCTTTTAGTTTTAGAAACCTACACTTTTGAAAAAATAGTAAGTAATAATCCATTAATCAGAAAGCACGCCCGTAACTACTTACAAACACGCTTTACTCTGGCTGAAAATAGAAAAGGTCATTCCAAATCTGGAATGACCTTTTTTATTTGGAGTGAAAAATACGAATATCAGGTATTGGTATTGCGGCTATCTTTTACAACTACGTCGTGTGCACCACCTTCGACAATGCTGGTAGATGACACTAAAGTGATCTTAGCATTTTGTTTTAAGTCGTCAAGCGAGAGAACACCGCAACTACCCATGGTCGATTTTATTTTACCCAGTGTAATATTCAGGTTGTCTTTCAGCTTACCGGCATAAGGCACAAAACTATCCACACCTTCTTCAAACTTTAGTGCTTCGCTACCACCCATGTCGTAACGTTGCCAGTTACGTGCACGATTGGAACCTTCGCCCCAGTATTCTTTCATATAGTTACCGTTCACCATCAACTTGCGGGTAGGACTTTCATCGAAACGGGCAAAGTAACGTCCCATCATGATGAAATCAGCTCCCATGGCCAACGCAAGTACCATATGATAATCCTGAACAATACCACCGTCGGAACAGATAGGAATGTATACACCTGTTTTGCTGAAATATTCATCGCGGGCAGCTGCTACTTCAATCAGTGCTGTTGCCTGTCCACGTCCTATTCCTTTTTGTTCGCGGGTAATACAGATAGAACCACCACCTACACCTACTTTTATAAAGTCGGCTCCGGCTTCGGCCAGGTACATAAATCCATCTCGATCTACCACATTGCCGGCACCCACTTTTACGTTGTCGCCATAAGTCAGTTTGATATATTCGAGTGTTTCTTTTTGGTATTCCGAAAAACCGTCAGACGAGTCGATACACATCACATCTACTCCTGCCTGTAGCAATCGGGGTACGCGTTCTTTATAGTCGCGGGTATTAATACCGGCTCCTACAAGTAATTTCATATTGTCGTCCGACAATTCGTTGGGGTTTGCTTTGTGGTTTTCGTAATCTTTGCGGAACACCAGGTATTTCAAAAACTGATCTTTATCGATAATAGGAAGACAGTTGAGCTTGTGATCCCAAATGATATCGTTGGCTTCGGTTATGGAAATTCCGAATTCGCCGGTTACCAGCTTTGAAAACGGAGTCATAAAGTCTTTTACTTTTGTGTCCAGATCGTCGCGTGTTACACGAAAATCGCGACCAGTAACAATACCAAGCAATTTACCACCTGAAGTACCGTCGGAAGTAACACCAATGGTGCCATGACCTGATTGTTCTTTCAGTGCAATCACATCGCGCAAAGTGTTTTCAGGGGTCAGGTTGGCGTTGCTCACTACAAATCCCGCTTTGTATGATTTAGCTTTGAATACCATTTCGGCCTGCGATTCGATGCCTTGCGAACCAAAGATAAATGCAAGTCCACCGTTACGAGCTAAAGCAATAGCCATCTTGTGATCCGAAACGGATTGCATAATGGCCGATACAAACGGAACATTGAGATTAATGGAAGATTTTTCCCCTTTTTTAAATTTTACCAACGGAGTTCTCAATGAGATATTATCTTGAGTACATTCTTTTGTTGTAAGCCCGGGAATCAATAAATACTCACTAAAAGTTCGTGAAATATCGTTTAAATAATGTGCCATACCGTATATCTGTTTTTCTTTTTGAGATAAAAATTTTGCAAAGATAGCCAAAAAACAAATACTGACGAAAGTTTCAGAAAAAGATATGACCGATCGAGTAATATTAACAAGATATTCAATGATTCAACGCTCCATTTTGTGTGAAACCAGACTCACTACAAGACCCGACGCAAAACGCACAAATCAGATTCAACTTTCAGAAGTCTGATTTGTGCGTTTTTTGTCGGGTGTGGTTCGGCCGGCATTTGATACGGGCTCTTGTGATTCTGTTTTATTCAAAATCGGGTTGGGTAGCCGGAATTATCGATGGTCATTATCGATAATTATAACTGCTTTGGGATGATGTTCATCGTGCCGGTCGTGTCGGTGAAACCATCCTTTACGATGGCGTTCACCGTTTTCGGTATGTCGACTCACTTCGCACGATATCATACCGATTAAAATCATCGAAAGGAATAAAATTGTGGTCAGGGTTCTAAGTTTTTGCATGTCATTTATTTTTATACAAAGTTGGTACTATACGATCATCTGTTCTGTTACACCTTTTTTGGGAATATCTTACATCACTCACATCATCACATCATCACATCATCACATCGCTCATAATTAATCAGACCTACTTTCCAACGAAATGAGCGTATTTTTCACTTTTTGCTTGCGGGTAGGTATAATTAAAATCGGAATCTTTGTTTGTTGCAGCACCTCATTGGTAACTCTTCCCATCACGACTTCTTCCAGCCATTTGGTGCTATGCGAACCCATGATAATCATATCTACAGCCATATCGTTGGCTGTATGCAATATTGATTCCGCAAAATCGCCGGCTTTGACAATCGTTTGAATCATATTATCACCCAAGTAGTGTTTCGATTTTTCTACAAAATCCTGCGAAGCCTGTTTCATGTCCTGCACAGTATCGAGTTTCAACGGATCCATTCTCATATAGGTCAACGAATAGGTTACTAAATTGATTATAACATGCAGCAAGATGATTTCAGCATCCATTGCTTTGGCAATATCGAAGCCCGCTTCGGCTACTCTCAACGCAGTAGGATCATAATCCAACGCAATGAGCACTTTCTTTTTAGTGGGACTATTCATATTGGCATTTTTTTTAGTGCGGGTGACTAAAACAGAATTATCAAGAGCGTACATAACCCTCAGGGTGATTCAATACTTACCTGTCTCGACTTTCTTCTTCAAGATTGTCATGATCATCGCCACCCAGGCTATAATAGTTGTTTTCTTCATCTTCGTCACCTGTTTTTTCGGCTTCATCATCCAGTTCCGAGCCCGGCACATCCAGTTCGTCGTCAGACATACGACCTTTTAGTTTGGTCGTTTCTTCGGGATCAATCTCAGCTTCCTCTTTTTCCTGAGTATAAAAATCCTCATTCTCGGGATAAGTAGGATATCCGGGTAAAATAATCTTTTTATCACCCTCTTGTTTCACAAGTGGATAATCTTTTTTGCTTAGCTTTTCCATATCTGTCGAATTTAAAATGAAACATCTATTTAACCGGGAGTTATCAGGGCTTTTCTATTATTTTTTTAGTTTCCTCATACTCTTCTTTGGTTATTTCTCCGGAAGCAAATCTTCCTTTCAAAACGTCGAGTGGCGAGTCCTTTTTCCGTTTTTGTCCGGGAATGTCATAGGGTATCGCAAAAATCCAAATAATAAGGAAAAACCAAATGATCCACCAAATGAGATCCATTCCGCCAAAATAATAACCTTGATACATAATTCTATAATTTTAAAAGTGAATAATTAAGCCCGGAGACTAAAAACAAGAATTTATTCTTTGTGGTAGTTATTGTTATTAGTATCACAAAGTTCGGCATATATCAACCAATCGAATTACACAATTCTCTGAGAAAGTTGCAAATTTCACAGTTTTCAGAAGTTCTGATGCTGGAAACAGGAACAGATATACCGGAGAATGTTTGTATTTTCAGCGGTTCATTGTTGTAGAAAACAGACAGGGTGTTTCTTTAGCGCCCTTTGATTATTCTAAACAGGACTGCAATCAGTGCAAGTACCAGTAGAATATGAATCACTCCTCCCAGGCTGAATGCAAAGAATCCGATAGCCCAGAATATGATTAGTATTAATGCAATAGTATAAAGTAGATTACTCATATGTAGTTATTTATTTGTGAGTGAATTTGTAGACTGATCTTTTTAAACTCTTTAGTTTCCAAAGATCAGAGTTAATGCTATGAAGGTGTTAAGCTGTATCGTTTGTGAAACCCGAAGATCAGAGTTCCGATACAATTTTATAGAGTTCTTCTTTTGATTTTCCCAGTTTTTTCTGAAGGCGGGCAAACATTTCTTCTTTTTTGCCCATGGCAAACATTAAATCGTTATCGGTTAGTGCTGCGAATTTTTGTTTTAGCTTGGCTTTTTGTTCGTCCCAGGTACCTTTTAGTTCGGTTGAATTCATGATTTTATTGAAATTATTAATGTGTATGTTTTTACAGTGCAAAGGTGCATCATTTCAGATGGGTTTCTCTTACACAATTCAGCAAGAAAGTTACAATATTCCCACATCCTCGTGTTGGCAGCAAAAATAAAGACAGAGTCCGCACAGAACTCTGTCTTATCAGGAAGATGTAAACAAATTGAAACAAATTACGGATCAGGTATTTTTTTTGCGAAACGATACGTTACAGATAAGTAAGTAGTGCGGATATTGGTTTATTTGGTAATTTGAAATTCTACGCGACGATTTTTCTGACGACCATCGGAGCTATCATTCGTTGCAATAGGATCTTTTTCGCCGTAACCGATGATGGTAACGCTTGAAGCAGGTACGTGTCGTGACAACAAATAAGCTTTTACCGAATTGGCACGTCTTACCGATAGCGCCTGATTGTATTCATCGGTTCCAACATAATCGGTATAACCGGCAACACTCAATCTGACTTTGGCTGATTTGTCTTTCAACGAAGTGGCAATCTGATCTAAAGCCGGATATGACTCTCTGGTAAGTTTTTCGGAACCAAATTCAAATTCGATATTCTGGAAAGATGCATTTACAACACCATTTCCATTACGGGGAAGCGAATCCAGTTTATCGTTCATTCTTTTGAGTTCGGCGTTGAGCGAATCGTTTTTGGCTTCGAGCGCATTCAGTCGGTTCATGGTTTCGACGGTATTATCTCTTACAATTTTCTCGATAATAACGGGTGCGGGTTGAGGATAATATTCGCACATGCTGATGTTGCGGGCATGTTGTTTGCTACCGGTACCACCCAGTTTGAACCGGAGACCAACGGTGGCAGTTAATGCATCGCTATTTCCTGTTGACATTTCATAACCACCCAGGTTAGCCCGGTCGTAATAACGATATTGCACTTCGGCTCCCAGAGAAACTACTCTGCTTATGTTGTATTCCATGTTTAATCCCAGTTTTGCCATAGGTGTTTCGGGTACTCCATCACCCCCATCGCGCGAATCAACAATCAGATTGCCGGCAGCATCAGTCAGTTTAAACTGATAGAACCCCACTCCTACTCCTGCATCGCCATAGATGTTCATTTTGCTCCAGAAAGCAGTACGATAAGGAATCAACAGGTTGGTAAGGTTAACCGAAGCATACACAACAGCATCGTGTGTACGTCCTTCGAGCTTTCCTCGTTGGGTGGCATTAATTTGATAATCGTGACCATAAGGATTGTACATATATTCCAACCCAATACCCACGAGTGGATTGATAGTATATTCCAATGTTCCGCCAACAATGAAATGGAACTCATCACTTCGTGAACTTACTCCGGGAGCTACACGAAAGTAATTGCCACCGCCTTTAATTCCAAACGACCAATGCGACACGGGAGTAAATGCGCACATGGTGGGAGTTTTAATAAGATCGACCTGAGCCGGAACTACAGCCACTACCTGATCACCGGCCGGTGTGGTGGAAGTAACTACTGCTTGTGCAGGAACTGTTGCAATAACATCTTGAGCAGTACTGTAACCAAAGGCAACAGTGGTAAGCATTACGCCTAGAAAAAGTTTTTTCTTCATGTTTTTGTTTTTTAATTAATTGATATGATGTTTGACTTTAAAATCTGATTCAGGTAAATAGATAGAAGCCTGTGAATGGATATCAAAAGCTTATTTATAGTGCTACAAAGATAGAGCACGGCAATAGTGCAAAACTTACACAATTAGGTTTAAGAGTTGTAACATTCACACATTGGCATATAGACAGGCTTGAGCGGAATAAAAAAAGGAGTATGATGAAAAAAAGAGCGTTACTCCTCGGAGGAAGGGTAACGCTATTGTGATCGAAGATCGTTAGTTGTCTGTAAGATACAAACAAATACTTTGTTGTAAATCTCCTACGGAGAAAAGACCGAATCTATTGATTTGTTCTATTGATATATAACTCCTAACAGAGTATAGTCTTTGATAACTTTTGTGTGACTTAACTCGAACTCCGGTTGATAGATAAAGAATGAGATGTGAATATCGTATTCTGAATATTTTTGTAAATACTACATTATATTACAGCTCACATTTACCTTATGAAACTACAAAAATGTTTACGAAAAAAGCAATCAGTACCAACAGAACCACTATATTTAAAAACTTGCGGACGATGCTGCCGCGGGTTATAAATGTGTTGATAACCCAAAGAGAAATAATAATAGCACTTATTGATAGAAAAATAGCTGATTGTGTCATGATGAGGTGTTTTAGAATTTAAATTGAATGTATATCATTTAGTTTGGCACACAGAATACGCCGATTTTACAGAACTTATAAGGTTGGTTTGATTATTCTGTTTTTGATAATATAAGTAATCAATAATATTTAATGATATGTTTTGATTGTGACCCCCAACCCCCAAATGGGGGCTTAAAGACGTAGTTTCTAACATTTATTTTTATGTAAAATTAATTCTCTGACGCACTCTTAAGCCCCCATTTGGGGGTTGGGGGTCTGAAAACATAAAGAATTAAGAAATATATCAATAATAAATACGACTTACATATATAATGTCAATTCTAAAATGGGATTTCCATTTTGTGTTTTTTCGTAGGTTCTGTGTATTCGGTGTGCGAATGCATATCAACACGACATTGAACCCGATAATGAAAATTATTTCAGATTTGGTTTATGCCTGAATATTCATCATGTAAGCAAAAAGACCGAATACTTTGAGAAGCCATACAATGGTGACTACAACCACAACTATGTTGAAAATATTTTTGATTTTATGATCCATGGGAATGTAAGTATTGACAGCCCACAGAAGTATACCTACAATAATAAGAACAAGAAAAACGGTTAATAGTGGCATGATGATTTGTTTTAGAGTTTAATTGAAAATTGTGTTACCTGAACTAAAACATCTTGTTGCTGTGCTTTAGCATGGGTCAAAGATAGGGGCATTGATAGGTACAGATCTTACACAATTCGGGCTAAGACTTGTAAGATTCACACATTGTCAGCTAGCAGTAAGCAATAAACAGTAAGCAGTAAGCAAGTAAGCAGAGCTTGTCTACTTTTTGAAAAATTCAAAATTCATTTAGATTGTCTTGCTAACACTATTGTCAGTTAGCAGTTAGCAGTTAGCAGTAAGCAGTAAGTAGAGCTTGTATACTTTTTGAAAGATTCAAAATTCATTTAGATAGCCTTGCTAACACTATTGTCAGTTAGCAGTAAGCAGTAAACAGTAAGCAAGTAAGTAGAGCTTATATACTTTTTGACAGATTCAAAATTCATTTAGATTGCCTTGCTAATACTCTTGTTTATTTTTCTAATACTTTAGGCTATTTGAATCGTTCCGCAGATGATCTTTTTTAAATTTTAGTTGATTTATATCGCTCCGCAGATGGCTTTATTAACTCCGCAGATGATTTTTTTTGCATTTTAGATGGCTCAGATTGCTTCTCAGATTAAAAAAATTGCTTCTCAGATTGGTTCAATTGCTTCTCAGATTGAAAAAATTGCTCCTCAGATTGATTTTTTACTCCTCAGATTGGAAAAATCACTCCTCAGATTGGTTCAATTGCTTCTCAGATTGATTTTTTACTCCTCAGATTGGTAGAATTGCTCCTCAGATTGGTCCAATTGCTTCTCAGATTGAAAAAATTGCTTCTCAGATTGATTTTTTACTCCTCAGATTGGTAGAATCACTTCTCAGATTTATTTACAAATCACGCAGTTGGCTCTGATAATGCTTATATAAACATTTATCTACTGGCAGTTTAAGTTTTTCTTAGAATAAAACAAAAAGCATTACCCCGCAATTAAGTGGACAATGCTCTAAATCATTAAGTGCTTATGTTTGTTTTATAAATCAACTGAACTATCAACTGTAAACTGTCAACTGTCAACTAATCTCACATCCGATCCATATACCAACTCAGTTCTTTTTCCAGCTTTTGGTATTTAAAGATATTGGTAATGATTTTTTGCAAACGCATAAAGGCAGTTTCGCTTTTTACTACATAATCGAAAGCGCTGTGGTGCATACATTCGATGGCAACGTCTATTTTATCTTGCGACGACAGCATGATTACCGGAATGTCGGGGTTCAGGGCTTTAATTTTGTCAAGCGTATCGATTCCGTTCATGGCGGTTTTGTCGACACTATCCAGAAAATAGTCGAGCACAATGATATCCGGTTTGCGCGACAGATTTTGCAGGCATAATTCACCCGTAACATAGGTCTCGATGCAAAAATCGGCTCGTTGCAGGAAGTCAATCTCCAGCGATTTCAAAAAAAGAACATCATCATCGACCAGAAAAAGTTTTATTTTTTCGCTTTTCATCAGTTTTTACTTTTAATCATATTATATTCCTCTTCCAGCTCCGTGCAGGCCTGACTGCAAATGTTTCCGAGCTGTAAAACGAGGTCTTGAATGCCTTCGGTTTGCTGCTGCGCAATGGCGTAATCCTGTACTTTGCGTGCCATGTTTTCAAAATCGGCATTGATACCCATGATGGAAAACGATGGAATCATTTTGTGTACGGCCGAGTGTAGCCCGTTCCAGTCTTTTTCTTCCAGACTTCTTTTCATGGCACTGATAAGCGGTGGTGTTTGCTCCAGATAGAGCGAAATCATTTCCATCATCAACACGGGGTTCGATTTGGTTCGGGTGTTGAGGTATCCCAGATTGATACATCGCAGGGTTTTAATATCGGCTACTATTTTGGCTTCTTTTACAGGAATTTCTATCACGGCTGTTTTTTTTATAAGTCCTATTATTTTGGAATAAAGAATGCGTTCGTCAACCGGTTTGGCTATATAATCGTTCATGCCCACGGCTTTGCACTTAGCCAGATCGACGGTGGTAACATCGGCCGTAAGGGCAATGATGGGAATGTCGGAATGCATCACGTTGCGGATATAATCGGTGGCTTCGAAGCCGTTCATCTCGGGCATTTGAAGATCCATCAGCACCACGTCGTAGGTTTTGGCCTGCATTTTTTCGATAGCTATTTTCCCGTTGTCGGCAATGTCGCGTTCGAATCCAAAATCGTCGAGCAAAGTTTTCATCAATAACTGATTGAGCGGTATATCTTCTACCACCAGCACTTTCAGGTCTTTAATTTCTTCGTCGGGTTCCACTTCGGTCAATTCTACGGCTGCTTGTTGCTCGGTTTTCATAAATTCAAGAACAAAACTAAAGGTAGAACCTTCGTTGGGTTTGCTTACTACCTGTATGCTCCCACCCTGCGACTCGACTAACTGCTTTACGATGGCCAATCCAAGCCCAGTGCCGCCATACAAACGCGATGTGCCACTGGATGCTTGTTGAAAATTTTCGAAAATCTTTCCAATTTTTTCGTCGGAGATGCCAATGCCGGTATCTTTGACCGAAAACTGAACAGAGGCATGGGTGTCGGCAGTGGATAAGAGGCGTACACTTACGTAAATCTTTCCTTTGGCTGTGAATTTTACGGCATTACTCACCAGGTTGAGAATAATTTGGTGCAAACGCACCGGATCGCCCAGCAATACGTCGGGAATGTTTTTATCGTAGTCGACTACCAACTTCAGATTTTTTTCCTGAATTTTGGTTTCGAACAGATGCAGCATGGCCGAAATGGATGAATGCATTTTAAATGGTATTTTTTCGAACACCATTTTGCCCGAATCTACTTTGGCCAGATCGAGTATGTCGTTGATCAGCACAATCAGTGCATCGCCACTCATTTTGATGGCTGTCAAATATTCTTTTTGCTTGGTGGTGAGTTCCGATTTGAGCAATACCTTGGTAAACCCGATGATGGCATTCATAGGGGTACGAATTTCGTGACTCATATTAGACAAAAACTGCTGTTTTGCCTTCACGGCGGTTTCGGCTATCTGGGTGGAGGTTTCAGCTTTGTTCTTGGCTATCTCAGCTATCTCGGTTGCCATTTCGGCAAACACGATGGCTTCGTTCAATTGGGTCTCTATTTTTTTCTGATCGGTAATGTCGCGTGCCACCACTACCACTCCCTGCACATTTCCGCGGTCGTCTTTGTATACCGACCCATTAAAAAGCACGTCGGTGAGCTTTCCGTCGCTAATAGTGAGCGGAAAGTCGACCACAAAGCCGTTGGCAAACACATCGAGATACACTTCTTTGGCTTTTTCCGACTCGGTGAAATAACCGAAAAAGTCTGAGCCAATCATTTCCTCGCGCGTCATGCCGCAAATATTGGCCGAGGCATTATTCAGGTCGGTAATCTTTCCGTCCAGATTAATGGTGAACAGAGGATCGCGACTGGCTTCGATAAGACTGCGTGCATACTCCGATGCCAGCTTCTGTGCGGTCACGTCGCGAGCTACAATGACTACTCCCAGCACATTTTCGTTGTCGTCTTTGTACACCGAGCCGTTGAAAAGTACATCCGTGAGTTTACCGTCTTTGTGACGAAGCGTAAGCGGCGAGTCGGCCACCGATCCGTTGGCAAAAACATCCTGATACACCTCGCGTGCCATTTGCGGTTCGGTAAAATAATCGAAAAAATCCGTACCTGTCAGTTCTTCGCGCGTCAGTCCGGTAATATTTACCAGCGCTTCGTTCATATCGGTTATTTTGCCCTCCACGTTGATGGTGATCAAAGGGTCCAGACTGGCTTCTATCAGGCTCAGCGAATATTGCGAAGCCAGTTTGAGCGAATAACTAAAAGCTTCGAGCTCCTTGGTGGCTGTCTCGCGTCGTTTTTTTTCTTCGGTTTGATAAACCAGTTCTTTGTCGGCAATGATCAGTTCGGCAGCGCGTTTCTCTTTTTCTCCGGTTTGATAAATAAGTTCTTTGTCGGCTATTTTTAATTCAGCCGCACGTTTCTCTTTTTCACCCGTTTGATAAACCAGTTCTTTATCGGCAATAATAAGTTCGGCCGCACGTTTTTCTTTTTCTTCGGTTTGATAGATAAGCTCCCTGTCGGCTATTTTTAGTTCGGCGGCACGTTTCTCTTTTTCTGTATTTTGAAAAATCAGTTCCTTGTTGGCCAAAATTAATTCGGCAGCACGTTTTTCCTTTTCGTTATTTTGGAACAACAGCTCTTTGTTGGCAATGATCAGTTCGGCCGCACGTTTTTCTTTCTCATCGTTCTGAAACAGCAGTTCTTTGTTGGCAATGATGAGTTCGGCAGCACGTTTTTCTTTCTCGTCGTTCTGAAAAGCCAGTTCCTTGTTTACCTTTCGGAGTTCAATGGCCCATTTCTGCTCCTCAATATCTCTGGCTACCAACACGGCACCCAGCACATTTTCGTCGGCATCTTTGTATACCGAGCCATTAAAAAGCACATCGGTAAGCTGCCCTGTAAGACTGCAAAAGGTTAGCGGAAAGTCTTTCACCGACCCATTGGCAAATACCAGGCTGTATACATCCTTAGCTCGTTGGGTATCGGTAAAATAGTCCACAAAATTGGTACCTATCAGCTCCTCGCGTGCCACTCCGGTAATAGTTACCTTGGCTTGATTCACATCGGTTATTTTTCCATCGGGATCAATCGTTATTAAGGGATCAAGACTGGCCTCTATCAGGCTGCTTGCATATTGTGATTCGTGAGTTTTGGTTCGTTGCATATTTTGATGCCCCCTAAATTCCCCTTAGGGGACTTTTTAAAGACCTGTTTTAGTTTATTTCTTTAGGTTCGAATGTTTTTATCAGAGATGCTCCTTCTTTAAATCCCCCACGAGGGGATGTAGGGGGCTAAATATCTTCGATCTGATTCCGGCGTTTGACCTTCATCTGCTTAAAATGCGAAGGCGAAAGCCCGGTGACTTTTTTAAACTGATTGGAAAGGTGAGCCACACTGCTGTAATTCATCTTCCAGGCAATTTCCGTTATGTTTAATTCGTCGTAAATAATCAGTTCTTTTATCCGTTCTATCTTGTGATTAATAATAAAATGCTCGATGGTAGTGCCCTGCACCTCCGAGAACAGATTAGCCAGGTAGGTGTAATCGTGTTTCAGCTTTTCGCTCAGATAATCGGAAAAATTGACCTTGATAGGCTCGTCGGAGTAATGCACCATTTCTATGATGGCATTTTTTATTTTCTCAATTAAAACCGCCCGCTTGTCGTCCATCAGTTCCAGACCCGCTTCGAGCAATCCGGCTTTCAGTTCTTCACGCTGCTCCACAGTAAGGCTTTCCATCACCTCCACTTCGCCCAATTCGACAACAATAAAATGAAGTCCAAGCTTTTTCAGCTCTTCTTTCACCGCCATTTTGCAGCGGGTACTCACCATATATTTGATATATAACTTCAAAATAGATTGTTTTAAATGATACGTGGGTAAAGGTACGCTACTTTAGCACTTATCTATTACAAAACTCTATAAATAAGTTACATAATTCACACATTTATAGATAATAATTGACAGGAAAGCAGTAGGAATTAAATCATATTGCAGCTGTAAGAAAAGCATAATTACGATACGGTTGTAATTTCAAGTCCCCTTCAGACGATTTAGGGGCGGTTTCAACTTTATTTTCCGCCCCAAGTCCCTGAAGAAGATGTAAAATACCATCGTCTTTGCAAAACTAGCATGATACATTATATTTGTTCCATTACATTGTTGAGATTTTACTTGTTTATATTCCCCATAACTCACCCTACAACATAAATTACAGCTTGCACCATTTACCCCCTACACCTTACACTTTACCCCCTACACTATTAATGTGTGAATCTTACAACTTATTCTCAAAATTATACAACTATCAGCATGCCATCCCCACTTAAATTTGCATCAACTAAAATTCACGTTGAAATGAAAATAAACATTCCCGTTTCAAAAGCGAAGCAACTGGCTCTGCACCATACCATGAAGTTAAGCGAAGGCACCCTGGCTAAAACAGCTATTGCAAACAACTTTCTGACTGATTTTGCCGATGTTCTGCTCTTTGTTCATCATTTTATAAAAGAAACCTTTTCGCGCAAGTTCGAACTAAAGGAGTTTTTCCGCCAGTGTTTTGCCATAGGCTATAAATCCTTACCACTTATATCTGTCACCGGCTTTATTATGGGTTTTGTACTCACCATTCAGTCGCGTCCGGCACTTGTACGCTTTGGAGCCGATACCATGCTGCCCGGTATGGTAGCCGTATCGCTTATTCGCGAAATGGGACCGGTTATCACAGCACTTATCTGTGCCGGAAAAATAGCTTCGGGCATGGGTGCCGAACTGGGAAGCATGAAAGTGACCGAACAGATTGAAGCTATGGAAGTATCGTCCACGCATCCCATGCGTTTTCTGGTTGTTACCAGAGTGTGGGCTGCCACCTGGATGATTCCGCTTCTGATTCTTTATGCCGATGGGCTGGGTATCATTGGCAGCTGGTTTGGAGCCAATATAAAAGGTGATGTATCGCTCGTATTGTTTTTCTCGCAGGCATTTAGTCACATCGGATTTATTGACCTGTTACCCGCCGTAGTAAAATCATTCTTTTTCGGAATAGTTATCGGATTGGTGGGATGCTACAAAGGATATAATGCCGGGCGCGGAACGGAGAGTGTGGGAAAAGCTGCAAACTCAGCCGTGGTATTAGCATCTTTGTTGATATTAATCGTAGATATGATTGCCGTACAAATAACTGATATGATACCGGTATGAAAACAGAAGAAACAAAATTGCTACTAAAGAAACCGGAAAAAGCTACAAGCAGAGAAGCTGTTATTGAAATAACCAATCTGTGTAAATCTTTCGGAACGCAGGAAGTGCTGAAAAACTTTTCGCTGAAGTTATACGATGGTGAAAACCTGGTGGTACTGGGTAAGTCGGGAAGTGGAAAGTCGGTGCTTATCAAATGTATCGTCGGGTTGCTCCGTGCCGACAGTGGAAGCATTAAAGTATTCGATCAGGATGTAACGTCTTTAAATATGAAAGACATGGACAAAGTTCGTCAGAAGATCGGGTTCCTGTTTCAGAGTGGTGCTTTGTATGATTCGATGACGGTGAAGGAAAATCTGGAATTTCCGTTGCGCAGAGTGAAGGATCATCTGAAGCAAAAAGAAATCGACGCAAAAACAAAAGAAGTACTGGAGAATGTAGGTCTGGCAGATGCGCTGGATAAAATGCCCTCGCAACTGTCAGGAGGTATGCGCAAGCGAATAAGCCTGGCCCGCACCATAGTGGTCGACCCCATGATTATTTTGTACGACGAACCGACCACCGGACTTGATCCGGTTACCTCCGAAGAAATCAGTTTGCTTATCAATGATGTTCAGAAGAAATACAAAGCCTCATCCATCATCATCACACACGACATAGAATGTGCCCGTACCACTGCCAACCGGATTATTATGTTGCAAGACGGTGAAGTATACGCCGAAGGCAGCATGGCAGAGTTCGAAAAATCAACCGATAAAGTTATTCAGGCATTCTTTAAATAAAAGATTACATCATCATATCATCACATCAATTAATTATGGACACACATACTCAGAAATTTAAAATTCGTTTAGGGCTTTTTGTTGCCGGAGGTTTAGCCTTGTTTGTCATTGCCGTATTTATTATCGGTAAACAAAAGAATCTGTTCAATCCGGTTTTCAAAATTACATCCACTTTTCATAATGTAGGTGGATTGCAGATTGGAAATAATGTCCGCTTTTCGGGCATCAACGTCGGAACGGTTGATAATATCGTTATTATAAACGATTCTACCGTGCGAACCGATTTAATTATCAAAGAAGAGGTGCGTAAATTTATCAAGTCCGACTGTAAAGTGGCCATTGGTTCCGAAGGAGTTATTGGCGATAAGCTTGTCACCATTTCGCAGGGAAGTGCCGAAGCTCCTTTGGTCAAAGAAGGTCAACAACTGAGATCAAGCGAACCGGTAGAGACCGATGCTATCATGGCTGGTTTACGCGTTACTGTGGGCAATGCCGAAGTTATCACCCAGCAACTAGCTGAAATCATGACAAAGATCAATACCGGCAAAGGAACGCTTGGTCGATTGATTCAGGATAAAACCCTTGCTGAGAATCTGAACAAAACTGTTCTGAATCTGAAGAAGAGTTCGAAGAGTCTGGACGAAAATATGACGGCTGCCAAACATAACTTCTTCCTGAAAGGATATTTTAATAAGAAAGCAAAGAAAGAAGCCCAAAAGAAAGAAGATGCCAAAAAGGCCGCAGAAGAAAGATCGAAAAAATAAACGGGGGTTATTGTGAAAATGACGTGGTACGTAACGTAACCGTAACCGTAACCGTAGAGACAAGGCATGCCTTGTCTCTACAAATATGCCTTGTCTCTACCGTTAACCGTTACAATAAAACCAACAATAATAATGGTTGTTTATTCATTTTTCATCGATACCGGTTGTCCGGTTGCTTCCAACACATTCCACCACAATTCATCGCTGCTGTTTATCTTCTTTTGTTCGGCCACCGCTACGGGAATAGGCAATAAGGTGAATAAATGATTCCAATGCCCCACTACAAAATCTGTTTTACCTGCCATGGCTGCATGAACTGCATTTTGAGCAAGTACCGCACAGAACTTACTGTCGTTGGCATTGGCCGGAGCACTTCGTATTATGTAACTCGGATCGATATATTTGATCGTAACGGGGATATTATGCTCTTGAAAATCCGCAGCAATTCTTTCTTTCAGGTAAATGCCAATGTCTTTGTTTTTGAGATTTCCGGAAGCATCGCTTTCAAAGCTTTCACCGGTAAAAAACTGTTGCCCGGCACCTTCGGCCACTACAATAAGGGCGTGATGACGTTTGTCTACCCGTTCGCGTAATGCTTGTAAGAATCCTTTAGGACCTTCTAAATCAAAATCCATTTCGGGAACCAGCACAAAGTTGGCTTCCTGGATAGACAGTGCAGCGTAAGCAGCAATAAATCCCGAGTTACGCCCCATCAGTTTTAAAATAGCTATCCCATTATAAACACCACGGGCTTCGTTGTGCGCATCCAGAATAATTTTGTTCGCTATACTAAAAGCCGTTTCGAATCCAAATGATTTATCAATCATATTAATGTCGTTGTCGATGGTTTTGGGGATTCCTGCTATGCAGATATTCAGCTTGCGACGCAGAACCTCTTCGTGAATAGCATGTGCACCACGCAGCGTACCGTCACCCCCTATGCAGAACAATATATCTACATTCAGCTCACTCAGTTTATCAACAATGGCTTCCATATTCTGTGCACCACGCGACGAACCCAGCACCGTACCTCCAAACAAATGAATCGTATCCACACTATCGGGCGTCAGTTCAACAACCGGATACTTATAGCTATCAATAAAACCTGCAAAGCCATACTGAATGCCTATAATCTGATTCACTTTATAGCGGTAGTAAAGCTGATTTACCAACCCACGAATCACATTGTTTATTCCCGGGCACAAACCGCCACAAGTTACAATGGCAACTTTCGTCTTGGGCGGATCGAAATAAAGAAACTTATGAGGCCCGGCCTTCTCTGCCGAAAACGGAAGACCGTCCGTGCTTATACATTTCTTCAATTTATCCAATGATGATTCCAGTAAAACCCTATCGTTTCCGGGAAACTGAAAAGATAAAACAGGAGACGGATCTGTTGGGGCTAAACGTGATTTTATCATTCCCTTTCCCAGTACTTTTACTTCAAAATCTTCGTGAGTCATGATACGTATTTATAATGTTCAACAAAAATAGTTACGAGGAACGAGTGATAAGCGGTAAGCGGTAAGTAGTAAGCGGTAAGAAGTTGGTTGTTGATAGTTGTTAGTTGTTAGTTGTTAGTTGATAGCGGGTAGTTAATTGAGTAAGTTAACTGGTAGCTGGTATTGGTATCTAGCCACTCATCATTCATCACTTATCACTTACCGCTTATTGCTTGCTGCTTAATACTTACCGCTTGCTGCTTACTACTTACCGCTTACTACTTACGACCTACTACCTACTCGTAACTAACACCTCGTAACTAACACCTCGTAACTACTTATAATATTCCAGCACAAAATCATGTATCTGGAAATCTGTCAAAATACCGGTATTTACAAGCTCTATCTTTGTGTTTTTGAAATGATGGTCGGCTTCCAGAAGTTTATACAGTTCTTCTTTAGTTTCGATCGGACCAAACAAAACCACTTGTTGATAGTTTCGGATAATGTCGCCCAATTCTTTATAATAAGCCCAATGATGCCACTGCTCATCCGGACTTTTAAAGAGTTTGCTATAGTTATAATCAATATACTCTTCATTTTCTCTCGATTTAAAGATTATATTTCGTGAAACTATCATATGGTTGTAAAGCTCCATCAATAAAGCATTGGTATCATCCATAAATATGGCCAGTTGTTTTATCTTTATCATTGTTTTGCTTGTTTTATTGATTATATCCGGAAAAATTCAATTGCCGTTCCCAACCATAGTTCCTGGAATTATAGCTAAGCAACGGCAACTGACACTTAGTGAACACCATTTTTGCTTTTAAATCGTAGCCAACACTATTTTCTTTCCGATGATACAGCATCAGGTATTTTAGCCTGTTCATTTCTTATTTGTTGTTTCACCGGCTTACGCTGTTTAGGCGTTGTATTATTCCTGACTTTATGCGCAGGCTGATTTTGTATGACTTGCGGTCTGTTTTGAACAGCTGCCGGAGCACTTTGTGGTACCGGTTTATTGTCGGGCTGTTGGTTTACATTCCGTTGTTGTGGCTGATTATTCCTTTGCGGAGTAACATCCCGTTGCTGAACCGGTGTATTTTGTACCGGTTGCGCAGGCCTGTTTTGAGGAACCGTTACAGGTTGTCTTTCGGGCCTTGTATTATCAGCCGGAGTTGACTGTCTTGGAAGTTCTATCGTTCTGACCTTTTGACTTTCAACTGCAGGCACCGTTCTGTTCTCTCTGTTTTGATTATTGTCCGGACGGTTTCTGTTGGGTTGTTGAATCTGTGGCACTACCCGATTTACAGGCGGAGTAACTTGTCTGTTATCCGGTTTTACGGTCTGATTCCGATTCTGATTAGATCCGTTTCGGGTTGGCGTACGTTTTACATCCCTAATGTCTGTTACTTTTGTCGGAATATTTCGTTGTCCGCTGTTTCTTTTTTGAATCTCTGGACGGTAAATACGCAATTGACCATTACTGACTTCTTGTCCCGGTTTATTGTTTTCCTGAATGCTTAGTGGCCGGATCGTTCTTCCGGTAGCTCTTTGTACCGATTCTCTTGTAGGGCCAGAAACATAGGTGGTGCGTCGACTTCTGTCAATGTAAGTAGTATTGATAATGGTTGAATGACGAACAATTCTGTTACGATCAACATTATTCACATAGTAATTATGAATATCGGTTCTTTCAAAATCATTGTTTCGCACAAATAACCAATGGTCATTATGACTGTCGTACGACCGACCAAAGCTCATACTGACGCTAACACCCGGTTCCATGGGAGACCAACCGTAATAACCATCAGCCTGACGCCAGTTGACCCATGCCGGCCCCCATTCGTTATCAGGTATCCAAAACCAACCGAATGAATCAGCAAAACTCCAGCGACCATAATGAAATGTGGCCCATCCCCAGATATAATCCGATGCCCATGTCCATCCGTAATCCGTAAAAACCCAATGACCATCGGTAGAATAAGGTACAAAATCTTCTCCCGCATCAGGAATCCACACATATCCATAATTGCTATAATCAACCCATTGCCCATACGGACTTAGTTGATCATAGAAAACCTGAAAGCTGACATTTGTCTGTTGAGCTTCCGTTTGTCGGGGTAATACTACACACGACGTTGTAAACAGAAGGAATAGCGTAAGAAGGCGGATGTTTGATTTCATAATGGAGGAGTTAGTAGTGGGTAGTAAGTAGTCGGTAGTCGGTAGTGGGTAGTGGGTAGTTAGTAGTTGGTAGTTAGTAGTTGGTAGTTAGTAGTTGGTAGTTAGTTATTAGTTCGTTATTGCTTTCAATAATTTCAATTACTTATTACCCCACTTCCAACTACTTACTGCTTACCACTTACCACTTACCGCTTGCTGCTTACCGCTATTTTACTGATTCAACAGTTTATACAGTTCATTCAAGTCCGGTGACAAAATTATTTCGGTTCTTCGATTATCTGCACGTTGTTCCGCGGTGTCATTGGCTTTCAATGGGTGAAATTCACCTTTACCGGAAGCTGTGATACGACGTGAATCAAAGCCATCATTATTCGTCAGAATTCGTACAATTGAAGTTGCACGGGCCGTACTCAAATCCCAGTTATCTTTAAATAGTTTTGTTCTGATAGGAACATTATCAGTATGACCTTCAATCATTACTGCAATATCTTTGGTGCTGTTCAATACCAGTGCCAACGATTTAAGTGCCGTAATACCCTGAGGGTTTACCACATCGCTGCCCGATTTGAAAAGCAGTTTTTCCTGAAGCGAAACGTAAACACTACCATCCTTGATGTATACCGACAATTCATCGGTTTTATATTTCATCAATGCATCTGAAATGGTATTTTTCAGTTTACTCATCACATCTCTTTGTGCCTGCATCATGTTTTGAAGTACTTTTAATCTGTTTGCCTGTTCGGCAATAGTCATCTTTGAAGCCGAAGAAAGTGCATTCAGATCGCCTGTTACCGAAGCATTTTCACTTTGCAGCGCCGATTTATCAGCACGGAGTTTTTCTACCAGATTCGTACATGAACTTAGTTGCGTGTGCGTATCCGAACTGTCTTTTTGCAATTGATCTACATGATAACGTGATGCTACCAGTTTTTTACCTGGTCCGCACGAAGTCAACAATACACAAAGGATGAGCATTGAGAAGGAAAGAATGTAATTAGTTTTTTTCATTTTTGTTCGTTTTAAATGTTATCACAAAGTACCACAATTTCAAGAATCTGTGTGTTACATAACTTTATGAATTACTTGTAAGATTCACACATTTATTCCTATTGCCGTCTTTGCAACAAAAACTATTTAAAATAATTGCTGTCACTATTGGTCTTGCTGAATTGATTTTTTACCTTTGGAACAAAAATAATACAAACAACAATATTCGTTTTTATGCCAACACATTTACCCGAAGAATCCGAAAGCAGCAACCTGTATATAAAAAATGCAGATAGCGATGATATGGGAATACTTCAATCAATTTGCAATAGCTGGACCGATAAGTCATTAATGGAAGGAGAAGAGTTTCCCTCCGACTATCTGAGTAAGTGTCTTAGCATTGGAGATTTGCCTCCGATAAAAAAGCCACTGAAAGCAAATTACAGAATTAAAGTTATTGGCAATAAGAAAAGTAACGATATTATTGGTTTTTTTGAAATATACCACGGATATCCTTCACCTTCGGTTTTATGGATCAGCATGTTTGTTATTAGTAGTAATAGTCAACATGTCGGTTATGGAGGCGAGATTATTGAACTATTGAGTCGCAAAGCGAAAGAAAGCGGATATGCGGGTATAGGAATAGGTGTTCATCTTAAAAACTGGAAAGGACTTCGGTTCTGGACGCAAAACGGATTTGATAAAGTAACGGGGATTTCGGGAGATAAAGAATATGCCACCGATAAGTTTTCGGTTATCAAACTTCAGAAAATACTTTGAGGCCAAACCGCAACTTATAGGCTATACGAAACGACACGGAAAAACCACTATTTTTTTATTTCCTACAGCACATTATAAAATACAGACCGATGAAAAGAAAATCTCTGCTACTATACGTCTTCTTACTTTGCGGACTGGTTTCATGCAGCAGCTCCAATAAATCGACCGCAACAGTTCAGACTTTTGAAAAAACAGACAGTTGTAAGTCAGATCCGAAAAACAGCTACGAAGTATATATGCCTGCCAGAAAAAATGCAGCCGACAAATTACCACTGCTGGTAATTATTGACGCACATGGCAAGGGAAAGTTTGCATTGGATAAATTCAGGCAGGCTGCCAGACAATATCCGGCAATACTTGTTGCTTCTGATTTGATTAAAAACGGCTTTGATGGTTTTGAGGCTGCTATACAAACGCTGATTGAGGATGTTCGTCAAAAATATCCGGTTAGTGAAACGGTTTACCTGACAGGTTTTTCGGGAGGTGCACGCATGGCACTGGGTTATGCACTCACACATCAGACAAATGGTTTAATTATGTGTGGAGCCTTAGCCAGTCCGGATCAGATTCAGGCAGTTCATTGTCCGGTTATCTCCATATCGGGGACAGACGATTTTAATTTTATGGAAACTGCGCAATACCTGTTTAATGATCAGTCAACACCTGCCAATCTGAAAATAGAACTCACCAATGCTTCTCACAACTGGCCTGATAGTGTTTTGTTGGCCAACACCTGGGGTTTTCTATCCATGTCGGGTAAAACAGTGGGCACTCCTTCCCTACCCCGGCCTGAATTTAAAATTTATTGTCAGCATCAGCAAGCAAGAATCAATCTATTACGGCAGCAGGGAGATTATCTGAAAGCAACAGTCCTTGCTCGCAATATGACTTCGACGATACCATTTAATACCGATAAAACCTTTGCTGCCACTTATCAGGCGCTCAGTACAAATGCCTCTTATATCAATCAGATGAAGCAGCTGCAAAAATGCCTGGAACTTGAAAGCAGTATGCGCCAACCGTATATAGAGGATTTTCAAACTAAAGATACGCTGTGGTGGAAAAAGGAGATCGACACAACAAACGAAAAGATTAAAACAGAGCAAAACACCTACACCAACGATATGTACCGGAGAATAAAAGGTTTCTGGGGCATTGCCTGTTACTCGCTTTGCAAACAGGCCATCAACCAACAAAATGTGGAAGTGCTGAATAAGGTTCTGGCAATTTATCGCATGGTGGAACCTGAAAACCCGGACATGTTTTACTTTTCAGCTTTCTCTCCTTATTGGGCAGGAAATAACGAAATCACTCTTTCCAAACTGAAACAAGCACTGAAAGTCGGTTTCTCCGACCAGAATCAACTAAAAAATAATTTTCCCGAAACCATCAGAAAGCAACTGTAGTAAGTTGATTATAGTTGATAGTTGATAGTTGATAGTTGAAGGTTGAAAGTTCAAAGTTCAAAGTGGATAGTTGAAAGTTCGCAGTTGATAGTTGATAGTTGATAGTTAAAGGTTAAGAGTGTGCGATCATTAATAACTTATAATTCATAATTCATAATTCATAATTAACCATTTATCATTAACCATTTATCATTAACCATTTATCATTATTATCTACCAACTTATCGGAAAATAGTCTTTCAGAAACTGTCCGCTCCAGTGTTTACCGGTATTGATGCCATCAATAAACGGATCGCACACACGGGCAGCCCCATCTACTATATCCAGCGGTGGTTGAAAGTCGTGCACTTCCTGTTTATGTTTGGATAATTCTGCCGGATCTTCGTCGGTCACCCAACCCGTGTCTACAGCATTCATAAAGATGCCATCTTTAGCCAGATCGCTTGCCGAAGTATGGGTCAGCATATTTAATGCTGCTTTCGCCATATTGGTATGCGGATGACGGTCAATTTTATTGAAAGTATGAAACTTACCTTCCATAGCCGACACATTGACAATATGTTTCTTTCCCGTATAATCTTTCCGCATCAGGGCTATTAAGCGGTTACAAAGTATAAAAGGTGCTATAGAATTCACGAGCTGTACTTCCATCATTTCTACCGGTTCTATCTGCCCCAGTTTCAGTCGCCAGCTGTTGGTTTTCCGAAGATCCACCTGTTGAAGATCCACATCCAGCTTTCCTTCCGGAAAAAGTTCCACCGCTTCGTTGGAGTTATCAAAGCTATAAGGTATCTGCGACAGTTGTGCCGACGATTTAATACCTATCCCGGGAGTACGTACATTCCATCGGGTAGTCATAGGTGTATTGGCATCTGTATCCGAACCTGCTCCGCTAAACGAATCCAGTTGCGCTATACATTCATGATGATGTTGCAGCAGCAATTGCACATCAGCCGAATGCGCATGAAAAGGCAGCGACTCATTGGTCATCAGGTGAGCATAAAAGCCGGCAGGTCTTCTCACGGTTTGTGCGGCATTGTTTATCAGAATGTCAAGTCGTTCGTACTTATTTTCCACATAGCTGGCAAACAGTTCCACACTGGGAATATGCCTCAGATCAAGTCCGTAAATATGCAACCGGTGACTCCACTCTGCAAAATCCTTTTCTTTGGCAAAGCGTATGGCCGAATCGGCAGGAAAACGGGTAGTAGCAATAACCGATGCTCCCGAACGCAACATCATCAGCGTAGTATGGTAGCCTATTTTTAATCGTGAACCAGTAATAAGAGCTACCTGCCCTGTCATGTCGCAACGTTGAAAACGTTTGGCATAATTCAAATCGCCACACTCGGTACACATCGAATCGTAAAAATGATGTATTTCGGTATAACGTTTTTTGCAGACGTAACAGTTCTGTTCGGAAGTAAGAAAATGTTTGCCTTCGGTGGCAGCCGACTCCGGTAAAGATATTTGTTCCGGAGCCTGAAATACACTTGCCAAACGGGCACTGCGAATGCTGGATGCAGCACGGGCTTTGCGGTTAATATCGGAGAGTTCTTGCTTTTTAGCTACTTTGAGTCCTTTATTGCGTTTTTTCAGTTCCGCTCTGTCGGGACGACTTATTTGTCCCGCAACCTTCATCAGTTTTATTCGTTGTTCTTCCGACAGGTGAACCAGCTGATCACCATTGTCGAGTAAATGCTCTAAAACCGAGATGCAATTATCTATCTCACTTGTATTTAATTTCTCCTTTTCTTCTTCGTTACGCTCCATGAATTCCCTGTTTGACATAAGCTGCAAAGGTAATAGTGTTGAGACAATTTTCAATGCCTATTTTTCGGCTATTTCTACAAAGCCTCTTTTTTGTAAACACAAGTTTCGAAAACAGCACAAATAAACGCAATCTTATTTATGTCTCCTCTCGCTGTTTACAGACCCTGTCTCCGAAAACTTATGTCATTGATACGGATTTGCGCGCTCATAAAATTTCTCTTACTTCCTGTTTTGTATATAATTGATTATTCCAATTACATCATCACCGCCCAACCCATTGTCGTGTGCAGCCTGGTAGGTTTCAATAAGCGATTTCGACAATGGAAAATTTGCACCTGCATGCTGCGCCAACAAAATATCCTTCAGCATAAGGTCGAGGGCAAAAGCCGGAGCAAAGTTGTTGTCGAGTAAAAGCGGAGTTTTTACTTTGGTGGCACCGCTTCCACAAGCACTACTGTTGATAATACCTAATATCTCATTGCGGTCTATACCTAGTTTGTCGGACAACAGAACTGTTTCGGCCAAACCCTGATAAATCAGCGAAAGAAAATAGTTGACACAAAGCTTTGCTGCAAGTCCTTTCCCGTTTTCACCTAAATGGCGGATAGATTTTCCCATTTTTTCGAGGTATATCAAAGCACGATTAAAATCCCGATCGTCTCCACCCACCATGATGGTCAATGTTCCTTCGGTGGCAGGTTGCGTACTTCCGGCTACAGGTGCGTCAATGAGTCGTGCTCCTTTTGCTTTCAGGGCATCGGCATTAGCCTGACTTACTTGCGGCGAAATAGTACTCATGTCCACAAACAGTTTCCCTTGTACATCGAGAGACAAAATTTCGTCATACACTGCTTTTACCGACGCATCATTTGTAAGCATCGTAAACACCACATCGCTGTTTGCTATCAATGCACTGATGGATGAACTAACCATAGATGCTTCTACAAAATCATGAGCCTTTTCGGCTGTACGATTATATACCGTAAGCGGAAAACCTGCTTTTTCCAGATTTTTAGCCATGGGATGTCCCATATTGCCCAACCCTATAAATCCTAGCTTTTCAATATTCATATTATGAGTAAATTAAATTGAATAATACCTGATGAATGAATCAGCACAAAATTAATGGTCTTGTAACAACGGGAATAGACAACTGCGGTTAAATAACCGCAGCAATATGTTATTTTATATAGGAAGATCAACAAATCTTATTTAATTGCCTGCGGCTGAAGATTCTTTTGTATAAATACCAGCCTGAATGAAAAAATGAATGCAACTCTCCCACCCCCGGTAAACTATCCTGTTTATGAAAATTGGTGTCATTGCTGTTATTGGTATAAATAATTGAAACTATATAATGTCGTATTTCCGAATTCTTCCGCTTTCGTGCAAATTTGTGCAATTAGCCTCACTGACCGTTGGTTCGTGGTTTAATGGTTATTTAAAACCACAAATTGCACGAATTCTCACAAATTTATTCGAGAAATATTTGGTGGAAATATCAATTGTCACAAATGAATATACGACATTTAATTGTTCGTCCTACTTACTACAAAAAAATGCCACTGGATTAACTAAAACAGACTACAATACGCTTTTTTAATCAAAAATCAAAAACAAACACAAATATTGTTGGTGAGATTAATTTCATTTTGTATTTTTGAACTGTAAAAATTTATATTACTCCTGATAAAAAACAATCTATGAAAGAAAACGACTTAAGACTACTGCTATCTATCGACGACAGAGTAATTGCTGAAGATATACAGGCTACGCTGGAAGAATATGAAATCTACACAATGTTAGTCTCCGACAATCCCGCCTCTTCTGTTCTCGGTAGCTATACGGGATTAAACCCTATAGAAACCGTAGAGATTCAAATAAATAAAGATGACTATCAACGGGCTGTTGAAATACTGAACAATAGCGACTTTAAAGAATTGCTGAATTAATATTTAACAGGAAGTAAGCAATGCTACGCTATTAAAAGCCTCCTGAACCCAAAGTTTACTTGTCAGAATCAGAATTTACAGAATTCTAAAATTTACAGAATAGGGAAATAAACAAGATTGTCTATGGAAAAGGACAAGTTGACATTTGATATAATAGGGTGTGCTTTGAAAGTGCATAATACGCTAGGCAATGGTTTCCAAGAGGTAATCTATCAACGTTGTTTAGCTATTGAACTACAGCGTGCAGGAATAGAGTTTGCCAGAGAAGTAGACCAAAACATTTATTACGAAGGTATATATGTTGGAACACGTCGAGCCGATTTTGTGGTCGACAACAAGGTAATTGTTGAATTAAAAGCATTGGTCAATCTGGAAGATGTACATTTAGCACAAGCAAAAAACTATGTTGTGGCTTATCAATTTGAAAAAGGTTTATTGATAAACTTTGGAGCTAAGAGCTTACAGTATAAATTAATATTCAATCCAAGGTTTAATTCTGGAAATTCTAAGATTCTGTAAATTCTGATTCAGATAATTTAGGAGCATTGGCAACTCACGTCTATTTTACTTGTCGGAATCAGAATTTACAGAATTATAGAATTCACAGAATAGAAAAAAACGAACAAGATTGTCTATCGAAAAAGACAAGTTGACATTTGATATAATAGGGTGTACAGTAAAACCCCATATCTTATTTTAAAGTTTTCTGTTTTTCAAATATCATAAAACTCCTGGGCGATTCAGGTATACTTGCGTATAAATTTTCTATTTCAAATTTTGAAACAGAAATCATTTTAAAAGGTAATTCTGATGATAAATATTGATTTCTCCAAGCCGGAGTCAATTTAATTCTATCATTAATAACTTCATAATAAAATGTATCTTTTATGGAACTGCCAACTTCCGACTGAATCATTATGTTTCCATTAAGGAATTCTAATTGAGAACGATTTTTAACCGGTGATATTTCTATAAATAATCCATCTGGTAAAATTAAATTATCATCTTTCTTATTACAAGAGCTCAGGATGATGATAATTGTCAGTCCGATAAAAATTAATCTTGCCATAATTATCAATTTTCAATTGATTTACAAATAATAAAATTAGTAGTTGTTTTCCTACTATTATTTTTAGTATTAGACGGAGATAATGAAACAAACGTTGCATTACTCCCTCCTCTTCCTTTCCAAACAAGGTGCAGAAAGGAAACTAAAATGACATCTTGAAAAAGATGCATTGCAAACTTGTACCAACCGAAGATTTTCTATTTCTTTAAAAAAAATACGTCGTGTGTAATTTTTTCGGCATTTCTGCGACTAAGGTTGAAAACAAGAGTAATTTGCAGACCATTTCGAGGTAAAATTGAAAGGATCCTATACCAAAATCCTGTAAATACTCCAATAATTAAAATTTCATGGAAGATCAAAAGAAACAATTTGTACATCTTATAGAGCAGAACAAAGCTCTAATTTATAAGTTTTGCTACATGTATGCCAATGAAACAGAAACTCCGGATGATCTGTTTCAGGAAGTAGTTATCAATTTATGGAAAGGCTATCCTGATTTCAGAGGCGAAAGCAAAATTCAGACATGGATGTATCGTATTTCGTTGAATACCTGCATTACTTTTTTGCGAAAATCGGGTAAAAGACCAAAAACGCAAGTACTGACTGATGAGCAACTGGAATACACCGAGAGTGGCGACATGACGCCTATCAGAGAGTTGTACACCCTTATCAATAAATTGAATGCTTTTGAAAAAGCGATTATTCTGCTTTATCTCGAAGACCGATCGTACGACGAAATTGCTCAGATAGTGGGGATAACCAAAAGCAATGTGGGAGTTCGCATTAATAGGATCAAAGAAAAATTATCTCAAATGACAAACAATCAAAAAAAATAACCAGTATGGAAATAGATGAAATAAAATCAATCTGGACTGATATGAATGCCAGACTTGAAAAAAGCGAATCACTAAACAAAAAAATACTAAATGAGATTATGGACAACAGACACCAAACAGCTAAAGAGAAGCTAATGAAATATGAAGTGAGATACCTGATTTTAAGCGCAGCATTTTCACTGATCACTCCATTTTATTATTATGGCGGCATTTTTTCGCTGGTAGGATGTATTATGTTTGCCGGACTATTTGTTCTTGCAGCACTTTGGCAGGTATATAAAATAGTATTATTACGAAAAATGAAGATGGATGTAGTTTCGACCACTGAATTACTTCAGAAATCATTAAAATTCAAAATCATTACACGGCTGCGAACAATTATCGGCTTATCATTAATGATTCCGTTTTTTGCCATATTATTAATGACTAATCCTCAATTAATAAAACCGGCAATTCTGACCGGAATGGGTGTTGGACTGGTTGTAGGATTGATTATTGGGCTGACTGATTACTTCAGAAATCAAAAAGACATTGATAAACTGATCAACTGCTACAAAGACATACACGAACTTAAGTACGAAGTCGAATAACTCTACAACGACCTATATTGCCGTGAATATCTTTAGTGGTAGTATGACTTCAGGTCATACTACCACTTTCTTTTTTATGAAGCCCTTCACGTTAATATTTTTATAAGCGGCAATAATTGTAGCGCGAAAGCTCTATATTTGTGGAAAATAAATCGTGATGACTAAAAATAGGCAATCCGCTCAGCCTCTTACTTTTTATGCGATGCAATTAATTCGCGCAACAGCAAAAAAGAATCGGAAACTCGACCCCCAAACCCCCAAAGGGGGGCTTAAGAGTGAGAAAAGAATTATTTGTGGAAATTATAGAAAATGTTTCAAAGAAGATGTCTTTAAGCCCCCATTTGGGGGTTTGGGGGGTCAGAATAGAATAAGTATTTTAATTTCCCATTGAGGGGCTGGTCAAAATAAAAAATAATCTTTATGGATTCAAAGAAGAAATATAACTCACCATTTTTCCCTGCATGGAAAACAGCAGATCCATCAGTTTATCCTCATTTGAAAAATGATAGAAAACGATTATTAAAAAATATGACACCAGCTGAAACAGTATTATGGGAGTATCTAAAAAGTAATAAATTGGGAGTCAGATTTCGTCGTCAACATGTTATAGCTAATTTTATTCCTGATTTTGTAGCTTTATCTTGTAAACTGATAATTGAGGTAGATGGCGAAATACACGATTTTCAAAAGGAATATGACGAAGACCGAACTTATTTATTAAATGAAAGAGGTTTTCGTGTTATTAGATTCAAAAATGAAGAAGTGCTGAATAATATTGAAAAAGTGATTGAGAAAATAAAAGAGAATCTAATTTGACCCACTGCTCCCGCGCGAATTGCATCGCGGAATAAAACAAATAATTCAGAAATACCACATGAATTCGTGTGGCAGCAATAGGGAATAGCATACTCGACCCCCAACCCCCCAAATGGGGGCTTAAGAGTGAGAAAAGAATTATTTGTGGAAATTATAGAAAATGTTTCAAAGAAGATGTCTTTAAGCCCCCATTTGGGGGGTTGGGGGTCAGAATAGAATAAGTATTTTAATTTCTACGCTTCCGCGCGAATTGCATTGCGGAATAAAACAGATAAAAAATTTAGAAGTCATTTCAATACGGTTGCATTAATTTGCGTATTTTAGTCATTTGTGCTCTAAAAAAGCTTTTGATACAGCTTGCTTTTTCGCATCCCACCACTCACGTTAATCTTTTTATTAGCGGCAACAATTGTAGCGCGAAAGCTCTATATTTGTGGAAAATAAATCGTGATGACTAAAAATATGCAATCCGCTCAGCCTCTTACTTTTTATGCTGTGGAGGTTGACTCTGCTTTACCCAAAAAGTTTATGGGTGATGTGAAAGCCGGTTTTCCATCGCCTGCCGGTGATTTTTTAAACGAGATTATTGATCTCAATAAATACGTTACACAACATCCGGCTGCTACTTTTTATGCCCGGGCCAATGGGGTATCGATGGAGGGTGACATACATGATGGCGACTTATTGGTGGTCGATAAAAGTATAACTCCCACCAACGGTAAAATAGCCATTTGTTATATCGACGGAGAGTTTACTGTAAAACGGATTAAGATAGATGCGGAAGGCATTTGGCTGATGCCAACCAACGAACGGTTTAAACCAATACTTGTCACGGAGTCGAACGATTTACGCATTTGGGGAGTGGTAACCTATGTTATAAAACAAGTATAAGAATTACTGGGCAGAAGAAAACACCACAAAAGTCACAAAAGTCACACAAAAGTTTTTATTCCATAAGAACTTAGCTTTTGTTTTCTTGAAAACTTATGCAATGTATAGCTTAAAATTTTCTTTATCGGCTTTTGTGAATCTTTTGTGCCTTTTGTGGTAAATCATTTTTAATTTTTCATTTATCATAACATGTACGCACTGATTGATTGTAATAACTTTTATGCTTCGTGCGAGCGGGTGTTTAATCCTTCGCTTGTGGGCAAACCGGTTGTTATTCTGTCGAACAACGATGGTTGTGTTATTGCACGCAGTAACGAAGCCAAAGCGGTGGGGGTGCCTATGGGTGCTCCGGCGTTTGAATACAGATACCTTTTCGAACGGCAGGGTGTGGCTGTGTTCTCGGCTAACTTTGCCCTGTATGGCGATATGAGTAAACGTGTGATGACTATCCTTTCGGATTATGCGCCTGTTCAGGAAATATACAGCATCGACGAATGTTTTCTGGATTTATCGAATATGCCGGTAGACTTGCGCGAACACGGATTAAAGATGCGCAAACAGGTGTTGCAGTGGACAGGTATCCCCGTGTCGGTGGGTATTGGCCCTACCAAAGCCCTGGCTAAAGTAGCCAACCGCATTGCCAAAAAGTTTACCGAACGTACGGGAGGAAGTTACGTTATCGACACCGAAGAAAAACGGATAAATGCTCTGAAATGGTTAGCCGTGGAAGATGTCTGGGGTATTGGCCGACGCAATGCCAAGAAACTGCATGCCCGCGGGGTAAAAACAGCTTATGACTTTAGCCTCTTGAGCAGATCGTTGGTGATGAATACCATGACCATTGTAGGAGCACGCCTGCAGGATGAATTGAATGGTATACCCATGTTGGAAATGGAACCCATGGAACTGAAACAAAGTATAGCCACCACCCGTACATTCGAAAACGAATACTGGAAATACGATGAAGTAAAAGAGCGGGTATGCACCTTTGCCGTAAGCTGTGCCCAAAAACTAAGGCAACAACATTCGCTCTGTACCAAAGTGGAAGTTTTTATACAGTCCAGCCGTTTTCGGGAAGGAGATGCACAATATGCCAGCAGTGTTGTGGTAAAACTGCCCTTCCCCACTTCGTCCAGCATTGAGATAGTCAATTTTGCCGTACAGGGTCTGGATATCATCTTCAAAAGAGACATCGGTTATAAAAGAGCCGGAGTTGTGCTGATGGAATTTGTACCCGACAATGAATATCAGCCATCCTTGTTTTTCAATAGCGATCCGAAACATGCCCGACTGATGCAGGCTGTGGATAAACTGAATGATAAATACGGAACAAAAGTGCGTTTGGCTGCTATGGATAAAAGAACGCACAAAATGCATCAGGAAAAACTATCTCCCCAATACACCACCAACCTAAAGGATATAATTCAGGTAAAATTATAATGGTAGTTTATATCTTGCAGCCTCTCCTCGTTTGCAACGAAAAAGCCATTAGTCTTAGTTTTTTTTACGGAGAAATGAAATTTTATCCCTCCGCCTTTTGTTAGAAACAAAAAAACACAAACCCCTCGTTGAAAACAAAGGGCAGAAGGATGAATGAATGTATCTATTTATCTGAAACAATCTATTGTAATACAAAAGCATACATTTCAAAAAGCTAATCAAAAACACTTCTTATTTGCCTACATCACTTGTTAAACAGTCTCCAATAATTCAAAAATGGTATGGACTTTTGCCGCAACAGTGTGGACTTTTACTCCAACAGTACGGACTTTTGCCGCAACAGTATGGACTTTTACTCTAACAGTATGGACTTTTGTTTCAACAGTACGGACTTTTACTCCAACAGTGTGGACTTTTGCTTCAACAGTATGGACTTTTACTCCAACAGTATGGACTTTTAGAGTAAAAGTCCACACTATTTTTCCAAAAGTCCTTACCATTTTCTTTAAAGTGTTATTTTTTAAGACTAAAAACAGCAAAAATAATGTTCTGATAAGAGTTATAGAGCCTCCCCCTCGTTTGCAACCAAGCAGACAATTGGTCTTAGGTTTTTAAACGGAGAAATGAAATTTTATTCCTCCGTTTCTTGTTAGAAACAACAAACCACGAAAGTGATTGTATCAAAAGCACGCAAATAACACAAATTTTCGCAAATAAGATTTGTAAACTAGAATATTATTTGTTGAATTTCAATTCAATAATATTGCGTCAATTTGCTTATTTTGTGTAATTTGCGTTCTAAAAAGACTTTTGAGACAGCCTCCAGAAGGCACTTCACCCGAACTGAACTGGAGCGAAGAAGTAAGCAGTTATGTGATGTAAAACCGGATGCTGTGGCAGAGATGACATTTACCAAAAAAGAACAATGCCATTATCGGTTGAGTGATAATGGCATTGTTGCATTTTTATCTATCAATCATTTTAGCGCTGGCTGCCTGATATCTGTCGCCCTGTAGACTAATTTTGGAGGCAGCTTCTTCGATTAATTGTAAATCGTCGGAAGTTAGTTTTACCGCCACCGATCCGATGTTTTCGTTGAATCGTTCCGGTTTGGTAGTACCCGGAATAGGTACAATCCACGGTTTCTGTGCCAACAACCATGCAAGTGCAACCTGTGCAGGAGTAGCTTCCTTTTGGGTAGCAATATCCGTAAGCAAATCAACCAGTTTCTGATTGGCCAAACGGTTTTCCAGCGAAAGACGGGGAACTGTATTTCTGAAATCGGTAGCAACAAAAGTTGTTTCGGCAGTCATTTTACCTGTCAGAAAACCTTTACCCAGTGGACTGAAAGGAACAAAACCGATTCCAAGTTCTTCGAGCGTAGGCATTATTTCAGCTTCCGGCTCACGCCAGAAAAGCGAATACTCACTCTGAAGAGCTGTTACAGGTTGTATGGCATGTGCTTTCCGAATGTTTTTCACGCCGGCTTCGGACAATCCGAAATGTTTTACTTTGCCTTCCTGAATTAGCTCTTTTACGGTTCCGGCCACCTCTTCAATCGGTACGTTCGGATCGACGCGGTGTTGATAAAGCAGATCGATAGATTCAACTCTCAAGCGTTTCAACGAAGCTTCCACTACTTTTCTGATATGTTCGGGGCGACTGTTTAGTCCTCCGGCTATTCCTCCTACATCAAAACCGAATTTGGTAGCTATTGCCACTTTGTTTCTAAACGGTGCCAATGCTTCGCCTACCAGTTCTTCGTTGGTATAAGGCCCGTATACTTCAGCAGTATCAAAAAAAGTAACGCCACTTTCCACCGCTTTGCGTATCAACGCAATCATTTCTGATTTATCGGCAACAGTGCCGTAACCAAAACTCATTCCCATGCAGCCCAGTCCTAAAGCCGAAACTTCGAGCCCACTGCTACCTAATTTTCTTGTTTCCATATTGTGTAAATCTAATTATTTAAAGCTGTAGTCTATTTATAAAATAGCATCGTTTTTATATTGGGGTTTTACCCCAAACCCACTTCATTTTTTGGCTTGAACCAAAAAACGAAGCAAAAAAGTTCAAGACTATGCCCGCTTCACTCGAAAAACTGGCGGTCGGAAAGCTAAAATCCCCAAATTCCTCCCTCTGGTCGTCAAACAGTGGGTATTTTTGCGCTTTCCTTCCTTGTTTTTCGGCTCACCGGACAAGGTCGGTCCTTGTCAAGTAAAATGATAAAACATATAAGCGTTGCTATACATTGAATTGGCTAATTAATGCGCTGCAGGTTATTTTATCCAATTAATAATATCATTGTCAGCTTTACTGACCTTAGAGCCACGAATGGCTAAGCCTGACTTCACTTTGGCATTTGGACAAAGTGTTTGGATATCCCGTTCGCTCTGCCCTAAACCACTTCCTTCGTGCGTGCAAAAAGGAATAATCGTTTTTCCTGAAAAATTATACGACTCCAAAAACGTAAACACTGCCATGGGAAAAGTACCCCACCAGTTGGGATAACCTAAATAGATTTTATCGTACGCATCCATGTTTTCTACAGTTGTAGTTAACTCCGGACGGACATCTTCCCTCTTCTCGTTCGCAGCTACCTTTGTAGTCTCGGTATAATCTTTCGGGTAAATTTTTACCGTATCTATTTCAAACAGATCGCCACCGGTTATTTTTTGTATTTTCGTTGCAACTACTTGCGTGTTTCCAACCGGAAGATTGATTATGTTTCCGCCCACATAGTTTTGTCCTTTGCGCGAATAGTAAGCAATCAGACTCTTTGAATTTGCCATTTTTATTCTTCTAAATTAATTGTTGTCTGGTAAACTTATAAATGAAACTTTGTTAGAGATCTATCACTTAGTTATAAATAACAATCAACACTTTACGTTTAGTATATGGGGTCGGTCGGCAGCTTAGCCGCCAACCGACACCATATACTACAAATTGAATGTAATAATTTGTCATGCTGAGCGAAGCGAAGAATCTACTATTCTTTACGGGACAATTATTCTTCTAAATTAAATCTCGAGTTTTCGCTCACCCAACCACTTGACCATTGCCGGATCGCGATGATCAAAAAACAAACTTTTTCCGGTATCAAGAGTTGCAATGGCCTCCATTTCTTCGGCACTTAGTTGAAAGTCAAAAATATTGAAATTTTCAACAATACGTTCTTTACGTACCGACTTTGGAATAACCACAACACCCCGTTGTGTCAACCAACGAAGAATAATCTGTGCAATGGATTTGTTGTGCTTCTGACCCATTGCAGCCAAAAGTTCATTTTTGAAAATATCATTCCGTCCTTCGGCAAAAGGCCCCCACGATTCGATTTGAACTTTATTCTCTGCTAAAAACTTTTGAGTTTCTACATGCTGATTGAAAGGATGAGTTTCTATCTGATTGACAGCCGGAACAACCTCATTGAACACGATCAGGTCCATTACCCGGTCCGGCTGAAAATTGCTGATACCGATGGCTCTTATTTTTCCTTCTTGGTACAATTCTTCCATTGCACGCCAGGCACCGTGTACATCGCCATAAGGTTGATGTATCAGATACAAATCCAGATAATCCAGCTCCAGATTTTTCAATGATTTTTCGAAAGCCTTTTTAGCTCTCTCATAGCTCACATCCTGTACCCATAGTTTGGTCGTGATAAAGAGTTCTTCTCTTGCTACTCCACCTTTTTTGATGGCTTTCCCAACTGCTTGCTCATTACCATAAGCCGCAGCAGTGTCAATGAGCCGGTATCCGGCATTAATAGCATCAAGAACACTTGTTTCACATTCATTGGCATCGGTTACCTGATAAACGCCGAATCCTAAAAGAGGCATTTCAACCCCATTATTCAATATTACTTTCTGCATAATTTTATCGGTTTGCTTGCTTGTGGAGCTTTTTATCAATCCAACAGCCTGTGTAAATTATAATTTGTTGTATTCCTCATCCGTAACAGGATTCAACCACTCCGTGGTAGCACCTTCTGTAGGTACACTGACGGCTATGTGACTGAACCAACTATCTTTTGTTGCACCATGCCAATGGCTTACTCCGGCAGGAATGTTTACCACATCGCCGGGCTGTAATGTCCGGGGTGTTTTACCATCTTCCTGATACCAACCTATTCCTGCAATACAATAAAGTATCTGACCTCCTTTGTGATGAATATGCCAGTTGTTTCTACACCCCGGCTCAAAAGTTACATTGGCCGAAAAAACACCTTCCTGAGTTAGTACTGCCAAATAACTCTGACCTGTAAAAAACTGTGCGTATGCGTCATTCTTCTCCCCCAAAGGAAATAATTGTTTGAAATCGTTCATTTTGTATTGTTGTTTTAATTCATTGTTCAATATTCCTTTTTGTATCTTGCCTGAATATTATTTTTTCAATGAAGCCATATCAATTACAAAACGATATTTTACATCGCCTTTTTCCAGACGCTCAAATGCTTCATTGACCTGTTGAATATTGATTAATTCAATATCGGCAGTAATATTGTGTCTGGCACAGAAATCGAGCATCTCCTGAGTTTCGGCAATGCCTCCAATATTAGAACCAGAAAAACTGTGACGACCACTTACAAGACTGAAAGCATTTACTTCAAGCGATTCGGGTGGTAATCCGACCAATACCACACTACCATCAGGTCTGAGCAGATTCAGATACATGTTTACATCGTGTTTGGCCGAAACGGTATCAATGATAATGTCCATCTTTCTGAAATAACTCTTCATCTGCTCATCATCTTTTGACAACACAGCTGCATCAGCTCCCAAACGTTTGGCATCTTCTACTTTCGATGGCGAGGTGGTAAATACCACTACTTCAGCACCCATTGCTTTCGCTATTTTGATAGCCAAATGACCTAATCCACCAATACCCAAAACACCTACTCTTTTACCCGGACCAGCATGCCAATGAACCAAAGGAGAATATACGGTAATACCTGCACACAAAAGTGGAGCAGCACCAGCCAGGTCAAGTGTTTCGGGAACATGCAACACATATTTCTCGTTGCAAACATAGGTTTCTGAAAAACCACCAAGAGTAGCTCCTCCTAGATATTTGTCCGGACTATTGAAAGAGAATGTAACTCCGTTATCGCAAAACTGCTCCAGATCGTCTTCACAATATTCGCATTTCCCGCAGGAGTCCACAATGCAACCTACTGCCGAAAGATCCCCTACTTTAAATTTTGTAACGTGTGCTCCAACTGCTGTAACCCGACCTACAATTTCATGCCCGGGGACTATGGGCCACATGGTATGTCCGAAATCATTTTTAATCTGGTGTAAGTCGGAATGGCAAATTCCGCAATAGAGGATTTCCATTTCTACATCATGATGTTGGAGTTCTCTTCTTTTAATATCCATGACATGAAGCGGATTATCAACGGCTTCTTTACCAAATGCTTTTACTATTTTTGTATCCATAACCAGTTAGTTTTAAATTGTTATTAGTACTATATTCTACTTGTAATTTCCTGATACAAAATTAAAACAAAAGCCGCAGTGAATGGTTTTCCCTGCGGCTCAAATAGCTTTGCTTATTGGCTCATTTTATCGGCTTGGTGCCACCCCAAATTGCTTTTTGTAAGCACTGGAAAAATGCGACAGATTTTTAAAACCAACTTCGAGATACACATCCGATATTTTCCGGTTCTCGTTTTGTATTTTGTCTGAAGCAACATTCAATCGCTTTTCGATAATCCATTTTTGCGGTGAAAGTGTACTGACTTTTTTGAAATCACGTTTAAATGCTGCCAGACTCCTACCGGTAAATCCGGCGATCTGTTCCACCGATAGATCATACATGTAATTCTGCTCCAGAAAATCGAGAATATCAATTTTCCAGGGCTCGGTAAAATCAAACAAAGCCGGATAAAAACGCTTGTCAATGTTTAATAATGTATACACGCCTTCCTGCAATTTTAATTGTACCAATTCTTTGCTAGGTACTTGATCGGAGTTAAAATAAGGCTTCATTGCATGAAACAAACTTTCAACATCGGGTGTTGCAGGCAGCTTGATCACGCTTGACTTTTGTTTATCCACTTCCAGTGGAAGCTCTTTTTTATCAATAGTCTGATAAAAGCTTCGCAGAAAATCTCGCTTAAAGATGAGAAAAATAGCCTGAAACTGTTCTTCACCTACCGGCTGTTTGGTCAGGCTCACACGATTGTCTTTACGAAGAAAAACACACTCCCCTTTTTTTGCAACTATCTTGGTTTTATTTTCATCCAATATCATTTCACCGGAATAAATATATGCCAACATATGGTCGTGAATCATTTGCGAACAGCTTATTTCATTGTTGAAATAATAACTGAAAAAAATATTGTGATAGTTGAACCGTAGAGATTCTGTTTTGTCACCAATCATAGGATTATTTTATTTAATGATTTTCATTTTTTTCAACCAGGTTTCTATTCGATCATCGGAATTATGTGCCGAACTACCACGAATAGCTAAGCCTTCAAAGATATGCGATTTGGGACACATCTTTTTCAGGTCTTCTACACTTCGTCCCAGTTCGCTACCTTCGTGCGTACAAAAAGGGATAATCGTTTTTCCTGAAAAATTATATTGAGATAAAAAAACTTTCACGGCCTGCGGATAAGTGCCCCACCAGTTTGGGTAACCTATAAAAATGACCTCATACTGATTGATGTTTTTTAATTTGCTTTTAAGTTCCGGTCGGTAATCAGCTTTTTGTTCCCGTTTAGCCTGGTCAACCACAGTGTTGTAATCACCCGGATAAGGTTTTACAGTTTGTATTTCGAAGGACTCACCATCAACCTTCTTACAAATATCATAAGCTACAGCTCTGGTATTACCACTGTGCGAAAAATAAGCTACCAGAATCTTTTGAACTGGTGCCGCTTTTTGAGCTTGTACATTGAACGCTATAGCACACAATGCAATCTGAAGATAAAGAAATTTTGTTTTCATGGGTTTGCTTTTATTTTTTAGATAGTTATCGCATAGCTTATCTGTGATAACTATTATCTTATAACTATTATCTTGTAACTATCACCTTGTAACTGTTATCTCGTAACTATTACCTTATAACTATCATCTCATAACTATCACCTTGTAACTGTTATCTCGTAACTATAATCTCGTAACTATCACCTTGTAACTATCACCTTGTAACTATCACCTTGTAACTATCATCTTGTAACTGTTATCTCGTAACTATCACCTTGTAACTGTTATCTCGTAACTCGTAACTATTACTTTATAACTATTCTCTCATAACTAATATCTTGTAACTCGTAACTATTACCTCGTAACTATTACCCCTTTATTCCGGTATAACATCATTCAGACAATTAAGCGCATTTAATGTTCGTGGATATCCGATATAAGGCAAAAGCTGAGTTGTAACATCAATCAACCGTTGTTTGTCGTTACCTACTTTTACATTTCCACGGATATGTCCTTTCACCTGCGACTCCACGCCACCCATACTTATCAACATGGAGTAAGTCAACAATTCCCTTGTCTTTACATCAAGTCCATTCCGGGTGAGGTAATCGCCAAAGCAATTGTCTGACAAAAACAGTTGAATATGCAGCTGATTTTTTGGTGACTGTTCGTATAGTTTATCAATCATTTCGCCGAAAATATCCTTTTGCAATGCCAGTCCTTTATCCAACCGGTTTTCACGGTTAGTGGTAGATTGCCCCTCCAAAGGTAACATAATATTACGTTCTTTAAAAATGTCATTCGTAGTATAAATAAAATCAATCACTTTTTCCATACCAACATAAGGTACAGCCTGGTACAGAATTTCTTTTACTTCAACCGCGGTTATACCAACATTCAGCGTAGCATTTACAAACATCTTATATTCGGTAAGAGCCTGACTGGCTATATTAGATGCCAGAATTACCATAACACGGGTTTTGGTATCCAGATTACTGACACCGATAACTTCATCAAAAGCCCAGTTGTCGAAAATTTCAATCAGTTCCGGGTCGGTTTCTTTAGCTTTCGATTTGTAATCGGGCCACAGTTCTTCGTGGTTTTGGATAGCAGCTTTCGTTAGATTTGTTCTTTGAATGTTCATTTTCATCACTGTTTTGGTTATTTGTTCTTTTTTGTACACTGCAAAATTAAAGATAAAGTAGCTTTGTTTGGTTTTCTCTACAGCTCAAAGAACTTTGTTGAAAAGCTCACATATTGCAAACAAAACCTCAAACAGATTATTTGCTTAAAGCACGATATCGAATTAAGGCTTGCCTAGAAAGATTAATCCATCACTTTTAGTAAAAAAGTAATGGATTATGTGGCATACATAGCATTTACCAAAAAAGAACAATGCCATTATCGGTTAAGTGATAATGGCATTGTTGCATCAATAAAAAATAGCCTGAGTTAGTACAGGTATTATGCTGTAGGAATCAATACGGATGGTTGGGCGTGGTGATGCGAATCAATTTTGCATTGACAAATTCATAAATACCTGCAGGAGATTGTTCGCGTCCATAACCCGAATTTTTAGTTCCCCCAAAAGGTAGTTCAGGTGCAATACCTGTTGTATGATTGATATATACCATACCGGTATCTATCCGTCGTGCTACTTCCACCGCTTTGTCGATGTCTGTACCAAAAACAGTTCCACCCAAACCATATTCCGTATCATTGGCCAATTCAACAGCTTCATCAATATTCTTAACGGCATAAATACATAAAACTGGTCCAAATATTTCGTCGGAATAAGCCAACATTCCTTTTTTAATGTCCGTAAGAATAGTAGGTTGCATAAATGCCCCAACACGATCAATACGTTTACCACCCAACACAAGTCTTGCACCCTGCTGAACAGTGGTTTCTACTTGTTTGAGAACCTCTTCAACAGCCTGTTCGCTACTCAAAGGCGCTAATTGTGTTTTCGGATCGAGCGGATCGCCCACCACTATGTTTTCATATATGGCTTTTGCTTTTTTGATAAACTCGTCAACAACAGATTCCATTACAATGATTCGCTTGGGAGACACACATACCTGACCGGCATTCCAAAGTCGACCAAATGCAGCGGTTTCAATGGCTTTGTCCAGATCGGCATCTTCAAGAACGATAAAGGCATCGCTACCTCCAAGCTCAAGCGTTGATTTTTTCACATATTTACCGGCCATAGATGCAAAACTGGATCCGGCAGGTTCACTACCGGTCAGGGACACACCTTTTATTCTTGGGTCTGCTACTAACTCAGAGATTTTGGATCCACGAACAAATAAATTGGTATAAACACCCTTGGGTGCTCCTGCCTCTGTAAATATTTGTTCCATCACTTGCGCTGCCTGAGGAACATTGGATGCATGCTTTAGTAAAAAGGTATTACCTGCCATGATATTAGGAGCGGCAGAACGTGTAATCTGATAAAATGGAAAATTCCAGGGTTGTACACTTAACAATACACCAATAGGTTCATAACTCAGAAATGCTTTGCCTTCCGGTGTTTCAAGCGGAGCATCTGCCAGAAACTTTTCGCCATTATTTGCATAGTAATCAAAAATACCGGCACACAGCTCTACTTCACCAACGCCTTCGCGCTGTAGTTTTCCCATTTCGATAGAACAGATCTTTCCTAATTCTTCTTTGCGTGACCGCAGTATATTTGCAACATTGTGGAGTAATGTTGCTCTTTCTTTAAATGAAGTTTTTCTCCATGTTTTAAAAGCTGCATTTGCATTTGAAACAATTGCTTCTACTTGGGGAGCAGTCATTTCATCAAATTCTTTTTCTACCAGATTGGTAGTCGGATTCGTTGTTTTGATGCTTGACATAATTTTATATTTTAGATATTATTGAATTTGATGGTAGTTATAAGTAAATAGTTAAAACAAATAGTCATACACATTCTATATTATAGTGAGTTATTTTTCCGTAGGGTATAAACAAGGTAAAATGTGAATGTTCCCGATAGATCGGGACAAGCTCTACGGACAATAAACAGGCATATCTATTTATTCTGCGGATATATAAGTCCTACGGACTATTTTTTCAACTACTGATTTGCATTATTACATAAGTAATAGAACGAATATAATGTCTCATTTTAATTTTTCAAAGACAATACTATTCAACATTCCCTTTAGGGGCTTGGGGCGGAAAACAGGATTGAAATCCGCCCCTAAATTCCCTAAAGGGGACTTAAAATTACAACCGTATCGTCTAACTGTTTTTCTGAAGAATACGACATTATTTAATTCCTATTACTTATATACTGCTTTTCCCAGATAAATTCTAGTTTAGCTGGAAATCAAACTCCTTAGAGTCGCCGTTCTAATAACATTAACTACCTGGATTTGTTCGGGTCCTCCACCTCCAGGTTCTATTTTTTGTATTTGTTTAAACATTGCGTTATAATGCACCCGTAGAGACAAGGCATGTTTGTAAAGACAAGGTATGTTTGTAGATCGTAGAGACAAGGCATGTTCGTAGATCGTAGAGACAAGGCATGCCTTGTCTCTACATATTGAATAACAGAAAAGAGGATGCCCTTTAGGAACATCCTCTCTCTTTTTCGTAACAACAAATTAATCGTTGATAGTTGGTTGTAACTTGTTTGCTTCTTAAATTTCTACAACAAGGTATTTAGATACACTCCAGAATTTCGAAGCATTGAGAATTTCAATGGTGATTTTCTTGTCGGCACCAATAGTCAGTTTATAACTGCTTTGAGGGTGCAATGATAGAATCTTAGCCTTTTTACTGTTAGTAGGTATAGACGAAATATTTCGTAAGTCAACCTTCGTAAAGTTTTGCAAATCGAAATCGGTAGCCATTACTTTCTTGGCTTGGAAAAGTCCACCGCCCGAAATAATTTTTGCTTCTTTAAGTTTTTTGGTGGTAGCCACGCAATACCATACGGTATTCAGATTAGCATCCTGACCTTGAATAGTAGATTTTTGTTGTTCAATGGCAGTTTGTTGTTCTGCAATATTCTTGCTCTGAACATCTACAGTAGAGCTAAGCTCGGTGATTTTAATGTTTTTCTGATCAAGTTCTGTCTGCAACGATTTAATCTGAGCAGTTTTTTCATCCATCTCGGCTTGCAAACGTTTGATTGTTTCAGCCAACATACTGTTCGCTTTTCCTTTTTTAGACGACAAACGTTGTAACTCCGCAATTTTTGCTTTGTTTTGTTCCATGCTCTCTTTGATAGCCTTCATCTGAGCGGCTATCACTTCCCTTTTGTTGGCGCTTTTACCTTCTACCCCCTTGAGGTTAACCTGCATCTGTTTTTGATTCTGACTGATTTCCGAGAATCCGGCTTCAATATCATTCAACACAGCAAGTGTTTGGTTGTAATTAGAATCCAGAGCCTGCTTCACCTGTTCCAGTGAGTCGCGCTGAGCAACAGCAGCTTTGTACTTTCCTGAATTTTCAACACACGATGCCGAAAGAAATACGACTGCTGCAATCACAGCATAAAATCTGATTGTTTTCATCTTTTTTTTGAGTTTAATGGTTTGTTATTTATATTAAGTGTTACAAGAGTCATACCAAAATGATAACACATTAATAACGTATAATTTATATTTTTGTTTTATGTGGAATAATGTAACAGTATGCGGAAAAGAGCCATCAGTTCTTAATTGTAAATGATCAATGATTAGTGATTAGTGATAAATGATTAGTGATTAGTATTTAGCGGCTACAGCAAGTAACTCTTAATCAGAACTCAGAATCAGAATTTATCACCTCATCACGATATCATCTAATTATCATATTACCACATCAACACATCAACATATCATCACATCAACATATCAACATATCAACACATCACCATATCATCACATCATTAAAACGGATATCCAATAGCTATATTCAATATTAGATTATTTGCTCTCCAGTTACCGCTACCAAAGTTTATCTCATTGATTACCCAACGGTGATTATCAGCCAACCAGGGTTTACGCAATGGCATAGCCAAATCGAAACGAAGAACAAAAAATGACACATCAGCCCGCAAACCGAAACCGGCACCTACAGCCAGTTCATTCATAAAAGTGGAGAATGCAAAAGGAGTTCCCAGTGTTGAAGAGTTTGATTTCTGCAACCACACATTTCCGGCATCAACAAATAAAGCACCTTTTATAAATTTATAAATGCCAAACCGGTATTCGCCATTCATCTCCAGTTTTATATCACCACCAAGTTGCAGAAATTCAGTTGTGTTGTTACCCTGATGATACGTTCCCGGTCCGAGTGAATTGATCTGGAAAGCACGGATACTATTGGGACCGCCACTAAAAAACTGTTTGTTGTAAGGCAAAACAGATGAATTACCATAAGCATCAGCCACTCCGGCAAAAAAGCGAAAGGCCAGTTTGTCATTCTCTTTAAAATTGAGATAAACACGGTTATCGATACTAAACTTTGCATATTGCGAATAAACAGAGCCTATTATCTTTGACGGATTTGAAGGTGTCGGTCTCTCACCGGCTATCAGTTCTGCTAACGAAAGTACATTACCTGCCGTTTCGGCAAAGAAGTGGAAATAATACTGTAACTGCTTTCCCAGTACAGACTGTTCGTTGTAGGTAAATGCATAATTGGCACCCACTATAAACTGTTCTTCATAGCTTTTTTTCAGAAAACTATTATTGTTCAGCATGGCTGTAAAAACATCCGACTTGTTAGTCACAGATGTATAGCTAATGTTCACCGGATTAAATTCATGCTCTACCCTGAAACTATTTTTCCACTTAAACCCATACGTAAACTGAAGCGTATTCATATTGAAGTACCCTACCCTTTTCAAAAAATTGTAAGAAAGAGAAAAATTGGTTTTCGGAATATATACACTGTTGGAAGGGCTGATTTTGAAAGGGACCAGAAATTTAGGAAACGTAAGTTCCAGTTGCGGATTAAAAGCATAGGAAAATGAGTTTTTGTTTGCTCCGCTAAACTGTGCTTCAAATGATCCGGCCGTGGTCAGCTTTAATAGCTCAGCTCCTTTAAAAGCATTTCGGTTAGACACACTCAGATTCATACGAGGCCCCATATAGTTATTCGATTTGACAACCAAATCAAGCTCAGCCTGAAAAGTATGAACCGGTAGAGGCGTTAGTAATATATTGGCATCAAAATAACCCGAAGCCGTAGTATCGCTTTCGGTAAACTTTACCTGCACAAACTTAAAGTTGCCCATCGACATCAGTCTGTTCAAAGTAATGGTATGATTTTCGCGGGAATAAACCTCGCCTTTTCGCAAATAAACAGACCTCAAAATTACATTGGGGTGGATAAGCATATCTGCCTCTTTGCCCATGAAAACCGCAGTTTGAAACTGTAGGGTATCCTTTGTGCTATCGCGCACAGCATCTCTCAATGAATAGTTCTGATCGATAAAGACACTCTTAATCCGAAACATTGTCAGCGCATTATCCGGAATGCTATCTTTCAAAGTCACTTTAAAAGATATAGTCTGATTTACATTCGAAGTATCGGCTTTAAACAACAAATAATCGGGATTAAAATAGAAGTATCCCCTGTTTTTCAACATCGCATCAATGCGCAAACGTTCAGCCTTCAATTTATCCAGACTATAATCCTGCTCGGCATATATAAGCGAATTATTTTTATCGGAAAGAATTAAATGACTCAAACTATCATCCGAAATGTCGTACGTGACTTCTTTAACCTTATAAGGTTTATGAATATGAGTGGTGTATACAACGCTGGCAGTATGCTTCTTTTCGATAATTTTGTACTCCGTATGACTATTGAAAATACCCATATTAAACAGTTTGGCATCAATAGCAGCAGACGTAACTCCGGGGTTGGTATTGGTCATCAACACCGGTGCTTCTCCGGTTTTCTTCATCCACTTTTTAAATTTACTCTTAGGCTTTTCGCCGGCAGACATGTACAACCACAGTTGCGGATGCATACCCAAAAAGCTACTATTGGGTTTGGGGCGAACAGAAGCCAACGCAGCAGCTTTAATTTGTCTTTTGTTTATTTTCTCCGTCGACTCCAACTTTATTTGCGCACCGCTGTAAAGCTTTGCTCCTGCCGGCAGACGCTTTGTACCACTACAGGAAAAAAGGAGAAGACAAAGAAGGAGCATGAAAAAAGAACCCCGAACCCTCAAAAGAGGGTTTGAGAAGACCCCCGAAAGAGGGAAAACCCCTAACCCCTGAAGGGGAACTGAGTTACTTTCGTCTCCTATGTAGTTGTTCTTATTCATGGTCTTTTATAGTTTTTCTTTAGCAGTTGGCGGTTTTATTTCTTTCGTCGCTTTAGGTGTAGCAGTCCTTCGACTATTCTTTTTAGGTGCTGTAAAAAATTCTTTCCATTTATTGAAATCGCGTACATAAATTACACCACCACCGGTTTCCACTATTTGTCCTTCAATGGCACCATCGTATAAATTATGTCTGAACCCTTTCAGGCGATACCTCCCGTCTTTGGTCAGTTTATACTCGATAGCTATATCACCGGTAATTTCGCTTGTCGAATTTTGTTTTGCTTTTTCCCCTTCAATATCCACTGATCCTCCAAGCTGAACGGTGAGTCGCTGATTAAAGAGCTCTTTTTTCAATCCTATTTCCACTTGTGTTCTTCCCTGAGCCTCTCCCGATTGATAATCATTGTACGACTGAACATCAAAGTTCAGCGACATGCCCGGTATAAATTTGGAACTCAACTGATTTAATTGTGCAGATAATAAATTGCCGATGGTTGAACGAACCAGGGTTGAAGTCGGATCTATTTCTGTTTGTAAAGGATTTTCCTGTACAAACCGTCCCAATACCAATAAAGCAAATACCTGTTTGTTCAACGACGACGGATCAGCATTCAGCATTATCAGCTTTTGATTCACAGCTCCGCTCATAATTCCTTTATCTTCCGGTTTAAGTTGTATCTCAAAACTGATTTCGGGTTTTAATATCGGACCACGCAGTTTCAACATTACCAGAAACGGATACATTTGTTTATATCCTCCCTGATCAACAGCACTCAGTCCTGCCATCTGATCGGCCACCAAATCATACGGAGCTGCACGAACCGTATAACTGGCATTAATATTTACATCCGCATCCAACGGATCGCCATTCCAGGTGATCGTACTTCCGGAAATGATACTGAACTTTCGTTTAATAACCGATTCTATCGAAATCAGATAACTTCCGTTATCCAGATTATAAGCACCGGTCAGAGTCATCTTTCCACTTCTGTCCATAGCAAAGCTTAATGCAGCATCCCCTCTTACCACCAATGAATCGGACGAGGTCGGATCCATCAATAAACGGAGTGTGGCTTCCTTATCTACCTCCACAATGGATGAAAGATCAAATCCGCTGAACCCTGACTTTTTAATCACTTTTTTATCCGTGTGGTATAATATCGAATTACTGTTTTGTTTGGTGTTGAATTCCACCACATCTTCGCCTTTATCCGTAGTGACTTTATCTTCGGGAACTGCAAAGGTAAAGTTAGACCCTTTTTTCATTTTCAACTTTGCATTCACTACCGGCAAAGACATTGGGCCATTTACATCTATTCGACTATCAATTAACATCCGACCATAAAACTCTTTGTTGTTTTTCACCGTAGTATTGAAAAGCAAAAAATCTCTGGTATCAACATGCAATCCGAAAATATAATCGGTAAAACGCTTCATCTTAATGTTACCGTCAATAACCGCTTTATGCTGGTTGACATCCCACATGGTAAACTTATCAAAATAGATTCCATCTTTTTCCAGACGGACTGTTTCATGTTTCAATTCATAGCGGTTATTAAAGTAGGCGGGATTTAAAAATGCATTGTTGAAAGTCAGTTGTCCGGTAATGTCCGGCGCAGCAGTATTGCCGGCTACCAGAAAGTTTCCGCTTACAGTTCCCGATGCTTCTTTTACTTGTCCCATCGAAAAAGCTTCCACCGTTTTCATCGATAACGATTGAATATCTGCTTTTATATTAAGCGAATTATTCCCGGCGTTGGGCAAAAAGTAACCGCTTGCTGTCAGATTATTGTCAGTTCCCGATAGTTTGGCTGTAATATCAAACCGCTGGGTAGTGGGATTGTCTGCTTTCAACGAAAGGTTGCCAATGGGAACATTCCTTACAAACAGGTTCTTTATATCAGCATCGGCAACGATTCCATAGGAGTTGTTCACTCGTTTCAGCAATACATTTCCATCCGCATTTCCTTTGACCAGGCTACTGTCTTTCTCCACAATGCGGGAAATATCCTCCAGCCTGAAATTCTTGATAGCAATATTCAAATCGTCATTAAACTTATCGTGCACCGAAGCTATATTCAGATGACTCTGATCATTACTCAGAAACAGGTTATGAACCTTAAAGCCTGACTTTCCGAACTCAACATAATTATCCGGAGCTATATTCCAACGATTATTCATAATATAAAACTGGTTGGGATCCAGTGTCAGTTTATAGTCTGATTTATCGGTGATCAGCTGCGACTTTATTACCAGCCTTTTATTTTTATCTTTGTCGATAGAAGATAAATTAGCCGACAACTTATTGTTTGCCAGCTGTCCTTCAAACAGTAAGTTTGCAAAGTTGATTTGAGAGTTTGCAATACCCGCACCAGACACACGGTAATTCAATGCTGTAGAATCGGAATTTACATTCAAAGCCAGATCGTTTATTTCTGTTGACCCATATAAAATTCGTTTTACGGTAGCATTCAGGTTCAGACTGTTCTTTTTACTATCAAAACTTCCCGTTATAATGCCCGGTTCAAATTCGGTCAGTTGGGGTAAAAGCACTTCATACAGAATAGGGTGATTATAGACCTGTAGTTCAAAATTAAAATCAGAAGGTTTTGTTTGTTTTGTTTCCGGTTTCACACCCGGAAAAAGGAAATAATGACTGATAAAGTGAGTCAGCTGCGTGGGAAGTGCTGTGAGTGCCACAGCGCCATTATATTTAAAATCAAGCAATGCACTTTTTAAATTGAACTCACTTTTATCGGGTTTATTGATTGATGACATTGAAACAGAATCGAGCACATATTTTTTCCCATTCTGAGTCAGAATAAGGTTACTTATTCCGGCTTTTCCATTCAGGTTATTTATTGTGTTACCCGTTAAGTCGGCTGTTGCATCCAATCCTATTCGCAAATCCTTTTTACTGAAATTGAGCTTTTGCAAATCAACTCCCTGTACATTTAAATGAAAGTTGTATTTTTCCTGATTGGGAGTCAGATTCACCAACCCATCAAAATCCAACACCGCATTCTTATCATTCAGATTTACCTTACCGGTAAATTCCCGTCCATGAGCTGTTCCATCCACAACCAGATTGTGATACACATACTGATTCAGATAGATATCCGACACATTGGCTTTGATTTGTGCTGTCAGCGTTTCCGGTTTCAGTCCGTATCCATCCACATGTGCAGTCAGGGTTACCGGGCCATACATGGTTTTATTTTTCAGCAGACTCCCCAGATCGAAATTACTGATGTCTGCACTAGCACTGAAATTTTCCTTCGCATCAATCGTGGCAAGCATACTGGCATTACCAAAACTACTACTCAGTCCCATACCTGCCTGAAAAGATTTGAGTTTTCCTTCAAAATTCAACAACACAATCATTTCTTCGGGAAGAGTGATCGTAGATGGAATGGATTTACCGGCCATCATCATAATATCCTGACGACCCGAAATCAATTTCAGATTGGGAAAAACATAATAAGCTGTTTGTGCACGGGGTAACCCCTGAATACTGAAATCGGTTTCTAATCGGGTATTTACACCGGTTTCGATCAGAATGTTTTTCCCTTTCAGGTTATTGATTCGTCCGTGTATCCGACCGGAAGCAGTAGTAATGGTATTCTTGTTTTGGAAAAAAGACTGTGCACTAAGCTTCGGACTAAAATACAGAATATCGGAGTTTTTGAGAATTAGCTTTTTCAGATTAATATCCAGCATCAACATGGGAAGCGAGTTCTTCAACGATTGCAATGAAGCATAACGCAAACTTACATCACCTTCTATAGAAGAACTTGCCGTATTGGCTTTAAGCTTTTTGACTCCGATAGAATGGGAATCCATCGTGAAATCGGTCTCGAAATTATTGAGTCTGAAGTAATTTTGATCAATGGCACTAAACTGATCAATTCTGGCTCGCATTACAGTAGGAGAATAGTAAAGCTTATATGCTGTCAGTCGGATATGTTTATAATTCAGGTGCGAAACATCAAAAGCATTTTTGATATGAGGTTTATTACTTACATTGTACGATAAGGAATTATTGTCCAGGCTCACATGCTTCACATTTACTTTCCAATCGGATGAAGCAGACAATTTAGCACTTTTGGGTACGGCATGTGTGTCAACCGGTAACTCTGTTGTCAGGTATTGAATGTCGCTTTCGGACAAGCTAATCATATCCGACAATATCAGTTCTTTCTGCAAGTCGACAGACCCTCCTTTTAATTCAAACTGCTTGATACCCGCATAAACTGATTGCTTGTGTACGGCATCTTTCAGGGTGAGGGTTGAATTATTGATCCGAATCTTATTTGCCAGAATATGAGGCAAGATACCCTTAGACTTCGTGCTTGATTTTTTTTGAGAAGCAGTGAGTATTACCCCGGCTTGTAGTTTTTCAACCAGCAGATCATCTATTCCGTAAATGGATTTAGGCAAATTCAGTTCATCCACCTTTAACCTGAGCTTTCCGAGTAATGCCGATACATTGGTTCCGCCGTATTCATCGTCGTATCGAAGACGGATGTTTTCAAGCTTTACCTTGTCAACGCTGAATGTCCATTTAGAAGGTGTTTTGGGTTTAGCAGTGCTCTGTTTGGTAGTATCGGCAAAAGCCCTTATCAGAAAATTGTAATTGAAGAGCGAATCCGTTCTTGTGCTGTACACATTCAGGTTCAGGTCCTGCAATGCTATATCATTGATATTAATCTTACTAAACAGCAGATTATAAAGCGAAAGGTTCACTTTTATTTTACCGGCATAGATCAGAGTGTCTTTCTTTAAATCCTCGAGATACAGTCCTTCCACAACCACCGATTTAGGAAAAGAGATGCTTAGGTTTTTTATTTCAACACGCGTATGGGTTTTGTCGCTCACAAAACTGGTGGCGGCATGAACAAGCTTATTTTGTACTGCAGGAATTTGAATAAGGCCGGCAACGAGGAGGAATAAAAGCACGAAAATAGCTACCACACACAGGATGGCTTTCAGCATTTTCTTCAAAACAGGAAGTGCTTTATTCATATTGATTTTTAATTATTTCGAAATAATGCTCCGGTATTTTTATTATAAACCAGTGAACACTAATCATTATATACGAGTTTATTCGTAAATACCCAATTTATTTCGGAGCAGAATCAGTTCATTCTGCATCGTTTCTATTCGCTGTAACAAATGGTTGATGGTTTCAATACCTTCGAGATTAATATCCAGCTCATAATACAACCGAATAAATTTTTCCAACTGCTTAAGTTGCTCCGTATGAATAAACCATTCCCTTTCAATTGTTGTGATTTCTATCAATCCCGTTTGTTTCAATGAAGTGATAAATGAAAGCTCAACGTCATGTTTGACGCAGAATTCATCGATTGCTATTAAATTTTCTGTTTGCATGGTATTTCTGTTGTCTATTGTCTATCGTCCATTGTGACTTATTTATCATTAATCACTAACCATTGATCATTAACCGTTAACCATTTATCATTAATCACTATTTCTCAGTTCTTCAAACAGTTTCTTCTGTTTCTCCGTCAGATTCGTTGGTATTTTAATGGAGTAGGTCACTTGTAAATCGCCAAACTGTCCTTCGTTTTTATACGCAGGAAATCCTTTGCCTTTCAATTTTACTTTCGTTCCGTTTTGGATTTCGGGTTTTACCTTCAGTTTTACTTTTCCGTCCAGCGTATCGATGGTTATTTCACCACCTAATACAGCAGTGTATATATCCAGGTCAACGGTAAGGTATAAATTATTCCCCAACCGTTTTATGTCAGGATGATTAGCAACAGAAAAGGTAATGTATAAATCACCATTGGGACCACCGTTTGCTCCAGGGCCACCATGTCCGGCTATTTTGATAATCTGTCCGTTTTCAACTCCGGCAGGAATAGTTATCCGGATATTATTTCCATTTACAGTCAGCGTTTGTTTGTGGGTTTTGTAAGCATCAATCAGTTCCAGATGAATTTCTGTCGTATAATCTTCGCCCCGGTATTTTACTTGTCGTCCCCGACCCGACCGGCTGCCACCAAACATAGACTCAAAGAAATCGGAGAAATCACCGGCAGATTGTCCACCGGAAAAACCACCTCCACTTCGCGAACCAGATGATTGCGACTGTTGCTGCTGTTGTTTTTCAAATTCATCAGCATGTTGCCAATCCTTTCCATACTGATCGTATTTCTTACGTTTATCCGGATCACTTAAAACCTCATTAGCCTCATTTATCTGCTGAAAATTAGTTTTAGCATCTTCATTATTCGGATTCAAATCAGGATGATATTTGCGTGCCAGTTTCCGGTAAGCATCTTTTACATCTTTAGCCGATGCTGATTTGGTTAGCCCTAATATCTTATAATAATCTACGAAATTCATAAATAAATATTTATCAGGATTATTGAACCTATTTGAATCGATAAAGCCAAATACAAGGATTAATCATCCCTCACTTTCTGCATTAAACTAATACCCGAAATAAAGAGTAGCAGCCCAAGTATGCAGTAAATGACTATTTCCATAAAAGAATGAGTACTCTCCGACAGATTAATAAACAGAACTGTAGCATAAATAAAACTGCCAATCCCAAGTACAGCAAGTACAACTCCAAAAAGTCTTTTTATGTCCATCATTTTCTAAGCTCTGTGATAAAAAAACACACAACTACAAAAGTAAGCCATCTTCGATAGACTTATGTTACACAATTATAAAAAAGAGTTACAAAATTCATATTGTTTTTATTCTGATCTTTGCAAAGGTCTCCGGATACTTTTCATTAATGAAGTCTATCAGTTTCTCCCTTATCTCTGTTCGTAAATCCCAGTTTCTTGATGAATCGGAACTACTTACAAGAATTCTGATTTCTTTATACTGTTCTGTAACCTTAGTGACCTGCACATTTACAACCCGCTTATCCCAGTTTGGGTTGTCTTGTAATATTTCCGGTAAGACAGTACGAATACTTTCAACCGGGAAACTATAATCGACATATATAAATACAGTACCGATAATGTCGGCAGCTGAGCGTGTCCAGTTCTGAAAAGGTTTTTCAAGAAACCAGCTTATCGGAAGTACCAACCGTCGTTCATCCCATATTTTTACTACTACATAAGTTAAGGTTATTTCTTCTATTTTTCCCCATTCTCCTTCCACTACCACTACATCATCGAGTCGTATGGGCTGTGTTATGGCTATTTGAATGCCTGCAAGTATCAGGCCAATGCTTTTTTGAGCAGCAAATCCAACAATTATTCCGATTATTCCGGCCGAAGTGAGTAAACTTACCCCAATGGTTCGTGCCTGTTCAAAAGTCAACAGACTGACGGAAATAGCCACAATGACAATGATGGAAGTAGCTATAGCTTTAAATACTTTTATTTGCGTCAGCGTTTTGCGCGCCTTTAAGTTGTCGGAAACCTTAATGTCGAGCTTGTGTAATAAATAATATTCTCCGGCTTTAATAAACTGCAACGAGATCCAGCTAACTGAGAATATAATTAAAAGCGTGTTGACATGCTCTAAATAGGGAAATACAGACAGAGATGAAAGAAAGAGCCGTGCAAATATTTTGAACAGAATCCAGTAAATCAACCAAAGTGCAGGTATTTTAAACAACTCTACTGCCTGATTACTCAATACTCTGTTGGAACGAAGAACTCTTCGTTTGAAGAGTAAAAACAAGAATCGATAAACAAAGTACACAAGCACCAGAATAGCCTGAAACGAAACTGTGGCAATCAGGAGTCTTAATGTGTCTTCATTTAAGTATTCTTTCATAAATGTTCTTTCAAGTTACGAGTTACAAGATTATAGTTACGAGTCGGTAGTGTGTAGTTAGTAGTTAGTAGTCGGTAGTCGGTAATAAATTAGAGTGTTTTTAATACCACATCCAAAAAACAAATTATTAAACAGCGTTTATAGAAAAAGTACAAAAACAACCGGATTAGTTGCCCATAGCTAATCTGCCTGCCTTTGTACTCAATAACATTCTAAATAGCAAGAAAGTTGAGTTATTTGTAATTCGGATAATCGGTATATCCTTTTTCGTCGGATGTATAAAACAAATCCGTTTTCAGGGTTTGCGATAAAGGCAGGTTGTTTTTCATTCTTTCCACTAAATCGGGATTGTTGATAAACGGACGACCAAAAGCAATCAAATCAGCTTTTCCACTTATTATATCAGCTTCGGCGCGTTCTTTATCATATCCTCCCGAAAGGATAAGCGAGTTTTTAAAACGGGTACGGATAATTGCTTTTATTTCGGCTGGAACTTCGGGAGCGCCCATTGCCGAATGATCTACCAGATGCAAATAAGCTATTCCCAACTTGTTCAGTTCTTCCGACAGATAGGTATAAGTTTCGTTTATTTCGGCATAAGGAGGCATATCATTGGCGACACCGTAAGGTGATAAGCGAACAGCTGTTTTTTCTTTCCCAATCGTTGCAGCCACCCCATTCACCACTTCAAGCACAAAACGACAACGGTTTTCGATACTTCCACCATATTTATCGGTGCGAATATTACTGATTGGAGACAGAAACTGCTCTAACAAATAACCATTGGCAGCATGAAGTTCCACACCATCAAAACCGGCTTCAATAGCGTGTGATGCTGATGCGAAATATTCTGTCAGGGTGAGTAACAGGTCTTCATCATTCATTGACTTTGGAATGGGGAAATCCTGCATTTGTTGCGAGTCCGTCCACATTTGTCCGGAAGCCTTTACGGCCGAAGGAGCAATGATTTGTGCACCTTCAGGTAAATTAAGGGCATGACTTATTCTGCCTGTATGCATCAGTTGAAGAAATATCTTTCCACCGGCTCTATGAACTGCCGATGTGGTTTTTTCCCAACCTTCCATTTGCATTTTACTGTAACATCCCGGAATACGTGAATAACCCAATCCATTGGGCGATGGGGCTGTTCCCTCGGTAATAATCAATCCGGCACTTGCCCGTTGACTATAATATTCAGCCATCAATGCATTCGGCACATTATCAATAGCACGACTCCTCGTCATAGGTGCCATTATAATCTTATTCTTCAATTCCAGGTCACCTAACTTTGCAGGTTCAAACAATTTATAGTCTTCCATTAGTTCAATGTGCGCTAAGTAAATAGTTACATGAGTATCTATCTGTATATATTCAATACAACAGCTAGATTATGGTAACAAAAGTAAGCACTGTACCTGCCCGGGAAGTTACATAAATTCTGGAAAATGTTACATAATTCCCACTTTGTAAATTGACGATTTTTGATTGACGAGTTACGATTGGTGAGTGATGAGTGTTAGTCCAGCACTTCATTTTTGCAAATGGACAGACATAGACAAAGAAAGTTATTTCTTATACGGAATTTCATAAAACGGCTTATCCATTGCAAAATCAATGGATAGCTGATCAATAACTATTCCGGTTTGATTGACGTATAACCGGATAGTATGTTTTCCTCCCTTTTGCAAATCCGATTTTAGTTTTGTGATCTGGCAATTCCGAAGGATATTCTTTTTCCATTGTTCACTTCTTCCTCGTGTATTAATAGAAAAATACTGAACCTTATTCTTGTCAATCTGTATACCTAACTGATGATCGAACTTATTGGCGTGACAGGGTAAAGTACGGACATTTAATTCGAACGGACCAGCCTGTTGTGCTTCAAAACTATATTCAATATAAGGTTGCTGCTCCCGGGTAAAAGAATGATTACTAAACGGACTAAGTGTAATGGCGTTATTACTGTAACCTAAGCCTTTTATTGTTTTCCAGTTATAGTTTTCAAAAACTTTCAGCCCTGTATATTCATCAGCCTGAATACATAGTATCTGTTTATTTTTAGTAGCAACAGATTTATTTACCACATTGCTATCTGTCTTTATCAGCTCAGCCCTATTGAACACAGTTAGTTCGCGGGGATTCATCGACATCATATTTTTCCATTTACCCGAACTCAGGGTATCGTTGTAGAAGCGTGTCAGGCTTACAATCTCCTGATAAGCATTTTCTGACAGTTGCATATATTCCTTCCGCTTTAGCGGATCTGTTGTTTCGCTGGCCAATTGGGCATATAAGAACTTCCAGTTCATCAAAGCCGCTCCTTTTACGGGATATTCCACCAACTGAAACCAGGCATTCATTTTGTCACCGGGTACCGATTTTTTCAATTTATCTAGCTCTGTGTAGAGTTCTTTATATAAGCTGATTCTTCGTTGCAACTCATTTCCATTGGTAGCCTGATTAAATTCCGTAAGCTTTACATTGGTTTTAGGCTCTACCCCACTCCATCCCATAAACTCAGGTTTACGAAGCATGGCCAACCGATAGTATTCCATCATCAACCGGCTTACATCAGTAGCAATACTTCCGGTAAACTCCCGTGCTGCCCAGGCATAAAGATGTTGGTCGATATTATCATTATTCACGGCATGAATATTCCATGCCAGATCGAGAAAAAGCTCGGTATTGTATTCTGCCGGTTTTATATCACCCACATTGACAATCCATATTTTTTGTGCTCCATTTGCATAAGCCTTAGACATTTCGTAATAGATCAGCCCGGGCTGCGTGGTGCTTAACCACAAATAATCATGTGGAGAACCCCAATAGCTTAGGTGATAATAAACACCACTTCCTCCCGATCGCTTTTGTTCTTCTGCGTTGCTCAACCTCCGGATATAACCATAATTGTCGTCACACCACATAAGGGTAACATTATCGGGCACTTTTAGTCCCAGGTCATACAAATCAAGCACCTCTTTGTACAGCACCATCGTTTGCGCTATGGAGTCTGAGGATTTATGCAAGGTATTACTAAGTATCTTTTGCTGAGTTAGCAGAATATCTTCCAGCATGTGCATCTTTTCGGTATTGTTTTTACCTCCCTGCATATTCCCATCGTGTACACCACGCATGCCCAGTGTGAAGATATTTTCAGTATTGGGTAAGTTGGATATGCGGCTCTGCCAGTAATTACAGATAGCCTCTTTATTCGTAAAATAATTAAAAGCACCAGACTTACTTTCGTCCCATTCGCTTACATTGTTTCGATGCATAGGTTCGCAATGTGATGTTCCCACAATGATATGATATTTATCAGCCATCAGGCTATTGGCAGGATTACTGAAAAATGCTTTGGTACAAGGATGCATAGCAGGCCAGATAGTATTAGCCTTTAAACGCAACAAGAGCTGGAATACTTTTTCGTAAGTTTTTGGGCCTATGTCACCCATCTCGGGTTCCAGCGTTTTTGCTGCCCAGGGCTGTAGTCCCCAATCCTCATCATTCAAAAAGATGCCCCGGTATTGCACCGAAGGATGTTGGGCAATACCTCCTTCTTCTATTTCAAGACTAAGATTTTTCCGGGTCAGAGGTTTTACATCAGCCCACCATTTCCAGGGTGAAATGCCTAAGCGCTTAGACACTTCAAATATACCATATACAGTACCACGCACATCACTACCCGAAATAAGCAGATTTTCACCAAAGCTATTGATATAAAAACTTTCCCATGTCCCTTTTAGATTTTCCAGTTGAGCCGGATTAATTGACTTTATTAGTGCATCCGTGAATTCTCCCACATATATGCCGGACTTGGGCTGAATAACATTCGTTCGTTGTATTGCCGGTCTATTTCCCGTAATAGTTTCAATGTCATCGGCCAGATCATTCACAGCCCATACCACTAAAGAATCGGCATGTTCGTCCAGATAGATAAGGACTGGTTTATTATTGCGGGTAATACTATATCGGGAAGCATTTAATGCAAAAGAACTTGCTGCAACCCAACAAAAAAGAAAAGCCAAAAAGCGTGCGTGTATTTTCATTATATTCATCGGGTTATATTCTAAACTATTGTTATCAGCTAAAAAATAATAGATTTCTCACTTCGTTACCAATGACAGATTATTACATTCTATTTATAATTCCCCCTTCTCAAATTTTTCAATCATCTCTCCGGCAATACTGACTTTGGGAGGATGGTTAGGCAGATTATCCCGGCTAAACCAACTGGCATCGGTTATTTCTACCATATCCGGAGAAATAGCCTGATTGTCCTCTGCTTCGGCAATAAAGCCAATCATCAACGAACCCGAAAAAGCCCAGGGTTGACTTTTATAATAACGTATATTTTTTACTTCCAGCCCGACCTCTTCCTTTACTTCGCGCATCACAGTTTCTTCCAGCGATTCGCCAACATCGGCATAACCTGCCACAAGCGAATATCTCTTTTCCTCAAAATTAGAATTGTGTGCCAACAGGATCTTATCGTTGCACAGGATAGCTACGATAATAGCTGGTGATATTTTAGGGAAAACCAGCGTACCGCAACTCGGACAAACGATTGCCCTTTCATCCGGTTTTTCTTTTGTTTTTGACCCGCACTTACCACAGAATTTGTTTTCCAAATACCAATTCTGTAATTGAAAACCCACAATACCTACCCAGGCAACTTCCTGAGGTTTTAAAACACGTAACGAACTGATTTCTTTGTACTCGAACCGATCGTTTATAACCTTTGTATCATCCCAAATAAGAAAACAATGCACCCCGTTAAGCGAAAACAGAAAAGTACTATTTGACGTATCTACTATAGCTGAAAGATCTTTTTTTTGTGGTAATTCGAATCCATCGCCATTGACCTTTAATAACAATGCCCTTTCATTGTACTGAAGGACATAATCGTTTTCCGCAATATCGTTTACGATAACAAAATGGTTATCAAATTTATGCGGAAATATCTCATGAATCATGCTGAATATAAAATTTAATTGTTTGTCTTATTATAAATACAAATTAGCTCTGTAACTGATCTTCTTCTTTGAGTTGTCGATGTAGCTTTCCCGAATTGTCGGATGAGTTGTTTCAACACTGAAATAACCTACCCATTATGTAGGGTGAGTTGTTTTAGTAATGTATATCTGTTAATCAGGTCTAAATTTACAGTATAAACAATTGATCGTGATTTATTCGCTTTTACAGCTCAAAATTACAAAACCCATTTAACGCTACCAATACTATTTGCATTTATTTTCGTATTCAGAGTGAGAAACTTTGTTTAGCTATTTCGGTTAATGCAACACATGAAACCTATTAACAAAATTCTTCTCTCATTTTGATGTATTAAATCCTGTATCTAGCTAAAAATGTGTGAATCATATAACTTTATTCAAAAATTATGTAATTCAGTTGTTCTTTAATTTAGAGAGCTTTGTAGCATAATAGTAAACAAATGAAAACGAACACGATGAAAAAGGTTTTGATCGCATTGGATTACAATCCAACGGCAAAAAAGGTGGCAGAAGCTGGCTATGCAATGGCTAAAGCAATGAATGCTGATATTTTTTTGTTGCATGTCGGACTCGGTTTGGGTATGTACTCTACCGTTTATCCGGATATGAGTGGATGGCAAATTGACTCAGTGGACCTAATGGATGAATATGATAATGCAAATAAGGCCTCACATAATTTTTGGAAAAAGCAAAAAAACAGTTAGCGGATGCTTCAGTTCAGACTATGCAGAAAGAAGGCGATACTGCTCAAATGATATTAGAAGCTGCACATGAAATAAAAGCAGATTGCATTGTAATGGGTTCGCATAGTCAAAAATGGCTTGAAAATATTCTTTTGGGCAGTGTAACTAAAGAAGTATTGCAAAAAACCAGTATTCCAATGTTCATTGTTCCTACAAAGAAAATAGACTAACCACATTTTAATAAGCAATGCACTATAGGGATGATCTTAATTCTATTCTGCAAAAAAACAACGGAAGGGTGAAGTTAAGTAGTTTCCAATATTTAATGATATGTTTCTATCACATAGCGCACATATGGAACATCCCGATACATTCCCGATTAATCGGGACAAGCTGGGAGAAATAATGGGGAAAAAGACTTAGGTCACATAGTAAAAGTATCTGACGATACTTTTGCTTAGTCTGAAATTATCTCGGTACTCGGGATAATACTATGTGTTCTTAGTCTTATATTTTCTATTTAAAACTATTGTGAACTCCCGATATTCGGGATGTTCCATATGTGGTAAAAAACATATCAATAATAATTATCATTTACTTAAGTACCGAAGTCTTCTAATAAATTTGGACTTCAACTCTAAAAACTTCTCTTTCGTTGCTTTTGCAGTTTTAACTATAAACTTTCTTTCTCTTCGTCTGTAACAAAAGGAAAAATATAATTTTAAAGTAATTAATTATGGCTAAATATTCAAAGAAAGCCCTGAACAAAATCGGAACTGTAATGCATGAATTTAAGCTCGGAAAACTAAAATCAGGCAATGGAGGTCAGGGTGGAATAGTAAAAAGCCGCAAGCAAGCTATAGCCATTGGCATCAGTGAAGCACGACAAGAAGGCGACAAGGTTCCAAAAGAAAAGGGTTAATTAAACAGGTCATACAGAATGGAAGACTTAAAACAGTTGGAAT